>Ga0105249_10001490_pt1 | contig 20534 bp, 24 predicted proteins | sample KBSS44metaG_FD_81522 | JGI IMG/M metagenome (GOLD analysis project Ga0105249, IMG submission 81522) | Switchgrass rhizosphere microbial communities from Kellogg Biological Station, Michigan, USA - KBS S4-4 metaG | ecosystem: Host-associated > Plants > Roots > Rhizosphere > Soil | place...
CACCGCCGGTAACCGTTTCCGAAAACTGGAAACCTGTGCCGCGCGGCGCGGGCTTGATGTCGAGCACCACGTCGCCAAATTGGCCGTGTCCGCCCGACTGCTTCCTATGACGGCCGCGCTGCGTGATCGGCTTGCGGATCGTTTCGCGATAGCCGACGCGCGGCGCGTGCGTAGTGGTTTGAATGCCGAAGCGTCCGGCCAGCCGCTCGGTCGCGACCCGCAGATGCATCTCACCCTGCCCCCACAACACAATTTCGGCTTGTTCTGAATTGTGCACCACCACCAGCGACGGATCCTCGTCGACAAGTTTATGCAATGCCTGACCGAGCTTGACGTCGTCCTTGCGCTCGCGCGCGGCGATGGCGAGCCCAAGCACCGACGGCAGCGGCACGAGTTTCACGAGCGACGGAAGTGGCTGCTTCCCGGTCGTAATCGTGTCGGCCGTGATGATCGGGTCTAGCTTGCCGAGCGCGATTGTCTCGCCCGTCTTTCCCGCACTGCGCTTTTCTACATTCGCCCCCATTTGCTTGAACACGCCGGCGATGCGAGCGGCTTCGCCCTGCGCACCGATCACGCTTGCCCCTTCGCCAAACTCGCCCGCAAGCACACGGGCAACCGAAAGCTTGCCGCCGTGCGTGGTGTGCACTGTCTTCACCACCTGTGCGGTCGCCTCACTGCCCGGCTTGATACCGAGCCGGGCCGCTGTTTGCGCGATGCCGGGTACTTCATGACGTAACGCTTTCATCAGCCTGAGCACGCCGTTCGTGCGCGTCGCCGAGCCGATCAACACCGGACAAATCGTGCCGTCGCGCAGTTCCTTGGCGAGATCATCAAACACCTTGTCACGCGGCGGCTCGATATCTTCAAGCAACTGCTCCATCAGCTTATCGTCATGATCCGCGAGCTTCTCGAGCATCGTGAAGCGCGCTTCCTTCTTGCGGCTCAGATTGTCGTTATCGAAATCCATGATCTCGCTAGCTGCGTGTTCGCGGTAAATAAAGGCGCGCTCCAACGCAAGATCGACGAAGCCGACGACAATGCCGTCCTTCCAGATCGGAATCTGCCGAAGCACCAACGGCACGCGCGAAGCGGGCTGCAGCAGCGACAATGTCTCGCGCACACGTTTGTCGGCCTTGTCGATTTTGTTGATGAACAGGAAACGCGGAATGTTGCGTTCTTCCAGCTCACGCAACACCAACTGCAGTTGCGGCACCTTGCGTTCGTCCGCTTCGCAGACGATCACCGCGGCGTCGACCGGCGGCAGGGCCGCGCGCATCTCCTGGGCAAACTCGATCGAGCCGGGACAATCGAAAAATGTGTAAGTGTCGCCGAGAAAATCGGTCGAGGCGACGCTAAGTTCGACACTCATCTTATGGGCGCGCGCCTCGGCGCTTGCGTCGCCGACCGTATTTCCCCCTTCGACGGTACCAGGCCGCTGCAAGGTGCCAGTGCGGGCGAGGATCGCTTCTAACAGCGTGGTCTTGCCGGCTTGAAACGGTCCCACGATCGCAATGCAACGGGGACCCTTGGCTCCACTGCCGTTGGTTGTGTTTTTGGTGTCCGCCATGACGCCTCCCTACTCGATTGAGGGACCTGACGCCGCGACCCTGCGGGACGCCAGGGCTTACCGGCCGTGAGCGGACGGCCGGGGTACTATCGTTTCAAACGAAGCAGCGAAGCGCAAGTGACCTGTGATGTGCGGCGCAACTGCCCAAAAGAAAACGGCCCGAGGCGAGCCCCGGGCCGTCAAACTTCGAATGGAGCTCCAACCTAGCGGAGCGTCAAAGCAGCGGCGCCGAGCGCCACGCTCAGGCCGACGCTGCCTTCACCGCTGAGCGGCTGAAGCGCAATCGTGTTGTTGGAACCGCCGAATAGCGCGTTCGCGCCGACGCCGACAACAACTGCTGCACCGGCCGAAGCGCCGACGTACGTACCAACGAGGTCCTTGCGATTGATACGATAGGTCGGAGCAAAAACGCCCCATACCAGTACGCCTTCCCGCGTTACGCCGAGATCAAGACCGACGCGGCCCACGGTTGCGGAATAGCGATGCGGACGGCTGCCATCATTCGGCACGTACGTGCAGCGCATGTCGCGGCGCGAAGCAACGACATAGCCGATCGACGGCGCGATACTACACGTCAATACGCCGACTTCGACGCGGCTCTGTGCGGAGGCAGGCACCACAGACACGGCGAACGCCGCGGCCGCGATGGCGAAGGCAGTCATACGTAGCTTCATCTCGTAGCTCCCTCTTTAATGAACGCTCTTGAGAAGTCTTAGCTTCCGTAACCCAAACTACCTCGCCGCAGGAACGGAGGCGATAGCGAACATTGATGGACTACCGCAGCGCACCACAGAAACGTTGGATTCGGCGGCAGGCTTCTTCTAGGTCCTTCGTCGAAGTCGCATAGGAAATACGGAAAGCGGGGCCCAGCCCGAAGGCCGTGCCATGAACAACCGCGACGCCTTCCGACGCTAGAAGTTCTCTCACGAAGTCCTCATCGGTGGAAATTTTGCTACCCGATGGCGCGGTCTTTCCGATCGCGCCCTTGCAGAACGGAAATACATAGAAGGCGCCCTCCGGCTTCGCGCACGTGATCCCGTTCGCCTGGTTGAGCATGGACACCACCAGATCGCGGCGTTCCTTGAACACCTTGTTGTGCTTCGGGATGAAGTCCTGCGGACCCTCAAGCGCCTCAACGCCCGCCCACTGGGTGATCGAGGATGGATTCGTGGTCGACTGCGATTGCAGGGTGCCCATTGCCTTGATCAGCGGCTCAGGGCCCGCCGCATAGCCGAGCCGCCAGCCCGTCATGCAATAAGCTTTTGACATACCGTTCAGGGTGAGCGTGCGCTCGTAGAGCTTCGGTTCGACCTGTGCGGGCGTCGTGAATTCGAAATCGTCGTAGACGAGGTGCTCGTACATGTCGTCGGTCAGCACCCACACATGCGGATGTTTCACGAGCACGTCGGTCAACGCCTTCAATTCGGCGCGCGAATATGCGGCACCCGTCGGATTCGATGGCGAGTTGAATATCAGCCACTTGGTCTTAGGCGTAATCGCACGTTCGAGCGCCTCCGGCTTCAACTTGAAGCCATCCTCAAGGCGCGCAATCACCGGCACGGGCTTCGCGCCCGCAAACAGAACGATGTCGGGGTAGCTCACCCAATACGGCGCCGGGATGATGACTTCGTCGCCGGGGTTGAGCGTCGCGACCAGCGCGTTGAACAAGACCTGCTTGCCGCCCGTGCCGACCGTAATCTGCGACGGCTTGTAGTCGAGTCCGTTCTCGCGCTTGAACTTCTTGACGATCGCAGCCTTCAGCTCGGGGATGCCGTCGACTATCGTGTATTTCGTCTCGCCACGCTCGATCGCACGAATCGCCGCCTGCTTGATGTTGTCCGGCGTGTCGAAATCCGGCTCGCCTGCAGACAACGCAATAATGTCACGGCCCTGCGCTTTCAGCTCCTTCGCGAGGTTCGAAATCGCGATGGTGGGCGAAGGCTTGATGCGGCCGATCGACTCGGCAAGGAAGGCCATGACTTGCTCCAAAAAGACCAATTCTGGACAGCGGACGCGCTTGTCCTAAAGACCGCAGCGACATCCGGCAAGACACAAACTCTAATGCATCCGATCACCAATTTGAGGGCAGACGGGCATTTGGCTCCAGAAATGCCGGTTTAAGAATTGTTAAATTGCGCCCCGATATGCTTCCCCACATGCGCCGCGAAACGACCAACAAGCTTCGTTACATCCTTGAAGACGTGCTCCCGCCAGTTTTGCGCGATTCCAAGGCATTTCTCAGCGTCGCCAAGCTCGCCTGGGGCAGTCATATTTCCAATCTCGCCAAGTTCCGCGCCAACGCACCCTTTCTGACGGAAGCGGAATACGAGGAGCTTTATCGTCATCATCCGCGCGTCCACGCTCATACCGACAATTCGAATGCCTGCGTCGAACGGATCATCGCCGACGTAGTCGGTGAAAAGATTTGCGACGTAGGATGCGGCACTGGGTATCTGCTCAACGTGATCCGCCTGAAGCGTCCGGATATCAAGCATTTCACCGGCGTTGATTTCGTTGTCGATGACGCGAAGGACATTAAAGGTATCGAATATATCGCAGCCAAGGTGGAAAACCTGCCGTTCCCCGACCGGCACTTCGACACCGTGATTTGCACACACGTGATCGAGCACATCCTGGACTACCGTGCCGCGATTGCCGAGCTCCGCCGCATCACGAGGCAAAAGCTCATCATGGTCGTGCCGCGCGAACGCGAGTACAAATACTCGTTCAACCCGCATTTCAATTTCTTCCCCTACACCCACTCCTTCCTGCGGGCCGTGCATCCGGTGCCGGAAAATCACGTGTGTGTCGAAGTGGGCGGCGATACCTATTATTCTGAGACGCTCGTCGCCGGCGAAAAACGAGCTGCCGCTACTGCCGCGTAATCGGGTAGCTTCTCTTTTCAGCGACCGATTCGGAGAGCGTGGATGAGTGCCTTCGAAACAATTCGCAGCGGCACATGGCTCACGCGCGAGCGCACGCGTTTCATCGCGCTTGCCGTGATGATCGCCTCGTTCGCCGGTTTGGTTTTTCTCGCGGTAACTTCTAACGGCCTCAACGACTACCAAGGCCGCCCGCTCGGTACGGATTTTTCGAACGTTTACGCTGCCGGCACCTATGTGCTCGAAGGCCGCGCATCTGCCGCGTTCGATCCTCCGCAGCAATACGCGCGCGAAAAGGCGATATTCGGTCCCGACACGCAGTATTACGGCTGGCCATATCCGCCATACTTTCTCTTCATCGCCGGCGCGCTCGCCCTGATGCCCTATCTGCTCGCCCTCTTTATTTGGCAGGCCGCCACGTTCGGACTCTACCTCCTCGCAATCCGTGCAATTGTTTTTTCCCCGTCCACTGGCCTCTCTCAAGGATTGAGGAGCGGCGGATTATGGCTTCTTCTCGCCGCCGCGTATCCGGCTGTGTTCGTCAATCTCGGTCATGGCAACAACGGATTCCTCACGGCCGCGCTATTCGGATTTGCCCTCGCCGCGCTCGAGCACCGGCCAGTTATCGCAGGCGTTTCGTTCGGCCTCATCGCCTACAAGCCGCATTTCGGAATCATGATCCCGCTCGTACTGATGACAAGCGGCCGCTGGCGCGCATTCGGCGCAGCCGCGGTCACCATCGCGTTCCTAACGCTCGCAACGCTCATCGCGTTCGGACCGCAGGTCTGGGACGCATTATTTGCCTCAACTCATTTCACGCGCGTGATCGTGCTCGAAGCCGGCGAGACTGGCTGGCACAAGATTCAAAGCGTATTCTCCTGGGTGCGGATGTGGGGCGGTCCAATTCCGCTGGCTTATGCGCTGCAGGGCGGCACTACGCTTGCGGTCGCAGCAGCCCTTGTCTGGCTTTGGCGCAGTGACGCCGCGTATCCGCTGAAAGCCGCAGCGCTTGCGATCGCCGCCATTCTCACCACGCCCTACAGTCTCGACTACGACATGACGGTGCTGGGCGTCGCGATGGCCTTTCTCGGTGCCAATGGTTTGACGCGCGGCTTCCTGCCCTACGAAAAGACGGCGTTGGCATTCTTGTGGTTCGTTCCGATGATCACGCGCTCATTCGCCGAACTCACCCTGATCCCACTCGGGACAATCGCCATGCTGGGAGTTTTCGTATTGACGCTGCGGCACGCGATGGCTGAAACAAAACATACCCTCTCGTTTTCGCCACGCTGATCGTACGAAAGACTCGCCGTTGGAAGATACAGCCGAGGAAATTCATCGCATCGGCCACCGGACATTCATCGGTGGAGACGGCGAATACTGGGAACGCATCAGCGGTCTACAGTTCGAATTTCTGGTCCGGCAAGGATTGAAGCCATCCGATATTTTTGTCGACGTCGCATGCGGATCGTTGCGCGGCGGCATGAAATTCATCGACTATCTCGAACCTACGCACTATCTCGGCATCGACAAGCACATCGAGCTGGTAATTTACGGTGTTGCGAAAGAACTGGGCATCGAGCGGTTTCAGGAAAAGCGTCCGAAATTTGTGATCTCGGACACGTTCGAATTCGCGAAATTTCGTATCGCCCCGAATTTTGGAATCGCCCAATCGTTGTTTTCGCATTTGATCGAAGCCGACATTGTCCTCTGTCTGTCCAATTTGCGGGCAGCGGCCGCTCCCGGATGCCGTTTCTTTGCGACCTTTCACAGGGCCGAAAAAGAAATCAGTAACCCGGCCTCTTCGCACTCGCACGGCTACTTCGCTTATACGCGCGCGCAGATGGAATCTTTCGGCCAGCAGACAGGATGGAACCCGAACTACATCGGCGATTGGGGGCATCCGCGCGGCCAGCACATGATCGAGTACAAAAACCCCTCCTAAACCGGCCGGGCCTTTGGCCGCGACGACCCTAGTCTCCTTCCCGCTCTCCCTGATAGGCTATGGATCGAAAGCCCGGTCCCATCGGGTCGCGAGGAGGACGCCATGAAGCTCACCGCACAGCAGCTCAAGGATTTCGACGAGCTGGGCTACCTGTTTTTCCCGAATTGCTTCAGCGACGAGGAAGTCGCGGTTCTCCGTGCGGAAGCCGAGCAGATTTATCGCAGCGACCGTAAGGAAGTCTGGCGCGAAAAGACCGGTGCACCGCGCACCGCCTTCGCCGCGCATACCTATAACGAGGCGTTCCGCCTGCTCGGCCACCATCCGCGTCTGGTGGAGCCACTACAGCAGTATTTCGGAGAGCCCGTTTATGTTCACCAGTTCAAGATCAACGCCAAGGCCGCCTTTGAGGGCGATGTTTGGCAATGGCATCAGGACTACGGCACCTGGGCGCGCGACGACGGCATGCCCGAACCGCGTGCGATGAACATCGCGGTGTTTCTGGACGAAGTGCTGCCGATCAATGGCGCGCTGATGATCATCCCGAAAAGCCACCAGCACGGCACACTCAAAGCCGGCCACGACAAGGCGACGACCTCCTATCCCCTATGGACGCTCGATCAGGAAACGGTGACACGCCTCGCCAACGAGGCGGCGCCGAAGGACGGCGTCGGCATCATTGCACCGACCGGCAAGCCCGGCTCGGTTTTGATGTTTCACGGCAATCTTGTGCATGCCTCACCGCCGAACATCACGCCTTATCCGCGAAAGATCGTGTATCTCACGCTTTGCGCCGTCTCGAACCACATTACGAAATTCACGCGTGAGGAATGGATTGCGCATCGGGACTTTACACCGATCAAACCGGTCGCAGATGATGCGTTGCTTGCTTACGCCCGGGCGCATCGGGTCGCGGCGGAATAGTTTTTCGCAGTCCGCGCTGACGGCCATGCAGAGACCGCGTTTGTTGGATTGATCGGCGGCGCGAGGAACGATGTACACGCTCTATTCGATGCAGAGTTCGGGCAATAGCTACAAGGTGCGCATGTTGCTCGCACGCCTCGGCATTTGCTATCGTCTCGTCGAGACGGATTTCTTCAGGGGCGAGACCAAAACACCGGAATTCCTGATGAAGAATCCCCATGGGCGCATTCCCGTGCTCGAACTGCCGGGCAAGCGCTACCTCGCGGAGTCGAACGCAATCTTAGTCTATCTCGCCGAGGGTACGCCCTATCTTCCCGAGGACCGCTTGGACCGCGCTGAAGTGTTGCGCTGGATGTTTTTCGAACAGCACAGCCACGAGCCGGCGATTGCGGCGGCACGCCTTTGGCTTCATCTCGTCAAAGGCGGGCGCGACTTACGCACACACGAAATCGATCAGTGGATGGAAGGCGGCTATACAGCGCTGTCGCTGATGGAGCGGCATCTGATCAGCCACCGCTACTTTGTCGGCGCGCACACCACGATCGCCGATCTCGCGCTCTATGCGCATACGCACGTTGCCCATGAGGGCGATTTCGATCTTGGCGGCTTTCCGCATGTTCTCGATTGGCTCGCTCGCATCAGCGCGGAGCCTGGACATTTGAAGCTGGAAGATACGCCGGAGGGCGCGCTCGCGGCCGTTTAAGCAGCGAAAACCCTGAAAATTTGCGGTTCCTGCGTACCGAATTTATTCACTCTGCTCCCCATTCTAGGGGATTGCCCCTTTTTTGCCATGGCTTTACCGCAGTGCGTCATTAATCCGTCACGTTGCTGCACGTTTAGAGAGCAAATCAGTGAATCTCGCGAAGCTGATTCGAAAGGCATCCGATATGGCCATGGATCTCATCACTGCACACGAACCGCGTTCAATCGCAGCTGCCGTGCGTCACGGTCGTTTCGGTTCCGCGTGCGCGTCAGCGATGATTGCCATCACGATTGTCGCAGCCATTTGCGCGATCTTTCTCATGATCGGCACGGACGGCGCATTCGCTGGTCCCCGCGATTTGATCACGATCGACGACGGCAGCGGCCATGGCGGGGTCAGTTTGATCATCGCGATTTCTGTTGTCGTAGTGCTTCTTGCGTCCGTTGCTTTCAACGGACTAACGCCGGGCCACGCGCGCAGGCGCCGCGAGCGGCGCTGAGTCGCAATACTTCGTCACGCTTTTAAAAGGGACTGGCGCGGATCGAACGAGCCGCTAGGTTAGGCGCATGCCTGACTGCCGTTTCCTCTTCTCATTGCCGATTCTGCTCCTTGCTGTTCCCGCTTTCGCGCAAGGCAGCATCGTAAAAAGCGACAAGGCGAACTTCCGGGTCGAAACCTTCGCGACGGGACTTGAAAATCCCTGGTCGCTCGCATTCCTTCCAGATGGCCGCATGCTCGTGACCGAACGGCCGGGGCGGCTTCGCATTCTCGACAAAGACGGAAAGCTGTCGCCGCCGGTCGAGGGAGTTCCCGCCGTTGCCGCCGTCGGCCAGGGCGGGTTGCTCGATATCGTGCTGGCACCGGACTTCGCGCAGAGCAAAATAGTCTATCTAAGTTTCGCAGAACCGCGCGGACCCTCGGGCGCGGTCAATCCGAATAGCACGAGTCTGGCGAGCGCCCGTTTCGTCGAAGAGGGCGGAAAAGCGAAGCTCACCGACGTAAAAATAATTTTCCGTCAGGAGCCCCCGATCGCCGGTGGTTTTCACTTTGGATCGCGCATCGCCATTGCGCGCGATGGAGCGATTTTTCTGACGACGGGCGAGCGCAATCTCAAAACGCCCTCGCAGGATTTGACTGGCCATCTCGGCAAGGTGATCCGTATCCGCGCCGATGGTTCAGTGCCGCCCGACAATCCGTTCGTTGGCCGCGCCGACGCCAAGCCTGAGATTTGGTCTTACGGCCACCGCAACATCCAATCGGCGGCGATTCATCCGGTGACCGGCAAACTGTGGATCGTCGAGCACGGGCCGAAGGGCGGCGACGAGATCAACATCCCCGAAAAAGGAAAGAATTACGGCTGGCCCGTCATCGGTTTCGGCGTTGATTATTCCGGCGCGGTCATCCACGAAAGCACACATAAGGAAGGCATGGAGCAGCCGATCTATTACTGGACGCCGTCGATCGCTCCATCAGGCATGGCGTTCTATACCGGCGATGCCTTCCCCGGCTGGAGGGGCAATCTTTTCGTTGGCGCGCTGGCGCTGAACCACCTCAATCGCCTCGAACTCAATGGCGAGAAAATCGTGAAGGAAGAGCGCCTGCTCGCCGATCTCGGACATCGCATCCGTGATGTCCGTCAGGGACCCGATGGAACGCTTTGGCTGCTCACCGATGCACGTGACGGCAAGGTCTTGCACGTTGTGCCTGTAAAGTGATCGCCGGCTCTTCTAGTAACCGAGTTCTTCCAGAATCTTTCTCATTCCATCGCCCAGTGAAATCTGCGGTTTTGACGGCGGCATCTTCTCGAAAACCTCGCGCACCGCGACGGCGTTTTCAGCTTCATAAAAGGCCGGCTCGAACTTGCCGCGTTTCGGCAGGGCATCGACGAAATAGCTTTCGCCGAACCACGTCCACTCCGCATCAGTCGTACAGCCGAAAGAGGCGCGGTCCGCCGAAGAAGCGGTGATGACGAGAGTGTCGCTGCTTGCAAGCGCCGGAACGAATAGGCCCGAAAAACAAGATGAAACTACAACGATTCGATTCTTGATCCCCCCGGCGGCGAGCGATTCGGCGAGCAAATTCGGCGTGATCATGCCCAGGTCAAAATGGGCGAGCCCGGTCACAAATCCTTTGCGCGGGAGTCCGTGTGAAGTCATGAACAGAATCAGCACGTCCTCTTTCGGGTCGAATTGCTTGCTTATTCCCGCGAGTACACGACGAAGGTTGTTCGGCGTCGCGAGCGGATAGCGATCAAGTGTCGCAAGGTTATTCACCAGAATAATCGAGCGGCCGCTCGTACCGAATTTGGCGTCGAACAATTCCCGCACGCGTTCGGTCTCCTTGCGGAATACCTCTTGACCTCCAAATCCGGCAACGCCCACAAAATAGAGATCGCGAACACCGGGCCGCTGCGGGGCGAGGTCCTTCAGCGTTTTCTCGACCATTTGTGGTTGTCGTTTGCCGACAGCCTCGATCCGTGCGGTTAGTTTCGGATCAGGTTTTGCAGTTCTTTCAAGCGCCAGCAGATTCGTCGCGAACGCAAGCGTGATCGCAAGAACAGCTAAAAATGTTTTCTGGAATAAGCGCATTCGTTTTCCAGACTAGCTCACCAATTCTCGAAAACGAAGAATGCACCCACTGCGATCAATGCGAAACCGACCGCATGATTCCAGCGAAACGTCTCGCCCAGATAGAAGATGGAGAAACCGCTAAATACGACCAGCGTCACCACTTCCTGGATCGTCTTGAGCTGGGCTGTCGAATAGATCTCGGAGCCAAAACGATTTGCGGGTACCGCGAAGCAATATTCAATGAAAGCAATGCCCCAACTCGCAAGGATTGCGAGGAGGATGGGAGAGGCCTTGAATTTCAGATGCCCATACCAAGCGAATGTCACGAAGATATTGGAGGCAAAAAGCATCAGAACGGGCGCAAACGCAGACGAGAATGTGGGCATGGCTTCCTTCCAGGGTCCCTTTCGAACCGGATTGCAGTGTGCAAGTGACCGAGGATTTCGGCAAATATCCGCTAGCGGTCAAGTTTCAGCATGCGAATATGGAGCGATTGCGAACAAGGAGAATTACTAATGCGCCTTACCCCGCCGACCAATCTCGTATTCATGATTGCGCTGATCCTTGCCGTGCTCGCTCTGCTCAGCACAGTCGTGCCGATCCCTGTCGTCGGGCCCAACCGGTTCTGGTTCATGACCGCCGCTTGGGGCGCTCTGACAGTGGGCGTCTGCTTGAAAGGCGCCTGAATCTACAGCGAAGCGATAATCTACCGTAATCTCCCTAAACCATCGATGATTCGCAGGCCGGGGCCACAGAGCGCGTCTCGTTCATGCGTTCGCGCGGAGCAAGTTCACCAAACTTCAAGTACAGCCTGGAGACCTCTGCATGCGTTCTGTTCTTGCCCTCCCGGCTGTTCTTGCGTCGGTTCTCTTGCTTTCACCCACCCCAGCGGCGGCGATCAAAAAAACCTCTTACCCGGAGGTAAAGATAGAAGCCCCCGCACCTTTTAAACCCGATCCCGCGCTTGAGACGATGCGCAAGTCGCTCGCCGACATTGTTCGCAGGAAAAATGTCGGAGATCTTTCGGCGCTTCTCGGCCCGACTTTTTTCTGGACCACGTATGGCGAGCCCGCCGAGCAATTCGATGCGAGCCGCGATGCCCTGCATAATTTTAAGGTCGCTTTTGGCTTTCGTCAGCACGGCAAAAACTCCGACAATCAAAACCCGGAAAACCAGTTGTGGGAATTGCTCGACGAAATGGTTTCCGAGCGCGGTTTATTCCTGCAAGACAGCGATCCCGAGGTCGTGTGTGGGCCCGCGTCGGCCGAACCGGTTGATGCGGATGTGATGGATCGGGCGATCGAATTAATTCAAAACGGAGACGAAGATTCCGAGTGGGTTTACACTTTCAACGAAATTGCGCTTACCGAAATACCGGATGGCGGCACGACCGCCAGAGTCGCATCGATCGCAATGCCGATCGTTTCTACGCACCCGCCAACAACTGCGATCGGAAATAATCCCATCCCGACCCACTATGAATTGCTGCTTCCTTCCGGCAAGACAGGGTGGACGGAAGTGAAGAACGTGAAATCGCTTGCTGTCGACAAACTTTGTTACGGCAAAGGTCCTGACGGCGCCTGGAAGATCGTGGGTTACGAGCAGGACAGCTAGTTCCAGGTCTCATCCGCCTTTTCAGACGTCACGCTCGGGCTCTTTGAGAGCAATTCTTCACAAAAAATGCCGCCAAAAAAATCGGCTGCAATCCGCGCCCGATCATGACAAAATAGCGGCTTCAGGGATGCCGGCACGATTCTCGCGCCGGCATCGGCCCGTTAGCCAGCAACAGGGGATATTCATGGCCAAGCGCAGAAGCCGTAAGTCCGGATTTTCACTTGCAACGACTCCGCCGAGTGCAACCATCACCATCATCTCGCTGATCCTCTACGTACTCGGCGTCATTGGTGCAGTCGCCTTTGTTCCTTTTATCACGCCCCTCAGCTTCTGGCTTTGCCTGGCGGGCTACCTGCTACTTCTCGCCGGCGTCTTGATGAAAGGTCTCTGACGCGAAGCTCGCTCATATTCGAAACGAAGGGCGCGCAGGTCGCGCCCTTCTTTTTTTCTGGTTTGGCATCACACGCCTGCCTGCGGCATAAAGCAGTGATGAGTCGCGATCGGGCTAAAGGAAGGCGGACGCACATCCTGTGTGCGCTGTTTCTCGCATTGTTTACGATTGCCGCGTCTTTCAGCGCCTATCGCAAGGATGTAGCGCAGGGATTTGACGAACTCGCGCACGCATCCTACGTGGCATCGTTGCAGCAAAGCCGCGCATTCTGGCCTCCGCTCGAGACGCTGCGAATGCTCGATCCGCAAATGCTGCGATTCACCCGCGAAGCAAATTATCTCAACCATCCTCCGCCCTATTATCTTTCGCTCGCCTGGATAGGTCCAAAAATCGAGGGCAGCCTCAATGCGCTATTTGCGCACAGATTGATCAATGTTCTCTTGGTCTTAGCAGGTCTGACGGCGGTAATTGCTGTAGCCTTCCGCTTAGGGTTGGCTACTTTGGAAACCTACGCCTATGTAGTCGCGCTCCTCACCATTCCGGTACTCGGCTCCCTCGCGGGGGCAATAAACAACGACAACCTGGCCTTTGCAGGCGGTGCGCTCGCGATATTTTCGGCAAGTCATCTGCTCGCAACTGGCCAATCGAAATGGTTTTTCGCCGCACTAGCGGGCGCCGTGGCCGCGTCGTTCGCGAAACTTACCGGCTTGATGCTGGTGGTTGGATTTCTCACCTGCGTGTCGGGCTATCTCTGGTGGCGCGGGCGCTTCAAGCGGAATTGGGCCCTTCCGTTAGCAATCGCGCTGCTGCTGGCGATCGCACCGTATCTTGCGTTCGTTGCGGAATACGGCAGCCCAGCGCCGAACACTTCGGCGCACGTTGCCATTCTCACGGACGGAGCACGCAAAACCGGATGGGCATTCGCTGAGCGTCTGGCTTTTCCCGCTTATGCCGTGCGTTTCGTTCAGGATTTTCTGGCCGGATGGATGCCTTCTCTTGCGGAACGTAACAAGTTTCACTACTTCATGCTTGCGCTGCCTGTGGCTTTCGTCGTTTGCGCCGTCGCTGGCCTGTGGCTTTCGCTCGCACGAATGCTGCATCGAAGCGAAAAGCCGCTCGACGTCATCGTAATCGCGGGTTGGAGCGCAATCATCTTTACCTTTGTCGTCCATCTAATTTTCAGTTTCGAACGCCATACCTCGACCGGCTGGATGCTTGACGCCTACCCCCGTTATTACCTGCCGCTCGCGGCGACGATTCCCCTCGCCGCGCTCTCACTCGCGGCGGCGATTCGCTCGTCCCGCCTTTATTATTGGCTGATCGGATTTCTGATTCTGGGCCCCATTCTGTTCCGTGTCCTCGGCGGGCCAATCGAGGGGTGAACCGGTATCCGTAGCATCCCAAAAATCCTAGCTTTTGCGCTTCCATCCCCACGATGAAATGCCCATATTGGAGCGATGCCGAAACCCCAGAAGCCCTATCGCACCGCGCGTGGCATCAGTCATGGCATGTCCGAGCGACCGCAACGTGACTACGACCTGTCGCCAGTCGCGAGCGCCGATCCTCGTCTGGCGGAGACCGGTGAAAACCCGCCCGAGACGAGCGATTTCGTTTCATCGCTCGGTGTAACCGCGTCAGCAGATGCGCTGAAGGCATTGCTGGAGACGGGCCGGCCCGAATTCAAGGGTGTCGACTTTGTCCCTCATCGCCCGGAGCGGCCTGCAAAATCCGAAGGCGGCAAGAAGCTTAAGCTCGTCTCGCCCTACGAGCCTAGGGGTGACCAGCCGACCGCCATCGAAGAACTGGTGAAGGGCGCCAACGAAGATGAGCGCATGCAGGTGCTGCTTGGCGTCACCGGGTCCGGCAAGACCTATACGATGGCGCAGGTGATCGAGCGAACGCAGCGCCCCTCGCTGATTCTCGCGCCGAACAAGACACTCGCAGCGCAGCTCTATGGCGAGTTCAAGAGCTTCTTTCCCGACAACGCCGTCGAATATTTCGTGTCGTATTACGACTACTACCAGCCGGAAGCCTACGTTCCGCGCACCGACACATACATTGAAAAAGATTCAGCCATCAACGAGCAGATCGATCGCATGCGCCACTCCGCGACGCGTTCACTGCTGGAGCGCGACGACGTCATCATTGTCGCGTCCGTATCTTGCATTTACGGCATCGGCTCTGTCGAAACCTATTCGGCCATGACGTTCGAGATCAAGAAAGGCGCGCGCATGTCGCAACGCTCGCTGATCACCGATCTTGTGGCCTTGCAATACGACCGCACCGATATGGATTTCCACCGCGGCACGTTTCGCGTGCGCGGCGACGTAATCGAACTGTTTCCGGCGCACTATGAGGACCGTGCCTGGCGCATCTCGCTGTTCGGCGACGAGATCGAAGCAATCCACGAATTCGATCCGCTCACCGGCGAGAAATTCGACGATCTCGAAGGTGTGAAGATCTACGCCAATTCGCATTACGTCACGCCAAAGCCGACGCTGCATCAGGCGATCAACGGCATTAAAAACGAGCTGAAGCTCCGTCTCGACCAACTGAACCGCGGCAATCGCCTTCTCGAAGCGCAACGGCTCGAACAGCGCACGATGTTCGATCTTGAAATGCTCGCCGCCACCGGCGTGTGCGCGGGCATAGAGAACTATTCGCGCTATCTCACCGGCCGCAAACCTGGCGAACCGCCGCCGACGCTGTTCGAGTATCTCCCCGACAATGCGCTGGTATTCGTGGACGAGAGCCACGTCACCGTTCCGCAGATCGGCGGCATGTATAAAGGCGACTTCCGCCGCAAGGCGACGCTAGCCGAATACGGCTTCCGCCTGCCTTCGTGCCTCGACAACCGCCCGCTCCGTTTCGAGGAATGGAACGCCATGCGGCCGCAAACCGTCGCAGTCTCTGCGACGCCCGGCCCTTGGGAACTGCAACAGACCGAGGGTGTGTTTGCCGAACAGGTCATTCGCCCCACCGGCCTCACCGACCCTCAAGTGACCGTGCGGCCTGCCCGTACGCAGGTGGACGATCTCATCGGCGAAGTGAAGGCAACGGCGGCGAAGGGCTATCGCTCGCTGGTCACCACGCTGACCAAGCGCATGGCCGAGGACCTCACTGAATATCTGCACGAACAAGGCGTACGCGTGCGTTACATGCATTCCGACATCGACACCATCGAGCGCATCGAGATTATTCGCGATCTCCGGCTTGGCGCCTTCGACGTATTGATCGGCATCAACTTGCTTCGCGAGGGCCTCGACATCCCCGAATGCGCGCTCGTCGCCATTCTCGATGCCGACAAGGAAGGTTTTCTGCGCTCGGAAACTTCCCTGATCCAGACCATCGGCCGCGCCGCACGCAATATCGACGGCCGTGTAATTCTCTATGCCGACAAGATCACAGGCTCGATGGAACGTGCGATGGCCGAAACCAAGCGGCGGCAAGAGAAACAGCACGCGTGGAACGTGGCGAACAAAATCACGCCGGAGAGCATCAAGCGTGAAATCGCCGACATCACCAACTCGATGTATGAGCGCGACCGCGTGACTGTGGACGCGGGCTTCGCCGAAACCATCGCTACCTACGGGCATAATTTCGAGGCTGTGATTTCCGATCTCGAGGAACGCATGAAGCAAGCCGCGGGCAATCTCGAATTCGAGGAGGCGGCGCGGCTTCGGGACGAGATCAAGCGGCTGCGCCAGATGGAACTCGCGGTAGTCGACGATCCGACGGCGCGTTCACATGCACGGGCGCCGACCCGGGTCGGTGCCGGTTCCGCTTTCAAGGCGCCGCTGCCGACCGGCCGATTGCCGGGCTCGCGCGGCGGCAAGGCGGGAACGAGGGCGTTTAAAACCAACCGGCGCTAGCGGATGAAAATGACCCGCAATTTTTCGCTGATCGTCGCGTGCTTGTCTGCTTTGTCCATTTTCGTGACATCTGCCTGGCCGCAAACTGCGGAATGCAAGCAGCATCACGGTGAGTTTTACCCCACCATGCAGATAATCACCGACCGCCTGAAATCGCCTGGCAAAAATTTCTGCGAGATATTGGCCGCAGCATATGACGAAGTCCAAAAAGCAGATGACCGTTTCGCAAATCTACCTTGCCCCGAAACCATGCGCCAGGAAGTCGGAAAATTCGCGCTCGACATGATCGAGGATATTTACCGGCAGGAGCATCAGCGCTGCGGCATACGATAAACGTACGAGTAAAGTTTTCGGCACATTCGCCCCATACGCGGCAACAGCGTGACACTCACCTGACCATTCCATGCGAGCGGAACTTTTGCGCGAATATATTTCACGATGTTGCGATAGTTGATCGAAACGAGAGAACCGATTGCCCCGTGATCAATTGTCTTCCTGTCTACCAACCAAAAGGAGGTTAGACATGATGAAGAAGATCCTGATTGGAACCGCCGCCTTGGCTCTTGTAGCCGGGACGGTCGCCATGCCGAATAAAGCCGACGCACATGTGTGGTGGCTATGGCCGGCTGTGATCGCCGGTGGAAGCGGCTTGGTGGTCGGCGGCACAGCCGTCGCGGCTAACCAGAACGCCTACTATGGCCCGCGCGGCACAATTGGCGTGCAGCCACTCGGCAGCTGCCGGTACGCCCGCGAACGCAACCCTGATGGCTCCTGGCGTCAGGTTCAGATTTGCGGCTAAGGCGGAAACTACCGCTTGAACGCAGCGAAGCCGCCGCCCTCCGGGGCGGCGGTTTTCTGCCGGTGAGTGTCTAGCTGCCCGGCCTCTTGTTCGTTGTGTTCTGCAGAATGTTCGCGGTATCGCCCTGCTCGCGCGGATTCTGTGGGATCGAACTTGGCGGCCGTTCCGAGAGCGCGGGCGAAGGAGAATGCGGCGTTTCGTGGTGAGGGATCTCTGGATGCAAATTGTCGTTCGCGCGGCTCGCCATGCGAAAAGCCTTTTCGGATAGCTCGCGCTGGGAGGGTTTGCGCATACTCTCTGCTCCCGGACGGCGGCTTGTCGCGCGCGCCCGCCTGCGTTTTCCGGCCGTTTTCCGGGTAGATTTCCGTCCGGCCCTGCCGCCTTTGTTTCGCCCGCCGGGCTTGCTTTTTGCCGCACGTCGTGCGGATTTTTTCTTGCGGGAACGCTTGGGCATGCTTCCTCCTATATTGTACTGGCTGCTACCCCGTTCGGTAGAACAGCGCGACAACGCATCTGCGCGCAGCGTGGTTCCATCGACAGACGCGCGCGCATGGGCGTATATGACTTCGATGCGGAAATTAATTGCGATCCTGAGGTTCCAGCCTGCACTTGCCGTACTGTCGCTCGTGCTGCTTGTGGCCTGTGCCGACCCCGGCAATACGCCGCAGGTGGCGGCAGCGGCCCCGCCGCCTACGGGCGAGCGTTTGCCCACATCCGTTGAAGACGTGCGGACTCAATGCTGGATGCGCTATGAAAGCAAAAACATGCAGGTAAAAAACCTCGACGAAAAGATCAAACTCGTCGACAAGTGCATCGAAGAAAAATCAAAACAGCTGCCGACCGCAGCCAACCGATAGAAAAACGAAAAAACCGGAACCCATCTGCCATGCGTATGCGCTTGTTCAATCTGATTTTCTCCGTCGCAATTTCGTGTCTCGTCGCTGCCTGCGCCGAGGGATCGATGACGAGATCAACCGGTGCCGAGCGCCAAGCAGCGATCGACAGCCTGAAAAGCGATACGCCACCCACTTCGACCGAGATGGCGAGCGGGCAGTGCTGGATGAAATACGAGAACACGAAGGCCGCGCGTAATCTCGACGAGAAAATGAAGCTGGTTGATCAGTGTATGGAAGAGAAAAAGAGAAAATATCCGCTAGTCGTACGATAGTGGGCGCAGGCGGCTTGGAGCATAGATAAAGTCATGGTTCGCTATTTCATTGCCGCCGGCGCGCTGGTCACGGCTGTTTCACTTGTTTCAACCGCCGCGAAGGCTGAGGCTATCGGCGACGTCGTATCGGCGGTTCCTTTGGTGAACTATCAGCGGGGCAGCACAATCCAAACACTCTCTGTTGACGATCTCCTGGAACAGAACGACCGGGTGATCACGACCGGCGACGGCTCGGCCTATATCCATTTCATTGACGATACCGTGCTCACGGTCGGCGCGAATTCCGAAGTGGTGCTCGACAAATTCGTGTTCGACGGCGACAAGGCGAAAGCGGCGACGCTGCAGATCGTGAAAGGAACGCTGCGCTTCGTCACCGGTAAATCGGAACACAGCGTCTATCAGATCAAGACTCCAGTCGCGACGGTCGGCGTGCGCGGCACGACGATCGATGTCGGCTACGAGAACGACCGCATGCTCTACAATACGGTTGAAGGGCTCGGCATCGTTTGCCACACAAGCGCCGGCTGCCAGGATGTTCGTGCGGGCGCACAGCCCCTCGCGATCAATCGCGGCGGGTTCACGCGCGCGACTCCCGCCGAGGCGGCGCGCTTGCTGCAGACCATCACGCGTTCACACAATGTCCTCGCGCAGCGCATCGGCCGAAATCCGAATTCGATGCTGGCCTTCGCCAAAAGCCGCGGGCCGAATTTTGCCCGCGGGCTGCAGGGACAGAAAAGATTGGGCAAGGGTCTCGATCCGAAAGGCTTAGGGCCGAAGGGCTTGGATCAGAAGGGCATCGCACCGAAGGGCCTTGAGCAAAAAGGTACGAAGGGCTTTGGACCGACTAATTGGGGGCCGAAGAATCTCAAGGGTGAAGACCTGCGGCTGAAATTCAAGAAGGGCGACGAGAAGGCGAAGCTCAAAAAACTCGGCGACGACGATCAGCGGGGCGGCCTGAACCCCAACCTTGATCGGGGTGGCGGATTGGGTGGATTGCTGCGGCGGCGGTAGAGCGTCGCCTCACCACATCTGCAATGCCCGCCCCAACACCGACAGACTGGCTGCAGCGATGACAACGAATGTCGTAAAGACACTCGCGACGCGTAGTGGAAAGATCTCCTTGTCGCTCCAGAGCGCAATCACGTGTCCGATCCGCGCGATTACAAGCACAATGCAGAGGATATGCAGCCACAACGATGGCCGCCCCTGCATTTCCATGACAATGAGCAAAACAATCGCGAGCGGAACGTATTCGGCAAAATTCGCGTGAATACGCATTCTGCGCTCGACGATTCGACTGCCTCCAGTGCCGATCTTGACGCGCTCGCTAATCCGCGACCGGATCACGCGGGCAGAGAGAAAAATATAAAGAATCGCAAGTACAGCGGCGTAAGCTGGAACGATGACTGGAATCATGATGGAACCTCTGAGGATGGACTGCCCGGATCGCTGACGAATGCCGCAAAACATTATCCTCAGTTAGGCAATGCAGCAAACAAGGTTCAAAGCGTAACTTGACTGTTTCAGTCTGAATCGCCTTGTGCGTCTGGATCGGCTAAAATTTAATCGGCACGATCCACACCGTGGAACGAGAATGTTCTTTCCACGTTCCTCACGTTGAAGGGGGATCCACCAATGCCGCTGGAAATCGCCGATTATCTTCGACAAATTGCGCAGAAGTGCGCTCAGTTCGCGCGGGACTGTCCGGACCCGCAAACCGCCCAGGAGCTTGAGGAATTTAGCATTCAGGTCATGGTCAGGGCGGCGGAATATAGAGCCGTCTTCACTGTGCTTCCGCTCCCCGACGATAGCGCGCAGAAGAATCACTAAGGGCCTCCGCTGCGAGCGGCGCTCCGGCCCCTCGTTCAGGCCAGGGAAATGAGATGAAGATCCCTCGGCGCTGTAGTAAGCGAGCGCGAGACCGAGCTTACTTGCGCAAATCGGGCAAGCCTGGCGTGCGACGCTGTTTGAAAAACGAAATAGAAAGATTATTGGACACAAGTCCCAAAACGTTCATGGCCGGGACAAGCCCGGCCATGACGACAAAGAGTGGAGCCGAAAACTTACTATGCGACTTACTGTGCAACTAACTGTGCGATAAC
>Ga0105249_10001491_pt1 | contig 20532 bp, 24 predicted proteins | sample KBSS44metaG_FD_81522 | JGI IMG/M metagenome (GOLD analysis project Ga0105249, IMG submission 81522) | Switchgrass rhizosphere microbial communities from Kellogg Biological Station, Michigan, USA - KBS S4-4 metaG | ecosystem: Host-associated > Plants > Roots > Rhizosphere > Soil | place...
GGTTCCGATCCCGACGTCGAGACGCCGGTCGTCGATCGACCGCTTCGATGCTCCGCGACGCTGCGACGCCAGTCGCAGACCCTGAGCTTTCTGCTCCTCGATCTCCTGGCCGGCCTGCCAGTAGAACAGGAAGGGACTGATGGTCGTCCCGAGGATGGCGACTAGCATCGACCACGCCTCCTTGCCTTTCGGCAGCGTCGGCAGGAACGTGGCACGCAGTACGTCGCCCCAGCCGACCTTCACCGTAAACGCCGTGATCACGTACGCGAACAGCGCCATGGCGAGCCACTGCAAGGCGCGAGCGAGCTGTTGATAACGGAGGCGCACCGCGGCCACGCAGATGCCGAGTCCGAACAGCACTACATAGAGGAGCGACGGGCCTCCCCCGAGCATCTCGACGGCGTCGCCCATCGCCGAGAGATCGCTGGCGATGTTGATCGTGTTCGCGACCAGCAAGGCGAAGCCGAACACCGCCACCAGCCACAGCGGAAACTTCTTGCGGAACGCGCCCGCCAGGCCCTGACCTGAGACCATGCCGATGCGTGCGCTCATCATCTGCACGCAGCCCATGAGCGGCCACGTCAGCAGCGCCGCCCACGCGAACTGGTTGCCGAACTGCGCTCCGGCCATCGAATAGGTGGCGATGCCCGAGGGATCGTCGTCGGCCGCTCCCGTCGTGACGCCCGGACCAAGAGAGCCCAGCACGCGCTTCAGCAACGACGCTTTCGTTTTCGGCCTCGCCAATGCCCTCTCCTCTCAACACCAACCGTCGCAGTGGAGCGGGCCGACGCTATGTCCGGCAATGCGGTCATCGCGCCGTCCTTGCTGACATGATGACCTACGAAGACTAGGTACGCCTCAGCAGCAGGACTGCGACCACGATCAGGACGAGCAGACCGAGGCCGCTCGGGTAGTAGCCCCAGCCCGCGCTGTAGGGCCAAGTCGGCAGAGCGCCGAGGACCAGAAGCAGGATCAACACGACGACGATCATTCGCATGGACATTCTCCCGGATCGATGAATACGCAGATCAATGCACTTTGCCGAGCAGTTCGGTTTTGCGCGCATCCATGCGCTCGCCGAGCTCGGCGAGCTCCGCCTTGCTCAACAGCTTCCGTGCGCGCGGAAACATCTCCTTCTCTTCTTCGTCCGCGTGGTGCTCCACTAGCTCCTTGAGCACCTTCGCACGGCCGCTGAACGTGTCGGCGGCGGGATCGGTAGCCAGCAGGTCGGGCAAGACGAGGTCGCCGGCGGCACGATGCTCTTCCAGGGCCTCGAAGAACATCGTGCGGTCGTCGGCCAACTTCGCCGCTTCCTTGAATGCAGGATAGAAGATCTCTTCCTCGATGGTCGTATGCGCTTCCAGATTCATCCGGACCTTGGCCACGAGATCCTTGCGTCGCTTGACGGCCCGCGTCGTCGTCGACGCCAGTTCGTCCAGCAGTCCGCGCATCAGAACGTGATCCTGTTTGAGCAATGCGACAGCATCCATAGCACTCTCCGGTTGATGGATCAGCACGGTACGGCGCGCTCGACCAACGTTCGATAAGGATGGCGGGCGCCTTCGCAGCTCGCATTCAGGCTTCGCGCAAAAAGCGCCCCGCCAATGCTCGGCAGCTCGCTCTCGCTCGGTTGCGGCATGGCCGAAAGCGAGTGTCACGTGCGCGCGGACTCAACGCCCGGAAAGCATCGCGCCCCGATGAACGGGGCGCGAGGGCAGGATTGGAGGGACCAGGATTTACATCGAATGCGAGCACTTGTCGTATTCGTCGCGCGACACGGTGTTGTTGTGGTCGGCATCGCAGCGCTTGAAGTTCTTGGCCAGCCACGGATCATGCCTGGCCTGCTGCTGCGAAATCGCACCGGTCTTGCCGGCGTCCAATTCGTCGAAGGCCTTCGTAGGCCCCTTCTTGTTCGCCATCAAATTGTTGCCGGTCGCCGAATCCTGGCTGTTGATCGCGCCGGTCTTTTGCGCGTCCGAGTCATTGCCTGCGTTGCCGGCGTTCTTCCTGGCGGTCAGATCGTTGCCGGTGCGATGGTCTTGCGCGTTGATGTCCTCGGTCTTCTGCTGCGCAGAGTCCTGATTGCCGGTCGGCGGATTGGCTTTCTGGTCATTGGTCGATTGCGCGAAGGCCATGGAGCAAGCCAGCGCCAGCGTCAAACTGCACAGTGCGATTTTCGTGTTCATGACGGCTCCTGTTTTGGGGGACGCCGACGACACTGAGCGTGCGCGCTTGAAGCGGACGTAAACGGGGCCGATACCTGGTGTCGCGTGTTCATCGAGCGGCGTATCGGTCGAAGGAAGTCGGCCTTCGAACCATGGCCGCTCGTACCGACGCTAGGACTCGCGCGCCCCCGCGGACTGGCGCAGTTCCGCGATCGTCATCCTCAGCCGATGCCGCGAGTCCCTGGCAACTTTGGACTGCGCGGCCGGAGTTTCACGCAACTCCCACGTCATCAGCAGCGACTCGATTTCGTCGAGCAAGTGGCCGCTGCCCGGATAGGCGGCATAGATCGCTTTCATCATGACATCGTTGGCGACCACCCACGCCTCGAGCGCCTGCAAACGCTCGGCCATGGCGCGCCAGCGGAGTTCATCCGCTGTCGCGGGTCGCCGGGGATGAGGGGTGCGCGAGGCCATGATTCCATCAGAACAACATTCCGCTGAACGCGCGCCCTCGCGCTCCTCGCGAACACACCTGGCCTTCAAGTCATCGGTAGGCCATTGCCTCAACGTTCATTACGGCTGCGCCGACGGGAATGAAGCGCCCGAATGGGGAAGCGCAGCGGCAATGCGAATGGACGCGACGCGCCAACGGTTGTGCGCCGCGCCTTTAGACGCCGGTCGCGCGACGGATCGCCTGCAAGATCTGACCGATGCGGCACGGCTTCTGCAACACCGCGACCGCCCCTATTTCCTGTGCCGCCTGTCGCAGCTCGACGAATGGCTGTGCGGAGAAGATCACGACCGGGGGAAGCGTCCGACCGCTGAGTTGCAGTTGTCGAACCATGGCGTCGCCGCGATCTCGTCCGAGCTGCAGATCGAGCAGCATGGCGCAGAACCCATGCGGTTCGGCGAGATCGTCCACCGCGTCCTGCAGCGTGGGCGCGATCTTCACCGCATATCCCTCGGATACCAGCAGATCGGCTGTCACCTCACCGAGCGCGGCGTCGTCTTCCACCAAGAGGATGTTCACCTGCCGCGCACCGAGAGACTCCCCAGCTGAAGATCAGCGACAGCGAAACTACGCCGGTCATCATGAACGGTTGACCAGCATGTCAGCCGGCCTGACGCGATCCACCGCCGTCGATCGGCATCGTGAACGTGAACGTGATGCCCGCCTCGGCGGACGAAGCGACGCTGATCGCACCGTGGTGCGCCCGCGCGATCTCGCTGGCGATGAACAAACCGAGGCCGAGACCGGGTTTGCGCGCTGTGCCGACGGCGCGCGTGAACGGATGAAACAAACGAGACACGGCCTCGTCGGGGATCGGCGCGCCACCGTTGCCGACGGCGACATGCAAGTCGCGCCCATCGGTGTGCGCCCGCACGGTGACCGGGCTGTCCGGCGTTCCATGGACGAGCGCGTTCGCCAGCAGATTCGACAGCAGCTGCGCCAGCCGCTGCCTGTCGCAGACGACCGCCTGCGCGATGGCCCAGCTCGTCTGTACTTCCCGCTGCGGATGCGCGTGGCCGAGCTCGGCGACCACGTGCCGCAGTGCATCGGCCAGCTCGGCATCGCTGACGAGCGTGACCGGAATGCCGCCGCCGAACTCGCCGCTGGCGAAATCGATCACGGTCGACACCAGCTCGTTCATGCGCGAGAGGCTGCGCCGAACCAAGGCCAGCGATTGGCGCGTACGCGCCTCCTCCGCCGTACGCTCGGCACCCTCGATGCCGAGTCCAATCATGTGCAGAGGGTTGCGCAGATCGTGGCCCAGCATCGCCACGAACTGCTCGCGCTGCACGGCCGTCTGCGCCGCGATCGAGGGGCGGTTCCGGCTACTTTCGAGCTGGCCGTCGAGATCCAGCTGCGCGGCGACCAATTGCGCGAACAGCTGCAGGGATTTCAAGATCTGTGGCGTGTTCAGCTGCGCCGGTTCGGGATCGAGGCCGCACAGGGTGCCGAAGAAGCGGCCGTCTCGCGTGACGATCGGAATCGAGATATAACTCCGGAACCCGTACTGCTTCGGCGCGGGGTGATCGCGGAACCGAACGTCCTGCGCGACGTGATCGATGACGATGAGCCGGTTGTGCTGGTGAATTTCGTGGCAGCGCGATTCGAGGACGAGTTCGTCCCCTGGTGCGAGACCGAAGTTCAGCTGATCGTGGACTGCACAGGCCGTCCACTGCGTTCCGGTGACGCGTGCGATCGCCGTCAGGCGCAAGCCCGTCGCGTCAGCGACGGCCTCCAGGATCGTCGGCACGGCCTCGATGCGCTGGATCGCGCGAACGGCATCGTCGTTGACTGTGTTCATGAGCGACATCGGCGGCGCATGTCCTTCAGGATAACAGCGAAAATCGTCGCTGCGGCCGTCGCCGATCCGATCTCCGAGACAAGTGCCGGCCCACAGCATGAACGTCGAGCAACACCCCGCGCATGGTTCATTCCGCGTGCATGCCCCATTGCGTCCCATGGACGCTCCGCGCGTCGAAGGAGAAGCCGATGCAATTCGTCCTGGATCACCCGCGCAACATCCGCTCGTTCACCTACGACGCCAACCGCTGCATCCTCGTCGCCCATCATCTCGACGGCGCTGCGACGATCTGCAGCGACGTGCCGCCCGAAATGTTCGAGGCGCTGGCCAATACGCTGAGCCCGGAGGAATTGTTCCTCCGTTACATCCGCGCGCATTTCGACTGCGAAACGGTTACGCCGTCTCCCCCGCGCCTGCATTGAAGGCGACGACCATGATCACGGCATTCCAACCCCAGGCAAGTTTCAGCATTCATCACTTCGACTACGACTCGAATCGTCTCGAGCTTCGTGTGCACTACTACGACGGCAGGCGCAAGGTGTGCAGTGGCATCGCTCCTGCCGTCGCGGTGCTGCTGCGTATATCGTCCAGACCCGAATCCGTACTGCAGGCACACGCAGACTCGACCTGCCGCGAGGAATGAAGCGACCCGCGGCTGGAGAAAGCCTCGATCGCGTCCGCCGTCGGATCGTACAGACGAGGACGTCGAACTCAGGCAGATGCCTCGTCGCCCACCGAGCCCCGAGCCGAATCGGAAATAACAGGCCCGATACGATCCGGCGATACCTCATGGTCCGTCTCAGCCGCGCGCGGTATCGTCACCTCGAACACGGTCCTGTCCTGGGATTCCACGCGGACAGTGCCGCCGTGGGCCTGCACGATCTGCTGGACGATGTACAAGCCGAGACCGAGCCCGCCCGAAACGTCGTGCCCTCGTCTGCCACTGCGAAACGGATCGAACAACAGAGCGCGGTCCCCGGGCGAGATCACGCCATCGTTCGCCACCGTCAGCACCACGTTTTCGACATCGGTTCCATCCAGCTGCACGTCGATCGGCCCCGCCCTCCCGTGCTGCAACGCGTTGCCGAGCAGATTCGAGACCACTTGCAGCAGTCGGTCCGGGTCCCACACGCCGGTCGTCGCGCCGCTGCGGCGGAATCGAATCGGCATCTCGCGCTTCGCCGCGCCGTGTTCGTCGATCGCGCGCTCGACCAGGACTGCCAAATCGGTCTCGCAGCGGCTGATCGGAATGCCGGTGCCGAGGCGCGCGCGCGACAAGTCCAGAAGATCGTCGATCATGCGGCTCATGCGCAACGCGCTCGACAACGTGCGCGTCGCCAGATCCTTGACCGGTCCCGGCGGCGACCAATGGTCGATCACCTCGAACCCCATGATGATCGCGCTCAAGGGATTGCGCAGGTCGTGTCCGAGGACGGCGACGAACATCTCGTTGAGGCGGAGCGTCTCGGTGCGGTGCGCCAGCTCTTCGGCCAGCTGATGCTTCTGCCGATAGAGCTGAAAGAACACTTCCGCTTTGCTGCGCAGGACATGCGGCTCGATCGGCTTGTAGAGGAAGTCGACGGCGCCGGCCTCGTAGCCTTTGAACAGCCGTTGCCGGTCGTGCGTGCCGGCCGTCAGAAAAATGATCGGCACCTGCCGCGTCCTTTCGGTACCACGCATCAGCTCGGCCAGTTCGAAGCCGTCCATTTGCGGCATCTGCACGTCGACCAGGGCCAGCGCCACGTCGTGCACCAGGAGGAGTTCCAGCGCCTCCAATCCGGAGCGCGCGGTGAGCACCTCCACCTCGGCGGACTGGAGCAAGGTCGACAAGGCGAGAAGGTTGTCCTCCAGGTCGTCGACCAGCAAGCATTTCACTTGACGCAGCGGCGTACCCATGCCGCTCGTCGACGCGTGACTCATAACCGTCCCTCCCTGTGGAACGCGAGCATCAATGTGGCGATATCTTCGAGCGGCAGCACATGGTCCGCCCGCACGCTTCTCAGCGCAGAGGCGGGCATCAGCGAAGACTTCGCGGTCTGCGGCGACTGCACGATCGTCGTGCCACCGCATTCCTGGACGGTCCGAAGCCCCTTGGCGCCGTCTTCGTTGGCCCCGGTCAGCACCATGGCCAGCAGCCGTTCGCGAAACAGTTCGGCGGCGGACTCGAAAGCGACGTCGATCGAGGGCCGCGAGTATTGGACGAGCGCTTCGGTCGACAGGGCGATCTGCGGACCGCGGTCGAACAGCACGTGGTAGTCCGGCGGCGCGAAGTAGACCGTGCCGGGCCGCAGCGCGTCCTTGTCGTGCGCCTCGCGCACCGCCAGCGCACACCGGCGCGCGAAGACCTCGGCGAGCATGCTGGGCCGTTCGCGCGGCAGGTGCAGCACTACCACGATACTGGCGCGCAAGTCCGCCGGCAGGCGCGGCAGAAGCTCCGACAGCGCTTCCACGCCACCGGCGGAGGCGCCGATCGTGACGGCATCGAACCGTGGTTTGGATGCTGCACGTTCGGTCACGTCAGGCCTTCTTCTGGAAGATTCGGTGTTCCCGCGCGACCTTGTCGAACGCTTCGGAATGCGCCGACAAGCCGAGCGATTCCTTCGCGCCGATACCGAGGAAACCTTTGCGGCAGAGTGCGTCCCTGAACAGCCCGACCGCGCGGTCCTGCAGTTCGCGGTCGAAATAGATCAATACGTTGCGGCAGGAGACGAACTGGACTTCGGCGAATACGGTATCCGTCGCCAGGCTGTGATCGGAAAACACAAGGTGCTTCTTCAGCGCCGCGTCGAACACGGCGTGATCGTAGGCGGCGGTGTAGTACTCCGACAGCGAATGCGTGCTGCCGGACTTGCGATGGTTGTCGGTGAACTCCGCGATGCGATCGATCTCGTAGACGCCAGCCTCGGCCTTCTTCAGCGCATGCGGATTGATGTCGGTCGCATAGATCAGCGAGCGCGAAAGCAACCCTTCCTCGTGCAGCAAAATCGCCAGTGAATAGGCCTCTTCGCCGGTACTGCAGCCGGCCACCCAGATCTTCAGCGAGGGATAGGTGCGAAGGAGCGGCAGGACGCTCGTGCGCAGAGCGAGGAAATAGCCCGGATCGCGGAACATCTCGCTGACCTGGACCGTGAGATAGTTCAGCAGCGCGGAAAATACCGTTGGTTCGTGCAGCACCTTGTCCTGCAGCTGCGACAGCGTGCGGCAATCGAACTGCGACATCGCCGCCGTCATGCGCCGCTTCAGCGACGCCATAGCGTAGCGGCGGAAGTCGTAGTGGTAGCGCAGGTAGACCGCGTCCACGAGCAGCCGAAGCTCGATATCGAACGTGTCCAGCGGCGAGATATCGGCTTCGCTCACTTCTTCGGCATCCATACGCGGATCAGCGAGAGCAGCTTCTCCACGTCCAGCGGCTTGGCGATGTAGTCGTTGGCGCCGGCCGCGAGGCACACCTCCTGGTCGTCCTTCATCGCCTTGGCGGTCAGCGCGATGATCGGCAGACGCTTCCATTCGCTCCGCTGGCGGATTGCGCGCATCGCGGAAAGGCCGTCCATGACCGGCATCATGATGTCCATCAGGACGAGATCGATGGCGCTCGCGCGCTGGCCGGTGCTGCGTTCGAGCATGTCGAGCGCCTCGCGGCCGTTGCGCGCGATCTCCAGGCGCGCGCCGGTCGATTCGAGAACACTGGACAGCGCATAGATGTTCCTGACGTCGTCTTCGACGATCAGGATGCGGCGGTTCTCCAGCGCCGCGTCGCGGTTGCGCGCGGCGCGCAGGAGGCGCTGGCTCTCCTGTGGCAGGCGCGACTCGACCTGGTGCAAGAAGAGCGTGACCTCGTCGAGCAGGCGCTCCGGCGAACGAACGTCCTTGATGATGATCGAGCTGGAGAACCTGCGCAGCTCCTGTTCCTCCTCGCCCGACACTTCGCGGCCCGTGTAGACGATCACCGGGGGAAACGAAATCTCGTCCTGGCTCGCCATCTGCTCGAGCAGTTCCAGCCCGCTCATGTCCGGCAGATTCAGATCCATCACGACGCAGTCGAATGTCGTCCTACGCAATTCCTGCAGCGCCGCCTCGGCACCGGCGACGCCGGTGATCTCGGTGTCGTCGCTGCCGAGCAGGCGCCGGATGCTGTCGCGCTGCTGGTCGTCGTCCTCGACGACCAGCACGCGGCGCAATGTCTGCGAGAACTTCCTGTCGAGCCCGCGGAATGCCTCGATGAGCTGTTCGCGCTGCGCGGGCTTGAGCGCGTAGCCGGCAGCACCGAGCGCCAGCGCCTCCTGCTCATGATCCGCCGGCGACAGTACATGCACCGGAATATGGCGTGTGCGCGGATCGTGCTTGAGTTGATCGAGGACGCCGAGACCGGCCCGGTCGGGGAAATTCAGGTCGAGGACGATGCCGCTCGGCGCGTAGCTGACCGCGGCGGCCAATCCTTCCGACGCCGTATGCGTCACATGGCACTCGAACCCTGCGTCGTGAGCCAGTTCGCAGAGCGTCCTGGCGAACGCGGAGTCGCTCTCGATGATCAGAACGCGCCGCGCGGGCGGTCCCCTTCGCGCGGCACCCGCCGACTTTTCCTCGAGGCGCACCTGTGTCTCGACGGGGCCTGACGCCGGCAGCAGAACCGGTACGGCTCTCTTCGGCGGCTGCACCGGCGCGGCCGGGTCCGCGTTTGCCGCAAAATCTCCCGATTCGGGCACGGTCAGCGTGAACGTGCTGCCCTGTCCGACCTTGCTGCTGACCTCGATCGTGCCCCCGAGCATGCCCGCCAGATCGCGTGCGATCGACAAGCCGAGGCCGGTGCCCCCGTACTGCCGATGCGTACTGCCGTCGGCCTGGCGGAATGCCTCGAAGATGATCTCGTACTGGTGTTCGGGCAATCCGATGCCGGTATCGGCGACATCGAACGCGATCCGCTTTCCGGCGACACCGTGCAAATACAGTCCGACTGAACCTTGTTCGGTGAACTTGAACGCGTTGGCCAGCAGGTTGCGCAGGATCTGCAGCAGGCGCTGGCCATCGATGCTGATCGCCTCGGGCACGTCGCGATCGACGCGGATCTCGAAGGCGAGCGCCTTCTGCGCAGCGACGGGCTCGAAGGTCGCTCGCAGGTTGCCGACGACGTCGGCCAGCGAGATCTGCTCGTATTGCATCTCGATCTGCCGCGCCTCGATCTTCGACAGGTCGAGGATGTCGTTGATCAAGGCCAGCAAGTCGTTGCCGGCCGACACGATCGTCTGTGCGAACTTGACCTGCCCTTCCGTCAGGTTGCCGTCCTTGTTGTCGGCCAAGAGACCCGCCAGGATAAGCGTCGAGTTGAGCGGCGTGCGCAGCTCGTGGCTCATGTTGGCGAGAAATTCGCTCTTGTAGCGATTGGCTCGCTCGAGTTCAGCCGCCTTGCTCGTGAGGACGCTCTGCGCGCTGGTCAGCTGGTCACGCTGACTTTCCAGCGCCTGCGTCTGCTCTTCGAGCTGCGCGTTGTTCTCTTCGAGCTCGGCACGCTGGGACTCGACCTGCATGCGCTGCTCGCGCAGGATACGGCCCTGCTCTTCGAGTTCCTCGTTGCTGACGCGCAGCTCTTCCTGCTGAGCCTGCAGTTCCTCGGCCTGTCGCTGGGTTTCTTCGAGAAGCTCCTCGAGCCGGACACGGTCGCTTGCCGCGCGAAACGCCATGCCGAGCGATTCGGCCACGTGTTCGACGAACTCGCGTTCGTCCGCGCGCAACGTCCGAAAGAATCCGAGCTCGACGACGCCCTGTGCGATGCCACGTGCCCGCGCCGGCACGATCAGCAGCTCGCGCGCATTTGCCCGGCCGGTACCGGAGCCGATTTCCATGTAGTCGGCCGGAACGTCCTTGACGTGCAGGACGCGATTCTCCTTGAGCGCCTGGCCGATCAGCCGGCCGCCGGGGCGCAGCTTTTCCTCTGCAGCATCCGGAGCCGGCGCGTACGCGGCCACCCGGCGAAGCCAGCCGTCCTCCTCGATCGCGTAGATGGCGCCGGCCTGGGCGTCGAGATATTGCGCGAGAAAACGCAGAGCGCGCTCCCCCAGAGGCTGCAGGCTCTGATCACCCTGCAATTTCTCGCCGAGTCCGATCTGCCCCTCGCGCTGCCACGCGATCGCCTCGCGCGCCGCCTGGTCGCGCGACACCATCGCCGCAGCCACGATGATCAAGAACAGCAACAGTGCCGCACCGAAAAGTACGACGCGCGTCGACACCACAGCCGCGTCGCGCAGGTCGGCCTCGCGCTGCTCCAGCTGCATCTTCTCCGCACCCTCGATGGCGGCGACGCCGGCGCGGATGCGATCCATGGCGATCTTGCCGACATCGCTGCGCACGACCGCCAACGCGGCCTCCGCATCGCCGCCGCGACGCAGCTCGATGGTGTGATCGAGTTCTGCGATCTTGTCGGCGATGAGGTGCTGCAAGGTCTCGACACGGTCGTGCTGATGGGCGTCGTCCGCAGTCAACTCGGCGAGCTTTTCGACTTCCACCGGCAGGGCCGCCTTGGCCGCCAGGTAGGGTTCGAGATAGTTCTCCGTTCCGGTCAGGAGGTAGCCGCGCTGCCCGGTCTCGGCATCGTTGGCCGTCGACATCAGCGTCGCCAGTTCCTGCAGCACCTCCAGCGTGTGCGAAACACGCTCGACCATGACCGTGCGTGCCGCCATCGACTGCAGCGACAGCCCGGCGATGAGCACGGTCGCGAGGGCGGCCAGCACGAATCCCGACACAGCACCTACGGACAAATGAAGCGCGAACCGACGCGGCGATCGCGGCCAGGCATTCGGTGTCGATGAGTTCATGCCCTTCCCGATGAATGCTGATGCGTAACGAGTCGCATCCGGTGCGCGTCAACTGCCGCTCGGCCGGACACGGCCCCGATTGTGTAAAAAGTCAAAAATGTACGGCAAGTTCCGCAAGGGCTCCGATCACGCCTCTCCCCGTCGGACGGATGCGCCGGAAGCACTTCTCGAGCACACCAGCAGAATCGGAACGCTACCTGTGGACGCGGCGACCGCGACCGGTTCGCTGAAGAACCCCGGCTGCAAGCAGGCACGCGCTCTGGCGAGGATGAATCGGCCCCTCCAACGGACGCTGAAGGACTTGGGATATCGGCCAGCGCGCATTCAGCCAATCTATGAAGCGACGTCAAGCGAAGCCTCGAGGAGCAGTACGCCCCCTGCTCTCCTGCGTCAATCGTCGGCCGTGCCGGAGCCCTCGGCTTCGATCGGCAGCAGTCGGCGGTCCACGCCGACGCGGCCGAGCAACTCCGCCGCTCTTGCCGCCAGATCGTCGCAGTGCTGCAAAAAAAACCGGAAAGCCTCCTCTGCCGACGCGAAGCGGGCGCTCTCGGGGCGCTGTTCGCTGAGCGCGCCGAGCACGACGATGCCGGACTCCAGCTTGGCAAGATCAGCCGCGCTGAGCGCCCACGAGGTGCATTCGAAGCCGCTTGCCGTCCGCCGGACGCGCCACAGCCAGGAGGCATCCGTGCGAGCGGATGCGATGATGAATTCGGTGTTGTCCATCCTTGGCCTTGCAGTCGGGCGGTACCGCCAACGTATAGGGCCGCCGCAGCGCTGGTCTGTTCGCTTTCGCACATAGCTGACAGCTCGTGCGCAAATGCGCGCCCCCGCCTGCCCGGCCTCAAGGAAGCAATCGGCGAATCTCGGCGAGCACGACGTCGTAGCATTCGCAGACGCGCGCCTCCAAGCCTGCGCGATCAGTGACCCGAACGTTGCCGCGGGCATACTCGATGACGCCATCGGCCCTCAATTGCCCGGCGATTGCACTGATCCCTTCGCGACGCACGCCGAGCATTTCGGCCATGAGCTGCTGCGTCATGCGGATCTCGCTCGCTTCGGCTAGATCGATGCTCTGCAGAATCCATCGCGCCAGCTGCTGGGTCATCGTATGGTGGCGATTGCAGACTGCGGTCTGCGACATCTGCGTCATGACGCCTTGGGCGTAGCGCAGCAAGGTGCGGCGAAACTCCCCATCCGACTCCATCATTGTCCGCAGAACCGACGCGCCGATCCGGTATCCGCCCCCCGGCACCTGCACCATGGCGCGACTGGTCGTCTGGCCGCCCTCGAGGATCGTCGCGAGTCCGACCAGGCCGTCGCGACCGGTCAGCGCGATCTCGGCGGAAGCACCCGAACGCATCAGATAGAGCAGTGAAACGACGCCCGATGTCGGAAAATAAACGTGCTCCTGCTCGACATTCGTCTCATACAGGATGTCGCCGAACCGCAATTCCACTGGCGTCGCCTGGGACCGAAACATCTCCAGAGTCGCTCCCGTCATCCGTCGAGCCAACGCGTTGCGGGTGTGATCGGGCGTGGTTCGAGCTTGCGATCCCATCGGACCTCCTGGCGTGGCAATCCCGCTCGCCAGCCGCCATGACGAGCCTTCGTTCGAAACATCGTTATGGCACATCCACCGTCGTAGTGCGATGTCGCACAGACGGTGGCAACGGGAAGACGTAGGCTTGAAACGATCCGCCGGATTCGGCGAAAGCCGGGAGGTCGACGTGACAGTGAAAATGGATGCAGCGGATACGGCGACGATCCGCATCGATCGCTCGTTGCATGCAGCGGAATTGGATGCGCTGATCCTTGAATTGGCCGAAACCCGCAGTCGCATGCAACCACCGGTCGCCAAGTCACCCGGGATCGGCGCAAGCGACGCGGCGGGCGGAGACGGCGCGTCGCCCTGCGACTTCGTGGCGCGGACGGCCGGCGACGGGTCCTGCGAGCTCAGTATCCGGCATCCCGGATTCGGTTGGGTTGCCTGCACCATTCCGCTTGTGGCCTTGGTCAGCCTGGCCGATCTTTTCAAGCGGGCAGTGTCCAACCAGGATGAAGGGCCGCTCCAATTCAACTGGGACGCGACCCTTTCGCACGGCGAGGACGATTGACGCACGTCGCACGCCTCATCGGCTCGGCGGCCCCGCCGCGGCCGGGCGCATGCAGCGATGCACCGAGCGCGGCGGCTACGCGCAGATGGAATCGACGCGGCGCCACTCGCAGATGGCTGTCGGCTCGTAGCGTGACCAGCGTGTCCGGAACACACGCTCCCTATACACGCCGCGCATGGCGATATCGCGATATTCCAGAACGAACTCGACCACCTGCCCTTCCTGCGGTAGCGCGTCGGCGCTGGAAATCCAGTCGCTCGCGGCGTGCGGTGCCGCCGTCCATGTTCGCGAAACGAGCGATGCGCTCTTTTGCATTGCCGCAGAATGTTCCATGGTCGTTCCCTTCGATCATCGATGTCCGCGCCTGCTCAAGCAGAGAGCGTGCCACCGTCTCTTCGGCATCGCGAAAGGGTTTCGTTCACGTCCAACGGTGAGGCTTGCGTAATTTTTACGCCGAAGCGGGCGGAGATTTCACACCCCCTCTTCGCTGGACGCTTCGTTTTCTCCGGCAGGCAGTCCTCGCCGGCCCGGTCGATCACGAACCAGCGGTCAAACGCGCCTCAGGGCAGAACCGGCGTGTGATCGCCGCGCACGCAGGCGTCGTGACCGCATGCGCAGGTGGTCTCGATCTCCTCGGGCCGCATGCGTGCCGCCTGGTTCGCGCAGTGCGGACCGCAATAGGTCTGTCCGGTAGGCACCCGGCAGGCGCAACCCAGGTGCGCGCAAACGTCGCTCTGTGAATTTTTATTCATCGTACACTCCCGCCGGAATATCGCATCTGCCCCATACTGGCAAAAGTGGAATAGCGGCATCGGGTTGGCGGAAACCGCAGGTCCACCCTGCCGTACGTACGCTGCGCGCCACTGACTTAACCATTCCTTTCCTGTATGCGACGATACTTTTTCGGTCCGACTTGGGATTCCGCATGACGGGAAGCGATGCCACCGGAAGCGTCCTGATCGTCGACGACAACGTCGATTTCCAGTCGATCGCCGCCGGACTTGCCGAGCTGTCGCACTGCTCAGCGACGGCTGCCACCAGTTTGCGCGAGGCGCGCAAGCTCGCCCGCGAACGTCAGTTCGACCTGATGATGATCGATCTGCAGCTGCCGGACGGCAACGGCTTCGACCTGCTCGACGAGATCGACTTGGCGGCGCACGGACAAATCGCGATCGTCACCGGGCATCCCAGCGTCGAATCGGCCGTGCGGGCCGTGCGCTCGCCGGTCGTGCAGTATTTGCTCAAGCCCGTCGCGGCCGAGGCGCTCAACACGTTGCTGGAACGCGCGCGCCTGCGCGCACAGGCCCGTCGTGCGCCGCAAACGCTCGAACTCGGCGGCATGCTGGGGCAAGGGCCGCTGATGAAGGAGCTGTTCAATCGGATCCGGCGCGTCGCGCCGCTCGACGTCAGCGTCCTGATCAACGGCGAAAGCGGCACCGGCAAGGAACTCGTCGCGCGCGCGTTGCACGACCTCAGCGGACGCGGTGGCAAATTCGTCGCCGTCAACTGCGGCGCCATCGCCTCCGAATTGCTCAGCAGCCAGCTGTTCGGCCACGAACGCGGCTCCTTCACCGGCGCCATGCAGTCGCATTCGGGTTATTTCGAGCAAGCCGAAGGCGGTACGCTGTTTCTCGATGAAATCACCGAGATGCCGCTGGCCCTGCAGGTCTATCTTCTGCGCGTGCTCGAGACGCATGCCTTGACGCGGGTCGGCGGAAGCCGCGAAATTCCGATCGACGTGCGCGTCGTCGCGGCGACGAACCGCGATCCGGAACGCGCGGTAAACGACGGCGCACTGCGCTCGGACCTCTACTACCGCCTGCTCGAATTTCCTCTGCAGGTACCGACGCTGCGCGAGCGCCGCGAAGACATACCGCTGCTCGCGCAGCATTTTCTCGATCGTCTCAACGATCGCTACCAGACGCGACGCGGTTTCTCGGCCGAAGCGCTGCGCCAGCTCGCCTCGCGGCCGTGGCCGGGCAACGTGCGCGAGTTGAGGCACGCCGTGCAGCGCCTCTACATCCTCGCGCCGGACGACACGCTGATGCCGCAGTCCGAACCGCTGTTCCGCTCGAGCGAACAGAACGACGGTTCCGTGCGCTTCCACGTGGGCATGACGTTCGAAGATGTCGAGCGCGAAATGCTGCTGAAGACCTTGGCGCATCACGGCAACAACAAGCGCCAGGCGGCACGCGCGCTCGGCATCACGCCGAAGACGATCTACAACCGGCTGCTGCGCTACAAGGAACTCGGCCTGATCGACGACACCGTCGTCGGCGCGCCGGACGACGGCGAACCCACGACTTGAGCGATGCTGCCGAGAGGAACGAGGCATTCGCAACCCTGATCGTTCGACGTCAGGCCGCTTCGGCCAGTGGCAGCGCGACGCTCAGTTGGACGCCGCTCCCCTCCTCGCCGTCGATCTGAACGAATCCTCCGCAGCGGCGGGTCAGATCCCGCACCTGCGACAAGCCGAGACCGCGCTCCTCGGATTTCGTGCTGAAGAACAGATCGAAGGCATGCATCCGCGCATGCTGCGCCCAGCCGTCGCCGCTGTCGACGGCACCGATGATCAGATAGCTGCCGGCGCTGGCGAGTCCTTCACGCACTTCGTTGCGCGTCGACAACGTCCAGCGCCCACCGCCGGGCATCGCTTCGCGTGCGTTGTCGGCGAGATTGAGCAGGGCCACGCCTAGCATCAGCGCATCGGTCAGTACGATGTGATTGTGCGCGCCGAGCTGGACGTCGATCGCACACGCTTTTCCGAGCCGTGACTGGATCACTTCACGCAACGCCTCGACGAGACCGCCGACATCGACGCGCTCCGCGCGGTACTTGGTCTGCGACACGCTGGCCAGGCGCGAAGTGAGACGCTGGCCTCCTTGCAGCGCGCCGAGACTGGTACCGAGGAACCGCGCGACGCGCGCATCCTGCGAAAACGATTGGGCGACTTCGCTGCCCGTGATGGCGACCGAAAGCAGATTGTTGAAATCATGCGCGATCTGTCCCAGCAATTGACCGAACGGATCGGCCCCGGAATGACGGCGCAGCGCTTCGACTACGTCGGTATAGGACGCAGTCGGGTCATCGGTGGCGAATTCGTTCGGCATTGAGTTTCTCTCGGGGTGATTGACTGGTTATTGGCGCGTACCGACGCGCGCGGTGCGTTCTCGTTCGCTGTCCCTGCTCGAGAAGGGGCGCCACGAATGCAGCTGTGGCAATGGCATGCATATTGCGGTCCATGCGTATCGAAGAGCGAGAGGTGTCGACCATGAAGCATAGACACGTGTTCAGCGCCGCGAGTCTCACGACAGTGCAGGCCGCGCTGCAAGCTGCGCGCACTGCCGGTGTTCCGGATGCGGACCTTTCACTGATTGCGCGCTCGGATATCGAGCTGCAGTCGATACCGGACGATCGGCTGGACGGAACCACCGACACCGTGCCGGCCGCCATTCGCGGCGCCGTCGGCGGCGGCGCGGTCGGCCTGCTCGCGGGCGTCGTCGCCGCCGTGGTGCCACTGCTGGGCATCACGGTCGCCGGTGCGGCCCTGATCGTCGCGCTCGGCGCTGCGGTCGGTACGTGGACTGCGGCTCTGGTCGGATCGTTGGCGCCCAACGAAGTGCGCCGCACGTTCGAAGAGGAGATTGCCTCGGGGCACATCCTCCTGATCATCGACGCCGAACAGGAAGCACTGGCCGCGGCGTCGCAGGCCGCCATAGCCGCCGGCGTCCGAATGTTGCCGTTCGAGGGCGTCTCCGCCGCAGCGTGAACGGCGAACGACGGTCGGAAATTTTTTCACGGTGCCGGACAATTTCTTCCCGCTTCAATCGGACCGGCGCCACAAATTTCGGCTGTCTGCGGCGTTCGAGCACTGGCACGCTTCCTGTAGCCGAGTACGGGCGACCGCTGCAGTGAGCCGCGGCCCTTGTTGACAACAATAGCCCGCATCAATGAGAGGGGATAATGAAATCGAACAACGCAACTGTGTCGAACGCACCTTCTCATCGCGCTTCGCGCGCGCCGCAGCGAACCTGCGATGCGATCATCGCCGGAACGCTTTTCGACGATCTCGATACCGTCGCAACGGAGCTCTATCGAGCCCTGCAGTACAACCACATCACCGTTTGGATGAACGCCGACGCGCAGATTCTCTATCAGCCGGCCCACATCGTGCCCGATGTCGCTTCCGGATGGATTGCTGGAACCTACAGCATGGGCGTGGGCGCAACCGAAATCGCCGAGGATCTTCTGCAGTTGAAGGCCGAACGACGCTCGACGGGAATGCTCGACGACTGACTCTTGCGGAAGCGAAGGTTTCCGGCCGCACGTAGGCGCATGCGCGTCGCTGCGGTCGTTGTCGGCGGTTTTCGAGGGCGAGCCGAGAGCAGCTGCACATCGTTCGACGCGCGTGCGACGTGTGCTCGCGAAGAGCGCCGAACGTACGAATCGCAGCGCGGGTATCTTTCCCGCTCTGCGATCGACACTTCGGCGGCGCCGGGCGCGATGCGTCCGGCGCAGATGCCGTGCGGGACGCCGTGCCGTTACGACGAAACCTGATTCGTGCTGCGCGTACCGGCTCGCGTGAAGTCGATACGGCTCGGGTTCGACCGAAACGCGGGGCCTTGCCGCAGTGCCGAACGATGCGGCGGGGGCGCTTGCGGAACGACCGTCAGCGGAATCAGCTCGAGCTTGGGTCTGGCAGCGAGCCTGAATACCGGGCTCAACAATCGGTAAATCATCGTCTTTTCTCCTTCTAGACTTCTATCATTCCCATCGCGCGACGCTGCGCGCACAACTGGTTGAGATCGTCCTCGATGTCGGCGGCGCTCGCGCCCGACGCATAGGTGCCGGCGATCCATTCGATGATTGCCGGGACTTCGCCGTCCGCAGGCTGATACAGCACATCCGCATCCGCGTTCATCCAGGCAGTCACCGGATAGTGCTGCACGGCGCGATACAACTCCTTGGCGACGGCAGAGAGGTCGCCGAATAGCGATCCGGCGATGATCGCATTCGGCCATGCGGCGCCCTGCGACGGAACCTCGGGTTCGGGTGTGACAACGATGGCGTGCGGCATTTCTTCGAAGCGCGACGTCGCGGTTTCCATGAGTTCGACCTTACAGGCAGTGGAGCGCATCACGGCGATGCGCCGTTGCCCAACTCACGTACAGGAACCATGCCATCGTATGAATGCACGCCGCTGCGCGGTGGGCCGTGCGCGACGTATCGATGGCGCGGGTAAATTTCTCGCTATGCGGAAAAAATTTTCCCGTCCCCCGCAGCGGCGCCACGACGACCGCCGCAGGATGCTTCAGGCCGGCGCCGCTGCCAGCGCCGCACGGCGCTTGGACCAGACCGAATGCGCCTGCGGCTTCAGGAACAAGGCGACCACGTCCGGATGAGCGGCCTTGACGGCCTTCTCCAATCGCTCGACACACGCTTCTATCTCCGACGCCGACACATCGTCTTCGAACTCGGCGCTGAGCGCGGCCAACACATGATCCGGCCCCAATTGCGCGGTGACGACGCCGTTGGCTTGCGCGATGGCCGGGTCCGCAGCGGCGATCCGCACGATCGAAGCCTGCACATGCGTATGCGCCGGCTCGCCGATCAGCAACGCCTTGGTCTCGCGCGCGAGAAAGTAAGACGTTGCGCACAACAGCAGGCCGATCAGCAGTGAGGCGGCCGCGTCGAATTCAGGCCTGCCCGTCGTCGCGGCGAGCGTGATGCCGACGAACGCCAGCAACAGGCCGATCAGCGCCGCGCTGTCCTCGATGAGCACCGTGAACACGGTCGGATCCTTGCTCCTGCGCATAGCCGCGAAGTAGCCGGCATCGCCTTTCGTGCGGCGTATGCGGCGCACGGCAGCTCCCCACGAGATGCCCTCGAACACGCAGGACACCGCGAGCACGACGTAGTTCGCGAACACGTGCGCGGCAGGGCGCGGGTTGAGCCAATGGGAAATGCCGTCGTAGAAGGAAACGCCGGCACCGACCACGAAGATCAGCAAGGCGACGATGAAACTCCAAAAATAGACTTCGCGGCCCTGGCCGAACGGATGCTCGAGGGTCGGCGGCTTCTGCGCGCGCTTCAGCCCATAGAGCATCAGGCCTTCGTTCGCCGTGTCGGCCACCGAATGCACCGCTTCGCTGAGCATGGCGGAACTGCCGGTGAGAGCCGCCGCGACGAACTTGCTCGCTGCAATCAGCCCATTGCCGCCCAAGGCGATCAGGACGACGGTTCGGTTTTCCTGCTGCGCCATTGCGATTTCTCGAAGGGTCGGGGAGGCCACAGGACACGAAGCGACGTGAATGTCCGCTCCAAACCTGCGACTCGACTTCAGCAGTCGTTACGTCCGCGCGCGCATGGTGGTCGTTCGATGAGGAGACCTACCGATGAAAAAGACGCAGAGCAGCCGAACCCGCGCGGTCAGAAGCCAGCGTGCCGTGCAGCGCGCAACCGACGCGCTCGACGCGCGCAAGGTCAAACGGCAAGAGGAGCCGCAGCGACGCGCACCAATAACCTCACTCGAACGCGAACCCGCCTCGCCGCTGCCGGCGCAGCACTTGCGCAAACCGGGACTGGAAAGCGAGCTTCGCCCGCGCCCCAACTTTGAAGCGAAGAGCTACAAGGGCAGCGCCAAGCTCGAAGGACGCGTTGCGCTGATCACCGGTGGCGACTCCGGCATCGGACGCGCCGTGGCGGTATTGTTCGCACGCGAGGGAGCCGATGTCGCCATCGTCTACCTCGACGAAGCGTCCGATGCGAAGGAGACCGCGAGCGCCGTGAAGAAAGAGGGACGCCGCTGCCTGCTGCTGGCCGGCGACGTGCGCGACTTAGCGTTCTGCGAATCGGCCGTCAAAGCCACCATCAAGCGGTTCGGCAAACTCGATGTCCTCGTCAACAACGCCGCATTCCAGGAACACGCGGCCACGATCGAGGAACTCAGCGAAGCGCATTTCGACCTGACGATCAAGACGAACCTCTACGGCTATTTCCACATGGCGAAGGCGGCGCTGCCGCATCTGGGCGAAGGCTCGGCCATCATCAACACCGGCTCGGAAACCGGTCTGTTCGGCAGCAAGGAGCTGCTTGACTATTCGGCGACCAAAGGCGCCATCCATGCATTCACCAA
>Ga0105249_10001493_pt1 | contig 20514 bp, 26 predicted proteins | sample KBSS44metaG_FD_81522 | JGI IMG/M metagenome (GOLD analysis project Ga0105249, IMG submission 81522) | Switchgrass rhizosphere microbial communities from Kellogg Biological Station, Michigan, USA - KBS S4-4 metaG | ecosystem: Host-associated > Plants > Roots > Rhizosphere > Soil | place...
ATAGACTTGGGAGAAGTCGAAATCCTTGGCGACGGTGATCGCCAGCTCGGCCCCCTGGTTGACGCGCACGATTGGGCGGATTTGCTGCGTGTCCTGAAGAATCTGCGATGTGGTATCGCCGGGGGTGCGGAATACAGTTGCCCCTTCCGAGCTAACGGCCTGGCCAGCGATCTGGCCGCCCGCATCGAGAACGCTGAACAGCATTGCCGCGCCGAAGCGCTGCCAGAAGAACCGATCGACCTTGCCGGTAATGCCGGCGCGGCCGAGCGGATCGGACGCCGGCGAGCCTATGTCGATCGCGACACCCCGAGGTGTGACGGCGCGGGTCCACATCGCGAACAGTCGATTTTGGCCGCGCTGCAACCCGCCCTGATACTCACCGAAAACGCGCGTGCCTTTCTCGAGCAGGACGACGCGGCCGTTGTCCGAATAGACGTCTCGAGGAATGATGCAGGTCGTATAGCCAGGCACGCTGCTGTCCATCGCGGTTTGCAGCGTGCAGGGGATGATGGCGCCGGCCGTGACCAGATAGTTCCGGTCTCCGATCATCCGCGCCGAGGCGGTCCCGATCGTCGAGGTTTGCTTGAGCGTGTCGAGGTTGGTGGTCTTGGGAGGGGCGCTATCCCCTTCGCTTTGCGGGTTGTTCGCACCGGCGCCGCTCACGTCGCCTAGGGCGCGGCCGATGCCCTGATTGGCATTGTAGGCGATCAGGGTCGATCGCCGGGCATTGTCGCGCAGCTCGCGCGCCTCGTTTGCCCGCCGCTCGGCCTCGTTGACGCCTCGGCCTTGCTGACCGCCCGCCGATCCATAGGGCGTGATCGGCTGTCCATCGGGTCCGATCGCAGGCACCTGTTCGCCGGCGAGCTGCACCGGCGCATTGGGATCACGCGGCGCCGTCGCCAGCGTTGGCGCGATGACCGAATTGGGATCGTAAGGCGCTTCCGCCGCCGGAGGAGGGGCTTTACGTGCTTCGAGGGCCTTGTTGTCGCTCCCCGAGCCGGTGACGAGCGACAACACGCCGAACACGATGGCGCCTGCCAAGGCGGCGCCCACCACCATTCTCTTATTGTCCCACTGGACCGCATTGAGGGACGGGATGCGGTTCGGACGATCGGCCGCAGGTGTGCGGTCGATTTCGTTCACGTCGGGCGTTGCATCGACGTCGAATCTCTTATCGGACACGTCAGTTCTCCGTCGTGCGCTCGACCGCTTCCGAGGCCGTGTCCGTCTTGGGATCGCGGCCGTAGAAGCTCGGGCTTTCGTTGTAGATGCACAGCACCACTTTCCCCCGGCGGAGGCGCATTTCCTTGTAAACGCCGTGGACAACGACGAACTCGTCACGGACATCGAACGAGGCCGTTGCTTCGCTCCCGTCCGGATTGACGGTGAAGATCGCGGGGATCTCACGCTGGTTCGGGAAGCGCATCACCGTGAACTGCCCGTTGTCGCTGACTTCGGACGGTTGCAGCTCGGACGAACCCTGAACCTTGTAGTTGAGATTCCGCGTCCCTTCGAGAACGCCTATGTCGAGCGCCGACTTGATTGCACTGTTCTGCGCGGCCAGCGCGGACGCGAGCTGCGCGCGCTGTTGCGCCAACCGGGCCTGCGCCGCCTCATATTCGGGATAGCGGAGCCGCACCTTGAAGAAGGTGCCCGCCGAGCGCACCGTAGCGACCGCCGACAGCTCGAAGGTGTAGTTACGCTTAGTGCCCTGGAAATCCGTCACGACGATCAGGTTCGTCGCGCCGGCACGCTCGCGAGGCTTCACGAACAGCGAATTATCGGCGGGGGCAACCTCCCAGGACACCGTGTCGCCCATCGCCACGAACTTGATGACCTCGCCGGGGGCGAACTCGATCTGCGTCGCGGTCCGAAAGGCGCTTCGGATTTGGATCACGTTACCGTCGGTATAGCTGACCTCGCGAATACGGGCGTCGGGACCGCGCTGCATCGGAGTCTGCGCCAGCGCCGGCGGGGCCGACGCGGCGCCGATCGCCACAGCCAGGAGCAGAGTCGTCTTCATCGTGCGGGAACCTCCACGTCGGCCCGGTATGTCTTCACCTGAAATCCGAGCGGATTTGCGTATCGGCCGGACTCGGTTTCCGGCTTCGACAGCACGTCGAAAGTGATGGTCGCGATGGCAGGGGTCTCGATCACCTGTTGATCGCGCTGGAGCCGCTTGACGAACCGGACTTGCGCGACGTTCGGCGAGATGAACGCGACCGATTTAATCGCTACGAACACCGCGTCGTTGGCGGTGAACTGGTTTTGCGGGGAGTCCGGGTTGTCCTTCTTGTAGAAGGCCGTCCAGCGGGTCTGTTCCTCCCGTGCCGACAACGCCAGCACCTTGCGGAAGAACTCCTCGCGCGCTTGGGGAATCCAGCCTTCGCGGGCGCGGACATAATCGGCGAGGAAATACTTACGGATCGCCTCGTCATAGGTGATTGTCCGGTCGCCGCGCAGCTCCTGGGTGACTTCCGTGGCCCCCGTCGAGCGATCGACCGTGACGACATAGGGAACGACCGTCTTGAGGGGCGACAGCGCCAGCACGGCGGCCGCACAGATCGCGGCGAACACGATCGACACGATGGCGACGATCCACGCTATGCGCCGCGATCGAACCGCCGCCACGAACCGATCGCGATCCCAGCTTTCCGCTTCCGCGAAATACGCCTTCAGATCCTCGTCTTTGTCCTTCACGCCGATCGCCATGTCAGCAGCTCGCATATGATGTCGGGAGCGCGGCCGTAGGGCCGCCATTCGGCGTCACCGCGCCGATCGCCGGCACCTTGTCATTCCGCGAGGATTCCGGTCCACCTGGGGCCGGCGCCGCGCTTTCGGGAGGGAAAAGGTTGGTCGTCGGCGGAGGGGAAGGCTGTGGCGAAGGTGTGCCACGTGGCACACCTCCATCGGACGGCGCCGCAGCGGCCGACGTCGCGTCCCGCGCCGGGATTGAGGGCAGGACGGTCCCGTAGAGGTTGGCGGGCCGCTTCTGACGCCCGTTGCAGCGAGGCAGCTTTTCGTCCTTGGCGCTCGCCGATGTAGATGGAGTGAGGGCCGCGAGGGCGAGAAAGGCCAGTACCGAGCCGAGCTTCATGCCGGGTCTCCCGTTAGCTGTTGTTGTAGAGGGTGCCGCCGGAGCGCGCCGCGCCTGACGTGCGACCTTGCCCAAACGGCAAGCTGGCGATCCGTCCCGGTGCGGAGGAGAGGGCTCGGCCAGCAGCGGGGACGATGTTGCCGGTCGACGCATTGGCGAATTGCGTTGCCAACGAAGCGCCACCTCCGCCCAACCCAGCGGCGAGACCCGGAATCTGGAGGAAGAAGAAGAATCCCAAGACGTAAAATGCAATGGCGCGGATCGCGATCACGGCGATATTGGTATCTCCCGCGAACGCTTGGCTCATAAAATCCTCTCCGGTGTTCCGGATGAAGATCGTCAGCAGCAGCGCGAACGCCACGAGCATGACGTAGCTGATCGCCGAACCGAGCCAGGCGAAGAAAAATGCTCGGGTCGAATCAAACAGTAGAGCCGCAACGAATATAGGCCCCACGGCGGCCAGGAGCGCGAGAGCGAAGAGGGCAAAGGCGCAGATGGTGAACCCAAGCGCGGCCGACAGAATGGCCATCACCATCAGAACTAGGCAGTAAATGCCTGTGAAAAATATCTCTATGATGTTGTTGGGAAGGCCGAGGAGGTTCTTTCCGGCAGCAGCCGTCCGAGCATCTTGTATCTCGGTAATCCTCGCGACTGTGGTGGAAGCTCCTCTCACAATCTGATCGAAGAAATCGCCAAGGCCGTTGACGTCTGAGCCGCCCACAGCTTGCGCAACGTCCGTTGGAAGGCCGTCCATTGCGAACAGGCCGACGGAAGCGCCGTAGAGCGTCGTCATCGCGAAAACGAGGGCGGCGAGCTTCATTCCCCGATAGACGAACTCCCGGAACGGATATTCAACAGCCCCGCGCAGGATCGCGAAACCTAGGAGGATGATGTAGATCGTCACACCCACCCGAAGGGGGCCGGAAATCCAGCTAACGACGCTTGCATAAACCGCGATGATCGCGGCAAGAGCGTCGCTTAGGTAGGTGAACATCGATTGAAATAGATTACCCATTCTACCTACCTTGATCCACCAGAACCCGGCTTGTCGTAAGTTACAAACCCATGCCCTTCTTGAACTCGTCTTGATCCTTCTTCGATTGGAGGAGCTGGTCAGCCGTATCTAAATTGTTGCAGTTGTTGACAACGACGGACGGCCAGCTTGCGGGAGGGCGCTGGGATGCTTTCCATTTCTCACAGACGCCGGCCATTTCAGTGCGCTCTCTGTCATGCTGCATGTAAAAGTTGGCGTCGCGGAGCGGCATGTCGGACCGGAGATCATCCCCAGTCTGTTGCCGTTCTGATGGCGAGCAACCGGAAGCGAGCGCAACGATCGCCACGATAACGGCCACGGCTCGTGGTGAATGGGGCATCAGTCGATTCCCATCCCGGCCTTGAAGCTGGCGCGGTCCGCCTGCTGCGTAGCGACATATCGCTGGTAATCGGCTTCCGCCTTGGCTCGGCGCTGAAGCTCGATCGCCTGCAGGGCCATCTGATCGTTCATCATCTGCGCCTGTTCGAGCTGGAGCCGCGCCGACATATCGGCGCGCTCCGCGGCCGAATTGGCACTGGCCAGGCGGCTACGGAGATCTTCGAGACCCTGACGCCGGCTCGTCACCGCGTCGCCGACATTGCCGGCGAGGCCGGTGGTCACGGCCGCCTCGCGTGAGCCTTGCTCGTAGGCGGCGCGCTGCTCAGCCGTCATGGTCTGCGAGCCACGCCCGATGAGGTCTTGATAGACGTCGTTTGCCTTGCCCCGCAGGCCACCGACGACGTTGAGATCGCCGTTGGTATAGCCGTCGAGGCTGCTGGACGACACGTTGCTGGTCCGCAGCACGTCGTTCTTGAGCTGTTGGGCGACGCTGCCAATGTCCGTCATCTTGTTGAGGTCTTGGTAGAGCTTCTGCGCTTCCTGTATCTGCGCGGCGCCCTGCTGGATCACCTGCACACCTTGGCGCACCTGTTCGATCTGCTGGAGGATCGAGCTGACGTCGTGGACCGGAATGCCCTGCGCGTGCGCCGAGGCGGCCACCAAGAGCGCCGGTCCTGACAGCGCGAGCGCGACAACCTTCAATCTACGCATGTCCCTTCTCCTTCAGCTTGGACGACGGCGTTGGTGGAATACGGGGAGCCAGTTGGCGGGGTCCGGGCCGAACTCGGCCGCTGTCGCAACGGCGATCGATGTCGTTTCGGCCCGGCCCGACAGCACGGCCAGCTCGTCGTCGAGGCCGGTAAGGTCCAGTTCGACCACCACGCTGTCGTGACCCTGCTTGACGAGGAACTTGCGCGATTCCGGCGACAATTCCTCGCGGATGAGCTGATATTCGGCGTCGGTGAGGGAGAAGCCGTCCACATAGTCGCGGCGCGCGCCCTTGGGATTGGGGAGCATCACCTGGGTCGCGACCTGTTCGAGGATCGAGTGCGCGATATCGCTCTTGAGCGCGTCCGCCGGCGACTGCGTGGCGAACACCATCATGGCGTTGCGCTTACGGTATGTCTTCAAGCCGTCCTGCGCGAACCCCCGGAACGCGTCGTCTTGCAGCGCCTTCCAGAACTCGTCGATGGCGATGATCGTGCGCTCGCCGGTCAGCAGCTTGTCGATCCGGTGGAACAGGTAGAGCATCAGCGGCGTGCGGACGTCGCCGTTGTCGAGAAAGTCCGTCATGTCGAAGCCGATGAAGCGCGCATCGAGCGTCAGCAGGTCGGAGGGGTTGTCGAACACCCATCCCATCGATCCGCGTGATGTCCATTTCTCGAGGCGCGCCCCGATCCCGCCTGCATCCGCCATGCCGAGCATCGTGCGCAGCGCGTCGAGCGAGCGATCCTCGCGCGGGAGCCGCATTACGGCGGCAATGCCCTCGTCGATCAGGCGCTCTTCCTGCACCGTGATCGGGCGGCTTTCGGCGCGGACGAGCTGGCGAACCCACAGCGACAGCCAGGCCCGATCCTCCGCAGTGTTCTCCAGCGCCTTCAAGGGCGCGAAGCCCGTCGGCTTACCGTTCTCGAGCGTCAGGTAAGTCCCGCCCGAGGCCAGCACGAAAATCTGCGCGCCGCGATCCTTGTCGATGAATATCTGGCGCGCCCCCGTCTTCTCGGCCTGCGCCATCAGGAAATTGACGATGACCGTCTTGCCGCCCCCGGTCGGGCCGACGATCAGTGTGTGGCCTATGTCGCGCTTGTGGAAGCTGAAGAAATAGGGGCTGCGTGCGCTGGTCTTCATCAGCGCGATCGCGTCGCCCCAATGGTTTCCCGTGGCGAGGCCGGCGGGATAGGTGTGGAAGGGTGAGAAGGCCGCGAAATTGAGCGAGGTGATCGGCGCCGGCCTTGCCCGCCACGCGAAATTGCCGACGAGCTGGCTCCAATAGGCCGCTTCGAGCGCGGCGCCTTCCCGCGCCGCGACCATGCCCGTATCGGCCAACGCGGCACGCGCGATCGACATATTGTCACGCAGCCCCTTGAGGCTGTCGGAATAGACCGCGAGCGTGAAGTGATGATCGCCCAGGACGAAGCGGTTGGACATGAGATCGTCCGCCGCGTCGACGAGATCGAGCATCTGACTGACGGCGCGATCGGCGGCATTCTCCATCTGCTTTTGCCGCAGCCGGAACCGCTCCGACGCCGCGGCGCGGCCGAGGAAGGTGAAGGATTGCGTCAGCACGAAGCCGAAATCGACCGCCAGCAAGGATTCGAACTGACGTGGTGTCGTGAACGCCGGATACTCCCGAATGCCGAAGATGCCACCGAAGACGCTGCGATCGGCATCGCGGATCTCGACCGTCTCCCCGCCGAAAATGACCCGCTGCCGATAGAGGGCGCTGCCGAGGTGCCCCCGGATGATCGGGACGCGGCGATGCCGGCCCGTCATCACCATTTCCGTGACCTCCATCGTCTCCGAGAACTTGAGGCCGTTGTGCCCGTAGATCGCAAGCCGGCGCGGCGAGCAGCGATCCATCAGCTTCTCGAAATCGCGCGCCTTGTCTCCCAGCGCCTCCAGCAAATCGGCATCGACCTCGTTGGCCTCCGCTTCCGCCTTCGCCTTGTTCTTGAAGAGCTGGACGAGCTTGTCGGCCCCGTGGACTGAAGGGCGCAGTACCAGCGTCACGAAGAAGCGGTTGATGAACAGCCGCTCCTTGTTCATCCGCGCGAAGTAGGTGGCGTCCAGCTCGCGCGCGAAGCGCGAGCGGAAGTTGCCACCGGGATATTGCTCGACCCTTGCCCGCACGAGATGCGTCCAGATCGACAGGCGATCGTCATGCAGGTTGCGCAGCATCCCGTTGAGCTTCGCGTGCCAGTCGTTCAGATCGCGCACGTCGGCCGTCTCGAAAGCGCGGCCCTGCAGCTCGAACGTCAGCATGATCGCGCCGGAATCGAGCATCACCACATCGTCGGTGACGTGTCGCGCATATGGCAGGAACCTGGTCGGCATCACTTCCTTGAGCGCGACCTTCATCGGCACCTGATCGGACAGGCGATTGGCCCTAGCCATTGCGGCCGAACCCCTTTCGCTTGATGCCCTTGAGGGGGAGCGGCGTGTAGCTCGACCCGCCCCAAAAGGCGCGGTTGCGGTTGGCCGCCTTGGTGCGGCCCCATAGGAAGATCAGGCGGAAGGCGTTGACGTCGTGACGCACGACAAGGCGCGAGATCCCGAACATCACCGCGGCGACCACGCCGCCATAGATCGGGTTCGTCGTGCCGATCAGGGTGATGACCGAGGCCAGCAGGATCACCACGGCGGCCTCGATCGGGATGCCGGCGAACAGCGCGGGCCGCGTCACCGCCAGGAACAGCGGATTGCGTGCCATCACTTCCCGTTCTTCGTCCACGCTACGCACTCCATGCGAAACTGGTGTGGGCAGGGCGTCATTCGCCTCGCCCACATGAGGATCAGGCTCCGGTGTTGAGCTGATCGACGATCCACGGTGCCGAGAACATGATCGCGATGCCGATGATGACGGTGACGAGCGCGCCGGTGTTGACCCGGCCCGTCAGCCACCCAGCGCCCGCCGCGATCAGCGCCAGGATAGCCAGGATGCGCAAAAGGCCGTTGCTCAGCAGGCCGAGGACCGCATTGCCGAAGCTTTCCAGATCGGTTTGAGCAAAGGCTGGATCGGCCGCCAGCATCGACATCAGCGCCACCAGGCTGAACATCGACAGCACCCGCGAAACCCTGCGCTGGCGCGGCGTCATGGCGTCGACATGGGCAGTGACACGGGTTCGGAGGGCGAGCGCCGGCCCGCCGAAAGATACGAGGTTCATCGGTTTTCTCCTTCTCCGGCGAGCTGCGCTCGCGCAAATTCCGCCCTCGCAAACACGTCCCACGATGGCGGCGGTGGGGGTGGCGCAGCCTTGGGCTGGCCCGTTGCGGACGTGTTTTCCTCGACCAGCGCGGCGAGCTGGGCAGCCGCGCTCGCCTGATCGCCGGTGTTCAGCGCGCTGCTCGAGGCGCCGACGCGCACCGCGACGGGCTGGATGCGGTCGGGGATGCCGGCATTGCCGACCACCTTCCCGACATAGCCGTTGGCAAAGCCTCGCGACCGCGATCCGGTGTTGTACATGGACAGGGCAATGCGAAGCGCGCGCTGGGGGTGAAGGCCAGCGCGCACGCTGTGGTAATTGCCCGACAGCACGGCCCCAGCGGCGGCGATGTTGGTGCAGGGATCGAACACGTTGTCCCAGGTCAGACCAAGGGCCTTCATGTTCCGCGAGTTGATCTGCCCGAGCCCCAGATCGACCGAATGGCCCTTGCCGATGTAATAGCGCGCAGTCTGGACCGCCTCCGCGACACTCGATGCCGGCATAGGCTGACGCGCGAGGCCGTTGACGCCGATTGCCAGCTCGAAACCCTTGCTTTCGGTCTGGACGATCGCCGCGATGGTGGAAGGGGCCACGTTCGGCGCGCATTGCGCCGCGAGCCCCATGATGACCGTGGCGGGGAGCGTCATTACCGCTCCAATGTTCCCGACCCCAGCGGGCCGCCCGGCTGTGCCGTCGCTTCCGCTTGGGCCACCTGTGCCGCCGAGGGCACGGTGTAGCGCGTCCGGGTACCATCGGTCATCGTCATCACGACGAAGCCGGGGCGCCCGTTCTTGGGCTTGGTATAGTCTGCTTTCCGCACGCCCCCCGCGCTACAGGTCGGGAACCCCCCGCCCAGCGCCAGATGCGAGATCAGCTTGCGGATCGGCGGCACGCACTCCGCGAATTGCATCCATCCGCCGGGATTGCTCGCGCACAGCAGCACTTCACAAGCCCAGGTGGAATCGGCCGCTCGAGCGGGTGTCGCGACGATCGAAGCAGCGATAAGCGCCGTCGTGGCGACAGAGGAACATAAGTGATTTGGCATGTTTTCACTCCTGTCGTGTTGACAGGGTATGTGGCAGTTTTGGCGGGGGCTAGACTGAAAACGCCCGCGAAATTCGTTTTATCCCTTTTTGAGAACGGTTCGCAGATAGGTCCATTTTTTGGATCAAAAAGCGGTTGCGTCGTGTAGCCCTGGGAATGAATGAACATAAACCACACCCTCATAACCATACCCCAACACGACGTGACGAATGGCTGAAGATGATTTTTTATACAGGCGAATACGTTTCTTGTCATAAAGACCGACATGATAGAGCGCTGTGCCGCGCCAACTCACGCGCACGTTGATGTGCCACTTGCCGGTTTCGAGCTGACAGACATGCACGTCGGTGATGTTGCCTCCTGGCGGACGCTGCGTCGTCAGCTCACGCTCTAATATGAGTTCTAATTCCATCCTGCCCCGCGCATGAGTGATTTGATAGGTTTTCACTGGCGTGATGTTTTACGCCACCTTAACGATTATGCGGGTAGACATGGGAGTGTCCAGAGATGGACCGACGAGAGGCAGCATCGATCGAGGACCAGGCGGAGCGGATAGTCCGCCAGCTCGGGGGCAAGTGGCAGGGCGATTTCGCCATGTGTCGGTGCCCGGCGCACGCCGACGGCAAGGCCAGCCTGTCGATCCGCGTCGGCAAGCGCGCCGTTCTCTTCCATTGTTTCGCCGGCTGCACGGCCGATGCGATCATGTCGGCGCTGCGCTCGGGCAAGATTCTCGCACCCGCTGACCACGACCCGGGCCAGCGTCAGGAGAACAAGGCGGACCTCAACAAGCTCGCACTGGCGGTCTGGCGACACGCCGAGCCCTTCGCGGGCACGCTCGCCGATCGCTATCTGCGTGAGGGCCGCCTGATCATTCCCGACGGGATCAATGCCCGCTTCGATCCGCGCTGCCAATGCGGTGCCGGTGCCGACAAGGCGTTCGCCCCGGCGCTGATCGTCCCGATCGAGGAAGACGCCGGCGTCGTCGCCATCCATCGGACCTTCCTGACGCCTGACGGGCGCTGGAAAGCCAACATGGACGAACCCAAGCGGATGCTGGGGAACCCTGGGGTCGGTGCCGTCCGCTGGGGCGGCATCCCGCTCGACGGCATCCTGCGCCTCGCAGAAGGCGTCGAGGATGCAGCGAGCGTGATGAACCTGCTCGGCCCTGGCCGCTTCGTATGGCCCGTCCTGGGCATCGAACGGTATCAGGCCGTGGCGATACCGGAGAGCGTCCATACCGTCGTCATCTACAGCCAGCATGGGGCCGAGGCGGCCCGCGCTATCACGCGCGCCACCCCGCACCTGACGGCCAACGGCCGCCAGCTCGTCGTCAAGCCGCCGCCCCATGCCGGCGACTGGAACGACCTCCTGCGCGAGATCCGCACGCTATGAAGCTGTTTCCCGGCGCAACACGGTTTCAACGCTGGACGATGGGGGCGACGTTCCTGATCGTGGCCACCTACGCGATTTCGCAGAACAAGCAGTCTTTGGTCGAAGTGTCGAAGACGCGGCTTTCCTCGCCGAGCCCAAGAATAATCGACGGGGATACGGTCGATTTTCCCAATGGGCGGGTGCGTGTCGTCGGGATCGATGCACCAGATGATGACCTGGCGCAGCTCAAAGCCCTTTCGAGCGAAGCGTTGCGGGGATTGGCGACGCGCGATGGTGGCATGGACTGTTCCGTGTCGATGTTCGATTACGCGCTTCGCCGGGAGAAGCAGTGCCGGACCGATCCGAAGAGCTACGGGCGCTTGAATCTGGCCTGCCGTTTTCCCGCGAACAAGGCGAGCGTCGGAGCGACGATGGTCGCGCAAGGGTATGCCGTCGATTACCGGATGTTCTCGGGCGGTGCCTATGTCGATTTGATGCAGAAGGCGGCCGCAAGACGAGCTGGGCTTTGGGGCGTCGACTATGAGGCGATGCGCCAACTTGCTGTTCGAAGGGCACAAGTGCCACAGGGATGCGACGTAGGGACGATCAAGCAGTAAGCGGGGCCTGCCTTCGGCCCGCGCTCTACTTCGCGGCGTGGCACGCCGCTCCGCGGAACCCCGTGCCCGGGTTTCCGCCCATGCGGGTGACGATCGGGCTAGGCCACAACGGGCCACCCTGGCGGGCGGGCGCTACTTGTGCGGGAGACCACTCCAATGCTTGAGCGCGGTTCTCCCGCTGCGGTCTTGATCGGCCGCTGGGGCATGGCGCTGTCCCTCGTGGTTGGCGCCGTCCTGATCGGGCGCGTCATTCGCGATTTCCCCTACCTGCTGCCGAACCGCTTGCCCGGCCTGGTCCTCTACGAACTGGGGCCTGCGCTGATCCTTGCCGTCGCGATCGGCGCCGCCGTCATCCTCACCCGCGAGAGCGGCCCTCGCCTTGGTACCAGCGTGCGGCTCGCGCTGTTCGCGCTCGCCGCGCTGATCGCCGGCGCTATCGTGCTGGCGATCGAGTTCAACGGGGCGCTAAGGGGACAATGGCTATGATCGCGGTGACACACTTCAAGGCGATCTTCGGTCCCGTCACACGCATCCTCGGATCGCACGACACCACCGACATCAGCATCACCGAACACACGACTACCCGGCACGAACCTCACCCGGGCTTCGATCCGAACGCGTCGCACCTGCATGCCGGGAACACGCACACCGAGACCCATACGTTCGTCAATACGGCCCGAGAGTTCGTGATGCTGCTCGAGGTCGAGGGCCGGACGCTCAAGCTCGCCAGCAACGACTATCTCGCCGTTGCGGTCGGCGACACGGTGCGCGCGATATGCGAGCCCAATCCTAATGGCCAGTTGGTTGTGCTGGACTGGCATAACGTCACGCGCGGCATTCGCTTTCGCACGCTGCCATCGCCCTTGGCCGGCGTTGCGGCCCAGATCATATGGAGCCTTGCCCTGCTCGCGGCAGGATGCGGCATGCTCTTCGGTTTCGCCCAAGCAGCCGATGCACTCTTCCCGCGCCTCGTCGCCATCGCCCTCGTCATGGCGGCGGCAATCCTCGCCGTCACCGCCTATCGCGGCGCTGATCGCCTCTCCCAGCGCCATGCGGAGCTGGACCGGCTGACCGGCATGGCCGCTTGAAGTGTGCCATGTGGCACACCCACGACGCTGTCCTGGCACACCAATCCTTTATCAACTGTTGATAAGATGCTATCTTCGCCGGGAAAGGAGATCGCGATGATAAGTGCGGATCTAGGACAGCAGCTCGAAAGCTTCGTCGCCCAGCTCGTCGCAGCCGGTCGCTACAACTCGAAAAGCGAGGTCCTGCGCGAAGGCGTGCGCCTCGTGCAGGACCGCGAAGCCCGGCTCGCGGCGCTGGACGCCTCGATCGCGCGCGGTATCGCCGACGCCGATGCCGGCCGCACCACGCCCGCGGCCGATGTCTTCGATCGGCTTGAAGAGAAATATCGCGCCCTGTCCCAAGGCGCCGGATGATCGTTCATCTCACCGCCGAGGCCGAGCGCGACCTTGAGGCGATCGGCGACTACATTGCCCGCGACAATCCGGCGCGCGCGCTCAGCTTCGTCCAGGAGCTGCGCGGCAAATGCCTTGGCCTGGCCGACATGGCCGAGCGCTTCCCCTTGATTCCGCGCTACGAGAGCGCCGGAATCCGGCGACGGGGCCATGGCAGCTACCTGATCTTCTACCGCGTCGAGCCGAACAAGGTGGCCATCATCCACATCCTGCACGGTGCGCAGGACTATGCCTCGATCCTCTTCCCGGCATGAGCCTTCAGCATCGATCGCGCGACCGCGCGGCTGAGCCCGTAGGCACCGCAGCCCTCCCCGGGCGCTGGCGCTTGGAAGTTGCCTTAGAATGGGCAAGAAGGGTTCAACGGTCGTCTCTGCCAACAAGATCGAGGTTGGAGGCCGACACGGTAAGGCGCGCGCCATAGAATAGGTTTAGGGCAAGCTATCGAGGTCGGTGGCGAGGGAGAACCAGACATAGCGGCCAGAATTGTAGGTCAGGCCCCCTGAGGAATCGGCAATCCACCGATAGGTGTTGAACAGGTTTGTCACCTGCACGCGGGCTACAACATCACGGTGAGCCAACCGGAGCCGGTGCCGGACACCCAAGGCGACGGTTGAACGTGATGGTAGGCGGACAGCGTTGGCTTGATCTGCGAACGATCCGCCATGCCGTGTTATCTGCACATCGAAGGATGACCCTTGCCATCGCTCGGGATGAACGTCGAGCGCCAGGATGATACGGCTGCGACTTGTGCCGACAGGGCGGGCGCCGATCATTCCGTTCTCCACCAACTCTCCGGTGATGCGAGGATCGAGCAGGACCGCACCCGCAACCATGCTGACGAACGGCGCGACATCACCACTTACAGAGCCTTCGACGCCGCGATGTCGAACCTCGCCTAGCCGGCGATAGAAGTTCACGTCGTCGAGGTTGAAGTAGGGTTTGCGTACATCGAACACGCCGACGACTGCTTGCAGTTTCCCAAGCGAGGCACGCATCCCGGCATCGATCTGCCGGGTTCTTAGCGCGGGTGGAGCCGCATTGCGGTTGACCGCTATATCCGGGGCAACGTCGCTTTCTTCCAGTCCCCGCGTCACCCCGGCATACACGGACAGGCGGGATGCTACATCGAGCGAGCCCATCAGATTGAACAGCCATGGTTGATCACGCGATACGATCCCGTCGCGCGTGGGCGGGCGAACATGCTTGCGATAGTCGGTCTTCTGGATTCCGATGTTGAGGCTGCCACGATTCTTCCAGCGACCTTCATAGGCGATGCCCCCCGTCACCTGCCTGACATCGTCTGGCGAGCGCTCCACGAAGGCGAACGAGGGTTCGGGCGCCGGCGCACGGATCGCGATGTTGCGACGGGGCAACTCGACCGCCACCACCTCGCCGTAGAGCCGGGCCTGATTGCGAGCGCGCACCGACGCATGGAAGCGATGTAGCCGCGGACCGTCTGTGAATGTACGGGTGATGCGTACTTCCCCGGAGGTGGACGCATAGCGTGATGCCGGGGCCGCATAGACGATTTCCGAGCCGATGCCCTCTTCGTTCACGTCTAGCCAAAGAGTCGTTCGATCACGACTGACTGCGTAGATCGAGCGGAACAGGCCGCCTGCCAGAGACCAGTCGCCTTGCTTCGTGCGCGCAATCACACCCGTATTGATGCCGCGACTGGTGTTGGTCGCCCAATCCTGGCCGGTATAGCGGCGTCGATCGCGCACGCGCGGCGGAACGAAGGCCCCGCTGGTGAAGTAGGTCGGCACCGCCTCCTCACTCCATGTTTTGTCCAGACTCCAGAACGGGATGATTTCGGTATCAGGTGCAGGCCGCCACCTGAAACTGATCCCACCGGAGAGCGATTTTGGCGAGCCTCCGAACCACTCGTTGTTCCGGTAAAGGCCGAAGCCGCCCGCTACTGATACGGTTTTGCCGATGATCGGCGCGCGAACGTCGAGCTCGGCGCTGGCATCGCCAAAAGTACCTGTATTTACTCGAGGGCTCAGCACCAATCCCTCGGGAGCATCGGGCAGGCGAAAGTCGGCGATCCCGGTCGGCGCTGGAAATGGGTAATCGATGGCTGACAGCCCTACGCGGATGATCGAGCTGTCGACGATGCGATAGCTGAGATCTGCCTGCTGATCGATATACAGGCCTTCGATACGGACGTTGCCAGCGTCAATCGGAGAGAAGCCCCGTATGTCTTCCTCGTAGTACAGGCCAACAGATTCGTTAGCGTAGCTGACGCCGAACGCATCCTCGGCCTCACGCGCTGCGTTCTGATCGGCGCGCTGGGCCGTCGCGTCGTGCGCATAGCCGAATGCGGCAAGCGCAAACAGCCACACTGGGCAACCGTATCTCACGGTCGTCTATCGCCGCTATTTGAACGCAGCGCCTGTCTCGATAACATTGTCTGAATTGGCCCCATTTCCTCGCGGCAAGCCGAGATTAAAGCCTGTATCCGGATCGAAAGCGGTCGAAGCAGGCCAAAGCTCGCGGATCATCCCGAGCGCGGTGACTTCGTCGTCTGAAAGTTCGGGATGCCAAACATTGAAAAGTAGTATGTCACGAGCGTCTCTTCCGCCGTTCTCGACCGAGTGGGTGAAGCTGGAATCGAAGAAGATCGTCTGCCCTGCGACATAGCCCTTTTCGATGCCGTCAACGCGAATAGTGGCGGGACTGTCGGCCAGCGGAAGATGGACGGTCGCGACATAGTTCGCACAATCCGAATGCGGTTCGATGGTCGTTTGGGGCGCTAGCCGGGAATAGAGCGCCTCTGTGGCGAGCCTGTGGCGTCGCAAGTACCGTGAAGTGGCTGGGAAAAGCTGATGGGTTTCGTCCACATCGGCGAACTCCTTACGAAAATAGAGACAATCCCATGCAGCTTGGGCTGTTGGCGCGTTGCCCACAACAAGGTCCGAATGATCGGTGAGAAGATCCCCTTGCGCGAACGCTGACCGGGCTTCCTCCTGAATGGCCGCCAGTTCCGTTCCGCCCTCAAGTTGCGGCAGGCTGTGTGGATCGAAATATGGTCCTGGGCTAAGGCCGGGCACATAAAGGTGCTGGAAGAGCTCTCTACGCGGACCATTTCCCGGTGTCGCGCTACCGTCGAGCATGTTCAAAAGATACCCATGCACGCGACTAAGATGGCCGAAGCCCCGGTCACATAGCGACGACCAAATGGTTTGAATCACCTCTTTGGCAACATTCCGGCCCATCATATCCGCCGTAGACTGGCGAGGCCGTAAAAAATGGAAGCCTCGTCGACATAGGCCAGCGCCAGCGAGTGATCGATCGTCTCAAAGCCCGCCTTGGTGCAGTAGGCGGCAAATTCGCCGACTTCGATCCGGTGGATGTTGACGCCATCGCAATCGTAGATCGGGTCCTGCTCACGAGAGTGGATCAATTCGGTTCGGGTGCCTTGGGGGGCATATCCCCTGATGATCGGCTCGTAGGTTACGATCAGCGCCCCGCCCGCGTTCAGAAGTGAGGCGCAGCGCGCCAAGAACCCGGCGGTATCGGGGATAAACTCCACTACCCCGATGCTCACGATGAGATCGAAACAGCCTACCACCGACGTTCCATCCATGATGTCCGCATGGATTTGTGGAATGTCGGGGTGGCGCTGGGCTGCAGCGTCGAGCATCTTGCGGCTGATGTCGAGCATGGTGATCTCGGGCACGCCGAGATCGTTGAGGAGATCGACGTCATAGCCGGTGCCGGCACCGATCGCCAAAGCGGACCGGAAATTGCCTTTCAGAGACGCGAGGCTCGCAGCGACATGTCGCGGCATGCTCCATGCCTCATCGGTCGACGTGGCCTCGTTGTAGAGCGCTGCAGCGCCATCGAAATATCGCTCAACCAGGTCTGTCATCAGATCACCCCCTCTTCGTCGAGCCAGCGAACCTCGAATGATGTCGAGGCGGCGGCGTAGGCGATCCGGAGGCGATGGGCTTCGCCGAGCCGGACAATATAGCTGTTGAGCCAATGGGTTTGTGGTGCCGAGAAATGATTGGTCAGCGAAGTCGTCTCGCTCAGTTCGGCTTCGAAGACGATCGTCACGGCATTCCATTCGGCCGATGCAGGCAGTTCAAATTCAACCAGGAAATCGGGCGTTTCGGTCGTGCCGAGGAGATAGTCGGCCAGAACCAACCTTTCGGTATGGGCACGCGCGTCCGAGAGTTCGTCCTGATAGATCTGCTCACAATAAGCGCGTTCCAAGGCGCGGTGAGCACGCCCCGGATCGAAATGGCCGGAGGCACTGGCAACCAGCTTGGCGAACACGGTCTCTCGCGCTGTATCGACCCGCTCCGAAAAGATGGCCTGCGCATAGAGTCGCATTCTTTGCGGGATGATATGGCGGAGGCCGGGATAGCGGCGCTTGAGATCGTAGGTGATTTCGACGATATTCTCTTCCGGCCCAACGGGGCCGATGGTTTCGCTAACTGCCACGTCCGGGAAAGGAGCTAGGTCAATGTCATATGAACGACCGACCATGATCCGGATGGATGTATCGGCCAGGATTTCTGTCGCCAGCGTTGCGAGCTGAGGAAGATATTCGATTCCGGTGACGTGACCGGCCCCCGCGTCGAGCGCGCTCGCGGCCAGCGGGCCGAGCCCGGTCCCGACGTCAACCACCGTGTCGCCTGACTGCACCACCTCGTCGATCGCTTGGCGAAAGGCGGCGAGGCGGATCGCATCCCCCAGCATGTCGGCATGATGATCTAATTGTACAGTCATCGTTTATCCTGTTGCTTGAGAGCGTGCGATGAGCGATATTGACTTTAAATGAAATACGAGAGTTTCAATGATTAACTCGATCGTTCGTAGCAATAAAACTTCATTGCTGACCGCATATAGCTTGACGGTTGGAGGATATTTTGCTGCCCAGATATACCCGTTGGTTACAGGCTTTGCGATAAACGGTGTTCTTCAAAAGAATTATGTTGCTATATTGTGGCTATGTGTTTGTCATTTCATGATGGTTGGTCTTGAGGTCAGTGCCAAGATGATGGACACGCGCGTTTTCACGCGCATTCACACCGCTTTCGCCAGTGACGCGGTGGCCGACGCGCATCGGCGTGGGCATGCGCCGTTGCTCATCGCTGGCCGTGCCACGCTGCTGCGCGAATATGTCACTTTTCTGGAGCGGGATGTCCCCGCAGCGCTGCTGTCGATCATCAGCCTTGGCGTTGCGATCGTTACATTGTTCTGGCTCGATCCGGCAATCGGTGCCGTATGCCTGCTGCTTCTCGTCCCCTCCACGCTCATCAACGGCCGTCTCGCCAGGATTTCGCAATCGCTGAACGAGGGGCTGAACGATCGATTGGAGAAGGAAGTCGGGCTTCTGCAAACAGATGCGCCAAGGCGCGTGCGACGCCACTTCCAGGCCGTGGCCATGTGGCGCATCAAGCTCTCCGACCTCGAAGCGAAATCCTACGGATTTCTCGAGTTGTTCGTGATCGCCTTGTTCGGCGTCGCTCTGTGGCGCGTAGCCCTGCAGGATGTCGTTGAAGCCGGAACCATCTACGCGATTTTCGCCTACATCTGGCGCTTTGTGACCAGCATGGATCAGGTGCCGCAGATTGTGCAGCAGGTTGCGAAGTTGGCCGACATCAATCGCAGATTGAAGGGATAAGGCCGAATAGCTCGCCGGCGCAGGACGCTGACAGGGGATGCCCATCCCTATTCTGCCATCATTAGGTCCAGCACCGCCTGGTTCACCGGCGGGCGGCCGACAGAGGGAATGAACAGGGTTGTCCCGAACGTCACCTCGTCGAGCGCGGACGGAAGATCCTGAATCGCGACTTCAACGACGATCGATGCCGATCCGACGCCCGCGCCGTTGCTCTCGATGATCTTGCATAGATGTTCGGGCGGATAGGCGCCCAGCAAATGCTCCTGCAGCAGGCCAATGGCATTGTCCGCCGAGGGATCGTCTATATTGGTCTTGCGCGTACCGACGGAGCAGATGTGGTAGATATAGTAATCGAATTCCGGGCAAATTTTGTGAGAGAATAGGATAAGCCGGTTAGCGTCGATAACGACCGATCCATATTCAAGGGGATCGCGATCGGTATCGATAATCAGTGTGTCGAGGCTGGAAATCCCCGGGAATACGTCGAAATCGAAGCCTTTCGCTACGCTGGCTTCTTGCAGCATGTCGGCGAGCGTCACGCCCAGCCTCGGATTGCCCTGCTGTGCAAAAACGACATAATCATGCTCTTCAAGCAGGCCGATGATCCGATCGAGAACGGCCTGGTAGCTGTCATCATCCACGCCACCATGGGGATAGAGATCGTCGAGCGTCACCCGGTTTTTAACCGCCGCCTCGTCAAACACCGTCTCAAGGCTTGGATCGGCGTAATAGACGACGCAATCCGCTTCCGCGATCTGCCGCATGCCGAGGCGGGTGAAATGAAGATCGGGGGAAACGCCGGCACCGATCAAATGAACACGTTTCGATTGGGCGATTGCCATTGTTTCCCCCTTCTCGTTCAGGCGGCGCGCTTCAGGTCCTTGGGCACGGCCGTGAGCTGCCGCACGCGGCGCGCCTCGACTTCGCCCTTCACTTCCTTTGGCACAGCCGTGAGCTGCCGTACGCGGCGGCCGGTGATGTCATTGGGCACGGAAGTGAGCTGACGCACGCGCCTTGCACGAACTTCGGTCATTCGAGTTCTCCTGACAAGTTATCGATGTAGGAACGACTCGCAATAAGAGTCGAGACATTCCACAACGATGGATCGTACTCAGAAGGCTTGAAGTCAATACCAGTTGGTCGCGCTGTCATAACAATTTATCATTCACATATAAGCGAATGTGACTCTAATAGCATGCGATGTAACTTTTTGTTTCTGGCAATGAATATGGACAAAATCTCATCCATTTTATGGATTTGTTTAATTCCATTATGGTTTTAAAAGTAAGCAACCCTGTTCGCGTGACGGGTCTCTTCCCAGAGACCGCCGCGCGCGGGGAACACCAAGGGCGGCTGCCCTTTCGTTCCCGAACGACAATCGACCGCCCGTGTAATCCGCCAAGCGTGGCATCCGACGTCCTGCAGGGCGTCGGCCACGCTAGGGCGGCTCGCCCGCGCCAGCGGTAGATTCTCGCCCTCCCTCCCCATCCCGTTCCTCGCCGGAAAGGCAGAGCCGGTTGCTGTTGCGACCGGCTTTAAGCCTCAAAGGAAAGGACAAATCATGGGACGGATCACCGACAACCGGGCCGACATCTATCAGGAAATCACCGATCAGATGATTGCCATGATCGAGGCGGGCACCCGGCCTTGGTCGAAATCGTGGAACGGCAGCAACGCGCCGAATATCCCGCTGCGCTCGACGGGCGTTCCCTATCGCGGCATCAACGTTCTGACCCTTTGGGTTGCGTCGATGACGAAGGGCTTTACCTCCCCGCATTGGCTTACCTTCAAGCAGGCCCTCGCGCTTGGCGGATGTGTCCGCAAGGGCGAGAAGGGCTCAACCGTCGTCTATGCCAACAAGATCGTCGTGGACACCGACAAGGGCGACCGTGGCGGCGGACAGGGGGGCGAGGACGGCAAGCGTCAGGTGGCGTTCCTGAAGCGCTACACGGTCTTCAATTCCGAGCAGAT
>Ga0105249_10001499_pt1 | contig 20477 bp, 20 predicted proteins | sample KBSS44metaG_FD_81522 | JGI IMG/M metagenome (GOLD analysis project Ga0105249, IMG submission 81522) | Switchgrass rhizosphere microbial communities from Kellogg Biological Station, Michigan, USA - KBS S4-4 metaG | ecosystem: Host-associated > Plants > Roots > Rhizosphere > Soil | place...
GATGATGCGAGGCGGTGTCAATATCTCTCCTCTTGAGATCGATCTCGCCTTGAAAACGCACCCCCTCGTCCGGTTCGCTATGGCCGTCCCTTTCGATCACCGTTACTACGGGGAGGAAATTGCCGCTTATGTCGTCCCGCGAGATGGCGTTCCTGTGCCGATGGAAATCGAGTTGCTGAAGCATTGCCGTCGCCTGTTGCCGTTTTCTAAATGTCCAAAAGTTATACTGTTCGGTCAGGATGTTCCTTACACCTCGACCGGCAAGCCGAAACGGCTGGAATTGAAGGCGCAGCTTGCGTCCAGCCTTGCTGCCTATCGCGATCACCAGTTCAAGGAGTAGGGATTGATGTATCGGGAGTGCCTCTCGGAGGAGGAGCCGCCATGTCGGAACACAAAATTGGGCTGGAATGGAAGAGAGAATCGGAACGGTTCACGTATGACACGTACAATCGAGACCACGTCGTAACATTTGGAGGCGGCGCGCGTGTTTCTGTATCTGCCGCGCCTGCGTACCGTGGGAATCCCGCACTCGTCAATCCGGAGGAAGGACTTGTCGCAGCCTTATCGAGCTGTCACATGCTCACGTTTTTGGCAGTCGCGGCGAAGAAGCGCTTCATCGTGGACCGCTACAGTGATCACGCCGTGGGATTTCTTGAAAAAAACCAAAACGGCAGGCTGGCCATTACCCGCGTCGTTCTACACCCTCAGGTCGAATTCAGCGGTCCGCCGCTGCCGAATCCAACGGAGATTGCCGAGTTGCATGAACTGGCGCACAGCGGATGCTTTATCGCCAATTCCGTCACCACCGAAGTCACGATCGAAGCTGGCTCATAGTTCCAGCAGAGGTCTTTGCTCTCAAGACACACCGCTGCTGATTTGGTTGAGACTCGACTCCTAACGCTGCAGACTGACAATACTCGTCTCATCGAGAATTCTTCGCCGCCTCGCGCCTGTAGCTCAGTTGGATAAAGTATCAGCCGTCTAAACGTTTTCAAGGGGATCGACCAAATTGTTGATGGCTGGAGCCATTAAGCGCACGTCAGCGCGTTTTACGTGATAGAGCGCATTTCATCGCAGCACCAAGTTTGGCCGAAGTGGATCGTCCCATTTGTGAGAGCAAGAAGGGGAAGCTAGACCCATGTGGTCTACATGCCCTGAACGATAGACCGTAGCCATGTGTCGCCCAGCCTCTTGAACGACTGCATTATTTATAGGACCGATAGTAAAGAAGTTCATAAGACCGCGGGCCATTACAACAATGGGTTGTGTTTCGTAGACTGCCAGAAGCTTTGCCGCCTCGAATGCCATGTCCTCTCTTCGGAACTGATACATAAGAGTCCTCGCTATGGCTAAGGGTTAGGTTGTTCAAAACGGACGTGCTGATCTAGCGACCCCTGGCGCCTAGGCCAATACTATTTCTGGCCATCCTTGAACCTCTTGTACTTCGCCAACCTCCGATCAACATTCTCTTCGTTATCCGTTAGCCAGGCATGGCAAATATGGACGATTACGTCCGACAACGAGGTCCCATACGTGCCAATCAGTTCTTTGAGTTCATGTTGCAGAAACGAAGGGACGGTAATGCTGAAGTGCTCGGTTCGAGAATGGTCCGGCGATGCCGACTTGCCCATAGATCACCCGTGGGTATAGAATGTGCTGGTTCAATCTAGCACCAATATCGAACCGTGATCAAGCGAATACATAAAAGCCAATACTGAGTTCACACGCTTTAATCGGAAACAGGGCGAGACCTGAGGACTGTCCGCCACGAGGAGAGGACGGTATGGCTCATGAAGACATCATCCGGATCTTGCTCGTGGACGACATCGAGCTTGTCCGGCATGCATTGCGGACGATCCTCTCGGTTTATCCACGTTTCGCAATTGTGGGCGAGGCCTGCGACGGAGAAGAGGCTCTCGCGTGGGTCCATCGATGCGATCCCTCGGTAGTGGTGATGGACATTCAGATGCCGCGCCTCAACGGCATCCAGGCGACGGCGCTCATTAAACGGTTTTTCCCCCACGTGATTGTAGTGGGATTGTCCGTCGATGCCACGGAGGACCTGCGCCAAGAGATGATTACAGCCGGCGCGACCAGCGTACTCACTAAAGACCATGCCGGCGCACGGCTCCATCAAGAAATCACGAAAGCCGTGGATTACCGGTCCGCGATGCTATCGTAACGGCATTTCCACGAGTGGGAGGTAGTCATGCGACATGAGGAAGCCTGCCTTGGGATGTTCGTCAGGCTCCTTTCGGACTGGCACGGCATTCCCAAGGGAACGGTGGGAAGCATCGACACGGTGGAGACAGGGATGGATGGTTCATGGTGTTTCACGATTTTTTGGGAACTGCATCGCCCTTTGAGCTCAGCGATGCCGGGCCGGACTCGGACGCGCACCGGCCTCCAATCCGGATCCCTCGGTTTGCGACTATGGGAAGAGGATCTCCCGCGATTCGAAGTCATCACTCAGGAGCAGAAGGCTATGGCCGCATTGCTCGTCGCGCCCCCGGCTGACACGAGCAACCCCACGACATTGAGCTTGTTTCCCCCTCAAGCCGTGGAACAACTGACGTTACCGTTTACGGACGGAGAACTCGTGGAAGATGATCAGCCACAACTGGCTCTTGCCTCGGTTGGAGCGTGAGATGGGGCGCTCGCTCTGAACTGATGGTTGACTAGGCAGGAACTGTCTTTAATTGGGCACGAAAGCACGGGCATAGAACCGATCTGTCGAGCAAGCCCTCCTATCGCTTTCCCCGTTCATGAGCCTCTCCCCTTCGGCAACTGGCCTTTACGTTCAAGTTCGGCAACATGTTCGAGCAGCAGTTGGACGACGTATTTTTGGATGCTGTGACCTCCGCTCAGGGCGGCGGCAGCCTTCAATTTGTTTACGAGATCGGCGGGGACATTTCGTAGATACACGACCTTAGGTTTAGTAGCCATGGGTCGGCGATGATACCGCAACAAGTCCGGCTGACACAAGCTCACTTTACCTGCTGCCTAATGAAAGGCTATACTATGCTAGCAACTGTCGCAGTGCTGGCATTTGTAATAAAGCGCTGCCTATTGTCATCGGAGGATGATATGGCGAAGAGCAGTAAACCGGACTTTCTCACAGAGGAGCGGCTTCTAGCGTGCCTGATGTTCCTGAGCAAACTGCGCAAGAGCGGCGTGACAAACATGTTCGAAATTCGGCTGAAACTGCGCCATGCATTCCCCGATCTTACGACGAATCAAGCCGCCGAAGTCCTTGCGTACTGGATGCACACGTTCGCCGCGGCATGACCTAGGACCGCCAACCTTGGGAAGGGTGGTGAGGTGTGGCGGCATGTGGAACGGGATGCAAGGGGAGGGCGAGAGGGTTGAGGTTTGAAAATAGCAGTAATATTTACAAAGATTAGCTCAGCACAAACCCCTACCATGAAAATCAGCCCTCTGCAGGCTATTTCGTCTTATTTCAGCTCCGCACTGCCTGCAGAGCAAGTTATTCATTAAATAGCCGGTGTCCGTTTGTTTCAAACTGAGTAAAATGTGATCGCAAGGCAGGTTTCCCTCGCTGATCCACTTCTCTCTTAACGATTCGGCTTCTTTTCGAGTCACGCAGTGCCTTCAAATGGGTAATCCCGCGTGATGGAGCGGCCAGTAATCGTGGCAATGACATCGGGAAGAGTATGGGCACGGTCTTTGGTCACGAAAGTTGAAAAGCCAGCGGCTTTCATAGAGGCTTTAAGAAACGTGTCATGTTGGGTGGAAACTCCTATGATATGGATCTCTGGCAGAGCACGTTTGATTCGTTGAGTTGCCTCGACTCCACTTTTGCGGGGCATTTTCACATCCATTATGATGACGTGAGGAGCGAGTCGAAAAGCCAGCTCAATGGCTTCGTCCCCATCGGCGGCCTCACCAACGACGGTTAAGGTTTCGTAGCCTAGCAAAAAGCTGCAGATGGCCTTCCTAAAAGGACCAAAATCATCGACGACGAGAATACGAAGCAATTCATCGACGTGAGATGCATGTGAAGCGGCCATCTGCGCACCTCATGCCTGCTATTTTCAGCTTTTAATTCTCCCTTGTCTGTTCAAAAGGAGACACTGAAGATTTGTTGGACCTGTCCTCCTCATAAAGGTGTGCACAGCATTTGTCCATCATTGTATCAAGCATGAATGGCCGCATCGCGCATTACCGATGACTTTTCAACGATAGTTAATAGAGATGTCCATAAAAACTCATCCTGCCCAATGGGGTTCGTGAAAATCGGCTTCTAATGCGGCTTAGCGACGATATTTCTCTACGCTGATGTGCATATGTAACCAACCGTAAAACCTTTGGGGGATAGAAACGCCACTCGCAAGTGATTAGGCTGACCGAATACCGAGGACGGGGGAAAGCATCATGTTACGATGGAGATTGCGGCGAGAACGCCGAAGGCAAAAACGCAATGCACTCTTACTGCTAACAGCCACTGGTGTCATTCGGCCGGTGAACACGGAGATCCGATATCGTGGAACTGAGCGATTGGTTGGGACATGGACAGGCGATTGCAACCTATTATCCTTCGAGGCAGTGGAGATTCGCCAATCCATTTGGAACACCGACATCAAACAATTGTGGAAAACGTATCGACACAGCACTGCTGCTTGACAGGTTTGTTTTCCGTCGAACTCTGGGGCTGACAATCTACACTTTCAACCGGTCACTCTCTTCCTTTCTTTTGCTTGAGGAGATTCACGGCTTCGGCATCGAGAACCCGTAACTGCTCCCTCAATAGGTGCAGGTCGGCCTTACAGCCTCGGGCCTCGCCGGGGACAGCTGTTAAATCTGGACTAGCCAGATGTGGATATGCACCGGCGAAAATTCGCGTTCAGACACAAAGAACCGGGAACGCCGGACCGTCCCCATGAGCCTGAGATTTACCGAGTGTTTACGGAGTTATGGCAGGAGCGTAGACTGGACTCTCAGCGGGTGTTTCTGTACAAAGGCTTGCCAATCAGGGACGTTTAGCCTGCAAGCGTACTGGAATCACGAACCCGCGGCGTCGGCGATAAGTCTCAGCGTATGCACTGCGTCAAGCCTGGAGACGCCCAGCTTGCGACTTGTCAGGCCAACACCGTAATAACACTTGACGCGGTGTCGTCATGTGCCGAAACTGTAAGTCCTTGTCTTTTCTCAACGCGCCCGTAGCTCAGTTGGATAGAGCATCAGCCTTCTAAGCTGAGGGTCGCTGGTTCGATTCCAGCCGGGCGCACCAAGCGTTTCAACGAGTTAGCGGCGAGTCCTCACCAGGGAAATCCCTCAAAAGGCTAAATTGTCCGTGTTTCTGTCCGTGTTGAATGCTGAGCCTATGTAGCATTTACTGCCTTTGTAGGCTGACAGGGAGACATGTTGTAAGATTTCATTCCGGCTTGAAGAAAGCGCCATTGTCTAGCATCATAACGATGAAGGCGCTCAATGTTTGGCTGACAATGTTAAACCACAAGAGGGCGCGGTTTGGGGAGGCAATTACAATGACAAACGGCCCAAGGAGGGACGACCTTATAAGCAACGAAGACGATCCCCACGTCCAAGCGAACATGGAAGTTATTCGAGAATACCTGCGCAGACAATTCAAAGGATTTGGACTTACTGAAAAGCCAAATGCTCCACTTTCATACACGTTTACCATGACGAGATCATCCGACGAAGAATACAAATTAAAGGTTTATTGGCCACAGCTTGCAGATCAAAGCCACACCCCTGAAAGGACTCAACAGCGCCTTGTCACGGACGATGTAGCGGGTAGGATGAGAGGTAAGTCTCAGGGGGAGTATTTCGCGTGGAGACATTGCCGCACAAACCATGGCAGACGTAGCTGAAGCCATGTTTGCCACCTGACGGTAAACCACCAAACGCCGTCCCCGCATGATTCCCGTCGAGTCCACCGTGGCCCACGTGCCCGTCGGAACATTGGAGTATTCAGACAGCAGTCTAACCAGAAGTCCCTTGTGCATTTCATCGCGCTGCATGGCTTAAGGAGACACGTATGAAGACGAAATTCGCTTCCGTGCTTGTTGTATTCGCGATCCTGTCTGGCTTCCAGTGTGCGAGCGGGTCTCCCTTCTAAGCTGAGGGTCGCTGGGGCTTCCGCGGTTCCCGAGAGGGATGCGCCAGGAGCGGTGAGCGGGCAGTTGCTTAAGCGGCTTTTTCCAGGACAACAGGAAGCTCAATAGGTCCAGCCCATAGAGCGTCTAACTCTCGAAGGTCTAACACCCTTCCCGATGCCTCGGTGCTAGAAGCAGGAATGAGCACCAATGAACGACCGCTTTCCCAGTCAGAATTAATTTGGACAATCGTGGGCAAACCTGGCTCTTCACTGGGGTTTAACATCCAATACCACCCAGGTTTAGAAGGCTTCTGCTCTGTCCAACTCAGCATCGCTTTTGGCCAAAATAAGATTTATTCAGACCGAAATACCCGATAATACCTAGAGACTGAAATACTTGAAACCTGGAGCTATCCCTAGTCGTCCTTTTATGGAAAATCATCACTATTCTTAAGTTGCCTCTTCTATCAATTACGTATCCTTCACATTATTTATGAGCGAAATCGTATGGAGACTCCTTCCCAAATTACGAGTGTCCTACTCATCGATCCCAACAACGATGATCGGCAATATTGGATGGGACGACTCGCAAGCTCTTCTGCGCACTATAAAGTTTTCGAGGCCAAGGATGCTGAAACGGGGTTAGCCCTATGTCACTCAGAGCGAGTCGATTGCGTCGTGATGGAACTTCATCTTCCTGATATGTCGGGATTTCAAGTTCTTATGCGCTTGAATCCGATCATCCGTGGTCTTCAAACTCCGGTCGTCGCACTATCTCATTTCATCCTGCCATCGATCGCCGAGGCGGCAAAAAAACTTGGCGCACAATCCTACCTCATCAAGTCTCAAGCCTCAGGAGATGATCTAGACCGAGCCATCCAGAAAGCGATTGCTGGTGTGGGAGTGATGCGCAAGGAAGTTTATGTACGCAAGGCCAAAAAGAAGTCTGCCGCCTAACTTGTTTCCTAACCACCGATAAGAGCTATCACCCGTCTGTTCTTACTCACGCATTTTCATCCCAGGTGGGTTGTGTCAATTTCTTGGCCACTCCTTTGAGCATCTCAGGACCTCGGCGTCTCCTTTGAAGGTCATTATCGACTAAGGGATTACCAAGTAGAAGATTACCTCCGGGCAAGCGAATCGCTTATTTCGGCTGCGTTAGAAAGCCATAAGCCGCTATCTGCTGAACAACTGCGATTACACCGACGAGGGTGGCGAAGGTCCTCGCCCTAACAGTAAGATCGTAAGGGGCAAAGACCACAGCCGTACCTAGTTCGGACGTATGGTGAATTACGCCGGATTTGCGCAGAGGCGTGCGATCTGCCGTTCGACCTGCGGAGAGAGCTGAGCAAAAGCCAAACCAAATTCCTGTGCGTGGCTCCAACGCACCGTGGCACCCACGATCGTCAACGGTTCTAACCCGTTATGTGGAAATATCCAACATACGAGTTTCGCTCCGACCGGGACGGCCACAGAACTTTTCAGCCGACAACCGCCTGGGGACAGGTCTTGAAGTTCTCCCTCCCCGGCAAGCGTCTCACTGTTCGATGCGAACTGGCTTCGGCATCGGACCCCCACGCGCTTGTGTCGACGCTGCACCAGCGGATTGCGCTGAATCACGGCAGGTTTCCCGGAAGCCAGCAGGGGAGTGGTGCGGGGCGGCGGCGCCGTTTCTCGACGGCCGTTCCGACGTAAGTTCTGCTTCTCATTCGTCGAGCTTGCCGGTTGCCGCTTCCAGTTGAGCAGCGACAGACTCCTGCGGTGAAGATAGCGGTAGATACCCAGCAAATCGGTTGATCTGAACGCACGGGTCAAGAAGGTGGCACGTGCTCGGCTTCCACAGAGCTGTTTGATCCGATCGTCGACATCGAGAAATCCGCCGTCCGCTTGCCGAACCCAACCATAGGCTTCCAGTGCTTCCGCGTTCCGTCCTAACGATTCCAGGGTCTGTCCCAAGAGATAGAGCACATGCATCTGCTCGTTGAGCGATAGGGTTGACGAGGCTAGTGCTTTCTCGAGTGCCGCGGCGGCCTCGCCGTGACGACTCATGGCACGGAAGCAGAGGGCCGCCTGTGTATGAGCTTTGCCCACGTAGTTTGGATCCTGAATCACGCTTCGAAAATCCGCCAGGGCGCGGTCGTACATCTTAGCCTGCCGTAGCATTCGACCGCGTTCATACAACTCACGTGCCGACATGCGTGTGTCCATGCCTGGTCCTCCGTCATGGTGTCTCCAGCACGATTGGCGTCACTGACGGAGCAAAAATAGGACCCTGGGCACTATCGGCCTCGATCCAAAAAACCAAGCACTTAGGAGATGGACATTGCGCGCGCTGAGTTTGGGCGATCATAAACGTGCATCGGAGTAGATTGTCGTACAGTCAGACGCAACGATGGACAAAAAATGCTTCACATCGCCCCTCGAAGGATCCCAGGCATGGTGTTGCAGCAAAGAGGACAGGCCCGAAGAAGAAAAGAGCTTCAATTAGCCGAAATACGTGCGAACCCGGTTCTCTCGCCAGACTGGTATTACGAACCTCGAATATGAAAAGATAGGGATCCTGGTTTAAGCTGTCGATAGCGACTCCAAGCTCCATGCGTAGGTTTTTTCGACCGATCCCCCTCGCGATCTCCGCTCTCACGCTGCTCTTGGTCTATACACTGGCCGGTTTCTTCCTTGTTCCCTACATGATTAAGGCCAAGGTCCTGCCGGCTGTATCGGATCAGCTCCGCCGCCCTGTGATAGTCAAAGAGGTCGAGTTTAATCCCTTCGTGCTGTCGCTCAAAATGACGGAGTTTGAAATCCAGGAGCAGGACGCCACTCCGCTGATTGGGTTCCAGGAATTCTTCATTAATTTTCAAACGAGCTCGTTGTTTCGCCGCGCCTATGTATTCAAGGAGATTCGTTTTTCGGTGCCCTACGTCTCGGTGAAGGTCGCAAAAGACGGCCATCTCAATCTGGCCGATTTAGCGCCTTCCCAAGAGCCAGACGGCAGTTCGCCTCCTCCGAAAAATGCCGATGCCTCTACGGAGCTGCCGGCGATAGAAATCGGCCATTTCGCAATCGCTCAAGGGATTGTCGAGTTTCGCGATGTGTCGAAGCCGAGGATGGTGTCCGTTGATGTCGTGCCGATCAATCTTATGCTCAACAATTTTCATACGAAGTCGGGCGGGGACAACACCTACGCCTTCAGTGCTGAACTGGGGAAAAACGAGATCCTCGACTGGAATGGAACGGTTTCCCTTGAGCCGATTGCGTCCGACGGCACGCTCTCGCTCAGCGGCGTCAAGATCGCAACGCTGTTTCAGTATGTGCGAGATCAATTTCAATTCGATATTCCCGAGGGATCCATCCGGGCGGTTGGCAAATACCGGTTCGCGGCTGGATCAGCGCTCGAATTGGAAGTGTCGGATACGTTGCTTCACTTTACCGACATCGGCATCATCGAAAAGGGTGATCCCCGACCGGTGATGGCGTTGCAGACGCTGTTCCTCGACGGCATTCATGCAGATCTTCGCAAGCGGAAACTCGATATTGAGAGGTTGACCCTGAACAAAGCACAGCATCGGCTCTGGCGTAATCACGATGGAACACTGAATATTCTCGCCCTATTCATGCCGATCGACCATGCGTCGGCTGATGTCAAACCTGCCGCAACAGCTGGCTCTCCTCAGGAAGGCAATGACCCGAAATGGACGGTCTCACTCAAAGAGGCGAGCATCACGAATCACAACATCGAGTTTGAAGATCGGTCTCTGAATTTCCCCGCCAAAATCACAGTCAGCAATCTGTCTGTCAAAACGCACGACGTGGTATTTCCCTTTAAAATGCCGATTCCAGTGACGGTTGAACACCGCCTCAATGAGACCGGGAGCGTAGCAGCCGAGGGGCAGATCCTCGTGCAACCTTTGCAGGCAGATGTCACTCTTGCCCTGAAGGACATCGCGATACAGCCATTCGAGCCGTACATCGGGCAGTTCGCCCGTGTCGCCGTGGACAGTGGCGCGATCGATCTTGACGGCACCTTCCGCTACGCCGCCGAGCATCCGAAGGAACCGCTCATCGCCTTTCAGGGGAATCTCGGTGTGAAGACTTTGGCAATTGCTGACCGTGACGAGGGGGCCCTCGTGGCCTCATGGAAACAGGTTGGGTTGCGGGACATTGCGCTGACCCTTGACCCGACGAGCGTTACGATCAACGAAGTAGGCATCAACCAACCGACAGTGCACCTGGTGATCGATCGGGACGGCATGCCGAACCTCAAGAAATTGCTTCCTCCTGCTGGGTCGCCACAGGCGCCACCTCCTGCTGAGCGACCGGCAGCGCACACGAAGCAAGGACCCCCTCCTTCGATTGCGATCAAAACAGTCAAGGTTCTCAGGGGAACGGCCACGTTCGAGGACCAATCTATCTCTCCGGCCGTGCAGGCTGGATTATACGATCTGACGGGAACCGTGAAAGGCCTCTCGTCAAAACAGGTTGCTAGGGCGGAGGTGGACCTTTCCGGAAAGATCGATAAGGTGGCTCCGTTAAAAATCGTAGGAACGATCAACCCATTGTCGGAGAGCGCCTTCACCGATTTGACGATCAAATTCGACAACGTCGATCTCACCACAGCCACACCGTATAGCGGTAAATATGCGGGCTATCCGATCAGGAAAGGCAAGTTGTTCCTGGATCTGGCCTACAAAGTGTCGCAAAAGCAATTAGAAGCCGAAAACAAGGTGGCGGTGGATCAACTCACGTTTGGCGAAAAGACCGACAGTCCTGATGCCACCTCCTTACCAGTTCCTCTGGCAGTGGCGCTCTTGAAAGACCGTCAAGGTCGCATCGACATTGATCTTCCGATTCGAGGGGATCTCAATGATCCGGATTTCAAATACGGCAAAGCAGTCTGGGCGACCTTGGGGAATCTTCTGACCAAGATGGTGGCGTCGCCCTTCAGCCTCATGGGGAAACTGGTTCCCGGCGGTGGAGATGGAGAGGATTTGCAGCACCTGACCTTTGAGCCAGGGTCGGCGGCCATCGCTCCGTCAGAACTGAAGAAGATCGATGCGCTGATGAAAGGGCTGGAAGAACGGCCCGGCCTGCGTCTCGAAATCACCGGCACCGCCGATCCCACCCGCGACCGGCAGGCGATGGCGCTACAGAAATTGCACGAATTGCTCCGCAGTCGTTGGCGACAGGAGAACGGCGGCACTGCAGAGGCTGATCTGCCCGTAAGCGCGGAAGGACGGCTGATCACCCAGCTCTTCGACCAATTGCCTCGCCCACTATCACCCGAATCAAAACCGCCTGATGCCGCGTCCAAGCCGCCCACTATGGAGGAAATGAGGCGCCAGCTGGCGGAATCTATTCGAGTGGATGACGACGCGCTCCGCGCGCTGGCCCGCACACGCGCCGAGCAGGTGCAAACTCTCATGATAGGGGACGGCAAGCTGCCGGAGGAACGGGTGTTTTTGACCGATGTGGACCTGACCACTTCTAATCATGACAAAGTAGAGAGCCATCTCAATATCACTGCCGGATCGTAACTAGTTCCCTCTTGAACTTGCTTCCGAAGGGACAGTATCGTAGGTCGGTCATTCGTTCATCAGCACTTTGATCACAAGGAGGTCAGTCATGGCTCTACGATTGGGAGATGAAGCCCCGAATTTTACCGCTGAGACAACCGAAGGGACGATCAACTTTCATGAATGGTTAGGCAACGGCTGGGGTATCCTCTTTTCTCACCCCAAGGATTACACTCCGGTTTGCACGACCGAATTGGGGACGGTGGCAAAGATCACGAACGACTTCAAGAAGCGGGGAGTCAAGGTGATTGCTATCAGCGTCGATCCCTTGGACTCTCACAAGGGATGGATCAACGACATCAACGAGACCCAGCACACGACAATGAATTATCCCATCATTGCGGATCCGGACAAGAAAGTCGCGACCATGTATGACATGATCCACCCCAATGCGCTGGATAATATGACGGTCCGCTCGGTGTTTGTGATCGGGCCGGATAAGAAAATCAAGCTGACCTTGACCTATCCTGCGTCATGTGGCCGGAATTTCGATGAATTATTGCGCGTGATCGATTCGCTCCAGCTAACCTCGAAGTTCAAAGTGGCCACTCCGGCCAATTGGAAAGACGGCGAAGACTGCATCATAACGCCAGCGGTCAACAACGATGAAGCCAAGACCCTGTTCCCGAAAGGCTTCAAGACCGTGAAACCCTATCTCCGATATACGCCACAGCCCAACAAGTAACTTCAGCGCGTAGAGCAGAGGGCGGGAAGGCGCAGCGGCTTCTCCCGCCCTCTGTGTTTCTGGGCCACGGAGCACCGCCATGAAGGCCGTCGGACTCTATCAATACCTGCCCATCGAAAAGCCGGACAGTCTGGTGGATCTGGATCTGCCCAAACCGGAACCGACCGGACGGGATTTATTGGTTCGCGTCGAGGCTGTCTCCGTGAATCCAGTCGATACCAAAGTTCGTGCTCCGGGCAAACCGGCACGGACGACGCCGCTCGTGCTCGGTTGGGATGCCGCCGGCGTGGTCGATTCGGTCGGGCCGGCGGTTCAGCGCTTCACACCGGGCGATTCCGTCTTTTATGCGGGCGATATCACCAGGCCTGGAAGCAACAGCGAATATCAGCTCGTGGATGAGCGGATTGTGGGATATAGACCCCGTTCACTCAGGGTCGAGGAAGCGGCGGCTCTTCCACTGGTCTCCATTACGGCGTATGAAGCGTTGTTTGATCGGTTGGGCCTCGATGCGGCGGGGCGGTCCAGCGGCCAGACATTGCTCATTATTGGTGGCGCGGGCGGCGTCGGCTCAATGGCAATTCAATTGGCAAAACTCGCTGCCTTGACGGTGCTCGCCACCGCATCTCGCCAGGAATCGATCGACTGGGTGAAGCATCTTGGTGCGGACCATGTACTGAATCACCGGCAGCCGTTGCCCCAGCAGCTCGAGGCCGTTGGGCTGAAGGCCGTCGACTGTATCTTGAACTGTGCCGATACGGACGGCTATTGGGACGTCATGGCGGATGTGATCGTCCCCCAAGGCAAGATCTGTACGATTGTCGAGAACAAAGGGACGCTGAACCAACAGCTCATGAAGCTAAAAAGCGCCACCCATGTGTGGGAGCTGATGTTTACGCGCTCCAAATACCAGACGGCCGATATGATCGAGCAGCAGAAGTTGCTCGACCGCATCGCGGACTGGACTGATTGCGGTAAGCTCAAAGGGATTCTGCAGGAGACGCTGCAACCGATCAATGCGGAAAACCTGAGGACGGCGCATGCCAGACTGGAGTCGGGCACGATGATCGGCAAGCTTGCGCTGAAGGACTGGTGAAGGAGGGATGGTCTACCGCTCACACCAGTAAGAGTCCGGCGGCTCTAATCCGTTCCCAGGAGGGCTGCTTCACAAATGAGGTGAATTCGGCTGTGCTCCCTGGAAATGCCCGCCTGACTTCTCGCCAGGACGGATACGATCCTTCCCGCTCACTCCGAAGCCGGCCCTCCTGAAGGAGATCGCTCAACCACATCGCCTGTGGCGCAGGAAGCGTCACAGCCGTTTCCTTTATGCCGCCGGGAACATAGAGTCTTGCGCGTTTGCCTTGCGTTTGGACGACCGGTGGCCCACCGATCCAGATACAGTGCCGATCTGCGACGGCGGCGTCATCACTGCGGCGCTTCTGGAGAGCGCGGTTCGTCCACGTGGATGAGACGCGAGGGCGGGGAGTGTTGATGTCGAACCATTCTCTCACGTCCATGGACAAGCCTCTGCCTTCGATGAAATTCAGCATGGAACGGCGCAACCCTTCGCCGATCCCTTCGGGCGTCTGCCCGTTTCGATCGAGATGGCTCAGATCGTTTTCGGCAAAGCCCTGAAAGTCAGGCCCGAGAATGCGTAGCCCATTGGCCTGGGGGTCCAGGCCAATGGGACTGTGCGCGGTGGCGGTAAAGCGATGCCAGAATGCGGATTGGACAAGATCGGCGCAGAACAACTGGCGAACGCGCTCCAAGGAGTCAATGGTTTCTTGAACAGTTTCCGATGGAAAGCCGTACATAAGATAGGCATGCACGAGAATGCCTGCCTCTCTGAGGGCTGCGGCAACGCGTGCAGTCTGGTCGACCGTGATGCCCTTTTTCATTTTGACGAGCAAGCGGTCCGAGGCAGCTTCAAGCCCTGCCGTGACGGCAATGCACCCGGACGCAGCGAGCAGACGGCACAGGTCCGGCGTGAAGGCTTTCTCGAAGCGGATGTTGCCCCACCATGAGATGCGGACTTCACGTTCCAGCAACGCAATCGCCAGGGATTTCAACGCCGCCGGTGGCGCGGCTTCGTCGACGAAGTGGAAGGTTCGCCGGTCGGTCTCGCCGATCAGACGCTCGATCTGGCCGATGAGGTGCTTGATCGGGGTGATTTCGTAGCGGCTGATGTAATCGAGACCGACGTCGCAGAAGGTACATTGTTTCCAATAGCAGCCGTGCGCCACGGTCAATTTGTTCCAATGGCCTTCCGACCACAGGCGATGCATCGGATTCGCGCTGTCGAGGATGCTCAAGTACCGGTCGAGCGCCAATCCCTGATACGTCGGACATCCCAACTCGCTCATGGAAAAATTGCGGAGGCTGGGGTCGGTGACAAATCGCACGCGATCGTGATCGCGGTAATAGGTGCGACAGAGTCCGGAGAGCGGCCGCCGGCCGCCGAGATACTCGAGTATGGACAGTAAGGGACGTTCACCGTCATCCAACGTAATGAAATCGACATAGTCGAAGACGCGCCGGTCGGATACGCGCCGCAATTCCGTATTGACGTATCCGCCGCCCAGCGCGACGACGATGCCCGGGTGTCGCTCTTTGATCAATTTCGCGATGCGAAAGGCTCCGTAGACGTTCCCTGGAAACGGCACTGAGAGGCCGATGAGTCCGGGCTTGACCCGCTCAATGTGTCGCCCTAAGGCGTCGAGCATGAATCGATCGGTCAAACTCGCCGTCTCCTCGAGCGCAGCCAGCAGTCCGTCGAATGACGAGGCGGATCGAGCAATGTGTTCTGCGTAACGACTGAGCGCAAAGTGGGGCGTAATCGTCGCCTGAACCAGATCGGCGAGGTCTTCGAGAAACAAGGTCGCCGTCTGCTTGGCCTTGTCCTCGGCCGAGGCATTGCGAGGCAACGGCTGTCGAGCGCGAAATCGTGGTCCTTGGGGCACAGACCCGCGTCGCGCCAATGAGCCTGTCAGCGACGGGGCTTTGCCTTGTAGGTACGCCACAATAGGATCGATGTGATCGAGAATGGCTGCTCGATTCACGAACATGCGGTGCGCTTCCGTCGGGAGCAAACTTTTCCTCAATTGAAGCTCATCAAAGACTTGGTTGAGTCCCTCCCGGCTGAACAGGCGTAGGACCATCTCGATCCCGAGGTCGGCCTGCTCGCAGCGAATGCCTTTGGAGCGAAGAAATCCTGTCAAATAGGCGGTCGAGGGGTAGGGAGTGTTCAGTTGCGTCAGCGGAGGGATCAGCAGTAAGACAGTGGGCAGGCCCATGTGGTCAGATAACACAGGGAAGGAAATGAAAGCCAGATGGACATTTGTGGAGGATGAAGATGCTGCAGGCAATCCTATATTTGAGCCTCATCTTGTTGGTAACACCCACGCCGGCCTTGGCCGGGATTGATGAAAGCAAACTCGTGGATCTGACGTATCCGCTCGACGAACGGACGGTCTTCTGGCCTTCCAACAAACCCTTTACCTGGGAAAAGTCCTCTTGGGGCAAGACCACACAGGGATACTGGTATGCGTCGGCAGAGTTTTCCATGTCTGAACATGGAGGCACGCACATTGATGCGCCGATTCATTTTGCAGAAGGTCGTCAGGCAGTCGATGAAATTCCTCTCCAGAAGTTGATTGCTCCGGCTGTGGTCATCGACGTTCGGCCGGCAGTTGGCGAAGATCGGGATTATCGGTTGTCCAGACAGGATCTCGAGAAGTGGGAGAGCCGACACGGTCCCATCCCGCATGGCGCAGTAGTCCTAATGCTGACGGGCTGGGGGCAAGGATGGCCGGATAAATCGCGTTACCTCGGAAGTGCGACCCCGTCGGATCCGAAGACGCTGCATTTTCCCGGCTTCTCAAGAGAAGCGGCGGAATTTCTGGTCAAGGAGCGCCATATTGACGGCATCGGCATTGATACACCAAGCATTGATTACGGTCCTTCTCAGGACTTTATCGTGCACCGGATCATCAACGGAGCCGACTGTTACGGGCTCGAAAACGTTGCCAATCTGGAAACGATTCCGCCCAAGGGTGCCATCTTGATGGCATGGCCCATCAAGATCAAAGGAGGAACAGGCGGACCAGTCAGAATCATCGGAATTCTTCCCTGACCACCATGGACGGTTATTCACGCAGTTCACTCACTCCTGACGGCCTTTGAAAGTCAACTCGGCAATGCCGGATTTGTCGAGATCCCCGCGGCCCAATGCGACGAGCCGTTGATATTGTTCGTAGGTGGCTTGCGCCAACGGCAAGGTCAATCCCGCGGAGCTGGCCAGCGCGAGCGCTATGCCTGAATCCTTCGCGGCATGGGCCGCCGAGAAATAGCATTCGTGGGCACGAATCTGCATGTCCTCGCCGTCTGTTTCCAATACACGCGACGCAGCGCCGGTTTGACCGAACACTTCACGCAGCATCGTAAGGTCCAAGCCGAGTGCAGCTCCAAGGCCCAAGCCTTCCGCCAGGGCCGCCGTGTTGCAATTCATGACCATGTTGACCAGCGCCTTGACTTTGGCGGCTTCGCCAGCGCCGCCAATGTACCGTATCGTTGACCCAAGCGTCTCCAGTAACGGTTTGGCGCGAGCGAATGCGTCTGGTTTTCCTCCGCACATCAAATAAAGCGTGCCCTGGCGTGCCTGACTGATGCTGCTGGCCATGCAGGCTTCGAGGCATGCGCCGCCTCGCCGTTCAACAGCCTCTTCGACCTCGACATGCACAGACGGTGTGATGGTGGCGCAATTGATGAATAACCGGTCTTTTGCAAAGGCCAACAAGCTCGACGGAGTCTCCTCGGCATAGATCGCACGCATCGCCGCGTCATCCGACACTACCGTGACGACCACTTGCGACACCTCGCCCACGCGCCCCGGCGCCTGCGCCGCCTCACAGCCGAGTTCAAGTGCAAGTGCTTGCGCGACTCGAAGAACGCGATCCTGGACTGCGGTAATGCGATGCCCCTGATCATGGAGCCGGCGAGCCATATTGGCTCCCATGCGCCCAACTCCGACAAATCCAATGTGCGCCATACCCGTGCTCCCTCCGAGCTGTGAAGAAGTGATCGTTTCGCTGATATGCCTGACCGCTTGGACGACCGTCAAGGACGATCTCTCTCTAACTGAAAGAGAGGAGGGGCGTTGAGGGTGGTTGGGAAGAGGCTCTCACGGATGAGTCACGGGGCTGGTTTTCCACTGAAGAGGCTACAGGCGACACAGGACTTTCGCTGGGCGAGTTGTTCTTCATATTCACGCACGCGTCGCTTCCCTTCAGCAATCTGCTCTGCCGACATCTTTTCGCTGATATAGTCTCTGGCGTCCATCGCGTGTTGATTGCCGTGACTCGCCGACAGGCTGACCCAATAGTACGCGGTGACCAGGTCCGGTGGGACGCCTTGACCATTGAGATGCATGAGGCCGAGATTGTACTGCGCCCGTGGCTCTCCCTGTTCGGCCGCGCGCTCATACCACTGCAACGCTTCCGCGTCGCTCTGCGGCACGCCCTGTCCCTTGTCATACATCAGCCCAAGGTCGTATTGCGCTCTTGCTTCACCGCTATGCGCAAGAAATTGTACGTCGACAACCGCCTTGTCGTAATCACCGCGAAGATAGGCTTTGTCGGCACGACGATCTTCGCAGGCTGCGAAGCTACAGAGAAGAACGAGGAAGGAACATGTGAGCAGCCGCTGGGTTGCCATCTTATGTGGCGGGCACGAATTTCAGCGCCGCTCCGTTGATGCAGTACCGTAGGCCGGTTGGTTTCGGCCCGTCTTTGAAAATGTGCCCCTGGTGACCTTCACAGCGGGCACAGTGGACTTCCGTACGAGGAATAATCAGTTTGAAGTCGGTGCTCGTCTCAACGACTTTTGGGTCGATCGGCTGCCAGAAACTTGGCCAGCCCGTGCCGCTATCGAATTTGTGTTCGGAGGAGTAGGCGGGGAGATCACAGCCGGCGCAGTGGTAGATGCCGGCTTCCTTGTTGTCGTGGAGGTGGTTCGTAAATGCGCGCTCTGTCGCCTCGTGTCTCAAGACTTGGTAGGCTCCAGGCTCGAGCAGCTTTTTCCATTCGTCATCGGTTTTTACGACCTTCGTGATCGGTCCAATCTCAATCTTTTTGCCCATGGACAACTCCGTCGTAGCGCACGTGAGACATCCTGACACAGGGACCGGCCATTGAGCAAGGCGGGCGGCAGCATGCCGCCCGCGACAGGCAATACCCTCCACCGCTTAAGCATGAGCGGCGGCAGGCGCCACCTCATGGTCGAACGCGGAGCGAAGCACTTCTTCAATCCGCTCGACCAAGATGAACGTCAGGTCGTCACGCACTTCCTGCGGCACATCCTTCAAGTCCTTCTCATTAGGCTTGGGCAGGATGATTCGTCTGATGCCGGCGCGATGAGCCGCCAACACCTTTTCCTTGATTCCGCCGACCGGGAGTACCAATCCGGCCAGGCTGATTTCGCCCGTCATGGCCGTATCACTGCGGACCGGTTTCCCCACGTACGACGACGCCAGGGCGGTGGCCATGGTCACGCCGGCGGAAGGACCGTCTTTGGGAATGGCACCGGAAGGCACGTGAATATGTACGCCGTTCCGTTTGAAGCGCGAGATATCGAGTCCCGTGCTTTCCGCGTGCGACCAGAGGTAGCTACGCGCGGCTCGAGCCGATTCCTGCATCACTTCTCCCAATTGCCCGGTCAAGCTGACTTCATGGCTTCCGGGTAGGAGCGTCGTTTCGATATAGAGCACATCTCCACCGGTTGGGGTCCAGGCGAGACCTGTCGCGACACCGACCGGAATATTCTTTCTGGCCTCCTCAGGCATGAAGCGCTCAGGGCCGAGCCATTCGGGCAGGTCGGCCTTATCGATTTTGATCGTCTGACGCTCCTGACCTTCGGGTCGTTCAGCGACGGTCAGCGCCACTTTTCTGGTCAGGCGTCCCAGCATTTGTTCGAGCTGACGGACGCCCGCCTCTCGAGTGTACCGGCTGATAATGTGATCCAAGACATCATCCGGCAGATCGACGTGCTGATCTTCCAGGCCCGCTTCCTTAAGTCTTCGCGGCCAGAGGTAGCGGCGGGCAATCTCGGCTTTTTCACGCTCGCTGTAGCCCTGAACCCGGATGATCTCCATTCGATCGAGCAGCGGCTGGCTGATCGTATCGAGGGTGTTTGCCGTCGTAATAAAAAACACCTTCGACAGATCGTAAGGCAGGTCCAGATAATGGTCGCGGAACGTGTGGTTCTGCGCCGGATCCAAGATTTCCAAGAGGGCGGCGGCAGGATCCCCGCGAAAGTCCCGACCCATCTTATCGACCTCGTCCAACATGAGAACTGGATTGTTCACGCCCGCACGGCGCATGGCCTGAATGATGCGTCCCGGCAGCGCACCGACGTAAGTCCTCCGGTGCCCGCGCAGTTCGGCCTCATCGTGCACACCCCCCAGGCTGAATCGCTCGAATCGCCGCCCCATGGCCCTCGCGATCGATTGACCGAGGCTGGTCTTGCCTACACCGGGCGGGCCGACGAGGCATAGGATCGGAGCCTTGGCGGAGGGATTCAATTTCAAGACGGCCAGATGTTCCACGATCCGTTCCTTCACCTCTTTGATGCCATAGTGGTCCTCGTCCAACACCTGACGGACCTTGCTCAGATCCATGTGTTCTTCGGAAGCCTTGGTCCACGGCAATTCCAAGACCAGTTCTAAGTAGGTTCTCAGCACCTGATGGTCGGGCGATGACGGCGGCACTTTCGCTAACCGGGCAATCTCGCGCTCGACCTCTTTGCGAACATGGTCGGGAAGATCGGCCTCTTCGATCCGCTTCTTCAGGTGCGCCACTTCACTCTCGTCCGTGTCCCCTTCGCCGAGCTCCTGCTGGATCGCCTTCAATTGCTCGCGCAGGATGTATTCACGTTGATTTTTTCCAATCTTGGCTTGCGTCTCGCTGGTGATCTTGTCCCGCAATTGAAGGATCTGAATTTCCTTGGAAAGAAACGCATAGAGCGAACGCAGCAACTCGATCGTCGATGAGCTTTCGAGCAGCGTCTGTTCTTCCTTCACCGTCAGGTTCAGCAGCGAGGCCACCCGATAGGCGAGAGTTGCGGGGTTCTCCTCGTTGCGAAAGGC
>Ga0105249_10001500_pt1 | contig 20468 bp, 20 predicted proteins | sample KBSS44metaG_FD_81522 | JGI IMG/M metagenome (GOLD analysis project Ga0105249, IMG submission 81522) | Switchgrass rhizosphere microbial communities from Kellogg Biological Station, Michigan, USA - KBS S4-4 metaG | ecosystem: Host-associated > Plants > Roots > Rhizosphere > Soil | place...
ACCCTGGCGCGCTCGGCGTTGCGCGCCTCTTATCTGGAAGGCTCGATGCGCCTCTGTTCTGGCCCGATATCTCTCGCCTCGTCATCGACTGCAACCGCCCCCTCGATGCGGCCAGCCTGATAGTGGTCGAAAGCGAGGGCAGGGCGGTTCCCGCCAATGTGGGGTTGAGCGGTACGGAACGGGCGCGGCGGATCGAGCGCGTTCACGCGCCCTACCATGATGCAATCGATGCGTGCCTCACGCAGCGCCATGCCTCCGGGCTCGCGACCATCTTGATTGCTATCCACTCCTTCACGCCGGTCTATCTCGGGAAGGCGCGGCCCTGGCACGTGGGAATCGTGTTTGACGAGGACGCCCGCATGGCCAATGCCCTGATCAAGGGGCTCGCTGCCGACCCCGGGTTCATGGTCGGCGTCAACGAACCATATTCCCCCGCCGACCTTGTCTATTACAGCGTCAGCCGCCACGCCCGCACGCATCGGCTGCCGGCAGCCATGATCGAGATTCGCAACAATGAAATCGGCGACGAGGCCGGGCAAAAGATATGGGCGGATCGGCTAGCGGAGATACTCCTCGCCGCCACTCCCGGCCTGCTCGGGGCTCAACAAGCTGTGGTGCGATGCTTGCAAGTGGAATAGGATATTCTCGGGCTTATGGGGGGTTGGAAAATGGCTGAGACACGACACGAAGGCGGGGTTTCCTATCACATCCCAGGCAAGGACTATTTCGAGCAACGCGAGCTGAGGCGCCATGCCGGAGTGTTCGCGCTTTGGGCTCTAGGGGTCGGCGCGGTCATCTCGGGGGATTTCTCGGGCTGGAACCTCGGCTTCGCCGTGGGTGGCTGGGGCGGCATGTTCATCGCCACGGTCATCATCACCATCATGTATCTCGGTCTCACTTATTCCATCGCCGAGATGGCCCCGGCCCTGCCGCATACCGGCGGCGCCTATTCGTTTGCCCGAACGGCGTGGGGCCCATGGGGCGGCTTCATCACGGGCGTGGCCGAGAATATCGAGTATGTGCTGACACCGGCCGTGATCGTCTTCTTCATCGGGTCCTACCTGACCGGGATTTTCGAAACGCCCGCAGCGTTTCAGCCGGTATGGTGGATCCTCGGCTATATCGTGTTCGTGGGGCTTAACGCGCGGGGCGTGGAGCTGTCCTTCACGGTCACCGTGATCGTGACGCTGCTTGCGATCGCCATTCTCATTGTCTTCTTTGTCAGCGCGATTCCGTTCCTCGATTTCGGCAAATACGCGATGAATATCGGCGCCGATCCAGCGACCGGCGCGGCGGTCGAGCTGCCCGACGGGCATGGTCCCTTCCTGCCGTTCGGGATACACGGCGTCCTCGCTGCGCTGCCTTTCGCGGTCTGGCTCTATCTTGCCATCGAGCAAATCCCGCTGGCGTCCGAAGAATCGGCTGATCCCAAGCGGGATATGCCGAAGGGCATCATGCTCGGGATGTTTACTCTGATTGCCCTCGGCTTCCTGGTTCTCGTCATCAACCCGGCGATTCCGATCACACGCGAGGTGACGGACGCCGCGGGCACCGCGACGACCGTTCATGGCGCCTTCGCGCTCGGTACCTCGGGAGAGCCGATCCTCGACGGCTTCCGCGCGATCTTCGGGTCGAATTGGGCAAAGGCGCTGGCGCTGATCGCCGTCGCCGGACTGGTAGCGAGCTTCCATGCGATCATCTTCGCCTATGGACGCCAGATCTACTCGCTGTCGCGGGCTGGCTACTTCCCGCATTTCCTTTCGGTCACCCATGGCACATACAAGACGCCGAACTTGGCGCTGATTACGGGTGGCGTGGTCGGCCTCGCGGTTATGTTGATCGTATGGTTCACCATGGGAGGCGAGGCAGCCGGCTCGTTCATCGGCGGTGTGCTCCTCAACATGGCAGTGTTTGGTGCCATGTTCTCGTATCTCCTTCAGGGGCTCACCTTCATCAAGCTTCGAAAGAGCTTCCCCAACATCGAGCGGCCCTATCGCAGCCCATTCGGCATCTTCGGGGCTGCGCTCACGGTGATTATCGCGTTCGTAACCATCGGCTTCCAGCTCGCCGATCCGGTATATCGCACCGGCGTGATCGGGGTCGCGATCTGGTATGCTCTTGCAATCCTTTATTTCGCGGCTTATGGGCGGAAAACGCTGGTCTTCTCGCCAGAGGAAGAATTCGCGGTGAAGCACCGCGAAGGCGCGGTCAAGGTCTAGCCGCGCAAGCTGTACCGTTTCCAAAAACCGGCTCGCTCAACGAGTGAGCCGGTCCCTCCCTTCACAACAGGGTCGTCGCATATGGCTGGCTTGTTGACGTTGCAAGAGTTGGAGAAAGAAGCGGCCGCTGGCGGGATCGACACGGTGGTGGCCTGCTTTCCCGACATGCAAGGGCGCCTCGTCGGCAAACGCTTCCACGCTGCTTACTTTCTCGAAGGAGCGCATGAGGAAACCCACGGCTGCGACTATCTGCTCGCCAACGATATCGATATGGAGCCGGTGCCGGGATATGCGGCGGCGAATTGGGAGAAGGGCTACGGCGATTTCGTCATGAAGCCCGATCTCGCCACGCTCAGGCGCATTCCGTGGCTGCCGGCGACCGCGCTCGTTCTGTGCGATATCGTGGACCACCACCATCACGAGCCGGTGCCGCACAGCCCGCGCGCGATGCTGCGCAAGCAGATGGAACGGCTGAACGCGCTGGGGATGGCCTCATTCTTCGCCTCAGAGCTTGAGTTCTACCTGTTCGACGAGACCTATGAGACCGCGCAGGCGAAGGCCTGGAACAACCTCAAGACCACCGGCAACTACATTCAGGACTACCACGTCTTCCAGACAACCAAGGAAGAAGCGGTGATGCGGGCAATCCGCAACGGACTCCAAGGCGCCGACATACCCGTCGAGAACTCGAAAGGCGAATGGGGACCCGGCCAGGAGGAGATCAACATCCGCTACGCCGATCCGCTCACCATGGCCGACCGGCACGTAATCCTCAAGAACGGCTGCAAGGAGATCGCCCACTCGCTCGGCCAGGCCGTGACCTTCATGGCGAAATGGCGTTACGACCTTGCGGGCTCGTCGAGCCACATCCACGCCTCCGTCTGGGACGCTTCCGGCAAGAATCCGCTGTTCTTCGATTCTAGCGGCGACCATGGCATGTCGGACTTGATGCGCCGGTTTGTGGCTGGCCAACTCGCATATGCCCGCGAGATCACCTGGTTCCTGGCGCCCTATGTGAATTCGTACAAGCGCTTCCAGGCCGGCACCTTCGCGCCGACCAAGGCCATCTGGTCGCTCGATAACCGCACCGCGGGCTTCCGGCTGTGCGGGGCCGACACCAAAGCCATTCGCATCGAGTGCCGCATTGGCGGCGCCGATCTCAATCCCTATCTCGCCTTCTCCGCGCTAATCGCTGCCGGGCTTGCCGGCGTGGAGCAGAAGCTCGAGCTCGAAAAGCCCTATGCCGGTGACGCCTATCAAGGCAAATCACTGCGCGAAGTGCCCAAGACGCTGCGCGAGGCGACCGATTTGATGCGGGATTCCACCATGCTGCGAGAGGCCTTCGGCGACGAAGTCATTGATCACTATGTCCACACCGCCGCGTGGGAGCAGTTCGAGTATGACCGCCGCGTCACCGACTGGGAGCTGAAGCGTGGCTTCGAGCGGTATTGAGTCCTGATATCCATGTCCGAAATCCAGAAAATCATCTCTCCTATTGATGGCTCGGTTTATGCCGAGCGCGCCGCTGCGCGCGCCGGTGATATCGACGCCGCAATCAGCGCCGCTCGCACGGCGTTGCCTGAGTGGAAGACCGTCCCCATCGCTGAGCGCAAGCGTTACATCCTCGCCTTCCTCGACGCACTGCTCGCCATGAACGACGACATCGCGGTCGAGCTCGCTTGGCAGATGGGGAGACCCGTTCGCTATGGCGGCGAGAAGGGCAGCGTCGAGGAGCGCACGCGAACCATGGTGGCGCTCGCCGAGGAGGTGCTTCGCCCCTATTACCCGCCGGAGAAGCCTGGCTTCCGCCGCTACATTGCGCGCGAGCCGCTCGGCGTCGTGCTGGTGATCGCGCCGTGGAACTATCCTTATCTCACGGCAATCAACACCATCGTACCGGGACTTCTTGCCGGGAATGCCATTATCCTGAAGCATGCCACGCAGACCCTGCTGGTCGGCGAGCGCTTCGCCGAAGCTTTCCGCCGGGCGGGATTGCCGAAGGGCCTGTTCCACAATCTCGTCCTTTCGCACGAGCAGACCGAGAAGCTCATCGCGTCAGGCCGCATCGACCACGTCAACTTCACCGGCTCAGTGCCTGGCGGTCGCGCCGTTGAGCGTGCCGTGAGTGGCACCTTCGCCTCGATCGGATTGGAGCTCGGCGGCAAGGATCCTGCCTATGTCAGGGCCGACGCCAAACTCGATCACGCCGTGGAGAATCTGGTCGACGGCTCGTTCTACAATTCGGGCCAATCCTGTTGTGGGATCGAGCGCATCTATGTCGATGCCAAGATCTACGACGACTTCGTCGATGGCTTCGCCGAGCTCACCCGTAAATACGTGGTCGGCAATCCGCTCGATCAGGCGACTACCCTTGGGCCTTTGGTGCGTGGCTCTTCGGCCGACATCGTGCGCGGGCAGATCGAGGAGGCGAAACGCAAGGGCGCCAAGGCGCTAATCAACATGAAGGTCGAAGGCGATCGGCCAGGCTCGCCTTATCTCGCGCCGGAGATGCTGACCGATGTCAATCACCAGATGGAAGTGATGCGGGAGGAGAGCTTCGGCCCCGTGGTCGGCATCATGAAAGTTCGCGATGATGACGAGGCAGTGACGCTAATGAATGACAGCCCCTATGGCCTCACCGCCTCGATCTGGACGCGCGACACGGATCGCGCTGCCGAGCTCGGCGCGCGCATCGAGACTGGCACGGTCTACATGAACCGCTGCGACTATCTCGACCCTTATCTCGTATGGACTGGTGTCAAGGACACCGGCTGCGGCGCAGCGCTGTCGAAATATGGCTTCGATGCGCTGACCCAGCCGAAGAGCTTTCACCTCCGCGACGTCTGATCGCGACCATCCCGGAGCACGACATGAGCGTACCCACCGCCAATTGGAGCTATCCGACCGCTGTCCGCTTCGGCGCAGGCCGCATCAAGGAGCTTGCGGATGCCTGCCGCGCCGTCGCGATCACACGCCCCTTGCTCGTCACCGATGCGGGCGTTGCCAAGCTGCCCATGACGGCAGCGGCGATGGACCTTCTTAAGCAGTCGGGACTTCCTGTGGCGGTGTTTTCCGATGTTCAGTCGAATCCGGTTGAATCGAGTGTCGAGGCGGGGATTGCCGCCTTCCGTACAGGCAACCACGACGGGGTGATTGCGTTCGGCGGCGGCTCGGGCCTCGATACCGGCAAGGTCATTGCCTTTATGGCCGGGCAGACTCGACCGTTATGGGATTTCGAGGATGTCGGCGACTGGTGGACGCGCGCCGACCCCGACAAAATCGCGCCGATCGTTGCCGTGCCTACGACGGCCGGGACCGGCTCCGAGGTCGGTCGCGCCGGCGTCATCACGCAGGAATCCACGCATACCAAGAAGGTGATCTTTCATCCGAAGATGATGCCGCGCGTCGTGATCTCCGATCCCGAACTAACCGCCGGCATGCCGCCCTCGATCACCATGGGCACCGGAATGGACGCGCTTGCGCACTGCCTCGAGGCCTATTGCGCGCCGAACTACCATCCGATGGCCGAAGGCATCGCGGTGGAGGGTATGCGGCTCATCTTTGCCAACCTGCCAAAGGCGGTGGCGAACGGCGGCGACCTCGAAGCGCGCGCGCATATGATGAGCGCGGCGGCAATGGGGGCCGCGGCCTTCCAGAAGGGCCTCGGCGCGATCCACGCCCTGTCTCATCCGGTGGGCGCGCTCTACAACACCCATCACGGCACGACCAATGGCGTGTTCATGCCGTATGTGCTCGTTTTCAACCGCGCGGCGATCGAGCCCAAGATTGCGCGGCTCGCAGGTTTCCTCGGCATCGAGGGTGGTCTCGACGGATTCCTCGAGGCGGTGCTCGACCTGCGCAAGCAGACTGGAGTGCCGCACGACCTTGGCGGGCTCGGCGTGGACGGCAGCAAGGTAGAGACGATGGTCGAAATGTCTCTTGTCGATCCCACTGCTGGCGGTAATCCAGTCTCCCTTACTAAAGAGGGAAGCCGGAGGATCTTTGAAGCGGCGCTGGCGGGCGACGTCGCAGCGGCCGCCTAAGCCGCCAACTGGATTTTGGCTGGGGACCTGAAAGTAGGTACGGGCAAATCGCAGAGTCCGCCGCCGAGAAACAGGTGATGCCAAAGCTGGGTGGCCATGACGCCGGTGAGCCCGAGGCTCTTGAACGTGCCCAACTTCTCGCCGCGCCCGAACACCTCATAGTCCTTGCGCACCGTGGCCACATCGAAATAGCCGGTCTTTGCCAGCGCCTCCTCGCTCATTAATTCCCGGACGAAGGCCGGCGGGCTCGTGAAGAAGCTCTCGGCGAGCGGGAGACGAAACATCGATTTGCGACGCGCCGCTATTTCGGGTGGAAGCATGCGGGCCGCCGCTTGGCGCAAGAGATATTTCTCCTTCGTCCCGCGCCTAAGCTTCCATCTCGGGTGCAGCCTTGCAGCGAAGGCGATCACCTCCTCGTCGAGGAATGGGTAGCGCGCTTCCACGCTGTTCGCCATGGCGACGCGATCGCCCTTATGGCTCAGCAGCATACCTGCAAGCAGGACCTTGTAGCCAAAATAAAGCGAGCGGTTCAGCGGATGCCAGCGGCGCATCCGCTTTGGATCAAAGTGAAGATCCACATAAGCGACGAACGGTCCGAGCTGGTCGCGGAAGTCGGCGTTGTAGTAGCGGTGCCGGGAGCCTGCCACGAAATTGTAGAGGATCGACTGAGCATGCGGCCCGCCGATCATGTCGTCGATGCGCCGCATTTCGGAGAGATGGACGTGCGGTGTCGTGGCCTTGCGCACGGCGCGGCTCAGGACCGTGCTCAGATGGAAAGATCCCACGTCGAACATCCGGCCAAGCTCTCGCCACTTGAACCAGAGATAGCCGGCGAAAGCCTCATCGGCTCCTTCGCCGGTGATCACGACCTTGTTGCCCTGCTTATGAACCTCGCGCGACAGCGAAAGGAGCGCGGCACAAGAGGTGTCGAGCACGGGGCTCTCGGCGGCCTCGATCAATTTCGCATAATTTGCGGCGATCACCCCGGCGCTTGCGTCGAGGATGGTTTGACTACTGCCGATCTGATGAGCTGTCGCTGCGGCTCCTTGGGTCTCGTCAAAGACCGATTGCGGCGCGCTGACGGTGAAGCTCGGAACCGGTGCTCCTCGGATGGAGGATGCCATGGCGAGGATGTAGGCAGAATCCACCCCGCCGCTGAGATAGCTCACCACCGGCACATCGGCGCGCAGCCTGATCTCGACAGCACGACGAAAGGTCGCCTCGAACTCCTCGATAAGTGTCGCAGCGTCGGAATCGTGCTCCTGGCCCCAATCCGGAAAATCGAGATCCCAATAACAGCGCTCGTCGATCGACGCGGGCGCGCCATCACTGCGGAAGGTGATGCGCAAGTAATGACCAGGCGCGACCGATTGGATGCCTGCGAACATCGTCCGGCGCGTGCCCATGGCGAAGAAGGTGAAGATATGATCGAGGCCTCGCGGATCGAGAGCAGGGGCCACGGCGTGTGAAGCAAGCAGCGCCTTGATTTCCGATCCGAAATAAAGCCAATCGCCCTGCCTCGACCAATGCAAGGGGCATATGCCGACGCGGTCGCGCGCGAGCAGCACCTTGCGTTGCTGGATATCAACCAGCACGAAGGCAAACTGGCCCTTCAGATGATGAAACAGATCCTCGCCGTGCTCCTCATAGAGATGGATGATGATCTCGGTGTCGGAGCACGTGCGGAACACATGGCCTTTAGCCTTGAGACGTGCCTTAGTTCGGGATAGTCGAAGAATTCACCATTGCCGATCACACCGACCGTGCCTGTCTCATTGTAGATCGGCTGACGACCGTTGGTCACGCCGACGATTGCCAACCGCCGATTGCCCATGCCGAAGCCGGGCGCGAACATGAACCCATCATCGTCAGGGCCGCGATGACGCAGGGCTGACGCCATGTGGCGCACCACGAGGTTATCGGGCTCACGGCTGCCCGTTAGATCGATCGCGCCCGCTATCCCGCACATGTTGTCTGCCCGTTTTTGTGGATGAGATCAGCTCCGCAATATCGCACGAAGCTGGTCGCGATATGTTCAGACCATGGCAGAGCTTCAACAGAATCTTCAATGCCAAATATCCCCTTGCGTGCTAAACATAGCTGAGGCGGCTTTAACTTAGGGGTGTTCAAATGAGATGGGTAGCATTCCTCTGTTTCCTTTCCTTCAGCACCTCGGCATTGGCACTTGAAGACTGCAATGCGAAGTTTCCAAAAATGAGCCAATTAGAAGAGCGACTAAAATGCTTTCAATCGAACAATAACGATCTCCAAAGCCAGATAGACGCCATAAAACCGCAAAATGGAGGGTCGAGCGCCAAACAGGCAATCGCCAAACCCGAGGCTAAGCCTAGTAAAGCTTACGGGAACGCACCGCAGCCGTTAACCCGCGCGGACTGCAAGAAGGCCGGTCTGCAATGGAACAACAATGCCAATGTATGCGGCGGCAAACAGGCAACTGCTAAATCGGTGGCGAAGCCAAGCAAATTTCACGCGATTGCAGCGCAGCCTTTAACCCGCGCGGACTGCAAGAAAGCGGGTCTGCAATGGAATAACAACGCCAACGTGTGCGGCCGGTAGACGATAGCTGGCGGAGAGGGTAGGATTCGAACCCACGGTACGGTTACCCGTACAACGGTTTTCGAGTTCTAAGATTCTCGTGCTGCCCTGTGCCGTTCTGTAGCCAACCGTGCGGCTTGGCTTGGCATTTTGACCACGATCATCTCGTCCTGTGATGTGCCGCACCGCTTCGTGATGCGCAGTTGGTTTGCAATTTGGTTTGCAAAGCTCCTCACTGGCCGATTTCCGCTTTCGACGCCAAACCGTACCAAATCAACAGGAGCCTGTTGCGTCTGCTTTTGACCCATAGCCGACAAAAGAAGACAAATTGCCTGCGAGAGGTCCAATTTGGCAAATTGCTAAATGGGTTGGGAAGCCAATTCAATGGTTCGCAAACTCACTCTCATTTGTGCCGTAGCGGTCGCCTTATTGATCCCTATACAAGCGTTCGCAAAGCACGGCGGTGGATCGGGAGGACGACACGTTGGCCTCGGATGGCACAGCGGTCCGACCTGGGGCGGATGGCACTTCGGTCCGGGATGGGGCGGCCCCAAATGGGGTGACCCCGGTTGGCATGGCGGTCCCAGGTGGGGTGGGTACTGGTGGGGTGGGCGCTGGTGGGAGGTTATGGGATAGGTCCTTGTTGGGCATTTACCCCGGTTGGCTGGGTTTGGAATTGCCAGTAAGAGCAGCCACCGGGGTAAACCGCATGTGCAGCGCAGAGACCAAACGCTGCAAGAATGACGCTTTTCGGAGGAGTCATGGACTGCAATTTGAGATGGCCTAGCTTGCTAGGTGCTCTTCTAACGATACTTTGCCTCTCAACCCAATTGGTCATCGCCGAAGACGTAGAAAGCCCTAAGGATGACATCGCAGCGCAAATTCGCGCTCAGGGGTACGCCTGCGACCAACCGCAAAGCGTCACGAGGGATGCCCAAGCCTCAAAACCAGATGAGGAAGTGTGGCTGTTGCGCTGCGAGGGCGCGAGCTACCGCGTTCGCCTTATACCTGACATGGCGGCGCGGGTTGAACGCATTGACTAATGAATCGTCGTGTTGCAGACCGCGCGACTATAGATCTTTTGCCGCGGAGTGAGCACAGCGTCCTAACTCTGTGTAAAACGCGCTGCAAACCTCCATCGCCTTTGCTTTGCAGGCGCCAAAAAGGGGTTCGGCGGTGGCTCGTGGGCCTTTCGTTTCGCTTCACTGGCGATTAATGCCGCTCGCTCTCGTTTTTCTCCTACACGGGCAAGCAGACGAAACCAAACTGCCTTCCTGGCAAATGCTGCTCTGGTCTGTGCAGGAAGGCTACCATCGGCCGCTCCTTGCTCGTAAGCCGCAGCAATTTGGGAGTGCTGTTCTGCCTTAAGAGACATCCAGGCAGAATGTCGCTTGACCTTAAATTAAGCCTTAAGCCGATACGGCCCTAACACCGATCTTTTTAGTCGGCGTTTTTAACGGATCGATGGTTTAGGATCGACGTAGTGAAGTGTGACGAGCGCCAATTCTGCCAACGAAACCAATCATCGACCTCTTTGTGCACATAATCGGGGGCAAAACCGTATCGCTGCTCAATGGTTGATTCAAGGAGATCGCGGCGACCATGAATGGCGTCGAGATCGTCGGTAGTGAGCTTCCGCCACTTTCCCCTGATCTTTTCTTTCGTCTGATTCCAATTCCCCTCAAAGCGGTCCCAACTCATCACTTCCTCCTCGTTCAAGAGTCTCCTACGTGCGCAGGCGTGCATTGTTCTGGGATTGGAACCTTCTGGGCTGGTCATTTAAATCGACAGGCCAGCAAAGACAGAACTCCGTCTATTCGACCCTTGGCTTCAACCATTGCTTGATTCTGGTCGTCCGCAAAGACTTCGCTGCGACCAATAATGGGCAGATCGGCTGTTTTCGGGTGAACTCCTACACACCATCCTGAGGGCGCGCGCGTCAGGTCGAAATCATAACCGCGATACACGACCGTGAATTGGCGTTTGGCAACCGCGTTCGAGTAGAGCGGTAACATGGCAGCACCTCGTCGTTGCCAAGAGCCTCGCGCTCCGGCTCTTTAAAAGTCGTTTCAAAAAAGATGAAAGCTAGTTTGAGGTTAACGCTCGACCAAGCGTTCAGGCGGGAACGCAGCATCCCGCTCTGAATAGTGCCGGAGCAGTGCGGATAATCCGGCTACAATTTGGCGGAGAGAGCGGGATTCGAACCCACGGTGCGGATAACCGCACAACGGCTTTCGAGTTCTAAGATTCTCGTGCTGGCGCGTGCCGCTCAGTAGTTAAGCGTGTGCTCTTGTTCGCCATTTTTCTAGTGACAATGCGGGCTAATGATGCGCCGTGCCATGCTGTGCTGCGTGGTTCGTTTGCAAATCCGTTTGCAAACTTTTCGCCAGCCCAGTCGTTAGCCCGCCAAAGCGGACTTCCACAAAGTCCGATCACATGTCCGGCGTAGACCCCATGAACGGAAACGGGTGCAATGTATGTGGATCGCGATGATCTCAACGATGCGGACAGCCAGGCCAACAACAGGGTCACCGCTTTCCCTCTTTGAGGCTGGAACAGCCCCATTCGATCCGGCGAGTTCTTGTTTCTGCCTTTTTGATCTCAGACGCAAAAGCCTCCTCCCGAACCGGTGACATCTGCCCAGACGATGTCTGCGCGGAAGAGCTCAAAAGGCTTCGCGCGTTGAAGAAACTTTCCCCTGAATAGACGTCGCCAGGAAAGCGCCGTTTGTGGGGAAGTCCCCGACGCTTGCGACTCGGTCGAGTGGCTGCTCTGGAGTCCGCAGTGACCACACTATCGTTCTTGGTCACTTTTGGCGTCGGACCGGCCCACGGGTTTGGCGGTATGCGGCTAACTGAGTAGGGCTTCGGCTGTGACGGAGCCGAGCCGACCGGGACGCTGGGCGGCGCGCGGCGTGATATAATTTAAGGCGCTGTTCAATCCACAGGGCAATCGATGAAAACTACATTTATTACGGTCCGCGCAGTAAGGCTCATTGCGAAAAAGGTCCTTGTGGTTCTTGTGATTGCAATTTGCTGCGTCGGAAGTTTCATGCTGATGGCGATAGCTGCCAATGCTCAGGATGCAAGAAACGCAACGTCGATGGCGGCCTTGAAAGAAAAGACTGCCAAATTGGGCGCGCCAAAGATTCAGGGAAAGGAGGCGATTGACGCCAAAAGCGCCCCCGCCTTGTATTTCGGCTCGACTAAAATGAATAACAATTTCACTGTGGTCGATGAGGTCGCAAAGGGAGGCGGCCCAGGAACGGCCCCACATTGTTCGTCAAGGCCGGCGACGAATACATCCGCGTTGCGACTAGCGTGCTGAACCCTGACGGGCGAGCAGTTGGAACTGTTCTGGGGACACCGGCGCTCGACTCGATAAAAGCAGGCAAACCCTACTATGGCGAAGTCCAAGTTCTTGGGACGCCATATATTGCACCTATCAAAGACGCATCGGGCGAAACCATCGGCGTCTACTTTGTCGGCTACAAGAGGTGATGCCGCGACTAAAGGCGGGTCGCGTTCGTTCAGCCTAACCTATGGTCGCCGCAAAAAGACAACGTCACGGTAGGAGAAGCTAGATCACAGCCACTGCGACAATCTGAGGAGGCAGTGGCGCGCTGGCATCCTTACGCGGCCAAACGCCTTCGACCAGACGTATCGCTCCGGTACCTGAAACACGCACTTTAGAAAAGCCTAATGCGCGAAACTTCCTTGCGATCAGGGCATTGTCGGCTAGCCGCTCAACTGAGTTAAGGGAAAGCGTTGCCCTGTATCGCTTTCCTTGATGGACAGTAAATTCAGCGGCGAAGCTTGCACTGCTGAAAGTGGCGGTGATGGCAAAGGCCGCCAGAGCTTTGAGCAAAGAGCAAACTATTTTGTTGGTCATGGCGGACGTCCTCTGCCTACGCTTCAGCCGCCCGCAGACTGACGGCAGACGTAGTAGAGGTGGTGTGCGCTGTTATCCCGCCATCCCACTCAAATAAGGCGACAATGTGAGCCCGCCTTGATCCGTCCGGTCGTGACCGAAGCGGAAAATTGACGCCTTGAGTGCGACTACGTGGGAGTGACTTTCGTTATGATGAAATGACAACAGAAACGTCAATCAAGGAGAGATCACATGCCCATTTACATCTCTCGAGGTCGCTTCACTACACAGACCGTCAAGGACTTACTGGCTAAACCCGAAAATCGTGAGGAAGCCCTCTCCAAGCTCTTCAAGAGTGTTGGGGGAAGACTCATAGGTTGGTATTTGACGTTCGGCCCCCATGACTGGCTGGTGATTGCCGAATTCCCTGATGACAAAGCGGCTGCCTCTGCGATACTCGCTGCGGCTGCGGGGGGTAGCCTGTCCGAAATCGAGACAACGGTCGCGATGACAGCCGACGACGCCAAAGCGACCTTCGGGGCTGCCGGAAAAGCGGCGACTGCCTTTAGGAAGAAGGGTGCATGCTCCTAGGCTCGCGCGCCACAGGAATTAAGCGCGCCAAATCGAGTTAGGCGGAACGGCGCGGCAATCCCTCTCATCTCGGCCCGCCAGCGGCCCGGAGATCAAGTAACCGACCAAATGTCCGCTTTTGGCATCTAGCAGACGTTAGACAATGCGCTGAGGATGTCAGTAGGCTTGCAGCGATTGCACGTCGGACATGCCGCCCATGGCGACCTTCGGACATGCTATCATCAGCTTCTTTAGGGGGCCTCCATGATCGACGACGCGAAGCTGACGTTCCGCGACAAGCGCGATCTCCGCAGAGACTTTAAGCGCCTTGGGCGGGAGGGCGTGCGCGACAAGCTGCACTCGGGCGGTTACGGCGTGGGTCCGCGCTCCGACTTCGCCCGGACATGGCTGGGCGCGCAAGAGGCGGAGGACGACAAGATCAAACTCTGGACGCTAGACGCCGCGGTGATCGCCGCCGCTGTCAGCGTCATCACGCTGCTCGTCATGCTCGGCATCATCAAGTGAGGCCTTCCGCTTAACAGCGCGGACCATCACTCACTTGGGCAGCGCTCCGCGTTGGAGAATGTCTGCTTTAGAGCGCAAATCAGACATTCATGACGTAAACTTCAATGTCCGCTAATGGCGCAAAGCGGACATGGCAGGTTCTTGGCTCGACCTAAATTGGACGTCTACTCCCCAGGACCTCGTATTGATCGATGGAGTTCGCGAAGATCCTCTTCGGGCAGCCGCTTCCACCTGCTGCCGTTCCCTGGCGGACCCCAAAGGTTACATGTCATGCACCCGGTCCGGTGCTCACTATGATAATCGATCACCGTCAGCGGTCGCTTGCATTCATGGCAACGCGCGATGTTGTTGTCGTCCGTCATTGTGGCCTCGCTGCCTTCCCTCCGAGGGGTTTGTAGCCCCCGGTAACACCGGAAAGCGCCGGTTAGTGACGAGGCAGGCTCTTTAGGGTGAGGTATCCAAGCCGAACAGGATCGGTCTCCCCATTCGCCACCAGCTCCATCAGCTTGTGCCCAATGGCAACTCTAAGCTCGGCATCGTTGACATAGTTGACATAATCGCGAAAGGGGTCATCCGCTCTTAGGATGGTCAAATGGCGGCGAACGCCTGATCCATCACTGCAAGGGTCTTAGGATCGTATATGTCCGTACGGGGGGTTTCGCAGGTCATCATGCTCCCTCCCTGTGTTTGCAGGCGGGAGCGCGAGTTACCTCTCTCAGCCACCGGTGCCTAGTGTGTTACCTACCGGTGATCAATCAGAGTGCGCCTTTGAAAATGGCTGTAATAAGGCCGGTTAGTCCGAGTTTCTAACTATTGTTTCTAAACGCACAAAGGGGTGCGCTTTGGAACAAACGGCCGCCGGTCGCATTGATCCCCTTCAGGGCTCAGGCGCTGGAAACTGCACAACACTGTAAACTTGGTTAGTGAGGCGAAGTCGATGCGGACCCTCGTGTTGAGTACCGCAGCGATTGCGGGTGTTGTCTGGATAGGTATAGCGCCCGCGAACGCAGCACCCCCGTCAATCTCAGGAATAGGCAATACAAAAATTGAGGTAGGCACGGTTAAGAACGTTGGCTACTGGCGGCGCTACTACCGGCGATACGGGTATCCAGTGCCCTATGCGTACTACCCTCCCGCATATGGCTATTATGCGCCCCCCGCCGCGTACACCTACCCCCCTGCGACCAGCTATGCTCCGCCTCCCGCAGAGGATTACGTCGACGCTCCGCCTTCGGAAGGCGACTACAACGACGAGGGCAACTACGGTGATGGTCTGCCCCAGGGAGGCGACTATGCCGGCGCTCCGCCCCCGGAAGGTTACTAATCGAACTGCAGCAATTCGCATCAGCTCTTCTTTCCTGCGTAACAAGTAAGAGGTAGTCCCATGACCAAGCGCAAAAGCTGCCGCCGAGAAGGCGCACAGTACATATCGTAAGTCCGCTCCCCAAACTGCCGCTAAGAAGGCGAGCGAAACATATCGCAAGACCTCCGCTCAATTCGAGGAATTCATTCGCGATGCGCAAGTGCCTGAGTCAATGCGCACTCTCGCCGAGAAGAGCGTAGCTCAGACGCACGAGCTTTGTGAGCATTCTCTCGAAGCTGTGCTAGAGAGTTGGGAGAGATTCGTCGATGCTGGTCAGGGCGCCGTGGCGCTGAACCGTAAGGCTATCGACATTGCTCGGCACAATATCAATTCCGGTTTCGGTTTTGCGGTGAGCTCAACCAGGGCGAAGAACCTTGCCGAGATTATGGAATTGCAGGCAGCCTATTGGCGCAAGCAGCTCGGTGAACTGGCAGCCCAAGCCGGAGAAATACGCACACTATCTACCAAGGTGACTGCTGATGCGGCAGCACCGATCAAGGGCGCAGATAGCGCGCGGCATCAAAGGCCTACAGGAAACGACTTAAGTCACCCCAAGGGGCCCTTCCGCTCTAACACCGAACTTCAGGGCCGCAAGGCTTCAGCGTTCCATAGTACTCAACGCAAAAGCCTTCATTCCATTCCACACACCTGTGGCGGGCTGGGGGTACATGCTCGGCCCAAAACATGCAGATACCATTGATTACTATCTGGTTGGGGTCTTCGCATTGCCGGGCTTGCCGGGCTTGCCGGACTTGGCGGGCTTGGCGGATTTGCGTGATCATGCCCTCCGACTGATGAAGCGGCGCAGGCGACATGGCCTCTGCCGACGTTGCAACGACTAAGGCAAAGCCAGCAATAGCGATCAACCTGATCATTTCGTTTCTCCCTTTGTGAACCTGGAAAGCGCCGTGACCTTGGTTCTTGACTCTAATCTTCAAGGCTTTCCAAATTGAGTGAGTCCCCCATCGTGGTGCTGGGGAAGGCGAAGCCCCCCCTTAAGGCCGGTCGTCGTCCGGGGCTCAGGGCTTGGACCCCGGCGTTAGGATGGTCGTCGTCTTGTTGGCAGAGGTAGCATAGTTCACGCCCTTCAGCTTGGCTCCCTGCGAGCATCAAAAATCAATCGCTAGAGTCTCGGCGGCAGCGATCGGTCGACATCTCCCGCTGCTAGTTAACGCCTCCTTGAACGGTGCCGCTCGTCTTCTGTGCCGAAATTACCACAGTCACCCAAAATGTTTCGCCATGGTCGAACCGGCACGCGGCGGATGAAGTATACTTGCTAGTGGCCTGAAGGCAGGCTGTGTTTGGAGTGAATTCCCTTCCGGTTACAAGACGCGTAGGGGGATGAGTGCGTCGAGTAGGCAGAGCGGTTTGGTTAGTCCTGCGGGCCCTTGCGCATCTCTCGCCCTGCAAAGAGAGATCACCACTCATCAGCGTCTCGGGCGACGTCTCGACGTCAGTATTAGCTAATACCACTCCCTTCTCTGCACGAAAGCTACTGACGCGCTTAAGGCTTAAGGCGTTCGCCTTTATCGTGCGAGACCTGCGCTTATTCAAGTTTCTGCTGCCTATCCTGGTGCTGACGCCCGGCCTAGCGCAGGCACAGACTGCTCAGGCGCCCTCGCCGGACATCCAGCGTCAGCGCATCGAGCAGCTGCAAGAGCTAATCCGCACAAAAAAAGATCTGCAAGAATCCCTTCTGAAAATGCAGCAAACCACGCAGCAGCAACTTGCCGAATTCGACGCGAGAATCGCGGCGCTGGAAGCGAGCCTTGGAGTTACTCCATCGCAGGATAAACCTGCTCAGGCGAATCCGGACGCCGTTGCCGTTATTCCACCCAAGGATAAACCTGCTCAGGGGAACCCCGACACCAGCGTCTCGACTGCGGCGCTCGCATCTCCGGGCGGCACGGTCTATGACAAAAGCTCAGAGTCATATGTACAAAGTACCTCTGCTAAGGAAGAAAAATTGGGTCCCTTTCCCTACGTAGCCGGTAAAGGCTTCATTCTCGCTCGCGGAGCTAACGGAGAGGTCGATTTCTCCACAAAGGGCTATGTACGCTATCTAAACCAGTTGGACCTGGCTCCCACCTTCACTGATGCGTTTGGGCGCACGACGGTACTCGATCTGAGACAAGACATTCAGTTGAATAGACTTCAAGTTATTCTTCACGGATGGCTGTTTGACGAGCGGTTCCGCTACTTTTGGTATGCCTGGACGCAAAATCCAAGCCAGGGTGACCCTGCCCAAGTCGTGGTTGGCGGCAATCTGAGCTATCAATTCTCTGATGCCTTGAAGGCAACGGCCGGTATCTTCTCGTTGCCTTCAACGCGATCAACCGCCCAGTCATTCCCGAACTGGCTTAGGATCGACCATCGGTCGATGGCAGATGAATTCTTCCGCGGATCCTACATACAGGGATACATGCTGAACGGAGAACTTACGGATACCCTGGATTACAAAGTGGCCCTCGCCGGCAATCTCAGCGCCCTTGGCGTCAGCGCAAGCCAGTTGGATAACTGTCTGTGTACGGTCTCTAGCATGCTTTACTGGATGCCGACTACGGGTGAGTTCGGCCCCGGTCAAGGCTTCGGCGATTATGAGGAACACGACAAGCTCGCGACGCTATTGGGGGTCCATTACACCTACAGCCGTGAGGATGCGCAGGAACAGCCAGGGGTCAACGCTTTCGAAAACAGTCAGATACGCCTTTCGGATGGAACGCTGCTCTTCGCCCCTAATGCTTTCAACACCGGTGGCATGATCAACAAGGCGACATACGACATGCTGGACCTGGACGCTGGGATAAAGTGGAAGGGTTGGTCGCTTGAGGCAGAGTATTATTTTCGATGGTTGGATGACTTCCAGGTTACCGGAACCATACCTGTAACCAGCCTGTTCGATCATGGGTTCCAGGTGTACGCTTCAACCATGCTCAAACCGGACTATTGGCAAGCCTATGTCTCAGGATCACAGATTTACGGTCAATATGGAGACCCGTGGGACCTAGCAGTCGGATTGACGTACTTTCCGTTTGGCCGCAAGGAGGTGCGCACGAACTTTCAGGCTCTCTACATGGACCGTTCGGCAGTCGGCTACACAGCAGTTCCGTATGTGGTCGGCGGCACCGGATGGGTTTTCACGGTCGACGTTGGCACCTGGTTCTAAATGAGCGGAGCCCTCAAAGTTTGCTTTATCCCCTTCGCCCACGCCAGTATCGAGAACCTTGCTAGCCACAACGTGACCGTTGCTGCGTCGAAGGGTTGTCGTAAGGCGTGGCTTGAATCCGCGTGCGTCAGGCGCGATAGCTCGCCCGCTTAGTCGGAAGCCGGTTGTCAGGGAAGAATAACGCATGAAGTACGACCACGAGATTCTGCTGCTACAGGGCGGTGGTGCGCTTGGAGCCTATCAAGCCGGCGTATATGAAGGCCTCGTCGAAGCGGGCGTGGAGCCTAGCTGGGTCGTCGGCATCTCGATCGGCGCCATCAACGCAGCGCTGATTGTCGGAAATCCGCCAGAGCGGCGGGTCGAGCGACTGCGTGAGTTCTGGCGGCGAATCGCAGTAAATGTCGGACCTCCCTTGCCGGCATGGCTCGACTCACTTCGACCGGCCGTCAACCACATGGCTGCGATGTCAGCGGCAACCATCGGCGTCGCAGGCTTCTACAGGCCTCGAATGCCACCAGCGTCGTTCGCCGCCGACGGCACCGAAGGCGCCCTGAGTGTGTATGACACAACTCCGCTCAAGGCCACTTTAGAAGAGTTAGTGGATTTCGATTTGATCAATGGCGGGCAGGTCCGGCTTTCGGTGGGTGCCGTGAACGTCTGCAAGGGCACCTCCACCTATTTCGATACGAAGAATACCCTGATCCACGCGGACCATGTCCGAGCCAGTGGCGCCCTGCCCCCTGGCTTCCCGCCGGTGATGATCGACGGGGAACACTACTGGGACGGCGGCGTGGTAACCAACACGCCAATCACCTATGTGTCGGACCAAAGACCATTGACCACCGCCCGCATCTTTCAGGTTGATACCTTCAACGCCCAAGGAGAACTGCCGCGGAATCTAAGCCAGGTGTCGGAACGGGCTAAGGACATCCAGTATGCGAGCAAGACTCGCTTCAATGTCGAACAAATACAGGAAATTGGCGAGCTTCGTACCGCCTGCCGGAGGTTGCTGGGCAGACTGCCCCCAGAGCTGAAGTCTGATCCTGACGCGATAAAGCTGACTGCCGCCTGTGATGAGAGAAGCTGGACGATTATTCGCCTGATCAATACACGCCCCTCACGGTCGGGCCTCGTGAAGGACTACGAATTTTCCCGCGCTACTATTAAAGAGGCTTGGACGGCCGGTCTTGAAGACGTGCGCCGCTCAGTGTCCGGCTGGGACAAAATCCGGCCATCCGGCCCCGAAGTTAAAGTTTATCGCCCGACCGAAGCTCTGCCAGCACCCGAGCAGGCGTCCGGGCGGAAAAAGGCTAGGTCGGAGCCCGTGCTTTCGTGAGAAGTCCTAACCCCTGGCGTGACCGCTTCTGTGACGGCTCCTCCACCGGCACATGAGTGCCAAGGATGTGGGTGCTGTTAATGCTCCCACGATGCCGTCCACACATTGCACAAAGCAGACATTCTGCTTGGTAAGCCTGATGTCAGCTTGACCCTAAGCGGACATTTCTCAACAAATGTTCGCTGCGGTTCTTCCGTTATGAGCGCTGAGCCTTGTAATCCGTAACATGGAGAATCGACAGATACGCGAGCACGACACCAACTAAATAGAGCGCGGCGCTTAAGCCGACGGCGATGACCACGACATTTTTTTCTTCGAGTGTAGGCGGCAAGCTGTAATAGGTCCCCCAGATCGCATTAAGGATGAAATATCCGAGGTAGCCGGTCACGAAGATTGCCGCCAGGCCAGTAACGCAAAGCCACAGCGCAGTGTAATCCCGCGACTCGGCTTCAAGCTTGTCGGCTGGCAATAACCCGTAGACTGCTCCTATGGCGACCATGCCCAGCGCGCCGATCTGCACCGCGTAAGGGGACGCTAACCAGAGCGCCGCATTCTGGAGAGTCGTTTCGCCCATTCTTTCGAGCACGCCGTGCAGATAGTGCACCAGGGGGCTGTAGCCGATAATCAGGCCGAAGATGAAAAGTCCCAGGCCCCAACGGATGAAGGCGACACCGAGCAAGCTCACTTCATTGATTTTCGGATTCTTCCTTTCCATGATGTGACCCTCCCGTGCCTTGAGCAGACATGTTGAGCGGCGGTGAAGAGAGACCGCAATGTGGCATAAACGGACATACAGTTGAGTGCGTTCGGGACAGGGGTC
>Ga0105249_10001505_pt1 | contig 20441 bp, 10 predicted proteins | sample KBSS44metaG_FD_81522 | JGI IMG/M metagenome (GOLD analysis project Ga0105249, IMG submission 81522) | Switchgrass rhizosphere microbial communities from Kellogg Biological Station, Michigan, USA - KBS S4-4 metaG | ecosystem: Host-associated > Plants > Roots > Rhizosphere > Soil | place...
AACGGCGGAGCCGCGCTTTTATCTTGCAGGCGGCACGTATTCGACAGGGATATCCGAAATGACGTTGACGCTCCTCGCTCCGCTGTCCGGCATCCTCGTGCCGCTCGAGTCAGTTCCCGATCCCGCGTTCGCGCAGCGGCTCGTGGGCGATGGCGTCTCGATCGACCCGCTGAGCGATCGCGTGCTCGCACCGTGCGACGCGCGCGTGCTGCAGGTGCACCGCGCGCACCACGCGGTCACCCTGCTCGCCCAGGGACTCGAGATCATCATCCACGTCGGTCTCGACACGGTGATGCTTGGCGGCGATGGCTTCACGGCACTCGTGCGCGCGGACGATGTCGTTCGCGCGGGCGATCCGCTCCTGTCCTTCGACGCGGACCTCGTCGCGCGCCGCGCGAGAAGTCTGTTGACGCAGGTGGTGATCTCGAACGTCGACCGCATCGCCTCGATCGAGCGGAGCACGGGGCGCGTGACAGCGGGGCAGGATGCAGTGATGCGCATCGAGCTCGCCGAGCTTCGCGCCGCCGGCGCCGCAGTGCCGGAAGGCGAGGCTGTGCGCTCCGAGCCGATCACCGTCACCGCCGATGGAGGGCTGCACGCGCGCCCGGCGGCGATGATCACTGCGGCCGCGCGCCGCTTCACCGCCGACGTGCGCCTCGTGACAGGCGCGCGCGAGGCAAACGCGCGCAGCGTCGTCGACATCATGTCGCTCGAGGTGGGAGCGGGTGACACAGTGACCATCGTGGCGCGCGGGAGCGATGCCGCCGCCGCGGTGGCGGCGATCGGCGAGTTGATCGCCGCGCGCGCGTCGAATGCCGCAGCGGCGGGCACCGCCGCCGTGCGCCCCGCGCCCGTCGCCGCCGCGGCCACGCCGCCGAGCGCCGACGGCGTTCTTAGAGGCGTCTCCGCATCGCCGGGCGTCGCGATCGGCAACGTCTTTCAATTCCGCCACGACGACGCGGTAGTCGAGGAGCGCGCCGCCGATCCCGAGCGCGAGCGACGCGCGCTCGACGCCGCACTCACCGAGGCGCGCGCGCAGCTCGGTGCGCTCCGCTCGCGACTCGCCGCCGACTCCGACTCGGAGCGATCCGAGATCTTTCGCGCGCATCAGGAGCTGCTCGAGGACCCGGAGCTGCTCGATCAGGCGGCAGCCGGAATTCGCGGTGGTGCGAGCGCCGCGTTCGCCTGGAAGCAGTCGTACACTGCGCAGGCCGATCGGCTGCTGGCACTCAAGAGCCCGCTGATCGCCGGTCGCGCGGCGGATCTGCGTGACGTTGGGCACCGCGTGCTGCACGCGCTCGTTGGCGGCGACGCGAGCGGCGTGACGGCGTCAAAGGTGCCCGCCGCCTCGATTCTGATCGCGGAGGATCTCGCGCCCTCTGACGCCGCGTCGCTCGATCGCACGCGCGTGCTCGGTTTCTGTACGACCTCCGGCAGCGCAACATCGCACGCGGCGATCCTCGCGCGCGGACTCGGCATCCCGGCGATCGCGGGGATCGATCCGCGCGCGCTCGAGCTCGCGAACGGCACGCGCGTCGTGCTCGATGCCGATGCCGGCACGCTGCGCGTGGGGCCGAGCGCGGCTGAGGAGGCGCGAGTCGCCGAGCGGCAGGGGGTGAGTGAGAAGCGTCGCGCGAGCGAGCTCGCGGTGGCCGCGAAGAAGGCGGTGACGATGGATTCGTACGAGATCGAGGTCGTCGCGAACATCGGCGACGTGAAGGAGGCCGAGCGGATTCTGGAGATGGGCGGGGAAGGCGTGGGACTCCTGCGCAGCGAGTTCCTGTTTCTGCAGCGCCAGAGCGCGCCGACTGAGGATGAGCAGGTGCAGAGCTATGGCGCCGTCGCGCGCGCGATCGGTCCTGACCGGCGGCTCATCATCCGCACGCTCGATGTCGGCGGCGACAAGCCGCTGTCGTATCTCCCGATCGGCGCCGAGGCGAATCCCTTTCTCGGGGAGCGCGGCGTACGCTTCACGTTGAATCATCCGGAGATGATGCGCGCGCAGCTCCGCGCGATCCTTCGCACGGCGAAGAGCGCGTCGGTCTCGGTAATGTTTCCGATGATCGCGACTATGAGCGAGTGGCGCGCGGCGAGGGCGATGCTGGAGGAGGAGCGCGCGCGGCTCGGCGCGCCGGCGATCCCGGTGGGCATCATGGTGGAGACTCCTGCCGCCGCGATGATCGCCGATCAGTTCGCGCGCGAGGCGGATTTTCTTTCGCTTGGCACCAACGACCTCACGCAGTACACGCTCGCGATGGACCGCACGAATCCAAAGCTCGCGCCGCAGGTGGACGCGCTGCATCCGTCCGTGCTGCGGCTCATCGCGCGCACGGTGGAGGGCGCGGTCGAGCATGGGAAGTGGGTGGGCGTGTGCGGTGCGCTCGCGGGCGATCTCGACGCAGTGCCCGTGCTGATCGGGCTCGGCGTAGCGGAGCTCAGCGCGGACCTGCCGCTCATTCCGGCGGTGAAGGCGCGCGTGCGCGAGCTCTCGATGGCGGAATGCAAGCTGATGGCGACCGCGGCGCTCGAGGCCGAGGATGGCGCAGCCGTGCGCGCGATCGTCGCGCGGCATCGCGCATGACTTTTAGAGAGGGGAGCGTGAGATGAGCTTCACACGCACGGCGTTCGGCTCGCTGCAGAAAATCGGCAAGTCGCTGATGCTTCCGGTGTCGGTGCTCCCCGCCGCGGGCATTCTGCTCGGCGTCGGGAGCGCGAAGTTCAAGGTGCTCCCGGATGCATTCGTTCGTGCAAATGCCGCTATCGCGGTAGTGTGGGATGTTATGGCGCAGGCGGGCGGCGCCATCTTCGGCAATCTCCCGCTTATTTTCGCGATCGGCGTCGCGCTCGGGCTCACGGGGGGAGACGGCGTCGCGGCGCTCGCGGCGGTGGTCGGCTTCGCGGTGATGCTCGCGACGATGGGCGTGATGGCGCCGCTGCTCGACTACGCGCCGAAGACGATCATGGGGATCCCGTCGATCGAAACGGGCGTGTTCGGCGGCATTCTCATCGGCGCCGTCGCCGCGATTCTGTTCAATCGCTACTACCGGCTGAAGCTTCCTGCGTACCTCGGGTTTTTTGCGGGCAAGCGCTCGGTGCCGATCCTCACGTCGTTCGCGGCGGTGTTCGTCGGCCTCGTGCTGAGCTACGTGTGGCCGCCGATCGGGAACAAGATCGAGGCCTTCTCGCACTGGGCGTCCACCGCGCATCCCGCCACGGCGTTCGCGCTCTACGGCGTTGTCGAGCGCTCGCTGATTCCGTTCGGGCTGCATCACATCTGGAACGTGCCCTTCTTTTTCGAGGTGGGGACATACATCGATCCCGCCACGGGAAAGGTCATCCACGGAGAGATCAATCGCTTCGTCGCCGGCGATCCAACCGCCGGGAATCTCGCAGGCGGATATCTCTTCAAGATGTGGGGGCTGCCTGCCGCAGCGCTCGCGATCTGGCGCACGGCCAAGCCCGAGAATCGCGCACGCATCGGCGGCATCATGATCTCCGCCGCGCTCACGTCATTCTTGACGGGGATCACGGAGCCGATCGAGTTCGCGTTTCTCTTCGTCGCGCCCGTTCTCTATGGAATCCACGCGCTGCTCGCCGGCGCCGCGTACTGGGTGGCGATCGAGCTCGGCATCCATCACAGCACGACCTTTTCGCACGGGCTGATCGACTACATCGTGCTCTATCCGCACGCGCAGCGTGGCTGGTGGCTGATCCCGCTCGGACTGCTATGGGCAGCGATGTACTACGTCATCTTCCGCACGATCATCGTCAAGTTCAATCTCAAGACGCCGGGGCGCGAGTCGGACGATGAGGTGCAGGGTGCCGCCGATCGCGCCGCAGCCGGTAGCGCAGGAGGGAACGATTCCATGGCCGCGAAGCTCGTCGCGGCCTTCGGCGGGGCCGCGAACATCCGCAGCCTCGATGCGTGCATCACCCGACTGCGTCTCGAGCTCTTCGACAACGCGAACGCGAATCCGGATGCGCTCCGCGCACTCGGCGCCACCGGTGTGATGACGGTGCCCGGCGGCATGCAGGCGATCTTCGGCACGCGCTCCGAGAATCTGAAAACCGACATGGAGGAGTACATGCGGTCGGGTGGCGGAGACGCGCCGGTCCCCGTCGTGAGGGCGGCGTCCCTCGCCTCCACGGCCGCGTTTCGTGCGGTGAAAAACCCGGTCGCGCTCACGAAAGAGCTGCGCAAGCGCGCAGGCGAGATCATGGCGGCACTTGGCGGCGCCTCGAACTTCGTGAGCGCCGAGGCGGTGGCACTCACGCGTCTGCGCGTGGGGCTGCACGATCCGGAGCTCATCAACGAAAGCGCGCTTGCACGCGCGGGCGCACCGGGCGTGTGGCGACTGCCAACGGGAGTCGTGCACGTGATCGTCGGCGAGGACGCGGCGGCGATCGCAACCGCGCTCGCGGAATCGCGCGCCGCGATCGTGCAGTCGGAAGCGTGATCGCGAGGGGGGCATCGCTCAGGCGCGTCGGCGCTGCCGCCGCGCTGGCGATCCCCGCTGCACTCGGAGCGCAGGCGCGCGTGCCGGGCGCCCGCTATAGCGTCAGCGACACTTCGGTGAGGCAGGGGCGCTTCCAGGCGATCGCGCTCTCGCCGGACACGATCCTCTCGAGCTACCCGCGCGCCGCGCGCGAAGTGCGTTTCCGCTTCAGCATCAACGGCGCCGAGAACGAGTTTCCGGGGGGCACGGAGCACACGATCTATCTGCGCCCGCACGGCGGCAAGCTCGTGACGCGCATTTACAAGTTCGGCGACGAGACTGAGCCTGCGCCACCTTCGCCCGAGGAGTCCGCGACGAGCGAGGATGGCACTGCGCGCGTCACCTTCCGCGTCGACCTGCGACAAGTGCTGAAGAGTCTCGCCGCGAACGGCTACTATCAGCCCCTGCTCGGCGCGCGAATCAAGCGTGGAGAGCTCTCGCACGTGTACGTGCTCGGCGATCCCGATCCGCTCACGTGGGACTACGCCGCGCTAAAGCCGGGCTCCCCACTCGAGCTCTTCGACGCAAATCACGACGGTATTTACGAAGGCACCGTCTCGATCGCGACGGCGTACACGCGCCCGCGCGCGAAGGACGGGCGCGCGCTCTGGGCGCGCTCGCTCGACATCTCGGAGTATCCGCAACTCGCATCGTCCCAGCGGATGCAGGACGCGCTGTACCGGCTCTCGCTGGAGGAGCTGCGCCAGCTCGTGCGTGACGACGGCGCGCTAAGCGCGGGCGCGAAGTGGCCCGGCGTGTGGACGCGCGACGTGTCGCTCAGCACCATCCTCGCGCTCGCCATCGTCGCGCCAGACGCCGCGAAGCGCAGTCTGCTCGCGAAGGTCGATTCAACGGGTCGCATCATCCAGGACACCGGTACCGGCGGCTCGTGGCCGGTGTCGTCGGACCGGATGGTGTGGTCGCTCGCCGCGTGGGAGATCTACGCCATGACGGGCGATCGTGCGTGGCTGCGCCAGTCGTACGACATCGCGCGGCGATCGGCGCTCGCGGATCTACACGCCGTGCGCGATCCCACGACTGGATTGTTCAACGGCGAGTCCTCCTTTCTCGACTGGCGCGAGCAGAGTTACCCGCGTTGGATGCAGCCGGCCGACATCTACCAATCGCAGAATCTCGGCACGAACGCCGTCCACTTCGCCGCGTACCGCGCGCTCACGAAAATGTCGCGCGTGCTCGGCGAGCCCGATCCTCGATGGAAGGTGATCGCCGACAGCATTCAACGTGGCATGACGGCGGAGTTGTGGCAGGAGCAGAAGGGTTGGTTCGGGCAGTATCGATATGGACGCACGGCGCTCTCGCTCTCGCCGCGCGCCGAGGGATTGGGCGAATCGCTCGCGGCGATCTTCGGTGCTGCGACGCCAGATCAGCGCGAGAGGCTCGTGCGACGCGCACCGGTCGTCGCCTTCGGTACGCCCACGATCTGGCCCTACATCCCCGGCGAGCGCTTCTACCACAACGCGACCATCTGGCCATTCGTCACCGCCTACTTCACGTGGGCTGCGGCCAACGCCGGCAACACGCGCGCGGTGCAGCGGGGACTCGACGATGCGACGCGCTCGACGGCGCTCTTCCTGACGAACAAGGAAAACATGGTGGCCGCAACGGGCCACTACGAGGGAACGGCGCTCAACTCCGATCGCCAGCTGTGGAGCGTGGCGGGGACGCTGGCGAGCACGTACCGCATCCTGTTTGGCATGCGGCTCGAGGACGACTGCATCTCCTTTCGGCCGATGGTGCCGCCATCCTATCGCGGAGAACGTACGCTTCGCGGCGTGCACTATCGTGGGGCGACGCTCACGATCACGGTGCGCGGCTTCGGAGATTCCGTGAGCGCGGCGCGGCTCGACGGCGCGGAGATCGCTCGCGCGGAGATTCCGGAGACGATCTCCGGCGCGCACACGCTCGAGCTCACAATGAACGGGAAGTGGCACGCGGATGCGGTGCACGAGGTGCCGAGCCGCTTCGCGCCGGCGACGCCGCACGCGGTTCTGCGCGGCGATGCGTTGTCGTGGGAACCCATTCCTGGCGTAGTACAATACGCGATCTACGAGGATGGCGTGCGGAGACGGACGACCACCGCCACGAGCACAACGATCTCTGCGTCGGATCGCGCGCTCGAGTACCAGGTGCTGGCCATCAACGCCGCGGGCGATGAGTCCTTTCTCAGCGAGCCGGTGCGCGTGGCGTCGAGCCGCACCGAGACGCAGGCGAAGCCCGAGAGCTCGACGCTCGCGCACGAGCATCCCGGCTTCACCGGCGCAGGGTATCTGCCGCTCACGCTCGAAAAAAACCTCTCCGTTCGCGTGCCCGTGCGCGTCGATCGCGACGGCAGCTACGCGATCGACGTGCGCTACGCGAATGGCAACGGCCCAGTGAACACCGAGGACAAGGTCGCCGTTCGCACGATGCTGATCGACGGAGACACGACCGGCGTGGTCGTGATGCCGCAGCGTGGGGCGGGGAACTGGGCGGACTGGGGGTGGAGTAACGTGCTTCGTGCGAAGCTCGCCGCCGGCGCGCACGTGATAACCCTCGTGTACACACCACTCGACGCCAACATGAACCGCCACGAGAATACGGCGCTGCTCGATCTCGTACGACTCACGAAGCTCGCGAACTCGAATCAAGGCGCTAAATGAGACTGATCGGTCGCAAGTCGCCGATGCCGGCGGTGCTGCTCGCGCTCACGCTTGCCGCGTGCACGCACTCGGCGCCGACGCCATCGCCCGCGCAAAGCGCGACGTTCGCGCCGCCATCGTGGAGCGAGCACGCCGCGATCTACGAGATCAACGTGCGCCAGTACACCCCTGAGGGAACGATCACCGCGCTCCGTACGCATCTGCCTCGGCTCGACGCGCTCGGTGTCGACATTCTCTGGGTGATGCCGATGCAGCCAATCGGGAAGCTCAATCGCAAGGGAGTACTCGGCAGCTACTACTCGATCTCGGACTATACCGCGATCAATCCCGAGTACGGGAGCAAGTCCGACTTCCGCGCCTTCGTGAGCGACGCGCACAAGCGCGGCAAGCACGTGGTGCTCGACTGGGTCGCCAATCATACGGCGTTCGACCACGCGTGGATCACGCAGCATCCCGACTGGTACGTGCACGATTCCACCGGCAAGATCATCAACGCGCGCGACAACGAGGGGAAAGACACCGACTGGACCGACGTGGCGGAGTTGGACTACACCAAGCCCGCGATGCGCGACGCAATGATCTCCGACATGCGCTGGTGGGTGGACTCGATGCATGTCGACGGCTTCCGCTGCGATGTCGCGGGCGGCGTCCCGATCGACTTCTGGATTCAGGCGCGCGCCTCGCTCGCGAAGAGCCGCGCCGATCTGTTCTGGCTCGCGGAGGCCGAGAGTCTCGAGGCGTACCGGGCGTTCGACGCGACGTACGGCTGGGAGCTCCACCACCTGCTCAACGACATCTCGCAGGGGAAAAAGCCGACGTCGGAGCTCGATGCATATTTCACGCGCCAGCGCGAGCGGTATCCGCGCCGGGCAATGCGGATGTACTTCACGAGCAACCATGACGAGAACAGCTGGAGTGGGAGTGAGCTCGAGCGCATGGGCGCCAATCACCTGCCGTCGTTCGTGCTCTCGGCCACGGCGATGAACTCGATTCCGCTCATCTACACGGGGCAGGAGGCGAGCATGCGGAAGCGGTTACGGTTCTTCGATCGGGACACAGTGGACTGGAGCGATACGTCGATGACGGGTTTCTATCGCGCGATGATGAATCTCAAGCACACGCAGCCCGCGCTCGCGAACGGTGCGTACGGCGGCGCGCAGGCGACGCTGGCGGTCGCGGATCGCGTGTACGCGTTCACGCGTACGCGCGACATGAACACCGTGCTCGTCGCGCTCAACTTCGGCGACGCGCCGGCGACGGTGACCTACAGTGCGTTCGCGCACGTGGGGGGCTACACCGACTGGTTCGACAAGTCAAAGGTGGAGCTGCAGCCGAGTGGCTCGATCGCCGTTCCAGCGCACGGTTTCCGGGTGCTCGTGCAATGAGGCGCGCGACGACATTTGCGCTGTTCGCGCTCGCGCTCGGCTGCACGCGGGCCCCTTCGCCGCAGGCGGCTGCGACGCCGGAAACCGCGCGCAAATACTACGATCCGTCCCACGACCTGGGACCGCTCTTCGGCTCCGTGCAGAACGCATCGCTCTTCGCCGACTCCAAGACCTTCGTCGACGCGCGCCCGCTCAGCGATCCGGCGGCGATCGCCTCGGCGTACGCGGCGCAGCGCGGCGCAGCAGGCTTCGACCTCCGCACATTCCTCACCGCGCACTTTGCGTTGCCTCCACAGCCAGCGCCCGTGAGCGCCAGCGCGATACTCGACACGAGCGTCACGATGGAGCAGCACATCCGCGGCCTCTGGCCGTCGCTCACGCGCGCCGCGGACGCTCCCGACCCGCGCTCCTCGCTCATCCCGCTGCCACATCCCTACGTTGTCCCCGGCGGGCGTTTTCGCGAGGTCTACTACTGGGATTCGTACTTCACGATGCTCGGGCTCGTCGAGAGCGGACGCACCGATCTCGTGAAGGACATGCTCGACAACTTCGCGCATCTCGTCACCACCGTCGGCCACGTGCCGAACGGCAGTCGCAGCTACTACCTCGGCCGCAGCCAGCCGCCGTATTTCGCCGCGATGGTCGGGCTCTACGCCACCGCCACGGACACGAACGGCGCGCTGCGCTACCTCGACGCGCTCGAGCGCGAGCACGACTTCTGGATGGACGGCGCGAGCAAACTCGCCCCAGGAACGGCGTGGCGGCGCGTGGTGCGTCTCCCCACCGGCGCGATTCTCAATCGCTACTGGGACGATGTGCCGGAGCCGCGTCCCGAGTCCTATCGCGAAGACTACGCGCTCGGACAGTCGGTGCCGGAAGCGAAGCGCGAAGCCCTCTATCACAATCTGCGCGCGAGCGCGGAGAGCGGATGGGATTTTTCGACGCGCTGGATGCGCGACCCGCACGACCTGCGCACGCTCGAGACGATCGAGCTCGCGCCCGTCGATCTCAACAGCCTGCTTTACAACTCCGAGCGCACGATCGCCGCGCTGCGCCGCCATCGCGCGGCCCAGGGCGACATCGCGGTCGCGGACCGCTACGACTCGCTCGCGGTCGCGCGCCGCGCGGCGCTACTCTCCGCCGCCTACGACTCGGCTGACGGCTTCTTCTACGACGTCCGCTGGCGCACCGCGGAGCGCGTGCGCGACCGTCCGACGCTCGCGGCCGCGGCTCCGCTCTACTTCCGTCTCGCCACGAACGAACAAGGCCGCGCGGTGGCCGCGCGGCTTGGCCGCGACTTTCTCTCGCCCGGAGGCTTCGTCACGACGCACTCCGCATCGGGACAGCAGTGGGATGCGCCGAACGGATGGCCGCCGCTCGAGTGGCTCGCGATCGAGGGCGCACGAAGCTACGGATGCATCGCGCTCGCCGATACTGCGCGAGCGCGCTGGCTCGCGCTCAACCGCCGCGTCTTTCGCGCGACGGGGAAGATGACGGAGAAGTACGACGTCGTGGACTCGACGCGCGCGGCTGGCGGCGGAGAATACCCGACGCAGGACGGCTTCGGCTGGACGAACGGCGTCGCGCTCGCGTTGTCCACGCGACGCCTAGAACACGCACCCGCTGCGAGCGGGGATCACGATCGTGATGCCGCCGGAGTCGGCTGCGGGCGCTGAGCACACGCCGAGCGCGTCGGCGCCGAGCTTCATCGCGGGCAGATGCACCGTTGCGGGGAGCGTGTCGTTGTTGAGCGCGATCACCGAGCGCCCGCGCGAATAGACGAGCGTCTGCTCGCCGGCGACGAGATGCTGCATCGCGCCGGTGCGCAGCTCCGGCCGCTCGGCGCGAAGCCGCAGCAGCTTCTGCACGTGCAACCACACTTCCTGTTCGCTCGCGCTGCGCCCCGAGGCGGAGAAACCATCGTGTGAGTCGTGCGGCCACCCGCCGGGAAAGTCGCGTCGATTCTCCGGGTCGTCGCCGCCCGGCATCGCGACCTCGTCGCCGTAGTAGATCAGCGGCGTGCCGCGTGTCGTCAACAGATAGGTATACGCAAGCTCGAGCCCCTTGGGCGTCGCGCCCTGTTCGCTCATGAATCGCGGTACGTCGTGCAGCCCGAGGAAGGTCACGAGCGCGCTGGCGTTGGGATAGAGACGATCTCGTCCGAGCATCATCGACAGCTCGATGAGCGGCTTCCCCTGCGCGAACGCTTCGCGGAGCTTGTAATAGGCAGGATAATCAAAGACTGCGTCGAGCTTGTCGTCGATGCCGTCGAAGCCAACGCGCCCGCCCTGGAAGAAGGACACAACCGCGGGATCGGGGTTGGAGACTTCGCCCACCACGCGCAGCCGCGGATATTCGCGCTTGATCGCGGCCATCCACGGGCGCCAGAAGGTGCGCGGGACGTACGGCCAGGTGTCCTGCCGTATTCCGTCGATTCCGGTCGCGCCTACCCACCAGAGCGTGTTCTGAATGAGATAGCGCGCGACCTCGGGATCATCCTGGTTGAGGTCCGGCAGAAGATTCACGAACCAGCCGTCGAGCGTCGACTTGCGCAGCGCCGCCGTCCCCTTGGGATCCGTAAGCGTCCACATTTGCCAGGTGTTCGCGAGGTGATTCGACGGTGTGCCGTGATACCAGGTCGGCGTCGGCGAGTCCTCCACCCACGGATGGTGCGGGCTCGTGTGATTCGCGACCATGTCGAAAATCACCTTCAGTCCGATAGCGTGCGCGGCATCTACCAGCTTTTTGAATGAAGCGACATCGCCGAAATGCTCGTCGACGGCGTAGAAGTCGATCGCATGGTAGCCGTGGTACGCAGTGGTCGGCTTTCCGTCGACCATCTCTTTAAAGTCGAGCTGATTCGTATTGTCGTAGATAGGCGTGAGCCAAATCGCGGTCGCGCCGAGCGACTTTATGTATGCAAGGTGCTGTCGCACGCCTTCGAGATCGCCACCGTGGTAGCGCCGCGGATTGCTCCGATCGAACACCCCCGGCTCTCCTGGTTGATCATCGTTCGAGGTATCGCCGTCGGCGAAGCGGTCGGGCATGATGTCGTAGATGACGTCGTTCGGATCGAAGCCCTGAAAGCGGCCGCCGCGTGCGAGTGGTGCGTTCACGGTGAAGGGAACCTCGACTTTCCCCGCAGCCGTGCGGAGCGTGAGCGGATACGCGCCCGCCGCGAGATGATGCGGCACCGTGACGTCGACAAAAGCGTACGTGCCCGCGGCGCTCACGCGTGTCACGGCGCAGGTGAGATGCGCGCACGTCACGCGCGCGCCGGCGAGATGCTGCCCGCGGACGAGCAGCCGCACGGGATTGATCGAGTAGCCCGCCCACCAGTTCGGCGGGTCGACCTTCTCCACCACGGGCGCCTGCGCGCTGATTGCGATCGGGAATGCGGCGGCGAGCGCGATGCGAATCAATCGGTGCATACGTCCTTTCGAGGGGGTTGGGCGTGTGAGGCGTTGGAGTCGAGCGCGAACAGCTGTCCCTCGCGGGGCGGGAGGGCGGGAATCAGGAGCGTCCGAGTGCTCGCGTTGCCGCTCATATCCATCGGCGGCGGTACGAGCGTCCCCAGCAGCGCGAGAGGCACCCATCGCCCCGCGGGAAAGTCAGCCGAATCCGCGCGAATGGTGACTCCAGTGAGTCGCGCACCCGAGAGATTGACGACGACGAGCATCGTGCCCTCCCTGCTGCGCCGCAGATACGCAGCCACCGCATCGTTGCTGGCCGAGAGCGGGATGAGCGCGCCGTTCGCCAGCGCGTCGCAGTTGGCGTGCAGATGGATGAGACGTCGATAGAGCGCGAGGAGCGATCGCGAATCGCCCGTCTGCGCGCTCACCGTGGTAGTGAGCGAGTCGCCCGACAGCTCCTCCCACGGCGTGCCGGAGGTGAAACCCGCAGCTGGCGCCCGGCTCCACTGCATTGGCGTGCGAATTCGCTCGTCTGGCTTGCCGCCCGTCATGCCGATCTCCTCGCCGTAGTAGACGAACGGCATGCCGGGCATCGTGAGCAGCAGCACCGCCGCCACCCGCGCGCGCGCGACATCGCCATCGAGCTGCGTCATCGCGCGCGGTTGATCGTGATTGGTGAGAAAGGGCGACCATCGCCCCGGCGGCACGGCGCGCTCGAGCTGCAGCGCCGGCGCGAGCACCCCGCGCGCAGAGCCGGAGCGTACCGCGGAGATCAGGCTGTCCGAGAGCTCGAAGGAGAAGTACGATGTGAGCTGGTCAGGGTAGTACGAGAGAAGCGTGTCGTTCGAGAAAGTGACTTCTCCCACCGTGAATGCATCGGGCTTCACGCCAAGCACGTACCTCTGCCACTCGCGGAGCAGCGCATGCGTCTCCGGCGTGTGCATGAGCCGCGCGCCATGCTCCACCAGAAACGACACCGCGTCAAGCCTGAATCCATCGACGTGCATGCTGTCGAGCCAGAATTTCGCGATGCGCTTCGACTCGTCGACGACTGCGGGCGTCTCGTAGTTGAGATCGGGCATGAACGACGAGAAGAGCCCGTAGTAGTACTCATCGCGCACCGGCGACTTGTGCCAGAGCTCCGACCCCCACGTGCCCTTGTCGACCTTGGTCGGCGACCACCGATACCACGACCGATACGGTGACGTCGTGTCCCGAAGCGCCTCCTGAAAGTGCGGATGTCGGTCCGAGCTGTGATTGAGCACGAGATCGACGATCACTTTGATGCCGCGCTTGTGTGCCTCGGTCATGAGCCGAGCAAAATCCGCGGTCGTCCCGAGTGCTGGTGCGATGCGATAGTAGTTCGTGACGTCGTAGCCATGATAGCTCGGCGACTCGTCGATCGGCATCAGCCAGATGCACTGGGCGCCGAGTGAGCGTGTGCTGCGGGGATTGCCGTCGTTGATGTAGTCGAGCTTCGCGGTGAGCCCCTTCAGATCACCGATGCCGTCGCCGTCGCTGTCGTAGAACGAGCGGACGAACACCTCGTAGCACGTCGCGCCGCGAGTCCAGGCGGGGGCGCTCTGCGCACCAGACGCGCCGGAGGCCGCGGCGAGCGCGATGACGATCGCGCCCAGCAGTGTGCGCAGTGGCGCGCACGACGAGTCTCTTTTTTGACGGCGGAAATCGACCACTGGCAGCACGACCCTCGCGTGAGCGGAGTGGTCGCAATCATATCATGCGTGCGCGATCACCGTCAAACCCGGGATTCCTCTTCAAAACGGCGTTGCGCGCATCCATCTTCCCCTCGCGCGCGAAGGCGGGCTTCGCTCTCGCACCCATCTCCTGCGTTTCCAGGGGGCACACGATGTCGCGGCCACGCCTGACTCTCCCGCAGCTCTTCAACATGAGTTTCGGCTTCCTCGGCATTCAGTTCGGCTGGGGGCTGCAGCTCGCGAACATGTCGGCGATCTACGAGCGACTCGGCGCGCGCCCGGACCAGGTGCCGATCCTCTGGCTCGCCGCGCCGCTCACCGGACTGCTCGTGCAGCCCATCGTCGGAGCGCTCAGCGATCGCACCTGGGGCCCGCTCGGCCGCCGCCGCCCGTACTTTCTCACCGGCGCCATTCTCGCATCCGTCGCGCTCTTCTTCATGCCGCTGTCGACGGGGCTGTGGATGGCCGCCACGCTGCTCTGGATCCTCGACGCGTCGATCAACATCTCGATGGAGCCCTTCCGCGCCTTCGTTGCGGACAAGCTCGACGTCTCGCAGCGCACAGCGGGATTCGCGATGCAGTCGTTCTTCATCGGCGTGGGCGCGAGCTTCGCGAACGCGATGCCGCTGGTGTTCGCCAAGCTGGGCGTCGTCGGCAACACGCCCGATGGCATTCCGCTGTCGGTGAAATACGCGTTCCAGCTCGGCTCGATCGTTTTTCTCGTCGCCGTGCTGTGGACCGTCTTCACGACGAGCGAGTTTCCGCCCGAGGACATGGCGGCATTCGAGCGCGCACGGAAAGGGAAGCTCGGACTCGCGCCGCTGCTGGCCGATGTGGGCAAAGCGCTGAAGGAGATGCCCCGGACGATGAGACAGCTCGCGGTCGTGCAGCTGCTCACGTGGATGGGACTCTTTTGCATGTGGCTCTTTTTCGTGCCGGCCACGGCGCGACACGTGTTCGGGGCGACGGATCCACAATCAGCGCTGTACACGAAGGGCGTGGAGTGGGGAGGTTTCGCATTCGCCTTTTACTCGCTCACCTGCTTCATCGTCGCGCTCTTTCTACCGAAGCTCGCGGAGCTGACGAGCCGGAAGACGGTGCACGCCGCGGCGCTCGCGTGCGGCGCTGCTGGACTCCTGTCCATCTGGTTCATGCACGATCCGCGGGACCTCATCCTGAGCATGGTCGGCGTCGGCATCGCGTGGGCGTCGATTCTCTCCATCCCCTACGCCATTCTGTCGACGGCGATTCCGTCCGATCGCATGGGCGTGTACATGGGGATCTTCAACTTCTTCATCGTGATCCCCGAGATCGTCGCGTCGCTCACCTTCGGCCCCATCATTCGCACGTTCTTCGGCACGAGCAATCCGAATGCGCCGCTCTACATGGTGATGGTCGGTGGATGCTGTCTGCTGGCAGCCGCTGCGTGCGTCACGTTGGTGTACGACGTCGAGACGAAGGTGCCCGTGGGTGCCGTGCTATCCGGGGATGAGCACGAGCCATTGACCGTCTCCGGCTCCGCGCAGCCGGTGCCGAGCAGCGGGTTGGAGGGCTGAGCTCCGCCCTCCAGCGTCACTGCGCTACGGTGATGCTTTTTGCCGTCGCAGGAATCACGAACGACGTCGTGCGCGACGACGCATCGTATCGCGATGGTCTCGCGCGCCCGTCCACGCGCACGGAGCGCGCGCGCCCGAGCGCGTGCAGCGTGACGACGTACGCGCGCGCCCCCGCGTAGCTGCCCTGGCGCGCCAGCGCGATCGTCATCGCACCCGACGCACTCGTGCTCGTCGTGATCGTGGTCGCGCGATAGTCGCCCTGCGCGTAGCCGTAGCCGTCGCCCGCATCCTCGTAGAGCGTGCTCGTCACCGGCGTTGCACTTCCTGCCCACACGTGCAGCTCGAGCGTGTCGAGCTTGCGCGCTCCATCGTAGAGCATCACTGCCTGCATCGGGATCACCGCGCCGGCCCGCGCGAAGAGGGGAAGGCCGCGCAGCCCCGTCGTGTCGCCGCCGTCGCCGAGCGCGCCCGGCGCCGCGACCGTCACCCGTGCGCCGCCGTCGTAGCCGCTGTCGCTCCCGATGCGATACCAGCGCCCGCGAGGGAGATACACGGCGCGCGAACTCGCCGCTGAGTCGAGCACGGGCGCGGCGAGCAAGTGATCGCCGAGAAAAAACTCGTCGCTCGTCTCGAGCGCCAACGTGTCACCAAGCTCGTTCCAGAAAATCGGTCGCACTGCCGGCGCGCCGCTCTCAACGTGCTTGTGAAACGCCGCATACATCACGGGGAGCAGGCGATAGCGCAGGCGAATCGTCGCGCGATTCGCGCGCTCGTAGTCCGCGCCAAAGCTCCACGGCTCGCGACGTGGAACGCTGATCGCCGAATGCGTGCGAAAGAGCGGAATCAGCGCGGCCGCCTGGAGCCAGCGCGCGTACAGGTCCGCCGACGGAGTGCCCGTGAAGCCACCGATGTCCGATCCGGCGAACGGCTCGCCTGTGAGTCCAAGCGAGAGCACCATCGGGAGCGAGAGCCGCAGATGGTCCCACGTCGACTGGTTGTCGCCCGTCCAGACGCTCGAGTAGCGTTGAATGCCGGTGTACGCTGCGCGCGTGATGACGAATGGTCGCAGCTGCGGACGCAGTGCGCGCAGCCCGTCGAACGACGCGCGCGACATGAGCGTGCCGTATTGGTTGTGATACTCGACGTGCAGCCCCGGATGTCCGTCGCCGTCGAAGTGCACGACATCCGAGAGCGTGCCACCCGTGAACGACGACGGCTCGTTCATGTCGTTCCAGATTCCTCGCACACCGGGATCCACGAGCGCGGCCTGACTTTTCCCCCACCACTCGCGCACTGCCGCCCGCGAGAAATCCGGAAACGCAGAAATCCCCGGCCACACGGTGCCGAGCGCCGGAGCGCCATCGGGTGTGGTAACGAAGGCGTGGCTCGCCAACCCTTGTGTGTATATCGCATACGCGCTGTCCACCTTCACGCCGGGATCGACGATTGTCACCACCTTGAAGCCGAGCGTGGCGAGCGTGTCGAGCATCGCCTTGGGATCGCGGAAGTCCGTCGGGCCCCAGGTGAACACGCGATAGCCGTTCATGTACCCGATATCGAGGTACAGTGCGTCGGCAGGGATGTCGCGACGGCGCATCTCGCGCGCGACGCCGAGCACCATCGTGTCAGGCGTGTAGCTGTATCGGCTCTGGTGATAGCCGAGTGCCCAGCGGGGCGGGAGCGGCATGCGGCCGGTGAGGCGCGTGAATCGCTCGAGCACGCGATCGATTCCCGGGCCCGCGATGATGTAGAAGCGAAGCTCTCCGCCATCGGGCGCCCCCTCGGCCGAGTAGCCGATGGAGCCATGAAGGCGATTCGCCAAATCCATTTCGCCGCGAAACGGATTGTCGTACAGCACGCCGTGCGCGATGCCGTTCGTCACGCCGATGTAGAAGGGCATCGACGAGTAGATCGGCGTGTCGCCGGGTTTATAGTCGAATCGATCCGTATTCCAGAATGGATACGCGCTGCCGTTGCGAACGAGCCTTGTCGGCTGCTCGCCGAGGCCAAAGTAGCGCGTGCCCTTCGCATCCTGTACGTAGTGCACGATACGTCCGCCAACCACGCCCGCGCCGAAGGAGTCGCGCAACAGCTCGTGCCCTGCGGAGTCCCGCACGATGAGCCGGAGCGGATGTCGGGCGACCACGATCTCGGTCTGCGCGGTACCGCCGATGACGATTGTGTCTCCGTTCTCGCGGAAGCTCGCCGGCGCCAGTCGAACGGCAGCGTCTCCCGTCGCGAGCGAGTGTGGCTCCGCGAACGTGGCCGCGGAGTCGCCGAAGCGGATGCGGACTCGCACGCCGACGTCGGCGGCGGATTCGATGAGCATGCTGCCATGCTGCGCGCGGATGAGCACACCACCGTCGGACCGCCGCACGTCGCGGACGTCGCCGAGGAAGGTGTAGGGGGAGCTCTGTGCTCCGAGAGAGCGGACACCGGCGATGGACGCGATCAATAACGACGCGCGCCAGAGACGAGTTAGAATCGTTCAGCTCCGGCGCGAATGGAATTGGCCCTTCTCGTGGCGAGTCTCATCGCCGATAATATCCGGTTGTCGCGGTCGGGCGCCACTCGTCCCGACGATTGGACAGGAATGGTTCCACCCATTCGGGCCAAAGTATGCGACTTTCTTGACACCATGTTGTATGCAACCTACACTACACCAAATGCCCCCACAGGAATCCAACGTTACATCTCGCGCGCGTCCGTACCTCTGGTGGGGACTTGCGACGCTCACGCTGGCCGCCGGGTACGCGGATCTGATCCGCGGAGGCGAAACAATCGCCCCGATCCTGCTCGTGCTCGGATATTGCGTGCTGGTGCCAATCGCCATTCTGAAGTAAGGTTTTCGCTCCATCTCGCCTGCGACGCGCGGCAGCCTGCGAACGCAAGGCGCGCCCGTTGACGGCAACAATTCGTTTTATCGGGGATCCGGGGCGAATAGCTCAGTTGGTTAGAGCGCCTGCCTTACACGCAGGATGTCGGGGGTTCGAGTCCCTCTTCGCCCACTGAGTTTCACGCGGACCCTGCGGCGCTTGATCGGGGTATATCCGTTTACCGCATTGGAGGTAAGGATCGAGATGAGAATGACTTGTCAGCCGAAGCTCGTGTTGGGTGTCATCGCGTTGTCCCTCGGCGCCTTCGCACCCGCCCGTATGCCGGCCCAATCGCGAACGCAGGAAAAGTTGCCCGACGAAACCCCTCGGGCGCTGGTCGTCGCGTTCCGTTCACCGGAGAAGGGCACCGGCACGAACCTCGGCGAGCAGATCAGAACCAAGCTCCAAGCTGACATCCCGATCAAACAGATGTACGTCATTCCCAAGGCGACCATCTGCGCGAATCTCGAGGCATCCGGCTTCCCCTGCGACAGCATGCCAGACGCGATCACCTCGCGCCTGCTCGCCACCTCGCTGCGCGCCGACTTCTATGTCGACGGCACGGTGACCAAGGTGGGCGCCGGCTACAAGGCGGACGCCCGCCTCGTGCTCGCGCGCGACAACAGCATGGTGCAGCCGCTTCCGCCGATCTCCGGCAACAAGCTCGGCGACATCGCGGCGCAGATCTCGAAGGCGATTCTCGACGTGCGCAAGGAGCTTCCTGACGAGCGCACCTGCGAGACGAAGCTCGCCGGCGGCGACGCCGCGGGCGCGATTACCGCTGCGAAGGCCGCCATCACTGCCTATCCGCAGTCGACGATCGGCCGGGTATGTCTCGCGAACGCGCTGCTCAAGCAGAACGCGCCTGCGGACTCCGTCATCGCCGTCGCCTCCAAGGTCACCGAGATCGATCCGCGCAGCCGTCCGGCGCTCATCATGCTCGGCGATGCGTATGCCGGTAAGAACGACCTGAACCACGCGGTAGAGGCGTGGACGAAGTTGATCGCCGCTTATCCGAAGGATGTCCAACTGGTTTCGACGGTCGTGAACAAGATCGGTCAGAGCGGCCAGGCCGCCGCGGCGAAGCCGATCATCGTCGCCGCCGTGGATTCCAACCCGGGCGACCCGGACCTCGTCCACCTCAAGTGGCTGATCCTGCTCGCGACGAAGGATTGCGGGGAAGCGACGGCTGCCGGTGAGCAGATGATCAAGGCCGACACCGCGTCTGCCGACACGACCTTCTTCCTTCGCCAGGCCGCCTGCTACGCGTCGGGGAACGATCCGCAGAAGGCCTCGGCGACGGTTGCGCAGGGCGTCGCGAAGTTCAAGAACAACGCGGCCCTCTGGTCGCTCTATGCGCAAACGCTTCGTCTCGCGGGTCAGCTGCCGCAGTCGCTCGTGGCCGCGCAGACGGCGGTGAAGCTCGATCCGAAGGCCGAGCACGGCTACCTCCGCCTCGCGCAGGCACAGATCGATCTGAACCAGCCAGATAGTGCGATCGCGACGCTCAAGCAGGCCGTGGCGTCTGGAGAAGACAAGGCGACCGTCGCCCAGTTTCTGCTCGTGCTTGGGAACAAGGCGTACAAGGACGTGCCCTCCCTTCCAGCGAAGACGAGAGCAGACAGTCTCGCCATGCGCGGCGCCTACCAGCGCGCAGAGATGATTCTCGCGGCTTCGGATAGCACGGCGCCCTCACCGGCGGCCAAGTTCGTGCTCGGCGTCGCCGCGTTTAAGGTCGGCGATCTGGCAATTCGTGAGAATCAGTCGGCGAAGCAGTGCGATCTCGCGAAGCTCGCGGAGTCGTCGTTCCTCACGGCGCAGATCAACATTGCGGCGGGTGGGTCGATCGATCCGAAGACGGCGCAGCAGCTCCTCGCGGCGCTCGAGCAGTATCGCCCTGCAGTCGAGGGACAGGTAAAGAAATTCTGCAAGTAGAGTAACCCGCTCCAATGTGGAAATCGAAGGGCTCGCCGACGGCGGGCCCTTCGATGTTTGTGGGCACGCGAAGGAGGCGCCAGGCCGCTCCGGATGGTAAAATCCTCCCATGATTTCGATCGCGCCGGACGCGTATCACATCCCCGTGCTCGCCGCGGAAGTTGCGGCCCTCCTCACGGGTGCGCGCACGGTGCTCGACGGCACGCTGGGCGGGGGCGGGCACTCGCACCTGCTGTTGTCGCAGGGCTCGAGCGTGGTCGCGATCGACCGCGATCCGCGCGCGCTCGCCGAGGCGCGCGCGCATCTCGCGGAGTACGAGCGCGCGGGAACGTTCAGGCCCTTCCTCGGCAACTTCTCGGAGATCGACGCGATCGCCGAGCTGCGTGACGAACGGTTCGACGGCGT
>Ga0105249_10001507_pt1 | contig 20425 bp, 14 predicted proteins | sample KBSS44metaG_FD_81522 | JGI IMG/M metagenome (GOLD analysis project Ga0105249, IMG submission 81522) | Switchgrass rhizosphere microbial communities from Kellogg Biological Station, Michigan, USA - KBS S4-4 metaG | ecosystem: Host-associated > Plants > Roots > Rhizosphere > Soil | place...
CCTGCAAAAATATCTTCCGGCAGAATCAAGAAAACATGTAAAAAAATTTATTGCCACACATTATATTATGGAAGGCGCAGGAGGTCTTACAACACTTACAAAAAAGGAAACAGCTAATTTTTTATTGGCAGGTAATACAAATATTTCTGCAAAAATTGAAACAGGTAAAACAGTAACGCAATTAATAAATGGCCGCTACAATTCTTCAGTAATTGTAAAGCATATTGACATGAATATAGCAGATTTTCAGAAAATCAATCCCGACTTTGATAAACTCATCACACATAATGGTAAATATGAATTAAGATTACCTGCAGATAAGATGGAATTGTTTATGGCAAAACGATATGATATCCTCAATGAAAGTCTCCAAATAATGCTGGATTCATTTAAGCAATCGCTTTCTTCGCCGGCGAAAACTCAGCTGGAGAAGAAACCTACAAAATGATTTTGTTCATTTAATTTATCATCGCACCTCTCATTGCTTCCGCCTTCAGCAAACACTCATCATACTCTTTTTCAGCATTACTATAGAATGTAATGTCCGAACCAGCCATAAAAGAAAGATATTTTTCAGAAGCATTGTACATGATGCTTCTGATTACCACATTAAAATCAAAATCGCCTTCTGGAGTTATATAACCAACAGCCCCGGAAAAAATTCCTCTTCCCGATCTTTCGTATTGATCGATCAGTTCCATCACTCTTCTCTTCGGTGCACCGGTCATTGAACCCATTGGGAATGTAGATCGAATAATATCAGTAAAAGAAATTTCTTCTTTCAACTCACCGCTCACAGTTGAGATCATCTGGTGCACTTGTGGAAAAGAATAAATACCAAACAACTCATCCACTTTCACAGTTCCTTCTTTGCATACCCGGGCAAGGTCATTACGTACAAGATCTACCACCATCACATTTTCAGAACGATCCTTTTCACTTGCAAAAAGTTCTTCTTTGCTTTCCTTATCCTTGTTTTTATCTTTCAAAAATCTTGATGATGTTCCTTTGATCGGCTGTGATAAGATTTTATTCCTCTCCTTTTTCAAAAATCTTTCTGGGCTTGCACAGATCAGCCATTTATCTTCCAGTTTATACAATGCAGAAAAAGGGTTAGGTGAACTCTTGCTGAGCTTTTGATAAACAGATAACGGATCAGCAACTGCATTCTCTGCAAAAAACTCCATGCAATAATTTATTTCGTAACAATCTCCACGAAGTATATGTTTTTTTAATTCCCCGATCGTATCGATGTATTCCTTTTTTGAAATACGTTGTTTAATATTGACCGGTTCATTGGGTAATTCCGATCTTTCATCGCTTTGCATAATCTCTTCAAAAAATTTTCCCGTGTCATCTTCACTTTCTATTTCCATTTCTTTTTCAGAAAGCCTAATAATGATTTTTGGTTCAAAGAAAAAAATATCCGGGAACCCGATCTTGTCCTTGTGCAATGAAGTCAGCAGCTCGATCTCATTTTTCAGATCATAACATAAATGGCCGAAAAGCCAAACTGGTTTTTCATTAAGAAAATCTTGAAGATCTGTCAACGCATTGCCTGCATTTGCTATAAAACTTCTTTTACTACCGATAGCCAATAAACATTCGACAGAGTGATAATTGGTTTGATACCGATGATTATCCAAAAAACAAAAAATGCCGAACCGGTTAGCCCAGCTCAGCATTTTTCTTTTTGCATTTTCAAGATCTGATATAGCAAAAATGCAGTTAGTATTGGTTGCGCTCAAAATATAAAACGGGAAATAAAATCTTTTTTAGTAATCATCATCCTCATCATCGTCATATCTATCATCATAAAGCCCCATTTCTTTAAATTCATCATCGACTTTAAAATCATCCTCCTCTTCCTTGCCTTTTTTTGCACCGGTAGCAGTACCGCTGCTTTTTTTATTCTTGGATGCAGGAATATCAAACTCATCGAAGTCAGGATCCCATTCCTCTTCTTCTTCAGGTTTTTCCCATTCATCCGGTCCATCTTCGCCGGCATCATCATCATCGTCATCATCACTGGCTTTTTTTGCAGCAGCAGGCTTGCTACCTTTTTTTACAGCCTTCACATCCATTTCCTCATCTTCTACCAGGTCGTCCTCATCATCTTCTTCTTCCTGTTTCTTTGGTTTCGATGAAGCCTTTTTATCAGCATTACCGGAAGATGGCTTATGATCATTGCCGACGATTTTTTTTCCTTTGTCAGATTTCATTGTCATATTCCAATAAGATTAATCAATGTAAAATTTCAGCGAAGTTTTAGAACTTCCAAATTTTTGCTCTTATTTTTTTGCTGTTCTTTTTCAAGATAGTGAAACTATCTGGTCCCGGCCCGGCCCGTTGGAAATATAATTCACCTTTACCCCCAGGTATTGATTAATAAACTGCACATATTGCTGCATGGCTGCAGGCAATTCTTTTTCAACTTTTAAAATGGAGGAATCTGTTTTCCACCCTTTAAATTTTTTATACACAGGATTCAGGTCGATCCCCGTCATTTGATAGGGAACTTCCTCCGTGTTATTTCCATCGGAATTATAAGCTGTGCAAACTTGTAATTCTTCAAATGCATCCAGCACATCCGCTTTTGTCATGACAATCTTTGTCACCCCGTTTATCATACAGGCAAATTTCAAAGCTACAAGATCGATCCATCCACAACGGCGTGGCCGACCGGTTGTTGCGCCAAATTCATTCCCAATTTTTCTTAATTCCTCGCCAACGGCGTCATTTAGCTCAGTTGGAAAAGGACCACCGCCCACTCGGGTACAATAAGCCTTGGTTACCCCAAGCACATCTTTTATTTTTTGCGGAGCCACGCCAAGTCCGCTGCAAACTCCCGCTGTAATAGTGTTGGATGAAGTAACAAACGGGAATGTGCCAAAATCTATATCAAGCATGCTGCCCTGGGCGCCTTCGGCTAATATTTTTTTTCCTGCTGACAAATGATCATTAATAAAATATTCGCCGGAAACGATATTCAATCCTTTCAAAAACTCAACTCCTTCAAAAAATTCTTTTTCCCAGGCAGAAATATCCTCATCAAAACAATATGCATCCAGTAATTGACGATGCTTATTATATAATTTATCATAAGCACTCTTAAAATCAGCACGGATCAGATCGCCAACCCTTAATCCATTTCTACCCGTTTTATCCATATAGGTCGGGCCTATCCCTTTCAGTGTCGAACCGATCTTTTCATTGCCCTTTGATATTTCGGAAGCTTTATCTAATGCACGATGTGTTGGTAGTATCAGGTGAGTTCTTTCTGAAACAAAAAGATTTTTCTTCAGATTAACACCAAAAGATGAAACAGTGTCGCATTCTCTTTTCAACGTCACGGGGTCAAGCACTACTCCACTGCCAATAAGATTAATAGTATTTGCATGAAAAACGCCAGATGGGATTTGATGCAACACCACTTTTTTATCATTTACATATAATGTATGTCCTGCATTCGGCCCCCCCTGGAATCGTGCAATCAGGTCATATTTCGAAGCAAAAAAATCAACGATCTTTCCTTTCCCCTCATCTCCCCATTGCAAACCAAGTATTACATCAATCATAAATTATTTTTTGAAGACAGGCAATAAAACTACTATTAAACTTTTCTTGCGACGCTCCATTCATCTTTTACTAATTCTATTGAGCAAGCTTTGGACTTTCAGTATCAAAGCCGGGCAAAAATAAGGGGGAAAGAATAATGAGCAAGTAACAAACAATCAAGAATTCAGAATGTTGAAAACCTTTTTTAATCAGAATTAGTAATTCCGAATTTCTTATTTTTAGCGATCACCTCACCAGCACGGGCAACGCCCTGTACCATCCAAACAAAAATACCTGAAGGTTGTTCTACACCCGTTATCCGGCCATCCAATTACAATTCCGTATCGTATCGATCCACTTTTTCAATGCCAGGAAGTGAAAGTAAGCTCTGAACTAACTCATCCAGTTCTTCTTTATCGTGAACATATAGTTTTATATTTCCTTCAAACACACCCTCTTTCGCTTCTATTGTCAGCGCAGCAATATTGATACGTAATTCTCCTGAAATAAGATTGGTGATTTTATTTACTACTCCTACATCATCAAGTCCAACAATTTTTAAACCAGTAAGGAATGATATCTCTTTATTCTTTGCCCATTTTGTTTTTACAATACGATGCCCGAAGTTGGCCATAAGTTTGGCAGCATTAGGGCAATTGGTGCGATGAATTGTTAATCCTTTGCCTGTTGTAACAAATCCAAATACGTCATCACCTGGAATAGGTTTGCAGCAATTGGCAAGGTTGTAAACGATCTTATCACTGCTCTCACCAAAAATTATGAGCTCGGCTTCCTTTTTAGGGAATGTATGATGAAGCCCATCCACTTTTACTTCGTGAATTTTCACCGGCTTTGGCGCTTCTATTTTATCTCCATAAACTTTAAATTCTTTTAGCTCTTTGAGGTCAATGTTTTTTATAGCAACCTGGTAAAACAGATCAAGAGCAGAACTGAGTTTATAGTATATCCATAATTCATCGATATTATGTTGATTAAATGCTGCACCCATTCCTTCGATCTTTCGCTGCACAGTGTACTTCCCATCTTCTGCAACTTTTCTTTTTTCTTCTTTCAGTGCATCGCGGATTCTTCCTTTTGCTTTTGAGGTAACAACAAAATTCAACCAGTCTTCTGAAGGCTTTTGTTTGTTCGATGTAATGATCTCTACCTGATCACCACTACGCAGTTTATGACTTAACGGAACTAATTTATGATTGACTTTGGCACCTATAGTTTTTACACCAATAGCGCTGTGAATAGAGAATGCAAAATCAAGTGCAGTAGAGCCAACCGGCAACATTTTTACATCACCCTTTGGTGTGTACACATAAATTTCTTCGGCAAGAAAACTTGTTTTGAAATCCTGTAAAAAATCTACCGAGTCTGTATCCTGGTTGCCGATCACTTCACGGATCTGCTGAAACCATTTATCAAAACGATTTTCATCAGCGCTGCCCTCTTTATATTTCCAATGTGCCGCCAAACCTTTTTCAGCGATCTCGTTCATACGCTTTGTTCTTATCTGCACTTCCACCCATTTTCCCTGCGGACCCATCACCGTTGTATGTAATGCTTCGTAGCCATTGCTTTTGGGATTGCTTAGCCAATCTCTTAATCTTTCAGGCGCCGGGGTATACTCATCGGTAATGATCGAATAAACTTTCCAACAATCACTTTTTTCATTCTCTGGAGCGGACTCAAGAATAATACGAATGGCAAACAAATCATATACTTCTTCAAAACTCACACCCTTTTTCTTCATCTTATTCTGAATAGAATGGATGTGCTTGGGTCTTCCGAATATTTCAAATTTCAATTCAGCCTTATCGAGTTTATCTTTTAATGGTTTTATAAATTCATTGATATACCTGCTTCTTTCTTTTTTTGTTTCAGACAGCTTTCTTGCAATTTCTTTATAGGCATCTGGCTCCAGGTATTTCATAGCAAGGTCTTCCATCTCTGTTTTAATATTATACAAACCCATGCGGTGTGCAAGCGGTGCATATACATAAACTGTTTCAGAAGATATCTTCAATTGCTTATCCGACTTCATATGATCAAGCGTACGCATATTGTGTAGCCGGTCGGCAAGTTTGATAAGAATGACCCGCGGATCATCAGTAAGAGTGAGGAGTATCTTTTTAAAATTCTCTGCCTGTTGCGATGCGTTAACATCGATAACGTTTGAAATCTTTGTAAGTCCATCAACGATCCTTGCTATCTCATTTCCAAATTCTCTTTCTATATCTTCAAGATTGATATCTGTGTCCTCAACGGTGTCATGTAAAAGAGAGCAAATAGTGGAGCGAACCCCAAGCCCTATTTCCTCTACACAAATCCTGGCAACGGCTATCGGATGAAGAATATATGGCTCACCGCTTTTTCTGCGCATGGTTTTGTGGGCATCTACCGCCATTTCAAAAGCAAGCCTGATCAGTCTTTTGTCTCCCGGCTTCAATTTGGTTTTTAATCCCCGCAGCAAGGCACGGTATTCCCTCAGGATCAGTTTCTTTTCCTGCTCTTCATTCAAATTATATTTGGGTAGCTGCGCTAGGGTATCCATGAATAGCGAATTTACTTAAAAACAGCCGCTTTTTCTGAGTGAAATCTGCTACATTTGCAGCCCCAAAAGTTAATTTGTTTGAAGTGCGAAGTTTGGGATTTGAGGGTAAACAACATCGAACGTCAAACCTGAAACTTCAAACATTCTCCCGGATGTGGTGAAATTGGTAGACACGTCAGACTTAGGATCTGATGCCGTAAGGTATGGGGGTTCGAGTCCCTCCATCCGGACAGTTGAACTTCGAACAATGAATGCTATAGTGGCAGAATTCTTGTTCGAAGTTCATTATAAAACTTGAAATATGGCTACAGTTACAAAAGAGAATATCGGTTTGTTGAATGAGAAACTCACATTGAAACTTGAGAAAACCGATTATCTTCCGACGTTTGAAAAATCATTAAAAGATTACAGCAAAAAAGCCAACATTCCGGGATTCAGAAAAGGAATGGTGCCTGCTGGCTTGATCAAAAAAATGTATGGCCCTTCATTGTTTACAGATGAAGTGCTTCGCACTGTTGACCGTGAATTGATAAAATATCTTGAAGACGAAAAACTTGACATTTTTGCTCAACCGCTTCCGGTTGAAATGGATATTCGCCAACTGGATGTGAACAACCCGGCTGATTACACTTTTCATTTTGAAGTAGGAATGAAACCTGAATTTGCTTTGGCTGATCTTTCAAAAGCAAACATGACTTTTTATAAGGTAAAGATAACAGATGAAATGATCAACAACGAGATCACCCGTCTCCAGAATCGTTATGGTAATATGAAAGATGAGCACACTGTAAATACAGAAGAAAATGTATTAAATGTTCTCTTTACTGAGGTAGATGAAAATGGAAATGAAATAGAGGGAGGAATTAAAAAAGACAATTCGCTGCTGGTAAAATATTTTAAAGAAGATTTCCGTAGTAATTTAATCGGCAAAACAATCAATGACTTTATTATTACTCAGCTTGACAAATCTTTCGATGAAAAAGAACTTGAATTTATCCTGACTGATCTCGGTTTTGATAAAAACGATCCGGCTTGTTCACAAAAACATTTTAAAATTCAGATCACTAAGATTGGCCTGCTTGAGAAAAAAGAATTGAATGAGGAATTCTTTAAACAACTTTACCCAACTGATGAAGTAAAAACTGAAGTTGATTTCAGAAATAAGGTTAAAGAAGAAATACAGGTTTATTGGGATAACCAGGCAAAAAGTCAATTGCAACATATGGCGTATCATGAATTGCTGGATGGAACAACAATCAATTTTCCTGAATCTTTTTTGAAAAAATGGATGCAGACACAGGGGGAAGAAAAAAAGACACAAGAAGATGCTGAGAAAGAATTTCCCACTTTTAAAAATCAATTGAAGTGGACCTTGATCAGTGATAAAATTGTGAGGGAAAATAATATTGAAGTAAAACCTGAAGAGCTTAAAGCTTTTGCGAAGCAACAATTATTCGGATATATGAATATGCCAATGAGTGGCGATGATCAACCATGGGTAAATAATTATGTTGACAAAATGATGCAGGACCGCAAGTATATTGAAGATGCTTATAACCGCATCCAGGGTCAAAAGGTTTTTGAATGGGCCGAAACACAAGTGAAGCCAACTGAAGAAGAAATTGCGATGGAAGACTTTGTAAAGCTACAGGAGGAACACCAGCATCACCATCATTAGGTCATTAGTATAAAAAGTATATAAGGTAAAAGGTTGACAGATCAGAAACTGCCAACCTTTTTACTTTTTACACCCTAAATACTTAAAATGTCAATTCGTCTCAATTTCTGTAATTCATGTCATCGATTTTGTGGATTTGCCATTTGGACGGATATTTGATGAATCAGACGAATTGGCGATCATTGCCCTAATCTGCAAACAAAAGCGAAATGAGTTTTAATTCAGAATTTGAAAAATATGCGGTAAAGCACCGCGGTATTTCCAGCAACACCCTTCATGGCTATGCAAGCCAAATGGTAACGGGCCTCACTCCTAACATTATTGAAGAACGTCCGATGAATGTGGCCGTAATGGATGTGTACAGCCGTCTTATGATGGATCGTATTATCTTTCTCGGTTATCCCATAAATGATGAAGTAGCAAATATTGTGACTGCACAATTATTGTTTCTTGACTCTACCGACAGAACCAGGGACATCAATATGTATATAAACAGTCCGGGTGGAAGTGTGTACAGCGGATTGGGTGTATATGACACGATGCAGTATGTAACTCCCGACGTTGCTACGATCTGTATCGGTGTGGCGGCATCAATGGCTTCGGTATTGTTGGCTGCCGGCACAAAAGGCAAAAGAGCTGCATTGAAACATGCAAGAGTAATGATGCATCAGCCAAGCGGCGCAATTGGAGGACAGGCAAGTGATATTGAAATTACAGTCAATGAGATCAGGAAATTAAAAAGTGAATTGTATGCTGTGATAAACTATCATTCAGGAAAAGATGTAAAACAGATCGAAGCTGATTTTGATCGTGATCGCTGGATGACTGCTCCTGAAGCAAAAGAATATGGATTGGTGGATGAAGTGTTGCTGATCAATCCGAGGAAGCAGAAGAAAGACTAATTAATGTACCAATTTGATAATGTGCCGATGTGATAATGAATAAAGCTGAATAAAGTTGTTGGCGTACAAGAGTGCGACGCAAGGGACGAGGATCAGGATTACAAATGTTGACTACATAAATAATAAACTATGAACAGACAGAATTTTCAATTTAAAGGATGGAGAAACGATGATGAGGAAGAAGAAGAAAAGGAAAGAGAAGATAAGCGGGATGAGCTTCAGATGTTGAATAAAAAATTAGAACGTTACTTCTTTGACAGAAGAGAAGTGTATCTCTGGGGAGTTGTGGATGATAAGTCAGCAAAAGAAGTAGTATCTAAATTTCTTTTGCTCGAAGCTGATAAGCCTGGCGAAGAAATAAAATTTTATATCAATAGCCCGGGTGGTGTAGTAACAAGCGGTATGGTAATGTATGATACCATGCGGATGATGAAATCGCCGGTAAGTACTATTTGTATGGGTTTGGCTGCATCAATGGGAAGTATATTATTAAGTGGAGGTGTGAAAGGAAAACGTTTTATATATCCCCATGGCGAAGTAATGATCCATCAGCCTTCTCTTGGCGGTTCTATACGTGGCGTTAGCGCCGATCTTGAAATACAGGCTGTGCAGACAAAAAAAGTAAAAGAAATTGGTGCTAAAATACTGGCTCAGAATTGCGGCAAAACGATGGAGCAGGTAATGAAAGATTTTGACCGTGACTATTGGATGGATGCAAAAGAGGCGATCGAATATGGAATTGTGGATGGGATAGTTGAAAAGATCTAAGCAGCTCTGCGGCAATAGCTTAACATTCGTTTACAAAATAAATCCGCCTCTCTCGGGGTGGATTTATAATTTTGCAAATCACATTGCGTTAAAACCCATATTGAAAAAACATGGCAAAAAACCCTTTACACTGTTCCTTCTGCGGCCGTAACCGTGACGAAGTAAAGATCCTGATTGCAGGCCAGGAAGGACATATCTGTGAAAACTGCGTAGAACATGCCCGTGAGATCATCGAACAGGAATTGATGACCAAGGATGACAGAACACCCTCTTCTTTTAAACTTACTGTAAAGAAACCCGTTGAGATCAAGAAATTCCTTGATGAATATGTGATCGGCCAGGATGAAGCAAAAAGGGTTTTAGCTGTTGCTGTTTATAATCATTATAAAAGATTACAGCAAAAAACAAACGAAGTGACTGGTGATGTTGAAATTGAAAAAAGCAATATCATCATGGTTGGTGAAACAGGTACAGGTAAAACATTACTTGCAAAAACTATTGCCCGCCTTTTGAATGTTCCTTTTGCCATTGTTGATGCCACAGTTTTTACAGAAGCTGGTTATGTTGGCGAAGATGTTGAAAGTATTCTCACAAGACTTTTACAGGTTTGCAATTATGATGTGCCTGCCGCAGAACGTGGCATTGTATATATTGATGAAATAGACAAGATTGCCCGCAAAGGGGACAATCCTTCTATTACCCGTGATGTAAGCGGCGAAGGTGTTCAACAGGGAATGTTGAAACTTTTGGAAGGAACAGATGTATTGGTACCGCCGCAAGGTGGACGCAAACATCCTGAGCAAAAGCTTATCAAGATCAACACACAGAATATTCTCTTTATCTGCGGTGGCGCATTTGATGGTATTGATAAAGTGATTGCCCGCAGGGTGCAAACAAATACGATCGGCTTTAATGTAGATAAAGAACTGCAGGATAACATGAAGAAGAATCTTCTTCGTTATGTAAATGCTCCTGATCTGAAAACTTTTGGATTGATCCCTGAATTACTCGGACGTTTGCCAGTTGTTACACATCTTGATCCATTGGATGCCCCTACTCTTCGTGCTATTCTTACTGAACCTAAGAACGCATTGATCAAGCAGTATAAAAAATTGTTTGAGCTGGAGGGCATTAATCTTAGTATTGATACTCCTGTACTGGATTTCATGGTTGAAAAAGCGGTGGAATATAAATTGGGTGCCCGCGGTCTTCGCAGCATTTGTGAAAGTATTTTGACTGATGCCATGTTTGAACTGCCAAGCACTAATGAAAAAGCTTTTTTACTGGATATTGAATATGCGAGGAGGAAATTTGAAACAAGTAAGATCAGTTTATTGAAAGTAGCTTAGAACCACGATTAATTGGATTTTTAAGGATTATGATGATATTTGGGTCAGAGAAATCTGACCTTTTTTATTTAAAAATAATTTATGAAAGAACTTATTGATCGTTTGATGGCGCAGGGGTTGACTGAACAGCAAGCATTAAAGGCAATTGAAGTAGTAAAAGATTTTGCTAAAGAAAAATTTCCCGTTTTTTCCGGGGCAATTGAAAAGATGTTTGATAAATATAAACCAAGGGATGAGGATGATTTTCTGGACGGATAAATTTCATAAATAAAAAACCCCGAATTATCGGGGTTAGTAAAAAGGGTACTTTTGGTTTTCCAGATCAGACTAAGTCCCATTAAAAGGACATAGCCTTTTCCCATCCAAAATAATATTTAGCTGCAACCAAGACTATTTCCACAATTCAAACACTTATAACAAGTGCCGCTACGCACTGTTATATGTCCGCATGTATTGCAAGCCGGTGCATCACTTTGCATTCCTTTGTTAGCTGCACTCATTGCTTCCATACTGTTTTCGGCTCTTGCTACAACAGATTTCTGAGCTTTTACAGGTTGAACTCCGTTGCTGGCGGTTCCTACAATTCTTACACTTGACAACTCAGGCTCCTTTGCATACCCAAGGCCACTTGGAATTTCATCCCAATTATCAGTTCCGGTATTTAGTACTTCTGGTTTATCCAGTACATGCACAAGATCAGTTCTTCCTAAATATTCATAACCCAATGCACGGAAGATAAAGTCAACAATAGATGTTGTTGATTTAATATTCGGATGCTCCACAAATCCTGCAGGATCAAACTTTGTAAATACAAATTTCTCTACGTACTCTTCTAATGGAACGCCATATTGTAAACCTATGGATATAGCAATAGCAAAACAGTTTGACATACTACGCATAGTAGCGCCTTCTTTAGCCATGTCAATAAAAATTTCTCCTAATGTGCCGTCACTGTATTCACCTGTGCGAAGGAAGATCGCCTGACCGTTGATCTTTGCTTTTTGCGTAAAGCCTCTTCTTTTTGCAGGCAGTGTACGACGTTCAACAATACTGGCAAGTTTGCGTTTCAATTTTGTATCTGGTGAAGCCTGCACTCTCTTTTGTACTTCTTCAAATAATTCTTCAACGGTTAACTTACTTAAGTCAACAATGTTGGAGTCCATAGTCGACGGTCCACTGTCCATAGTTTGCTTACTGTCGTCCCGATAGTTATCGGGAGTGGTCTGTTGACTGTCGTCAGTCTTCTTCTTCTTATCAGATTTGTTGCTGAGTGGCTGTGAAAGTTTAGAACCATCACGATACAATGCATTTGCTTTTAAACCCAATTGCCAGCTCAACAAATAGGCGCTGGAAATTTCATCAACAGAAGCTTCATTAGGTAGATTTATAGTTTTGGAAATAGCGCCACTAATAAAAGGTTGTGTGGCGCCCATCATGCGGATGTGGCCATTGGCATGTATATACCGCTGGCCTTTTTTTCCACACTTATTGGCACAGTCAAAAACGGGCAAATGTTCTTCTTCCAGGTGAGGAGCTCCTTCCAGCATTCCGGTACCGCATACATAATCGTTAGCAGCATCTATTTCTTCTTCACTGAAACCAAGTGCTTCGAGCAGGCTCCATTCAAAGTCATTATATTGTTCAGGCGTAAAGCCCAAACGTTGCAGGCACTCTTCACCTAATGTATATTTATTGAAAACAAATCCTATTTCAAATGCAGAAATAACTGCCGCATCCAATCTTTTTATCTCATCAGCAATAAATCCCTTTTCACTCAACGATTGATGATTAATAAATGGAGCCCCGGCAAAGGAAGCAGTACCAACTGCGTATTTTATAATTGAATCAGTTTCTTTTTCACTGTATCCAAGATTTCTTAATGCAGCAGGAACTGATTGATTAATGATCTTAAAATAACCGCCACCGGAAAGTTTTTTGAATTTTACCAATGCAAAATCAGGTTCTACGCCGGTAGTATCACAATCCATTACCAGGCCGATCGTTCCTGTTGGTGCAATTACAGTCGCCTGTGCATTGCGATAGCCATATTTTTCGCCCAACTCAACTGCATCATCCCATGCTTTGCATGCAGCAGTTAATAAATAAGCAGGGCAATATTGCGCTTTGATACCTTGTGGTTTCAAACTTAATCCTTCATAATTATCAGCATCGTAAGCAGCGAGACGATGATTACGCATCACTCGCAACATATCATCACGATTCTCTTCAAATCTTGGGAAAGTGCCAAGATCTTTTGCCATTTCTGCTGATGTTTTATACGAAATGCCAGTCATGATAGCAGTAAGTGCTCCTGCAATCCCTCTTGCTTCTTCGCTATCATAAGAAATGCCGCTTACCATTAATAATGTACCGAGGTTAGCATACCCCAAACCTAATGTTCTGTACTCATAACTAAGCTGCGCAACTTCTTTGCTTGGGAATTGCGCCATTAAAACAGAAACTTCCAACACTACAGTCCAAAGACGACAATTGTATTCATAACCTTCTACATCAAATATGTTTTTCTCATTATCATAAAACTTCATCAAGTTTGCTGATGCAAGGTTACATGCTGTATTATCCAAAAACATGTACTCGCTGCAAGGATTAGATGCATTGATGCGGCCACCTTTAGGACAGGTATGCCACTCATTAATGGTAGTGTCATACTGAGTGCCGGGGTCAGCGCAGCGCCATGCCGCATAAGAAATCTGATTCCACAATTCTCTTGCAGGAATTTTTTTCATTACTCTTCCATCCATTCTTCCTTTTAGTTCCCATTCACCATCTTCCTGCAATACTTTAAAAAATTCATTGGGAATGCGAACAGAGTTATTTGAATTTTGACCACTTACAGTTTTATAGGCTTCGCCTTCATAATCACTGGCATAACCTGCAGAGATCAATGCTGCTACTTTCTTTTCTTCTTCCATTTTCCAGTTAACAAACTCAACGATCTCCGGATGATCAAGATCGAGGCACACCATTTTAGCGGCACGGCGTGTTGTGCCACCACTTTTAATGGCACCAGCAGCACGGTCACCGATCTTTAAGAAACTCATCAAACCAGATGATGTACCGCCGCCACTAAGCTTTTCGCCTTCACCTCTTAAATGAGAAAAATTTGTACCGACGCCAGAACCATATTTGAATATTCTCGCTTCACGAACCCAAAGATCCATAATGCCGCCATCGTTTACCAGGTCATCACTAACGCTTAATATAAAGCAGGCATGCGGTTGAGGACGTTCGTATGCAGACGTCGACTTTTTTAATTCGCCGTCAACCTGATCAACATAATAATGTCCCTGCGGTTTTCCTTTTATACCATAGCTTTCATACAAACCAGTATTGAACCATTGCGGACTGTTAGGCACACACATTTGGTTAAGGATAGAATACACTAACTCTTCATAAAAAACTTGTGCATCTTTTTCAGAAGCGAAGTATCCGTAACGTTCACCCCATACCCTCCAGCAATTTGCCATACGATGTGCAACTTGCTTTGCTGAAGTTTCACGACCAAGACTTCCATCTGGTTGTGGTACGCCGGCTTTTCGAAAATATTTTTGGGCAAGAATATCGGTAGCGATCTGGCTCCATTGTTTTGGCACTTCAACATTGGTCATTTCAAATACCACTTCACCACTTGGATTGCGAATTACTGAAGTACGATAATCGTATTCGAACAGATCAAATACATTCACATCTTCACGAGTGAAGCGACGAGGGAACTGCAAACCGCTTTTAGCGGAAGCTTGTTTTTTAATGGGCATAGTAAGTAAAGATTTTGTCGGTTCTGGGTTGTCCAACCTTTCTGGCGAAAGGTGTAGACGAAAATATTTTTATCATCTTGCATTTCAAACCCTCAAATATTAACACAATGTGGAAAAGCGAAGCAGAAAATTTGCTAATGCAGCGTAGTAGTACGTTTCAGGATTTTTGCACAGATGATATCTTATTTGATTCAAAAAAAATTTTGGTAAATCAATCCAAGATATGTAGCAACTCATTCCTCCTATGAAAACAATAATTTTTTATACTTTAAAAAAAATAAATGACAAGGTTCCCCAATGAAAAGATCAGGTTTCCATCTATTGTTAAGCCATTTATTGTTGTTTTTCCCTCGTAAATCTATTATTATTAAAAAGCATAAAAAGACGAAAAGTTTTTGCATTTTTGCATACATTAATATGCCCGAATGAAGCAAGGAGTTTACCAATCGCTACAGCTTAGAAAAAAGGAAGGAAAAAAATCTTTTGCCGTTCTTATTGATCCGGACAAAGTGAATACTTCCATGCTTGATGAATTGATCGATCTGTCATTTACTGCTAAAGTGGATTATTTTCTTGTAGGCGGCAGTTTGGTTATCAGTAATCATCTTGATGATGTTGTTCAATACATAAAAGCTAACTGCAAAATACCAGTAATACTTTTCCCCGGCAGCCCTAACCAGGTAAGCAAATATGCTGATGCACTTTTATACCTCTCACTAATATCAGGAAGGAATGCTGATTTGCTGATCGGGCAACATGTAGTATCTGCTCCGTTTGTAAAAATGAGTGGACTTGAAATAATGCCAACGGGCTATATGGTAATTGATGGCGGTGCTCCTACGACTGTTTCTTATATCAGCAATGCCTCTCCTATTCCTGCAGATAAAAATGAAATTGCCATGTGCACAGCAATGGCTGGTGAAATGCTTGGCATGAAACTGATCTATATGGATAGCGGCAGCGGTGCCAAAAGAGCCATCAGCGAAAGCATGATCGAATCTGTTGCAAAAAATATTGAAGTGCCGTTGATCGTTGGCGGCGGAATTACCAATCCTGAAAAAGTCTATCTCAATTGTAAAGCTGGAGCTGATCTAATAGTTGTTGGTAATGCGATCGAGAAAGATGCTTCATTGATAAAAGAGATGGCGGCTGCGATCCATTCGGTTCCAGTTAAAATTTAATTTAAGGTTTTAGATTTACGATTTCGGATTTATGGTTCACTTCACTTAAATCTAAAATCTGCAACCCGAAATCTAAAATTATCTCAACTTATCTACCTTTACTCTTGTCGGGGTATCCTTTCCGGCAACAAAACTTCTTGAAGCCAATGCAATTGATTTAATGATCATCGCCATATTTTCCATGTCAAGTGTTTCTATTTGATCACTTACCTTATGATAGTTAGGTTCGCTATCCATTTTTGAAGTAGAAATCGTATGTGCCGGCACACCAAGCCTTGCCAGTGTTGCATTATCAGAACGATAAAAAAGATTTTGAGTAGTGTAAGGATCAGGATAACATGTAAAACCTGTTCCTTCCAAATTCTTTTGCATGATGGCGCCCATATCTGTTTTCTCATAGCCTGTGATATAGGCCGAGTTATTTCCCCACTTGCTATCTGTTCCAATCATTTCGATATTGAACATCGCCATCACTTTTGCAGGATCAAATTGTCTTGAAAAATATTGCGAGCCAAATCCACCAACTTCTTCTGCTGTAAATGCAGCAAACACAATTGTCCTTTCATTATTTCCAAGAACTTTAAAATATTTTGCAAGCATAATGACTGCAGTTGTTCCGGCTGCATCGTCATTCGCTCCATTATAAATTGAATCACCTTCAACTGGTTTTCCCACACCTAAATGATCATAATGCCCGGAGAAGATCACATATTCATCTTTTTTTGATTTGCCAGGCAAAAAGCCAACTACATTCATCAGCTTTTGTTCGGTTATTTCATGAGTGGCTTCAATTTCATATTTCGCGGGGTCTTTATCTGTCAAAACAAAAACAACAGATTTATCGGTTTTAAACATTGAGTTCTTCAATCGCGTAAGATTTCCAAAATTGCTGGCAAAACTTTTATCAACCAGTACAATCAGGTTTTTATTAGAACGAACTAATTTTCTTGCTGCGTTTTGCAAAGTATCTCCGACTTTTATAAAAACTTTTTCATAACCCGAAGCCTGGTTAATTTTTATTTGCGGAAAGCAGGTGACAACTATTATATCTTTTGCATCCAATGCATCACCATCAAAATTGCCTGATGCAGAAATGAATTTTGGACGAACCATTGCAAACTCCTGTTTATAACCATTATTTCCGCTCATGGTTTGCAAACCTGCTTTTTTAAATTCATCAGCTATAAAATCAGCAGCTTTATCAATATCAGGTGTAAATGCCCTACGGCCTCTCATATCATCAGATGAAAGCGTTCTTTCAATCCTTTCTACTTCTTTAGAGTTGATAATAGCATCCGCATTCTGTCCAAAAACAAAAAAGGTTGTTGAAATCAACAACCCCAATACGAAAAATTTTTTCATGTTAGAGTTACTTTATTTAAATCTGAAATCTGCAATCTTAAATCTAAAATTTTAGAGGCTCATCATTTCCTTAAACTTCACCGTTTGCCTGCGGCTCACTTCAATTTTTTCACCGCCTTTTAATTCAAGCAAAAGGCCACCATTGAAATAAGGTTCAATTTTTTCGATCATGCGAAGGTTGACAATATGTTTTCTGTTTGCCCGGAAAAATGTTTTTGGATCTAATCTTTCTTCCAGTGCATTCAATGATTTAAGAATAAGTGGTTTGTTGCCAGCAAAAAAAACTTTCGCATAATTGCCAACACTTTCAAACAATCTTATATCAGATAATTTTACAAACCAGCAACGTTCTCCATCTTTTACAAATACCTGATCTGCTTCCGTTAAAATTGATTGGTTGAAATTTTCAGGTACAATATGATTTTCTTTCGTTTCAGCTACATGCAGTTTTTGCATCGCGTCTGCAAGGCGCTTAGGTTCGATAGGTTTCAGCAAATAATCCAATGCATTTACTTCAAAGGCTTTCAATGCATATTCATCATACGCTGTGGTAAAGATCACATGAGGTGCTCTTTCTAATTCTGCCAGCATATCAAAACCAGTTTTACCCGGCATTTGAATATCTAAAAAAACAAGATCAGGCTGTAAGGTGTCGATCTTATTTATTGCTTCATCGGCATTGGCAGCTTCATCCACTATCTCCACTTCTGGATAATCCTGCAAAAGTTTTCTTAATTCAGTTCTGGCGAGTCTTTCGTCGTCTATAATTATTGCTCTCATGTAAGATGATTTATATAATCATTTGTACCGGAAGCAATACCCTTGCCTCCACAATTTCAGAAGTTAATTGTTTTATACTGAACCTTGCGTTTTCACCATATAAAAGGCTTAACCTGTTCAGCGTACTTGGCAAACCAAATCCATCGCCTTTCGCCGTTCCATTCACCAACTTACCAGTGTTTTGAACGGCGAGTTCATGATAACTATCTTTAAAATCAGAAACGATTTTGATCTTTCCACCAGTAATTTGCTTGCTGATGCCATGCTTAATTGCATTCTCAACCAAAGTTTGCAGCATCATTGGTGGCACAGGCTGATCCAACGTATCCTCATCGATCTCATACTCCACACGAAGACGATCTTCAAATCGCATATTCTCTAACGCCAAATAATCTTTTACAATATTCAATTCTTTTTCCAACGAAACGGATTCGAGTTTATCTGTTTGCATACTGCTGCGCAAAATATTACTTAGTTCAGTGATCGCATTTCTTGCCCTGTTTGGATCTTCATCGATCAAAGCACGAATGCCGTTCAATGAATTAAAAATAAAATGAGGATTAATATGTGCTTTGATAGTTTTTAATTCAAGTTCCTTTACCAATGCTTCCAGTTTCAATGTATCCAGCTGTTGCTTCTGGCTCTTGGTGACAAAATGATACATGAAATAAATAAGATTCCAGATAAAAAATAAAGTGAACATGGAGAAAGCCCCACTCAAAACAAGAAGCAAGAAATTATTTTTAAAAGCTCTCTCTGTTTTGTTTTGCAGATCAAATTGCATCAGCAAAAGATTTTCCAGAGTAGAGGCAGCAAAAGCAAGTACTAATGTGATAAGCACAAATATTATTAACTGTTGCTCGAGTCTTTTTTGCAGCAGGTTAAATCCTATAATGATATAACGCATCAGGTGAGATAGAATAAACCCGGTGGTGACGAAAATTACAAGCCGCCAGTAAAAATCACTCCTCTCCTGCGGTGAACCTAGTTTATCAAAAGAGTAAGCGAAAAAAATATTAATAAGGGCGAATAAACCCCAACCACACAACTGTGAGAGCCAATACCTCGTATTTCTTGACATAGCGGCCATAAATATAAGTTCAAATTTAAAAGTTTCACCAGCCCTGCGCATTCTCTTTTTGTTTAGTGGTAAATAACACAGCTAAATGGAAAGATGCGCCGGCATAAAACAATTTTATGACAGTTTTGTTAAAATACAGAATAAAGTTTTAAAACATTAATTTTACATCGTAAAAACAACACATGCAGATCACAGCAGGACCGCTTTTGCAATCCATCAATTCCCCGGACGATCTTAAAAAACTATCCCGAGAAAAACTTCACCAGGTTTGTGATGAGCTCCGTCAATATATTATCGATGTGGTTAGTGTTCATGGCGGGCATTTTGGCGCCAGCCTCGGTGTGGTTGAATTGACAGTGGCACTCCATTATATATACAATACGCCTTACGATCAACTTGTGTGGGACGTTGGACATCAGGCTTATGGACATAAAATTCTTACCGGCCGTCGTGATAATTTCCCAACAAACAGAAAATATAAAGGGCTTAGTGGTTTTCCGAAAAGAAGCGAAAGTGAGTATGATACATTTGGCGTTGGTCATTCTTCTACTTCTATTTCAGCTGCACTGGGAATGGCAATGGCAGCAAAATATAAAGGAGAAAATGAAAGAAAGGTTGTTGCAGTTATTGGAGATGGGGCAATGACGGCAGGTCTTGCTTTCGAAGGTTTGAATCATGCCGGTGTTGCCGATGCTGATTTATTGATCGTACTCAATGATAATTGTATGAGTATTGATCCGAATGTGGGTGCGTTAAAAGAATACTTAACGGATATTGCTACCTCCCCTACTTATAATAAATTCCGGGATGAGGTTTGGAATATACTCGGCAAGCTGCCAGTCGGAAAAAATTTTTCAAGAGATATGGCTTCGAAACTTGTAGCAGGGATGAAAGGAATGGTGAGTAAAAGCAGTAACCTATTTGAAGCATTAAATCTCCGTTACTTTGGTCCGATCGACGGACATAACATAACTAAACTGGTAGATACTTTAAAAGATCTTAGAAATATTCCCGGTCCAAAATTATTGCACATTGTTACCGTTAAAGGAAAGGGCTATGATCTCGCAGAAAAAGATCAAACCAAATGGCATGCACCCGGTTTGTTTGATAAAGTAACAGGTGAAATACATAAAAAGAAATTTGATCTGCCGCAAGCGCCAAAATACCAGGATGTATTTGGTTATACGATCATTGAGTTGGCAGAAAAAAATGAGAAGATCTTTGGTATCACTCCTGCCATGCCTTCCGGTTCTTCATTAAAATATATGATGGAAAAAATGCCACATCGTGCATTTGATGTTGGCATCGCTGAACAACATGCTGTAACTCTCAGTGCAGGCATGGCTACGCAAGGAATGAAAGTATTTTGTAATATTTATTCTTCTTTCATGCAAAGAGCTTATGACCAGGTAGTGCATGATGCGGCA
>Ga0105249_10001508_pt1 | contig 20419 bp, 14 predicted proteins | sample KBSS44metaG_FD_81522 | JGI IMG/M metagenome (GOLD analysis project Ga0105249, IMG submission 81522) | Switchgrass rhizosphere microbial communities from Kellogg Biological Station, Michigan, USA - KBS S4-4 metaG | ecosystem: Host-associated > Plants > Roots > Rhizosphere > Soil | place...
AGCGGCTCGACCGGCAGGCTCGGTGACAGCTCGACGATCGACTTCCGGACGGCATCGACCGTGGATGCCGGTGCGCCGTCGTCCAACCGCACGAGCACGTGCATGGCGCTGTTGTAGCGCTGGGCGAACGAGAGGTAGTAGGCGTTAGGCGGCGTCTCCGTCAGCCGCTTGACCTTCGAGTTTGCGACGACGCCGATGACCGCGAATGTGACCGCGTTCGGCCGAAGGCCGGTGTGGAACCGGCGTCCGATCGGGTCGGAACCTGGCCAGAGTCGCCCGGCCATGGCTTCATTGATCACCGCCACGTTCGGCGACGATGGCCCGTCCTCCTCGGTGACGTCCCGCCCGCGCAGCAGCGGGATACGCATGGCGTGGAAATACCCCGGCGATACGCGGTTGAAATACGCCGGGACGTTCGATGGCGCGGCGCCGTCGGGAGCGCCATCCGCCACGACCGCACCCAGTGACGACTGCCCGGAGAACGGCAGCTTGGCCGTGATCGCCGCGACGCGCACGCCCGGAATGGCGGACGCGCGCCGCGTGAGCTCCGCGTAGAAGGCGCGTCCCGACTGCTCGCCGGTACCGTTCAACTCCAGGTCGAGACTCGTCACGTACACGCCGTTCGGGTTCCACCCGGGGTCGAGCGCGTCGAGCGTCCCAAGGGCACGCGAGAACAGGCCCGCCACGATGAGCAGCACGACCGTCGCAGCCATCTGAATGCCAACCAACGCGCCGCGGAGCCTCGTGCGCTCGATTCCGCCGCCGCTCCCCTGCTCGCGAAGCATGGCCGCGAGGTCCGTCCGCGTCGCGCGAAGCGCGGGGGCCATGCTGAACACGATCCCGCACGCCGTCGCGACGATGGACGCGTAGGCCAGCACGGCCCCGTTGGCCGAGAGGTCGAGATCCATTGAGTAGCCGGATGGAAGCGGTGGCTCGAAGCGGAGGAGAAGCGGCGTGGCCCACGCCGCGAGGAGCGCGCCTGTCACGCCGGCGACGAGGAAGAGCACCGCGGACTCGGTGAGCAGCTGCATGACGATCCGCCGGCGCGTCGCGCCGAGGGCGTACCGGATCGCGATCTCGGCGCGGCGCTCCGTCGCGCGCGACAGGATCATCCCGGCCACGTTGACGCACGTCATCGTCAACAGAAGGCCGGAGATCCCGAGCAGCACACCGAGGAACGCCGCGACGCCGTCGCGAATGACGACCGGCACGGGAGAGAATGCGTCGACGCGGATGACGTACGCGTCGGAGCGCCGAGTCGGGGCCGGCCCGGGCGCAGCGGCGAGATAGCGTGTGGCCGCCGCGCCTAACGCCGACGCCGCCGCCGTGGTGGAGACGCCGGGCGCGAGCCGTGCGATGACCTGGAGCACGTCGCTGCGCGGCTCGTTCAGGCTCGCCGCGGTCGGCAATCCCGGGACGGCCAGGCCGACGGGCAGGTAGGCATCGACGGCGAGACCGGTTGCATGCCCGCGAAAGGCCGGAGGCGTCACGCCGATGATCTCGAGCGGCACACCATTCACCCGAAGGACGCGGCCGAGGACGCGCGGGTCCGCGGCAAACTGGTCGCGCCAGAGACGGTCGCTGATGACCGCCGTCGCCGAGACTGCCGGGTGGAACGACTCGTTCGGCGCGAAGAATCGACCGAGTGCCGGGCGAACACCGAGGACATCGAAGTAGTTGCCGGTCGTGCTGACGACCATGCGCACGACGGCCGGGGAGCGTATCTCCGCCACGAGCGAAACAGGGAGCGGCGTGTACGCGGCCGCGTCGACCAGCACACCGCGCTCCGCGCGCATCGCCTGAAACACGCCGTAGGACACGTCTACGAAGTCGCTCCCGGCGCGTCGATTGATCTCGACGAGGCGCTCGGGTTCCCGAAGAAGCGGAAGCGGGCGCAGGAAGATCGCGTTGATCAGTGCGAACACCGCGGTGTTCGCTCCGACGCCGATCGTGAGCGTGAGTACCGCGAGCAGCGTGAAGGCTGGCCGGCGCAGGAGTGTTCGCACTGCGAGCCGGAGGTCGGAGCCAACGTTGGGCATGAGTGCTCGCTCGGGAGAGGGTGCTCGGGAAGGCCGGTTCTGTCGCTACGGGGTCGTCTGCGGGCGGGTTTCCGATGTCCCAGTCTACAGCAGGGATTCGTCCCGCGTCGCATACCACGCGTTCAGTCCGCCCCAATCTTGCCGGGGTGGCAGGGGCGTGTAGGTTAGCGCGATCGCCGAGTTCGGCGATGACGCCCCGATCGGTCAGGTGCCGTGCGTACGCCGCACCGACGCGCTCGTGGCGAATCGACCTGGCAACGCGGCATGACATCCCCGGTCGTTCCGCGTTAGGTGTACACGCTTCGGGTGATACCAGCTCCATTCTTCCTTCACGTGGCCTGACATCCCCCGGCGCCCACGCCGAGGCCACGAGCTCGTGTCTCACGCGGAGTCGATCATGCGAGCGACAGGAAAGGCCCTCCTCATCACCGGCGCTCTCGTCGTCGCGGGAACGGTCTGGGTAAAGACAACCGAAGCCGGGTATCGAGCCTACAACTGCGTGGAAGCCGCCGTGCACGGCATCCGTCCGCTGTCGGAGGGACGGGGCGGCCGATTCCTCGGCAAGGTCCAGCGATACCACGCGGCGTGCCGCGGCGGACACGCGGCGGTCGCACTTGCCGAGACCCCGTGGGTGGACTGGACCAACTACTTCGACACGAGCGATTCGACGCGACTCTCGGCGGGGCCTTTCACCTGGTGGCCGGTCAACAAGCTTGCCCTCGGCGTGAACGGCGCGCTCATCGATCTCGAGTACGAGCGCATGGAGCTCATTCGCTACAACCTGTTCGACAACAGCGGGACCTATCGCGACTACGTGCTGGGGCGAAACGGCACGGCCGGACCGCTGCTCCGCACGTGGGAGTCCATGCGTCTGCCGCCAACGCACCCGAACTTCGCGGACGTCGGCGGGACCGGGCCGCAGGTCTGCAAGGGCGCGTTGATTCGGAGCCGGACGCTCACCGGCATCTGCAACGATACGCAGAATCCGTTGATGGGATCGACCGGGACGCTCTTCGCCCGGAACGTCGAGTTCGAGACGACGTTCCCGGATGAGGAGTTGACGGTGGAGACGAAGGCACGCCACAACGGGCGCATCAACCTCATGACGCCCGACCCGCAGGTCATCAGCCGAAAGCTGTTCACGCGCGCCGCGCGCACGCCTGCCGACACCACCGGGTGTGCCGACGGCTTCGGAAAGCCCGGCGATGCCGTGGACGCGAACTGCGAGTACGCGAAGGCGCCGTTCTTCAACGTCCTTGCCGCGTACTGGATCCAGTTCATGACGCACGACTGGTTTTCGCACCTCGATGAGGGGCGCAATGCCGGCGACGGGTACATGAAAGTCGGGTGTTCGTCGCAGAAGGTGAACGGCGTCGAGACGCCGCTCACGCCAGAGGAAGTCGCTCGGCTCGGATGTCGTCCGGACGATGCCATGGAACGCATTGCCGTCGCGGACGGCGGGCCGCCAGAGCGGTTTCGCGCTCCGGGCGATACCGAGGATCGGTTCACGCGAGCCCCACGAACGTTCCGCAACTCGAACACGGCGTGGTGGGACGCGTCGCAGCTCTATGGGTACGACGACCGTTCGCGACGCCGGGTGAAGCGCGACCCTGACGATCCAGCGAAGCTGCTCATGGTGGCGCTGCCCAATGCCACGACCGATGGCGACACGCAGGGATACCTGCCCGTGCTCGGTGCCGGTGACCCGATGAGTCCCGAATGGGCCGGGCAGGAGGCGACGGGGTTTCCGGACAACTGGACGATCGGGATGAGCTTCTACCACAACGTGTTCGCCCGCGAGCACAACCAGTTCGTATCGGAGCTCGAGAACCGCGCACGACAGTGGCCGGACTCCGACTCGGGGCTTCGCGATCCCGCCAATCCGACCCGGGTCATTTACTACAAGGACCTGACGCCGGACGAGATGTTCGAAGCCGCGCGACTGGTGGTGGCCGCGGAGATCGCGAAGATCCACACGATCGAATGGACGACGCAGCTCCTGTACGACGAGCCGCTGTACCGCGGCATGAACGGAAACTGGGGTGGGCTGTCGACCACCGACTCCGGCTTCGTCGCGACGGCGCTGGCCACGGTGCTCGAGACGCTGCGGGGCCAGGGCGAATCGAAGTGGGCGAACCAGCTCTACTCCGCGTTTGCGGCGGGCCCCGGCATCGTCGGCATGGGCAACTGGATGAGCGACCCGAGGTTCCAGTTCGACCTGAACAAGCCCGAGCACGTGAACGGCGGGCCGAACCACTTCGGCTCACCGTTCAACTTTCCCGAGGAGTTCATCACGGTCTATCGGCTGCACCCGCTGATCCCGGATCTGATCGAGTACCGTGACTACAGGACACCTAACGAGATCCACAACAAGATCCCGATCGTCTCGACGTTTCGCGGCCGGGCGACGAACGTCATGCACGAACGCGGACTGGCGAACCTCGCGCTGAGCATGGGCCGTCAGCGACTCGGGGCGCTGACGCTGCAGAATCACCCGCGGTTTCTTCAGAATCTGCAGATCGATCGGCTCCAGAGTCCGACGAAGAAGATCGACGTCGTCGCGCTCGACATCATCCGCGACCGCGAGCGCGGCGTTCCGCGCTTCAACGAATTCCGGCGGCAGTACGGACTCCGTCAGCTCACGAGCTTCGACGACTTCATCGACCGCCGACTCGAGGACTCGGCCGGCGCACGGAAGGAGCAGCAGCGGCTCGTCGGCCTCTTGCGCGAGGTGTACGGCACGCACACGTGCGACGCCAGCAAGGTCATCTCCCACGCGCAGCTCGGCGCCGACGCCAAGCCAGTCAACGACTGTCTCGGACACCCGGACGGCTCGACCGTCGACAACGTCGAGGACCTCGACACGGTCGTCGGTTGGCTGGCCGAGTCGACGCGGCCGCACGGATTTGCGATCTCGGAGACCCAGTTCGTCGTGTTCATCCTGAACGCATCGCGCCGACTGTTCAGCGACCGATTCTTCACGTCGAGCTTCCGACCGGAGTTCTACACACGCCTGGGGTACGACTGGGTGAACAACAACGGCCCGACGCGGATGGTCGAGACGCGCCTCGTGAACGGGCGGCCGAACCAGCCGGTGTCACCCCTCAAGCGCGTGCTGCTGCGCACGGTACCGGAGCTCAAACAGGAGCTCGATCAGGTCGACGATGCGTTCGACCCGTGGGCGCGCGATCGGGGCACGTACTACTCCCTTCGGTGGAAGCCGAGGAAGGGTGCCGAGTCCGATCCGGCCTTCGCGCCGGGGAAGACGCAGTGACCGATCGGATGAGTGGAGGCACCGCCCCGAGGCGCGCATTTCCAGCGTGACGCGGTCGCCGGTCGATCAACCGGCGACCGCGCGTCGCCTCCCCGAAGCCGGTGGAGGTGACGTGCTCCGTCTCTGCCTAACGCTGGCACGGGTGGTCCTGCTCCGTCCGCGTTCGTTCAGCGTCCGGCAGGCGTTGCGCACCTGGACGCGTGAGACCGGCGAGCGCCATGGCAGCGCGGATTTCATCGTGCGCCTCGGATCGAGGCGACTCGTCGTCGTGGGAAGCCGTGCGTTGTCGGAGGCGATCCTGAACGAGCCGCCGCGGGATGCCGGGATCTCCGCCGGTGACCTCAAGCGCGGCGGCATGGCGTTCCTCGCCCCGCAGGCACTCACGATCACGAACGACGAACAGTGGAGGCGCCTGCGGACTCTCAACGAGCGGGTGTTGAACGCGGGGCGTCCGCACGATGAGGAAACGGCGTTTCTCGCCGGCGTTCGCCGCGCATTCGATCGACCGATCGCGACCGCCGCCGACGTTCGCGCGGCGATGAGCCGGGCGATGGTGGACATCGTGTTCGGGCCGGGCGTCGCGCCTGCCTCCATCGGCCACGACGTTGCGGAGCTGTTCGGCTACGTCCAGAGCCCGATCAGGCGCAAGCTGCTCGCGCCTCTCGCCGCCCGTCGACTGGCTCGCTTCCGTGCGGAGCTCTCTCGGGCCTGCAGGGCGGCGGCAGCATCTCCGACGCCAAGCCTGGCGGGACACGCGGCACGAGCGTCACACGGTGCATCTGAAGCGGAGCTGCTGGATCAGGTTCCGCATTGGATGTTCACGTTCACGCGCTCGGGTACCGAGCTGCTCGTTCGTGCGCTGGCGCTCGTGTGCGCACATCCGGATGCGAGGAGCCGAGTGCGCGTGGAGGTGGCGTCTTCAGGGTCGGCGGACGATGCCGCGCAGGTCCGCAGCCTGGCGTTCGTGGCGGCCTGCGTTCGTGAGACGGCGTATCTCTACCCGCCGGTGACGCGAACCTTTCACCACGCGCGTGATGGAGCGGTCGCGGGCGGCGTGGCGATTCCGGCGGGCGCGGAGATCGCCAGCTCGTTCCCGCCGGTGGACGTGGAGCGCCCGGGCCCTCGGCGGTTCGATCCGGAGCGCTGGCTCTCGCGCGACACCGCGCCGACGGACTTCGATCCGTTCCTGACGGGTCCGCGTCGTTGTCCGGGCCGGGACCTCATCAGCTTCGTCTGTACGGCGGCGGTTGCGGAGCTCATCGGGCGACACGATCTGAGGCTGGCGGACACGCCACTCGTGCCTAACGACCTTCCGGCCGATTTCCCGAGTCGGTGGATTCGATTCCACCACCACGGGTAGGCCGTTAGGCACGGCCCCTCGATCGGGACGCGTCGGTAACGGGGAACGGGAACGGCAACGACACCGCAACGGCAACGGCAAGACCTAACGCGGATTCCGCCGATTGCGCGGACTCTCTCTGGTGGCATCAACAGCTGGCGTCGCGCCCTGTCCGGCTCCTGTTCTTCCTGGGAACGGCCCTGGGGCCTTGTCATTCCGAGCGGAGCGCGCAGCGCGGAGGCGAGGAATCGCACTCGTCCCGGCCGGGAGGTCCCTCTACCGGCAGAGCAACGATGCCTCATTTGCCCGCTGTTTGCGACACCCGGGCCTGCGGCCTCTAGCTAGCGTGTGCGGCCAGTGGCGAGTCGGTCATCGGTCGAAAAAGTCGCGAGTCGCAGTGCCGAGGGGGCAGTACCGAGTCCCGAGTCTCGCGTACGAGCACTTCAGTACCTACTGCTCACTCATACCTGGATCACTCGTACTGGAGCCTCTCGGCTGATGACTGACGGGCCACTGCGGGTCTGCCGTACGTACACCGCGCCTAGTGCAGGACGGTCGCGATCGTCGACGCGCTCACGTTTCCGCCACACAGGACGATCGCGCTCACGCGATCGGCCAGGCGCGGGCGGCCGGCCGTGAACGCGCGCCAGCCCGCCATTGCCACACCCGCGGCGCCCTCGACGACGAGGTGGTCCGTCAGCATCGCGTCGCGCATCGCGGACGCGATGTCCTCCTCGCGCACGAGCACGAGCTCGTCGATGAGATCGCGACACAGCGGGAAGGTGATCGCGCCCGGCTCGATGTTGCCCGCGGTCCCATCGGACAGCGTCGGCTCGTCAGGTACCTCGATCAGGCGACCCGCGCGGACCGACTCGTACATGGCGGCGGCCTGCTCGGGCCAACAGCCCACGATCGAGACATCCGGACGGACCGATTTCAGATAGGACGCCATTCCCGCAATGAGCCCACCACCTCCGACGGCGACGAACACCGCCTCCACGTCGGGGCGCTGCGCGATCAACTCCACGGCAACCGTGCCCTGCCCCGCGATGACGTCGGCGTCGTTGTACGGCGACACGTAAACGCGACCCTCGGCATCGGCCAGCGCGCGCGCCTCGAGCTCCGCAGCCATCGGATCGCGCTCCGACACGATGACCTCGAGGCCGGCCTTCCGCAGGCGCTCGATCTTGTACGGCGATGCCGCCGACGACACCACCACGGTTCCGCGACCGCTCGTCAGGCGCAGCGCCTCCGCGACCGCGAGTCCGTGATTGCCGGTCGATGACGCCACGACGCCGCGCTGGCGCTCGTCGGCGGACAGGACCAGCATCTTGTTGAGCGCGCCGCGAAGCTTGAACGAGCCGGTGCGCTGCAGGTTCTCGCACTTGTGGTACGCTTGCGGTCCGAGCGACCTCGCGGCGAGAACGGGCGTGTCGATCTGGAACGGCGCGAGCCGCTCGCTCGCGGCGACGACGGCCTCGGCTGCGCTCGCCACGGACGGCGCGGATGTTTCGGCGCGAATCGGCATCTGCGAATGATATCGCTGACACCGGCGTCGGCGACCGGTCAGAGCTCAGGTCATTCCGACCGGAGCCGCGCCGCGGCGCAAGCGAGGAATCGCAGGGCATTGTCATTCCGAGCGAAGCACCGAAGGCGCAAGTGTGTCATTCCGAGCGGAGCGCCGAAGGTGCGGAGGCGAGGAATCGCTATCCTCCCGATAGAGGGCCCGAAGCCCCTCGGTCGGGACGACGGCGCTATGGATCTCTACGGTGTCGCCGGCGGGCGCAGACTTCCGCCGACTCGCGCCGGGAGTTCATCCCAGCTGGTCGCCGGACAACCGGCAGATCGCGTTCATGCAGGATCGCCCGGACGGAGGGGCGGACATCTGGATCGTGAACCGCGACGGCAGCGACGCGCACCGTGTCACCTGCAAGGCCCCGTTCCGGTAATCGGGACCTCTTGTCTTTAATCGGCGCGCTCCGCCGGCGCTCGATACACGACTACGTCGCCGGCCAGGCGCAGCGCATCGGCGCGCGAGCGCAGGACGCGCTCGAGCGCCTGGCGTTCCAGGGGGTGCAGCTCGGTGGTCCGCATGAGCTCACGCATGGTCGCGATCTCATCAGCGCTGCTCGCCGAGGCGATCGAGTCGCTCAAGTGGGAGTACATGCGGGGATCCATGAATGCTGACGTGCTATTGTCGGGCTTTGTTTTGGCTCCGATTGGCCTGCACGGCGCATGCCGCCCGGCCGAGGCCGAGGCCACGGTTAAAACCCGAGCTCGTGAAACAGATCGCTCTGATTCGCGCGGTCGGCCAGATCGCCCATTCGTTTGTTCAGCGCCCGGATCAGCTCCAGGAGCGTCACGCCATCGCCCGCGTAGAGCTCCGAACACGTCGCGCGGAGCCGTTCGAGCTCGTCGGCGTCCTCGACCTCGGCGATCGCGCGCATGAGCAGGTGCAGCGCGCGCGTCGTGTGGGCCATCATTGGTCGCCCTCATCGATGCCCACTTCCTCCATGAGAATGCTGGCCTTCGCGTCGATGAGCTGGTCGAGATGGCGCGTCCGGTCGTCGCCGGTGTACGCCTGCCGAATCTCTTTGCGGAGCGCCGCGAGCTCGTCGATCGCCGTCGCCAGATCGATCGCGTCGAGCAATAGCTGAAACCGCTCCTGCGGAAGGAGCATCGGACCTCGCAGAAAGGGAATGCTGCATTGGACTGCACGCACCGCCACGACCCGCGACGCCCGACACGCCGCCTAACGAATCCGCCCGCCGACCCGAATCACCGCGTGACACGGTTCGACACCACCCGATCGTACCCGACGAGCCTCCCGCCCGTCCTTCGCGTTCAGCGCTCCGCGCTTACCGATCGCGCCTGGGCTCCAACCGCTCGAGCTGCCTGTCGTGCACTCGACGCAGCAGCACCAGCGCCGCGATGGCCCCGATGAACGCCATGAACATATCCCATTGCGTATCCCACACGTCACCCTGGGTGCCGAGGAACGCGTCCGCCGCCGAGCCGCCAAGCACCGCCGCCCACCACTCGACGAACTCGTAGCATGCGCTGATCGCGAGGCAGAACGCCGTCACCGTCGCGAACAGCCATTTCCCCCGCGTCAGCGGAGAGCGGCGCAACAGGATCTCGCGCGCAACGATGGCCGGCACGAACCCCTGGGCGAAGTGGCCGATCCGGTCGTAGTGATTCCGGGCGAACCCGAACATCTCCTGCATCCAGAAGCCGAGCGGCACCTCGGCGTACGTGTAATGACCGCCGAGCATGAGAATCAGGGCGTGCACGAAGATCAGCCGATAAACGAGGGGCGTCAGCGGAAAGCGGTTCCGCGTCACGAGCAGCACAGGAACGGCCAGGAGAATCGGGAAGATCTCGAGCCACCACGTCGTCCTGTCCGCCGGTCCGATGCCGGAGACGACGAGCGCCACGGCGCCCAGGAACAACAGGATCACACCCTCGGCGCGACTGATCACGTGAGGTCGGGTTGTCGGAGGAGTGGACAGGGTCGCTAAGATCATACGGCTCACCTCCCAACTCTCGCCATGCCCATCAGCACGCGCTCTCCCCTTGATCTCGATCACGCGACCATGCAGCGGCTCGGCCGGCAGGTCGCGGATACCGTTGCCGAGCATCTCGCCTCGCTGCGTGAGCAGCGCGTGCTCACCAACGGGCATCCGGCTGACGCCCGGCAGCGCCTCGCGAGCGCGCCGTCGGAGGAACCGGTGCCGTTCGACGACCTGCTGCGCGAGCTCCGCACGGACGTCTTCCCGTACTCGGCGCGCGAACCGCATCCGCGGTTCATGGCCTACGTCCCGGGTTGCCCGACCTTCCCCGCCGTCCTCGGCGACTGGCTGGCCACGGGCTACAACTTCTTCGCCGGCGTCTGGCCGGTGGCGGAGGGGCCTAACGCGGTGGAGCTGGCGGTGCTCGAGTGGTTCCGGCAGTGGACAGGGATGCCCGCGGGAAGCGGCGGCCTGCTGACTAACGGGGGCTCTGGTGCGACGCTGACCGCGATCATCGCCGCGCGGCACGCCGCGGTCGGGGACGACGCGAGTCGCCTGCCCCGCCTCGCGATGTATGCGTCGGATCAGGTTCACTCGGCCGCCTTGCGCGCGGCGTGGATCGCTGGCGTACCGCGCTCGCAGGTCCGCGTACTCCCGAGCGACGAGAACTATCGCCTGCGCACGAGGGACCTAGGGCGGGCGATCGCCGAGGACCGCGCCGCCGGATTGATTCCGCTCGCGGTCGTCGTGAGCGCCGGAACGACGAACACTGGGGCGGTCGACCCTCTCCATGAGATGGCCGATCTTTGCTCGGCACAGAGCGTGTGGCTGCACGCGGATGCCGCGTACGGCGGGTTCGCGGCGCTGACGGAGCGTGGCGCGCGCCTGCTCGCAGGGCTCGGACGGTGCGACTCGGTGGCGCTCGACCCGCACAAATGGCTGTTCGTTCCGTTCGAATGTGGATCGCTCCTCCTGAGACAGCCCGAGCGACTCCGCGCGGCGTTCCAGGTGTTACCGGACTACCTGCGCGACGTGGCAGCGGGCCAGGATGGCGTCAACTTCGCCGACTACGGCGAACAGCTCACGCGGCAATCGCGCGCGCTCAAGGTGTGGCTCGGCGTCCGGTACTTCGGGTTGGGCGCCATTCGCTCGGAGATCGATCGCGCGATCGACCTGGCGGCTTATGCGGAGGAACTGGTGCGGGCGGAGCCGCTGCTCGAGGTGTTGTCGCCGGCGCAGCTGGGCGTGCTGTGCTTCCGGGCCCGCGTACCGGGCGTGGACGACCCGGCGGCGCTCGACGCCTTCAACGAGCGGGTGAATGCCGCGATGACCGCCGGCGGGAAGTATCTGATCTCATCCACGCGACTGCGCGGCACGTTTACGATGCGCCTCTGTATTCTCGGCTTCCGTACGACGACGGACGACGTCGCGGGGTTGATTCGCGAGGTGGTCGACTGCGCCGGTGCTGTGCGCGCCGGACGCTCGAGCACGTGAACGGGCAATCGCCTCCGCACCACGTGCAACGCGCGCGTGACGGCGGCGATGTGCGATGGGCTCAGTCCCCGGAGCGCTCGACCGGGCCGATCGCCCCGAAGAGAATGTGCGCGAAGGGCACGAACCCGGCTCGTTGCAGCGTGTGTCGGGATGCCCCGTTCGACGTACTGCACCGCGCACAGGGGATCGCCCCGAGATCATAGCAGATACGCTTCAATTCCTGGACGAGATATGATCCGATCCCTCGCCGGCGAAATGGCTCATGCACGTCCATGTAGATGTCACCATATGGCAGATTGTAGTGGAACAGCACGCCCCCGCTGGCGACGACCGTGCCGTCGATCTCCACGACCCACTCGCCACCGCCCTGGCGGTCCGCCATGGCGGCCGCAATCTCCTCGGGCGGAGTGACGCGCTTCAGCGTGGCGCCATCTACCCGGAGCATGGTCGTCGCGTCATCGCGGAACACGATCCGCTCGGTGCCGATGTCCCGCGCGTACGTCAGGCACATGACGGTGGACAGCGTGTCGCTCGTCTGCACCTCGAACGCTTCGGGAGCACTCGCGGCGAGGAAGGCCTCGAAGAGCTCGAACGATCGTGACCGCCGCTCGGGAATGACGTAGAACTCGTACACGGTCGGACGGTTCTTCCACGGGCCCGCCACCGCTACCGACCCGTAGCCGATCGTGGCACCGGCGTCGATAAGGGCGTACTCGAGCGTCCACCCGGAGCGCGCGTGGATGGAGTCGTGCACGATCTGACCGCTCATCTCCCGCCGAAACGCTTCGCGCAGCGGCGCGATCTCCGGGTACTCGGCTCGGCGTACGGTAATGGGCATGGCGTCGTGATCGCGTCAGTCTGACCCCCAATATAGCCACGACGTCCATCTGTGCTCGAGGCTGCTCGCTGCGCTTGCATCACATGCTCGGCGCGCGCCAATTGCACCGCGAGTGAAGCTTGCTCCCGTGGCGATGCCGACGCGGGTACGACCTGCCCTCGTTCGTTAGGCGCATAGCCATGCGGTTCTCCTTGCTCCCGCTGCTCGCCACGCTCGCCATTGCTCCGGCGTCGCGTCCCGTCGACCGCACCGGCCCATCCGCGGCGTGCGCGCATCTCCCGGCCCCTCCGGCCAACGCGGCCGTCGCCAACGACAACCGCACGCGCGCCGGGACGCTCCGCGATGGCGTGCTCACCCTTCGACTCGTCGCGCAGCCAGCCGCCTGGCAACCCGATGGGCTGTCAGGGTGTGCTCTCGGCGTTCATGCCTTCGCCGAAGACAGCAAACCGAGCTCGATTCCGGGGCCGCTCATTCGTGTGAACCTGGGGACCGAAGTCCGCGTCACGGTTCGCAACGCACTGACCGCGCCGATCTGGGTGCGCGGACTGCAGGATCGGGCCGCTGGAAGCGTCCTGGACTCCACCGAGGTCGTTCCCGGAGCGAGTCGTGAGTTCCGGTTCGTCGCGTCCACTCGCGGCGCCTGGCACTACTGGGCCGGAGCAGTCGGCGCCCGCGCACCGGCGTCCGACGCCAACGGGCAGCTCGTCGGCGCGCTCGTCATCGATTCGCTGCGCAACGGGGCAACGCCACGTGCCGACCGGATTCTCGTCCTGACGCGATGGAACGCCACCGGATTGCCCGATAACAAGGGCTTTCAGGTGAACGCGTTCAACGGTCGCTCGTGGCCCAACACGGAGCGCCTGACGTACACCGCGAACGATTCGGTGCGGTGGCACGTGATCAACGCGTCGAACACGACGCACGAGATGCATCTCCACGGATTTTTCTTCCGTATCGACCGGCGGGGATTCACGATCGATTCGAGCGCCGCCCGAACGGTCTTCAGCCCCATGCGAGTGACGTCGGTGATGCGTCCCAGCGAATGGTTGGAGATCGCGTGGTTGCCGGACCGCCCCGGCAATTGGCTGTACCACTGTCACCTGCTCACGCACATGAGCGGTGCACAGCGACTCGACCGGATGGCGGAAACGAGCGCGGCCGCCGCCGCGCGCGATCACGGGACCGACGCCACTGGCACGCATGCCGACCATGACATGGGTGGTCTCGTCATGGCGCTCGACATTCGGCCAGCGCGTAATGCGCCGGTGATTGCCGCGACTACCACGCGCCCTCGCACCCTCGACCTGTATGCCAACACTCGCCCCGGGCGCTTCGGGGACCGTCCGGGGTATGGGTTCATCCTGCAGGACGGTGCGACGCCTGCAGCGGACTCCATCCGCATCCCGGGATCGCCGCTCATCCTGACGAAAGGCGAGCCGGTCAGGATCACGGTCCACAACCGCCTAACGATCCCGATCAGCGTGCACTGGCATGGCATCGAGCTGGACAGCTACTTCGACGGCGTCGGCGGATTCAGTGGCGCGGGCCGGCGGATAGCGCCGATGATCGCACCGAACGACTCGTTCGTCGTCCGTTTCACACCCCCGCGCGCCGGGACGTACATGTATCACGTGCACGGCGAGCGCGGGGAGGAGCTCGCGTCGGGCCTCTACGCCCCGCTCGTCGTTGCAGACCCCACCACCCCGTTCGATCCGCGGACCGAGCACTTCTTCGCCGTCGCCGACGGCGGGCCGGGCGAGGACAACCCGATCTTCATCAACGGATCAGCGTCGCCTGATACGCTGGAGCTCATCGCCGGCACGCCGTACCGCTTTCGCATCATCTACATCTCGTCGGACGACGTCTACATGACCACGCTCCGTGGTCCGGCCGGCCTGCCGCTCGCCCGTTCGTTCGCGCTCGACGCCTGGGAGACGCCGAACATCCCGTTGCGTCCGGTGCAGTATCCCACGGGCCCGGGCCACACGCGCGACATCGCTGTCACGTTCGACACGCCCGGCGACTACGCGCTCGTCGCGCAGCGAACGACGGGCGGCGCGACGACGACGGCTCCGATCCGGGTTCGCCCGAAGTGAGCGTCCAAACGCTTCCCTTGGGGTCAGAGTCCAACAGAACCATTTCATCGCCGCATCGCACGCTCGGCCTGACCGACGCAGCGAATCGAACCCGACCCTAGTGCAAACTTCCCTGTCTCGCGCACGCTGACGTGGCCACCGCACGTCACGGATCTGCCGATGATCCCTGCGAACGGCGACCGAGCCACATCGTTCGGCGCTCGAGCAACGACGCGACGTCGTCGCGAAACCGCTTCGCGCCGAGCGCCCAGCCCTTGTTCGTCGCCACGCGCACGGCTGCGAGCTCATGCTCGGGGAGAACGACCGCGAAGAGTAGCTGATAAGCGGCCTGTCGGGTCAACGCGTCGCTCCCGAGTGCAAGGTATTCGTCGTGCGGGACCACGACGGCGTCCGTAGCGCCGAATGCGTTCGCGTGATGGCTCGACCACCGGTAGCCCTGCGGCGCGCGGACGATCCCCGCACGCACCGGATTGAGCTCGATGTAGCGGTAGCAAGTGAACAGATACCGCTGCGTATCGACGACCGTCGCTCTATATCGGCCTTCCCAGAGTGTTCCCGTGCGTCGATACGTGGAGTTGAAGCGTCGCACGTATTGTCGACCCACCGATTGCATGACGCTCGCGATGCCGCTCGCAGTGTTCGGGGTGATCAGCAGGTGAACGTGATTGCCCATGAGGACGTACGCGTGCACGCGACACCCGTACTGGTCGCACGCTTGTCGGAGCCACGCATGGTAGGACTCATAGTCCCCGTCGGATGCGAAAACCGGTATTCGGTTGTTGCCGCGTTGGATGACATGCTGCGGCCATCCCGGCGCGGCATAACGCGGCTGACGAGCCACGATGGCCTCCCGGCACGAATGTTGGCCACACGATGAACGTGGCTGCGCTGCTCGGCGCGACGATTCGAACGCCGGCGTCAGCCCTGTGTTGCATCCGTCCGGTGCGCTGCCGGGGTCTCGTCGAACATGGCAGCATGTCGTGCCAGCAGCGGCTCGAGGCAGCGGCGTGAGGCAGCGGCTCGAGGCAGCGGCGTCAGCGCATCCACCGCGGCCAGGCAACCACCGCGTCCAGCGCAACATTTTGATTCCGTTGGACTCTGACCCCAACAGAAGCGAAAGGACGCCTACGGCGTCGGCGTCGGCTTCGGCTCCAGCTTCGCCGACCACAGACCGCTGTTGAAGTCCGTGAACAGCGTGTGCCCCTTCCACGGCATCGCGTTCATCACGAACGGCGCGTTCGCCGTGAACGCCTTCGGATCGTACGGCTTGAACACCGCGATCTCGCGACCCTGGTCGTGCAGGTTGCCGAGGAGCTCGCCCGACACATCCACCAGCCGCACGCCGCCGTCGTAGTACGCCTGGTAGAGCACGTCGTCCTGCACGATGATGTCGTGCGACCCGTAGTCCTCGAGATGGTAGCGCGCGACCTTCTTCGGGTTCATGGGGTCGGTGAAGTCGACGATGTGCGTGTAGCCGCCGGACGTCTGCGCGACGCCGCCCGACTCGTACATCGAGTTGCGGTAGTTCGTCCCCTCCCACACGCGGCCCTGACGGCTCATCTCCTCATCGCCGATGAACAGGTAGACCTTGCCCGTGTTCTTCTGGAAGTACGGGAAGATCTCATGGCCGGAGTTGATCGGGAACACGGTGATGAGCTTCGGCTTCTCGATCGTACCGCCGTACTTGCCGTTGCCGACGTCCACGACGACGGTGCCGACGCCGCCCTGTGCGGAGTACGCGATACCGTCGTGCACCCAGAGATCGTGGATCCGCGCGTTCGGGTGCTTGTATTCGCTCACGTACTTCGGCTTGGTGATGTCCTTCACGTCGATGATGACGTACTTCGCGCCGCCCGAGATCGCGAACAGGTAGTCGTTCGTCGCGAAGGCGTTATGCACGCCGCCCGTGAGCTGCTCGTTGAACGTCGACGCGATCTTCGGGTGCGCCGGGGTCGCGAGGTCCAGGATGACCACGCCGTTGACGCGATTCGACGCGCCCTCGCGCGTCAGCACGGCGTAGCGCGCGTCGGGCGACACGGTGACGTCGTTGATCGTGCGGGCATCGATCTGGATCGAGTCCGTCTTCACGATGTTGTTCATGTCCGTGATGTCGAACATGATCGCGTAGCCGTCTCCGCCCCACGTTCCGACGATCGCGTAGTCGCGGCCGTCCTTGCCGGTGAACGGCCAGAAGTCCGACGTGTGCGTCGTGCTGATGCTGCCGCGTCCCGTGACCGTGATGCGGCGCCGCACGTCGCGCGGCGTCACCTCGATCACCTTCTCGGCGAAGCCGGCACCGGACTTCGCCATGAGCGTGTACCGGCCCGCATAATTGCCGGCGAACACCCACCCGTTAGGCGCCTGGTCGATGATGCCGGGGCCGCCCGGGGCGACGATCGAGTCGTCCGGTGTGTAGGTGTAGCTCCACGTGATCGGCGCGTCCTCGACCGCCGAACCGTTCGCGCGCTTCGCCACCGCGGTGAGATGAATGACGTCGCCGGTGCGGATCGAGGACTCCTTGATCGCGAGCTCGACGGAGGTCACCGGATTCGCCGCCACCGTATACCGCTTCTCCCCGCGCACTCCCTCCGCCTCGGCCGTGATCGTCACGGTGCCCGGCTTGAGGGCGCTGACGTTGCCGAACCGGTCGACACGCGCGACGGACGGATCGGAGCTCCGCCACGTGGGGACGAGCCCCTTGCGCTCGGACCGGTCCGCGTGGAGTCCCCTGGCGGTGTGCTGGAGCGTCACGCCCGTGTAGAGTCGTCCCGGCGCGGACGCGACCTCGATCGCCGTCAGCGTCGGCCACGTGATGGTGACGGGGATGTCGAGGGTGACCGGCGTACCGCCGAGACCGGATCCGGCCGTAGCGGTCGCCTTGAAGGTTCCCGCGCGAAGGCCCCGGACGATCCCGTCGCCGAAGTAGACGGCCATGCGAGGACCGCCCACGCGGACGACCGCGTTAGGGAGCTCTTTGCCACTGGAGTCATAGGCGGTGACCTTGAACGCCAGCGAGTCACCCACCTTGAGATTCACCCGCGTCGGCTCCGCCACGAGCCGAGCGACGGCGGGTTCGGGCTGAGTGGCCTGCTGCGCATGAAGCGTCGCGCGGGCGGCAGGTGCGGCCAGCGCAGCGGCAAGGACGGTCGTCAGCGGGATGGCAAATCGCACGAGACGCATAGTCGTATCGGTCGGGGACTGACAGCTCAGAGCTGGCATCTTCGCCACACACACGCCGGGTAGCAAGGTCGTCGATAATTGGGGAGTCAGACTCGATTCATATCGATTTGACGCAGCCGGACCGTCCGTTGCGTTGGGACAAAACGCTACCGGTGCGGTCAAAGGAATTAATCGAGTCTGACCCCAATTCTTTTGCGATTCTGGTCAGCGGTGACGGTCAGCCACGTGACGACGGCGCCGACGACGCAGAGTGCGGCACAGATCCACATGGCCTGGGCGAAGCCCTGCGTGAGACGTTCACCTGACAGCGTTTCCAACCCGCCCATGCCTGCCGCCGCCGGGAGCGCGGCCGCCGAGATCAGGCCCGCGAGCCGGGCCGCCGCGTTGTTCACGCCGGACGCCACGCCGGCGTCATCCTCCGGCGCTGCCGCCAGAACCGCCGCTGTGAGTGGCGCCACGAGCGACGACAGGCCCAGACCGAACACCACTGCCGCCGGCAACACATCCCGCACGTAGACGGCGTCCGGGCCTACGCGCGAAAAGAGCACCATGCCGACCGCGGCGACCAGCGCACCCACGGACATAGGGCCTCGAGCTCCTTCCCGCCGCGCAACCCGGCCCGCCAGCGGCGACAGCGCCAGCATCAGCACGTTCACCGGCAACAGGGCTGCTCCGCTCTGGAGCGCCGAGTATCCGACGTTCCCCTGCAGCTGCAGGACGAGCAGCAGGATCACGCCACCTAACGCGGCGTAGATGAGCACCGTGGCGGCGTTCGCCCCGGTGAATGCGCGCGAGCGAAACAGCGACGTGGGGACGAGCGGCGACGTCGACCGATGCTCCACGACGCCGAACACGACGAGCAGTGCGACGCCGAGCACCAGCAACGCCACGATGACCGGGCGCCCGAATCCCCCGCGCGGCCCTTCGATCAGGCCGGCCGTGAGCGCGCCGAGACCGGCCACGATCAACGCCGCGCCGACGTAGTCGATGTGCCTGCGTGATGATCGAGCACCCGGCCCGCCCGGTGCGCTCGCTGCGGCCGTTGCCCCGGGGGCCGTGGCACCTAACGCCAACCAGACCGCCGCCAGTGCCACGGGCGCGATCGCCGCAAACACCCACCGCCACGACGCCGCATCCACCAGCCAGCCGCCCATCAGCGGCCCGATCGCCGTCGACACCGCCGACCACCCGGCCCATCGACCGATCGCCGTCGCTCGCTCCGCTTCGCTGAACGACGACTCCAGCATCGCCAGGCTGTTCGGCACCAGCATGGCGCCCGCCGCGCCCTGCAGAAAGCGCAATCCGAGCAGCGCCGCCGACCCGGGCGCGAGCGCGCAGCCCACCGTGGCCCCGGCGAACGCCACCGCGCCAGCGCTGAACACGCGACGACGGCCATAGCGGTCGCCTAACGCGCCGCCGAGCAGGGTGAGCGCGCCCAGCGCGAGGAGATACGCGTTGACCACCCACTGCACGCCCTCGAGGGTCAGCCCGAGATCGCGCGCGATGGCCGGCAGCGCGACGTTGACGACCGTTCCCTCGAGAAACACAGCGCCGGACCCGACGATCGACGCCGCCAGCGTGCGTCGTCCCGCCGTGGAACCGAGCGTGAGGGCGGTCACGGCCGTGGCCGGCCTTCCAGGCGCTTCGCGTACGGCGCGTCCACGAGCTTTGCCTCTTCGGGGTGTGTCTCGAGCCAGCGTCGCACGAACGGGCAGCTCGGCACAACGCGATAGCCGCGCTCGCGCGCGAACCGGAACGCCGCCGTCGCGAGCGCCTCGGCCACCCCATGGCCGCGTGCGCCATCCGGCACGTACGTATGCTGGATGTCGATGACCTTCGGGCCGGCGCGCAGGTAGGTGAGCTCGGCTTCCTCATCATCCATGCGAACGACGAATCGGTTCTCGTCTTCCAGGTGCTCGACCTGCATCAGTCGCTCCGCGGCATCGGGCAATCGATGGCGAACATCGGTGACCGCCGTCCTTCGCTCGTCAACAACAGCTTTCCACTCCGTCCAAACCAGGTGATGCCTTCACCCTGCCATCGGCCGAGCGACGCGATGTTGCAGACGGACGGCGAAATCGCGCCACGCACCCGGCCCGTCGCCGAATCGGTGGCGAAGACGTAGACCTGCGTGTACGTGCGGACCGCGAGCCAGTGGCCGGCCGGCGAGAGCGAAGCGTCAGTGACCTGTCGGTCGGGGGCGGACCCGGGCACGATCGACAGGCTGTCGACCAGCTCGGCGACTGCCGTGTCCCGGCCCCACGCGTCGGCGGCCAACCGGAACACGAGCGCCGGGCGCAACCGATTGGCGGGCGAAACGAGCCGTCGCTTGGTGATCAGGTAGACGTCGCCGTTAGGCGCGACGTACATCGCCTCGACGTCGTGTGGGTGATCCGGGTAGCGGAAGCGCAGTGCGTCCGCGCGCAGATCGCCCACGAAGCCCGGCTGCCGCGCCGTCGGCTCGGGGACCCGGTAGATGATGCGTGTCCGATACGTCGCTTCGTTGTCGCCCACGTCGCCGATGTACACGCAAGCGTCAGGCTCGGTTCGCGTCGAAGCGGTCGTGTCCGTCGCGCGCGCACCGCACGGACCGACGGAGACCGCTTCCCAGTCGCTGTTCCTCGCCCCCGCGATGCGCCACACACCG
>Ga0105249_10001513_pt1 | contig 20395 bp, 21 predicted proteins | sample KBSS44metaG_FD_81522 | JGI IMG/M metagenome (GOLD analysis project Ga0105249, IMG submission 81522) | Switchgrass rhizosphere microbial communities from Kellogg Biological Station, Michigan, USA - KBS S4-4 metaG | ecosystem: Host-associated > Plants > Roots > Rhizosphere > Soil | place...
GGTCACGCTGCGGGAAGCGGGCCGCGCTTTCGAGCACGCGCAAAAAATCGCACGCAAGGAAGGCGCGGGCACACTGGTATGGGTCGGGCGCTTCGATCTGGTCGAATTCGCCCTGGTACTCGAGCCCGACGAACCGCTCGCCAGTGCCCGGCGAGCGATCTATGCGGGCATGAGCGCGCTAGCCGATGCGCTCGCGGTTCACGCGCCGCCGGAGACGCTGATTAATTTCGAATGGCCGGATGCGATTTTCATTGATGGCGGTCTGGTCGGCGGCGGGCGGCTCGCGTGGCCAAAAAAAACCGAGGAGAATAAGCGTCCCGACTGGTTAGTTTTCGGTGGGTTGCTGCGAACGGTAATTATGGGCCTTACGGAGCCTGGGCTGAGGCCGCATCTCGCTGCGCTCGAGGACGAAGGCTTCGAGGAGTTGGGACCTGGCCGCCTGGTCGAAACTTTCGCGCGGCACTTGATGGCCACAATCAATGCTTGGCAGCAGGAAGGGTTTGCGCAAGTCGCCGGGTCCTATCTTCCCCGACTCCCTGCAGAGGCGGGGATCGAGCGAATGATCGACGGCGTCGGTGACCTGTTGAACCGGAAGAAAGGCAAAGCAGAGATTGCGAAGAGAAAACTTCTTCCCGCGCTTATCAAACCCTCGTGGCTAGATGTGGAAACGGGAGAGATACTTTCGTGAAACTCTTGCGCACCATACGTCTCGATCCTTCGGACACTTTCGTTTTCGCGCATGTAGCCGAGCCAGGAGAGTGGGCGGTGTCCGGCGCCTTCGTGTTTTGGAATACCGATCTGACGAAACTTGAAGGAAAACCGCGCGCGGCTTTTCGCGGCGGATTTCTCGGCGTCGACACGTTCGGCTGGTCGACGCTCGTACAAATCGTCGAGGCAAAACCGAGCGATCGCTTAAATGTCATCGAAACGCTCGCGCAGAAGCTGGTCACACACTTCGGCGCTCCGGATCTGATCGCCGGCCGCGCTGCAGCGGAAGAAGAAGTAACGTTCGCAGAATCGCTCTGCGATCACCCGCTCGATACGCTCATCGCCATCCGCCGCACGTACGAGGACGGCGCGATTCGGGAAGCCTTCCGCACCTTACAGCCGCGTGGAGGGCCGAAACCGCTGCGCGCTTTCTCCTTTCTTGAAGTCCAAGGCGAGAACGACGGCCCGGACGAAGAGGTTGATCTCGTCGGTCTTGCCGGAGAGAAGCGCAAATGAAAGACTTCTGGCTCTCCTGCGGGCATCATTTGCTCGATCGCGGTCCGGGTGGCGGGCTCGTTGTCTCTGACGAATTTCTCAAGGTCTATTTCGCGCGGCCTGAACTTACGCCGCCACCCGAGGCCTGCGTCGTTGAGAAGACACTGCATGCGGCGCTCCTTTCAGACCCCCGCCGGCCAGTGGATGAGGATGAAATTGCAGCGATAGCCGATGCTGACGCGCGCGAAAATTGGACACTAGTGATCGATTTTCGCGATCATCTCTTGCGCTATCAGACGATAGAGGCCGCTTACCTAAGCTATGTGCGCGGTGGTCTCGGGCGCACGCCGCCGATCTTCTTCAATCAACTCGTTCACGTCATCCTGAGAAATGCACTTGATGGTTGCCAAGACGCATTTCAATTGCGTGCTGCGGAACTCTTCTTCCGCGCGCAGCGTGTGACCTTGCATGAAGGCTCTTTGCTTTCTGCTGACGAAGAAAGAATTGCGGGCTCGAACCCTGCGCCGACTTCGCCTTTAGTTTCAATGCTGGGACTCGAAGCTTCGACTGAAATTGATGTGTTGTCGGAAGAAAATGCCGAAAGCTATTTCGAGCGCAGCGACCAGTTCGACATGGCGCTTGATCTCACAGCGGGCAGACGCGGGCAGGCAGCACTTGGCGAAGTGATCGCCGTCTGGATCAAGCATCTCGTCGCGGTTGAAACGGATGTGGCATCTTTCGTCGAGGTAAAAGGCGCGAATTTTACTTGGTATGTCGGTCTTGATGCCGAAGGCACACAGATAGGCGACCTGCTATGGAATGGTGAAGAAGTTGATAGTCGCACCCGCGAGCGCGTCGCTGCACTCTACACTCTACGGTTTCGCGATCCGATGGCGGCCGCTGAAGCGGTCGGCGGCGAGCCGGTCTATCTCATTCTGGCCATGACACAGGAGAAAGTTCTGCGCATGAAGCCGCAGAATCTCATTACGGGTCTGCCAGTTCGGCATTTGGAGGCCGTCAGTTGAGTGCCGCGCTCGCGCGCATTTCGGTCGGCGTCGTGGTGGAACGGCGCAAAACGAGGAATGCGTGGATCGACTTCGCTTGGCGGCCCCTTTCAGTATTGGTAGGAGCGCCGGCAACGGACCCGTGGATGTTACTCAACGAAGATGGAGACGGCGCGACGTTTTATGCAGGTCATACGAACATCGAACTGCATATCTCCGAAACAACCCAATATCGCGACAACCTTGCAAGTGGTGCGCCGGCGCTATGGGTCGTATTGCGCCCAGGCGATGGTTCACCACCCTATGAATTACTTCTCGTAACGGCTGATCCATCGGAGGGCGAAGCGATGACCGAACCCGGTACCGATCTCGTCGAACCGGTTGCCATGCCGGAGGCAATTAGGGAACAAATCGCCGCTTTTGTCGCCGAACATCATGTCGAGCGCCCGTTTTTCAAGCGTAGGCGCGATCGCGTTGACCCCGATTTGATGGGCCGCCGGAGCCCCTTGCAAGAGAATGACGAATGAGCGAGTCGGAAAAATTTCTTGAGCGCTGGTCCCGTCGTAAGCAAGGAGCCGCGGAATCCGCGGAGGATTCCGTCGAAAATTCCACGGATCAGAAAGAGACCGATGTAAATCCGCATGTCGAAGAAAGAAGCCGAACCGCCGTCCGGCCAACGAAAGGAGGGGATGAATCCGAGCCCGTCTTCGATATCAAGAGTCTTCCGTCAATCGAATCGATAGTCGCGGGCACTGATATCCGCCCGTTTCTCGCTCCGGGCGTGCCTGAGGAATTAACCCGCGCGGCGCTTCGTCGCGCTTGGGTTGCGGACCCCGCAATTCGCGACTTCATCGGTATCTCGGAAAATTCCTGGGATTTTACGAAGCCGGACAGCATGCCGGGCTTCGGCCCACTGCAAATGACCGATGAACTGCGTAAAATAGTGACGCAGATGTTCGAGCACATCGGGCGGCCCGAATTGGAAGAGATCAAGGACGATGAGAAAGATAGGGCCAAACCGAAGGCCGACGCTGCTGAGCGAGTCGCCGAACTCAGCCCTCCCGAGCAAAAAAATATTCCATTGTCACGGAATTTTGTGGCCCAAACGGATATTCAGCACGAGCATATTGCGACGCAACAAGAAGTTGCTAACGAAAAGACCAATGATCCCAGCCCTAGGCGCGGTCACGGCCGTGCACTGCCCAAATAGCACCGAAGACTATTCAACGACCGCTATAGCCGGAACCTATTGACCTATTGCGGCAGTCGAATACCATTTTCCTTGGAATGCTTCTGAACAACGAGGTTTTGAATGCGTTCCGAGTTAGCGGCAAGCCTAAGAATTTTGGAGGTCGTGTGCGCGACCCTGGACTAAATGAAGCGTTTCGCTCCGCCGGCGGGATTACGGAACTTGCCCGTCGTCTAGGCATTTCCCAGCCTTCAGTTTCGAATTGGATTCGAGTCCCCGCCGAGCGCGTGATCGCAGTTGAAGCCGCGACCGGTATAGCGCGCGATAAGCTGCGTCCCGATCTTTATGGTGACAGTCGGGAAATCTCTTCGGAGATTGATGAAATCGATGCAGCTCGTGCGAGTGAATATGCGCTTATCGCGGCAACGTTGGCGAAAGCACCCAGCACAGATTTTTTGAAGCGCATTGGCGACTTGCGCGCCGATCCCAGCCCACTCGGGCTCCTGCATGCGGAACTCGCCGACGCGGCAAGCAAAACCAGCGCTGAACACGTCGAGCGGGAATTTTTCGATCTCTTTATCGGACTGGGGCGAGGGGAGCTTCTCCCTTACGGATCTTATTACCTGACAGGATTTCTGCATGAACGGCCGCTGGCGCGACTGCGTGGAGATTTGACTGAACTTGGCATCGAGCGTGCAAAGAGCGTTCACGAGCCAGAGGATCACGTTTCGATCTTGTTTGAACTGATGGCGGGTCTTGCCAGCGGACGTCTGCCGGCGCCGGAAGGTACCGACCGAAAGATTTTCGAGCGGCACATTAAACCGTGGGCCGGCCGTTTCTTCTACGATCTCGAAAACGCGAAAAGCGCCAAATTCTACCGCCGAGTTGGAACGCTCGGCCGAGTATTTACGGAAATCGAAGCTGAGGCTTTTTCGTTAGCGGCATGAGCCGCAGCGAAGTAATTCAAGGAGGATGACGGCGATGGACAAGGAAAAGAAAACGAAAGTGGGCCGCCGCGATTTTTTACGTGCAATAGGAGCGGGAGCGGGCCTTGCGGCCGCAGCTGCGGCTCCGCTCGCAACCGTGGCCAAAGCCGACACCGAGAACAACGATGAAAAACGGAAAGCTCGTTACAAGGAAACTGATCACGTGAAAACGTTTTACCGCGTCAACCGGTATCCGAGCTAAGGGAGGCAGCCGTGCTAATCAAAAGAACGGAACGTGAAGCGCGCCGCGGCCATCTCGCCGCAGCATTCGGAAGTCACTCGGGTGGTGGCCTTGATCGCCGCGCCTTTCTTCGCCGATCGGGGCTGGCAGCCGGTGGCTTAGCCGCACTCGGCGCATTACCGCTTGTAAGCGTGCAACGGGCAGAGGCGGGCCCGCCCGCGGCACCGGGCGCCGCAGTTACTTCAACGAAGGCGATCTGCACGCACTGTTCGGTCGGCTGCACGGTCATCGCCGAAGTGCAAAACGGCGTGTGGATCGGTCAGGAACCGGGCTGGGATAGCCCAATCAGCCGCGGCTCGCACTGTGCCAAGGGTGCATCAGTCCGTGAAATCGTCCATGGGGATCGCCGTCTGAAATATCCGATGAAGCTTGTGGACGGAAAATGGACCCGTGTCTCGTGGGATACGGCGATCAATGAAATCGGCGATAAGCTACTGGACATCCGCCAGAAGTCGGGGCCCGACTCCGTGTACTGGCTCGGCTCTGCGAAATTCTCGAACGAGGGTGCCTATCTCAATCGCAAATTCGCGGCTTTCTGGGGAACCAACAACTCCGACCACCAGGCGCGTATTTGTCACTCCACCACTGTTGCAGGCGTAGCCAACACCTGGGGCTACGGTGCGATGACCAATAGCTATAACGATATCCGCAATTCCAAGACCATGATCATCATGGGCGGCAATCCGGCTGAAGCGCATCCAGTTTCCTTGCAACATCTGCTGGCGGGTAAGGAACTCAACCGGGCGAACTACATCGTGATCGAGCCGCGCCTCACCCGGACAGCGGCGCATGCAACGGAATATGTGCGCATCCGTCCGGGCACCGACATTCCCGTGATTTGGGGTCTGTTGTGGCACGTATTCGAAAACGGTTGGGAAGACAAGGAGTTCATCAAGCAGCGGGTCTACGGCATGGATCAGATCCGCAAGGAAGTCGCGAAGTGGAATCCGCAAGAAGTCGAGCGGGTATCGGGCGTTCCCGGCGAGCAGTTGAAGCGCGTCGCCAAGATGTTCGCGACCGAAAAACCCTCGACACTCATCTGGTGCATGGGCGCGACGCAAAAGACAGTCGGCACCGCGAACGTGCGCGCCTTCTGTATCGCGTTGCTCGCTACTGGTAACGTCGGATCAGCTGGCACAGGTGCCAACATATTCCGCGGTCACTGCAACGTGCAGGGCGCGACTGATCTCGGCCTCGATATCGTGACGTTGCCACTCTATTACGGCCTCGTCGAAGGTGCATGGCGGCATTGGTGCCGCGTCTGGGAGGTTGATTACGCCTGGATGGAGGGGCGCTTTGATACGATAACTGGCGCGGACGGCAAGCCCGTCAAAATGATGAACACGCCGGGCATAGCTTCAACGCGATGGTTTGACGCAGCAACGCTCCCGAAGGACCAAGTCAGCCAGAAAGACAACATCAAAGCGATGATGGTGTTCGGACACGGCGGCAATACCGTGACCCGGATGCCGAAGGCTGCAGAAGGACTCGAGAAGCTCGAGCTGATGGTCGTCGTCGATCCGCACCCGACCACCTGGGCGGTACTCTCCGAACGGAAGAACGGAACCTATCTCTTGCCGGTCGCGACTCAATTCGAGTCGAAAGGTTCGCGCACGGCCTCAAATCGATCGATTCAATGGTACGAACCGGTGGTCAAGCCGATCTTCGAGTCGAAGGACGACTACGAGATCATGTATTTGCTCGCTAAGAAACTTGGCTTCGCGGACTCAATGTTCAAAAACATCAAGGTCGAGAACAACGTGCCCTCAGCCGAGGACATTCTCCGCGAGATCAATCGTGGCGGGTTCTCCACCGGCTATTGTGGTCAGTCGCCGGAACGCCTGAAAGCCCACATGAAGAATCAGGCTAAGTTCGACCTGGTTACGTTGCGCGCTCCCAAGAATGATCCAGAAGTCGGCGGTGACTACTACGGGTTGCCGTGGCCGTGCTGGGGCAAGCCGGAATTGAAACATCCGGGTACACACACTCTCTACAATACAAACCTTCATGTAATGGACGGCGGTGGAACGTTCCGCGCGCGCTTTGGCGTGGAGCGCGAGGGTGTCAACCTTCTGGCCGAAGGTTCTTACTCTTTGGGCTCGGAACTGAAGGACGGCTATCCGGAATTCAATTTCGGCGTCTTGAAAAAACTCGGCTGGGACAAAGATCTGACAGCGGACGAACTTGCGACCATCCAGAAAATCGGCGGCGCAAATCCGGATACCGTCTCCTGGGCGACCGACCTCTCGGGCGGCATCCAGCGCGTATGTCTGCAAGTGCACGGCGTGATGCATTACGGCAACGCTAAGGCGCGTGCCATGGCTTTCGGCTTACCGGATGCGGTGCCAGTACATCGCGAACCGATCTATACGCCGCGGCCGGAACTCGTTGAGAAGTATCCGACACTGCCTGACGCACGACAGTTCCGCGTGCCCAATATTGGTTTCACTGTGCAAAAAGCGGCAGTGGACAAGGGAGTCGCCAAGGAATACCCGATCATCCTCACTTCAGGTCGGTTGGTCGAATTTGAAGGTGGCGGTGAGGAAACTCGCTCCAACAAGTGGCTTGCCGAGTTGCAACAAGACATGTTCGTCGAGATCAACACGGCGGATGCATCCGATCGCGGCATCAAGGACGGCGGGTGGGTTTGGGTGCTCGGCCCTGAAGGCGGCGCCAAGGCCCGCATGAAGGCGCTCGTCACCGAACGCGTCGGCAAAGGGGTGGCCTGGTGCCCGTTCCACTTCGCGGGCTGGTTCCAGGGAGTCGACCAGCGCAGTAAATATCCGCCGGGAGCCGATCCGATCGTGCTCGGCGAAAGCGTCAACACACTCACGACCTACGGTTTTGATCCTGTCACCAATATGCAGGAACCGAAGGTCACCCTCTGTCAAATCAGAGCGGCATAGGAGGCGGTATCATGGCTCGGATGAAATTTCTCTGCGACGCTGACCGTTGCATCGAGTGCAACGCTTGCGTCACCGCCTGCAAGAACGAAAACGAAGTGCCTTGGGGCATCAACCGCAGGCGTGTCGTCACTATCAATGACGGCAAGCCCGGCGAGCGCTCTGTCTCCATGGCTTGTATGCACTGCACCGACGCGCCATGCGCTGCGGTGTGTCCGGTGAACTGCTTCTACACCACCGTTGACGGCGTGGTACTGCACTCGAAGGACCTTTGCATCGGCTGCGGTTATTGCTTCTACGCATGTCCGTTCGGCGCGCCGCAATATCCGCGCGTCGGCAATTTCGGCTCGCGCGGCAAGATGGATAAGTGCACCTTCTGCGCCGGCGGCCCGGAAGCGGATGGAACCGCCGCCGAGTTCGAGAAATACGGCGCCAACCGGCTCGCCGCCGGCAAGCTGCCGCTATGCGCCGAGATGTGCTCAACCAAATCGCTTCTCGCCGGCGACGGCGAGATTATCGCCCAAATCTACAAGGAACGTGTGATGAAACGCGGCTACGGCTCCGGAGCATGGGGTTGGCAGACCGCCTATAAAGAGACGATCACGGTTTAAGCGAACGAAAGAAACGGGAGGACAGTATGAAGAAGTTTCTTTCGAGAATCGGCCACGCATTGGGCGCGGTAGCGCTGCTCCTTATGCTGGCGATCGCATCGCCGGCGGGCGCACAACAGCCGAACATGGTCAACCCGACCGCGGATGCCGTGAAAGAACAACAATTGTTGCAGGAACTGAACCGCATTCAGGGCCGCATCAGCATTCCCGATACTAAAGAAGGTGTGCTCATTCAGCCGGCAGGACAAAGCTGGAGATATTTCCATGAAGTGATCCTGCGTTGGATTGGAGCCATAGCCCTGATCGGCATGCTCGCGCTGCTCGTGGTTTTCTATCTTGTACGCGGCACTGTGAAACTTGCTTCGGGCCGCTCAGGTCGAACGATCGTCCGCTTTGACGTTATTGAGCGCTCGGTGCACTGGATGACAGCGGTGAGCTTTATCATCCTCGCGCTTTCGGGTCTCAATATCACATTTGGCAAACCCCTGATCCTGCCGCTGGTCGGTCCGGAAATGTTCACGAGCATTTCGGTCCTATTTAAATACGCGCACAACTACCTAAGCTTCCCCTTCACCATCGGCGTCGCCTGCATGCTGTATCTTTGGCTCAAGGACAACATCCCGGATCAGTCCGATCTGGAATGGGTGAAACAGGGTGGTGGAATTATCGGCGACAAGCATCCGCCTGCGCGCCGCTTCAATGCCGGTCAGAAAGGCGTGTTCTGGCTCGTCGTGCTCGGCGGTGCCATCATGGCGATCTCCGGCTACATCCTAATGTTCCCGTTCTATGGAACGAACATCGCCAATATGCAGTGGGCGCAGATTTTTCACGGCGTCGTCGGCGTACTCCTTATCGCTGCGATTTTTGCTCACATTTATATCGGTACACTCGGCATGGAAGGCGCGTTCGAGGCCATGGGCTCGGGTGATGTGGACCTAAACTGGGCGAAGGAACATCACCGACTCTGGGTCGAGCAGGAAATGGGTGGCAAATCGGCTGCTTCCGGAGCCAAGCCACGTATGACTCCTGCCGAGTGACCGACGACGTAGCGACTGAAAGTTCCAGCGGCCAATTCACGGCTGTCTTTTCGTCGTAACAACGAGTTCTTCGTTCATCGCCTGTCGCATGGCATGCTTCGTCTACGTTCTTGGCAGTCAAGGGAAAGGCGGGCACCGAACCTATGTCGGCTGGACGCTCGATCTCGATCGGCGTCTGTTGCAGCACAATGCAGGCAAAGGCGCTCGTTCAACGCGTGGGCGCGTCTGGGTTCTCCTCTATTCGGAGCGATTTACTTCTCGCCGCAAAGCTATGAGTCGCGAATGGTACTTAAAGCGCGATAGGCGATTTAGAAAAAAGCTCGCGGGAGAAACCTAGCGCCAAGCTATTCGAAACCAGGCGGCGCCTTATCGAAGAGTGGGTTTGCTGCCTCGTAAGCGCGCGCAGCACGCAGCACACCCGAGTCATCATACATTCTGCCGACAATTTGCAACCCCACCGGCAAACCGTCCTTCGTGAAACCGCAGGGCACGCTCGCCGCCGGTTGTTGGGTCAGGTTGAATGGATAACTAAACGGCGTCCAGTCTAACCAGGCATTTCCTGCTGTATCGTCTGGCTGGAGTTTTCCGGTATCGAATGCGGGCGTCGCCACCGCCGGCGTGATAAGAAAATCGTATTTTGCCATCCATACCCGCATGCGGCTGCCGAGCGCGCCGCGATTGGAGTTGGCGACGAGATAAGTGCGCAATGGCATCTTCGCGCCCTCATCGGCGACCTCCCGAAGTGCCGGCTCAAGCAGCGCTTTCTTATCGTCTGGCAAGCCGCCGAGCGCGAAACCCGCGCCGGCCCACCACAAGGTGCGAAATATCTCTCCCGCTTCAGTCATGTCGGGGTCAGCTTGTTCGACGAGTGCACCAAGCACTTCGAACTGCTTCGCCGCAGCTTTCACCAGCGTTTCGACTTCGGGTACGATTTTTGGCTTACCGCCAAGCGTCAGGCTGAAGGCGATACGCTTTCCTTTGACGCCGTCTCCAACCCCTTTCGTGTAATCCTTCCCCTCATACGGAAGGTTATGCCAGTCACGTGGATCCGGTTTGGCGATAGAATTCATCATGAGAGCAAGATCGCCGACCGTCCGCGCCATCGGACCGACATGCGCCACCGTACCGAAAGGGGAGAGCGGGTAGGCTGCGACGCGCCCGAAACTCGGCTTCAAACCTGTGATGCCTGAGAGCGAAGCGGGGATACGGATCGAACCGCCGCCGTCCGTGCCCAGCGCGAGCGGAACCAACCGTGCCGCGAGCGCCGCCGATGAACCGCCCGACGAACCGCCCGGCGTCTTATTCGTGTTCCATGGATTACGGGTGACGCCGGTAAGCTGGCTGTCCGTGCATGCCTTCCAACCGAATTCGGGCGTTGTCGTTTTGCCGATCATCACCGCGCCGTCTTCCTTGAGCCGTGCGACGGTGGGAGCATCTTCTTCCCACGGGCCTTTCGGATCCACGGTGCATGAGCCGCGCAAGGTCGCCCAGCCCTTGGTGAGCAGGATGTCCTTCACCGCAACGGGAATTCCGTCGAGCGGGGAAAGAGGAGCGCCTTTCCTCCAGCGTTTTTCCGATTCGGCGGCCTGGGCGAGCGACGTCTTGCGGTCGACGACGCAGAAGGAGTTGATCTTCGGATCCAGCGTTTCGATCCGGCGCAAAAATGCTTCCGCCACTTCGACAGGCGACAGCTTATTTGCCGAATAGGCGGCGGACAGAGCCGTCGCGGTCATCTGGTAAATTGTTTTGCTCATGGGGAGGCCGGGTTGAGAACGTTTCCCGAACTATAACACCGGAAGTTTCCGGGACTAGCGTGGCATCTTTTCAAAGAAAACCCCGGGCCTTTCGGCCCGGGGTTTTATCCGGAAATTCGCGCAAATCGTCAGAACTTATAGTTCAAGCCGCCTCGCACGATGTTTTCTTTGAACTGCACGCTGGTCGGAATGCCGCCGCCGCAATTGGCGCAATCGATCTTGCCGAGATCCACATAGAGGTATTCGGCCTTGATCGACCAATTCGGCGTGAAGGCGTATTCCGCGCCGCCGCCCACCGTCCAGCCGATTTTCGTTTCGCTGTCCGAGCCGACGCCGGGCACGTTGGCGTTCACTTTTCCATAAGCAGCGCCGCCGGTCACGTAGGGCATGAACCGATCGATCGCATAACCAAGGCGAGCACGAGTTGTGCCGAGCCAGCTGGCTTTGGTTTCGCAAATGCCCGCCACGCAAGCGGTGCTGCCCTTTATATTGGCCCAATCGAGGTCGCTCTCGACGCCGAACACCGTCTGACCCCATTGATAATTGTAACCGATGGTGCCGCCGAGCAGGCCGCCGTCCGGTTTTGTATTGGAGCGCGCACCGGCGATGTCGAAAGTCGAGTCGCCCCATGCCCAGCCGCCGTTGATGCCGCCATAGAAACCCGTCCAATCGAATAGACGATAAATGGGTGCCTTCGTCGGATAGTCTGCCGGCGCCCGACGTGGAAGATCGGCTGCCGACACAGCTTGTGCGACGGTGCTCAGCGCAGCGACCGCCGTCATCGAAAGAAGAGCGCGTTTCATCACAAAATCTCCTGCGCTGGTGGGAGCTTTGCTCCCCGTTTTCGATCGTGGAATTAGCCTTGTATTGGGACAGGACCGGGACACGAAAATGGCGAGTCTTCGGCCTTCTTGTGCCTAACAGGGAACACCCGGTGCGGTTAACATCGGGCTACCTCCCCGTTATCGTTACAATCCGTATTACTCCGTGATGATGTCGACGACCTGGCTTGTCTCGGGGTCGACCAGCACAAGTTGATTGTTCACATACACATAGCGGTAACGCTTCAGCGTCGGCACCTCGACATATGTATCTGCCGGGAAGTCGTACAGCTCGACATCCTTCGTTATCGGGGCACCGATTTCGTAACGAACAACGGGGCCAGGACGAACAACGGTGCCCGGTGAGACACGCCGTTCGCGTATGACGGAGCGATAAACCGTCGTGCGCTGCTCAGGGCTAAGCTGAACGGGCCCCCTCGTTTCGGTCGTGGTGGTGATCGTCGTAGTTTGCGCGATCGCCGCCGGGGAGGCTGCGACAAGTGCAACAAGTAAGGCGGAATTGCGAACAAGCAAATTCATGACGTCTCCTCGCGCGCTGAAAATGGGACCCACAACAACGCGCAAGAGAAAACTTGGTTCCGCTCAACATTTGTGCGTGTGCTGAGCTTGCCGACAGCATTCTGCATGGCGCTCTTTGTTTTCATTGATCCAATTTTCAAACAGCTAGCCGTTCCCGCGCCCGCTTTTCAGCGCGGGGTCATCGTCAGGCCCGCTCGGATAAAGGGTGGCGCGGGACGCCGGAGACTTCGGTATAGATGCGAATATAGTCCTATCAATAAGCTATGTCAAGCGTCATTAGAGTGATGTGGAGAAAATTGCGCTTAGCCCTTGTGGGTCGGTTGACGAGGATGAATGGCGTCCTTGAAGTCGGGAAATTCCTTCCAGGCCGGCTCAGGAAAATCGCGGCCCGCTTTCGGAGAATAAATCGATTCTTCGACAATTTTCATCGTCGGAATATAGCGCGGACAATTGGGAAAGATCGCTTGCGCCGCCACGCGCACGATCATCTGGGCGCCGACCGCGTGCGCAAGCAGTGGATCGTCGCGGTGTACTGCGGCGGTGCCATTTATTCTTAGCCGGCGCGGCTTCTCAAAATCTATGAACAAGAGACCGATATTCGGATTGACCGCGATATTGCCGAGGCTCTTGAACATTCCGTTTCCGTCGTAGTCCGGAAAGGCAAGTTCGGAAGGGCCGACGACACGCACGAACCCCGGCGCTCCGCCCTTGAAGGATGAATCAGGGTGGCCTTGCGCGTCCGCTGTCGCAAGAAAGAAGAAGTATGACGACTCGATAAACGCCTTGTCGTTTTCCGAAAAGGCGGTGCGCATCAATTTTTCTTCGAGTCGGTCGGCGATCTTCCGGCTTGCAAATTCGTCCTGAAGCTCGCGGTTTCCTTGATGATAAAGCTTCGACGGTGTCATGGTGCCTCACAGACGTGAGCCAGGAAATGAAGCTTGCTCGCTAACGTCGAAATTACACCATTTCACGGAAGATTGCTTTTTCCTCTCCTCCAATGGGAATATTACTGCAGCGGGCTTGTTTTCGTCTTGTTGGGAGTGATGTTCAGGGAGAGAGCAATGAAGAGAGAGACGACAAGGTCTACGCTCGGATTGGTGGTCCTTTTGCTCATAGCCACCGTTTCAGTGGCTTTTGCGCAGGCAACCGTTCGCATACGCGGCACGATCGACAGCGTCGACGGGCAAACGATGACGGTTACCACCCGTGAAGGGACCAAACTCGAAGTTAAGCTAGCCGACAACCTTACAGTCGTCGGTATCGTCAAAGCTTCGCTCGCCGACATCAAGACGGGAAGCTATGTTGGCATAGCGGGCATGCCGCAGGAGGACGGAAGCCAGCGCGCGCTTGAGGTTTTGATTTTTCCCGAAGCTATGCGCGGCACTGCCGAAGGTTTTCATCCGTGGGATCTGCGCCCCTCAAGTACTATGACCAATGCATCCGTCGATAAGTTAGTTGAAAAGGTCGACGGCCGAGCATTGACGCTCAAATACAAGGACGGCGAGAAAAATATCGTCGTTCCGTTGGATATTCCGATTGTTGCTTACGTGCCGGGCGACAAGAGCGAGTTGAAGGCCGGCGTCAAGATTTTCGTAGCAGGCGCAGCGAAGCAGCCTGACGGAAGCCTGGTCGTGAGCCGTATCGGTGTCGGTCGCGATGGTCTGACACCGCCGATGTGACCAGACGATCGACAGAAAGCACACGGCCTTCTCAAGGCCGCGCCTTGGAAAGTCGTTGGCAGATTGAGGACCGATCTCGTGGGAGAGTGGGCCGAATAACGGAGGCAAGAATTGCTGGAAAAATTTGATTCGTTGATAAGAAGAAAAATACTTCATTCGTTCGACGGAGAGGATTCGTACCTGAATTTTACAGACCCAACTTATCGAACCTCGTCTAACACATTGCTTTCACTATGAAATAATCGTTGGGGCTTTGCCGTTTGTGTTTTGTTTATTCGAATGTTTCGGCTGGCTATTTTCCTATCTTGTAATTCTCGAGTTTCTAGTGCGGAATTATCCAACAAGAGCTCTGACCTAACGCCTTCCGGCGTTGCGGCCGAGCGACTTCAGATGCGCCAATTAGGGAGGCAAAATATGAATATCCGTTTCGTTGCTACGGCGTGCTCGGCCGCGGTGCTCGGTCTCGCAATCTCGTTCTCTGCACCAGCTGTAGCACAGGACGCCAAAGCTTGCGGTAAGCAGTGGACCGCAATGACGAAGGACCAGAAGAAAGATCTGAAGAAGAAAGATTACGTAGCGGATTGCGTAGCGAAGGCCGGCGGAGCCAAGGAAACCAAAAAAGAGGTGAAGAAGGAAGCTGAACCCAAAAAAGAGGTGAAGAAGGAAGCTGCCCCGCCGAAGGCTTCCACCGCCGATGCACCGCAAGGCAAGCCGGGACGTCAGGCCATGATCGCGCGGGAGCGCGCTTGCGGCAAGGAATGGCGTGAGAATAAAGCAGCCGGGAAGATCGAGAAGGGTCAGACCTGGCCAAAATACTGGAGCGCTTGTAATACGCGCTTGAAATCACAAGGCATGTGATCTCCGCTGGCGCGGTGGCGGGAGTTACTCTCGCCGCCGCGCCGCGATTTTTTTTATTTGATGCGGCAGATCGCTCTATTCCCCGCTCATTTCGTAAGTTGACCGTTCGGGCTCGCTTGGTCGACGGCTTCAGGAAGATATTTCGCGAGAATGTCGAGCGCCTGATCGACAGGGACGCCAAGGGAACGTGCAATCTGCTGAAGTTGCTTGTCGTTGAGGGCTGAACGCAATTGTTCCTTGGTGACGGGGATGTTTTGGCTGTTGGAGAGCCAGGACGCTACCTGCTTGCTCAGGCCAGCTTCCTCCAACTTATTCAAGATTCCTTGCAAATCTCCCATATTGGTTTTGGCCAGCACCTCTGAAAGAATCGAAGGCGCCTGCTTGCTGAGTTCGCCGGCGACGCCTCTGGCCAAACTCGCCCAATCAATGCTCATATGTTGCTCCTTAGCTGAATTGGCGCGAGTCTAGGCCAAGATATCCCGGGAAAAAAGTAAAAAGCCGCGAATTGACGTTATGCCGCGGCTAGATCTTCCGCCAAGACTGAAGGAAACTAAATCGTCTGCTGCGCGTTATCGCGTGGGCCCGAGCCCTATCGTGAAGGCCCAAGCGCCAGATTCAAGGGAATCGCCATGGATGCACGGATGCCTTCCGCCGGAAGACAGTTCCTATTCGGCGTCCGCGAGCCGGATCCAGTGACCAAGTGGACAGGTTTCGAACGAACAGCGGCTAGCTATGCAATTATCGGTATTTTTTTGTTGATGCTGGTTGGGGCGCTTCTTTATTCAAGAGCAATTCTATTGCCCGTTACTCTTGCCCTAACGATCGGCATTATGCTCGCGCCTGTCATAACCCGCGCCACCAGTTACAAAATCCCGTCGTGGCTTACAGCTTTAGCGGTCGTTGCCCTGTTTTTTTTGGTTCTCTATGCCGCAGTCGCCGCTCTGGCTGACTTCATTATTCAGTGGACAGGGAAGGGATCCCAGATCGCCTTGATATTGAAGGAGAAACTGCAGGTCTTTGATCGTCCGCTCGCAGCACTTCGCGATTTGCAGAACGCGTTATCATCTCCGCTCGGCATTGATGCCAGCACCTTTAAATTCGACATGACCGCCAATTTCATCACGCCGGTGCTTTCGATTTTAACGCCCGCGGTCAGCCAGATTTTCCTATTTTTCGGAACACTCTTCTTCTTTCTGACGGTGCACGAGAAGTTTCGGCGTTATCTGATAGCCTATTCTGCTCAGCGCAAAAATAGATTGCGCATCTTGCGCATCTTCAACGACGTCGAACGCAATCTATCCAGCTATATCGGAATTCTGACAGTCATCAATCTTGGGATCGGATTTCTGACCGCGATTTGGACAGGCTTGCTCGGGTTTCCTAACCCCGTCGCACTTGGTGTTCTTGCCTTTACGCTCAATTATATTCCTCTCATCGGACCCGCCATCATGGCGGCCGCCCTCTTTGCGGTCGGACTCGTTGTGTTTCCATCGTTCAGCTATGCGCTGATTGCCCCAGGTATTTTCATCGCCCAGGCGGCGATCGAAGGCCAATTCGCGACCCCAAATATCATCGGCAGGAAAATGACGATGAACCCGTTCGCAATCTTTCTTTCGATTGCATTCTGGACTTGGCTATGGGGACCGCTTGGTGCGCTGCTGGCGATGCCGGTGCTGATCGTCTGGATCGTGGTGTACGGCCACGTATTTCCGAGAGAAAGCGGAACGTTGCCGGAGTAAAATGGGCGTTCAATAAAATCCCGGCGTCGCTCCGCCGTCGACGGCGATCGCAGTGCCCTGGATATGACTGCCGCGTGGAGAGCACAGAAATAGCGCTAGTTCTGCGATGTCTTCCGGTTTGGCGATCCTTCGAATGCCCTGTTTTTCGATCACGCGCTTGATTGCTTCCTCGGGCGTGGTGTTCGCGGCCTTGGCGCGGCGCTTTGCCTGCTCGAAGAACCGTTCGGTTTCGGTGAGGCCGGGATGAATGGCGTTCACGTTGATGCCGTCGCGCTTGCCGAGATCCGCGAGACCCTTGGAGAAATTTGACAGCGCTGCGTTAACCGAGCCGCCGATCATGAAATTCTGATCGGGCGTGCGGGCAGCGCCTCCGATGATATTGACCACGTTTCCCTGCGCCGCTTTCAGCATCGGCCAGAATAATCGGCAAAGCCGCACGCTTGCGAAGAATTTCAGCGCGAAGCCGTCGTGCCATTCCTCATCGAACAGCTCCATAAAAGTTCCGGCCTTGGTGGCGCCTGCACTGTTAACGAGGATATCGCAGCGTCCAAAGCGAGAAGTAACCAGTTCGAATAATGCCTCGCAGTTCTCGAGTTGCCGCAGATCACCGGCGCAAGTGACGGTGCTGGGCCCGCCAGATTTAGCGATAATTTCGGAAGCATTCGCAAGATTTTGCGCGTTGGAAGCCGCGATAACGGTCTGCGCGCCCTCGCGTGCGAAAGCGGCTGCGATCGAACGGCCGATGCCGCGGCTGCCGCCGGTGATTACGACGATCTTGTGAGCAAACTCGCGATCCATGCTGCGATCCGGCCGCGAGAGGCGGCGCCGTTAGTGCCGTGCGATGCTGCGTACTTCGTTCAGAATGAAATTGCCGAGCCTCTTGCCGCGGTTGCGCAAGATCTGCAGCGGGTTCCTGTCGACGAAATAAGTGAGCAGGATCGAGTCGCGGGTATTGACCTCGGGGCCGACTGTGTCGACCGAATGATAAGTGTCTTTGTCGACCGCGAAGGCGTAGCCCGTATTCGGCGAAAACGACATCTGTGACGCTTTGTTGAAAGTCTTGTCGGCGTTACGAGAATGAAAGATCGTTCCGACATGCTTGATCGAATTGTCGCGCGGCAAATAAAGCTGGATCGTCATGCCCTTCCAGTGCGTGTCGGGATGGATGCCGATCCGGTAACCAGGCACGTCGCGCGTCAAAATCGGTATCGGATACATGCCAACACGATTGTATTTGTCGCCGTAACGGCGCTCCAGCCCTGGCGCGAGGCGACGTACGAAAGCATCGCGGACCTTCCTCGAACAAAGCGCCTTGCCGACAACATTCCACAATTTCCGTTTTTCCGCAGGCAGGTGGCGGATATATTCGGGAAACAAGTCGATTTTCACGCGCGTGCCGCCGCCGTTCATCGTACGCGTCGACTTGGTGCGGCCGGACATCGCGCGATAATCGCTCGCCACCGGCATAGCCTCCATCATCTGCGCGTAAACGTCGGGCGGGAAAATGTTCACAAGCTGCAGGTGATAGAACGGATTCTGTCCCTGCGGCGACGCGTCGATCGCGGCCGCGACATGATCGATGATGCGGTTGAGGTCGCGCTTATCCATATGCTGCACCTGGAGTTCTTTTTTGTGGGTCGTTGCCAGGATAGACAAGTAATTGAGCCTCTTCCGCTGTGCAAGACGAATTGGAACGCTAGTTCCTCGAGTTTGCGCTGCAAACTGGAAAAGTTCCAATCGGCGTTGCGCGTTGAAGTGTCGCTGCTAGACTGGAATCAACTAGAGGAAACGCAAGAACACTGTGCGGCTGTTGAGCGCGAATTTGCGCTCCGGACCGGGCGAGAAAGGAAGCCATGGCGGACGAACGCGCGGGGGGCGCGTCCGGACCGCGCGGGCCATCCTCGGTGCACAACCGGCGCCGACGCTGGTCCCGGTTCGGTCGGCAAGGAGGGCAGGGGCCGCGTGCGGCTCGGGCACCCGACGGCCCGTTTTATGCCGCCCTTGATCTCGGCACCAACAATTGCCGCCTGCTCGTCGCTTATCCGACCTCTGACTCGTTCCACGTAGTCGATGCGTTCTCACGCATAATCCGGCTCGGTGAAGGGCTGGGACGCTCCGGCCGCCTGTCCGAAGCAGCCATGGATCGTGCGATCGACGCGCTGAAAATCTGCGCCCGGAAGCTCGCTTACCGCAAGAATGTGCGCACCAGAATGATAGCGACTGAAGCTGCACGCTCTGCTTTGAACGGCGCGGAATTTCTTGCGCGCGCCAGGGAGGAAGCCGGGCTTTCGCTAGAAATCGTCGACCGTGAGACCGAGGCGCGGCTAGCGGCTCATGGCTGCGCTCCCTTGCTCGACCCCGATGCGGATGGCGCGATCCTGTTCGATATCGGGGGCGGGTCGTCGGAGCTGGCGTTTCTCGGCCGGCCAAGCAACGTCGATCGTGGTCCGGCAATCGCGCCAATGCATGCATGGGCGTCCATGCCCATGGGGGTCGTATCCTTGGCCGAGCGCCACGGCGGCGAAGCCGTTTCGCGCGAGACCTTCGAGGTGATGGTGGAGGAGGGCGTACCCCTTGTCGCCGATTTTGCGCGCTACGCCGGCGCCAAAGGTGCCAAGGATATCCACCTGCTCGGCACTTCGGGAACGGTCACTACGATTGCCGGGGTACATCTCGAATTGCCGCGCTACGATCGGCGGCAGGTGGACGGTATTTGGCTCTGTGCCAGGGATGTGACGACCGTCGTCGATCGTCTGGTCGCGACGAGCTACGCAGAGCGTGTCGCGCACCCTTGCATCGGTATCGAGCGAGCCGACCTGGTGCTCGCAGGCTGTGCGATTTTCGAGGCGATCCGCCGTGTGTTCCCGTGCGAACGCTTGCGCGTCGCCGATCGCGGACTGCGCGAAGGAATGCTGGTGGAACTCATGCGTGCCGATGGTGTATGGGCAAAGCATGAAGGACACCGGCCGTAAGAAACAAAAGCTCAAGCCATCGCGCACGCGCACCCTGTCGTCGCGGCAATGGCTCGTGCGCCAGCTCAACGATCCCTATGTGAAGCGGGCGAAGAGCGAAGGCTATCGCTCGCGCGCGGCCTATAAATTGGCCGAGATTGACGACAAGGCGCGGTTTTTGAAACGCGGTACCCGTGTGGTGGATCTCGGAGCCGCACCCGGCGGCTGGAGCCAGATCGCCGCAGAGCGTACGGGTGCCTCCGACGGCAAGGGCAAAGTCGTCGCGATCGACCTGCTTGATGTGGAAGCGATCAAGGGCGTTGAATTCTTGCGGCTCGATTTCCTCGACCAAGGCGCGCCGGAGAAACTGAAGATGATGCTCGGGGGGCCTGCTGACATTGTCCTCTCCGACATGGCGGGCAATACGACTGGCCATAGGCAGACCGATCACATCAAAATCCTGGCGCTGGTTGAAGCTGCCGCCGAATTCGCCCGCGAAGTGCTCGCGCCCGGCGGGACGTTCCTCGCCAAGGTCATTCAGGGAGGCACCGAGCATTCGCTGCTCGCGGAATTGAAGCGAGATTATGCGAGCGTCAAGCACATCAAGCCGCCTGCGAGCCGCTCGGATTCAGCGGAGCTTTACGTGCTCGCGACTGGCTTTCGCGGCTGATCAAATTTCCCGCGTTGATTCCGCTTCCGGCGCTTCGATTGGGGGCTTCGCGGTAAGTGAGGCGCCGGCGTCGATCGGCAATCTCAACAGGAAGAAAATCGAGCAAGCTGAAAGCCCGCCGATGACCAGAAACGCAAACATGAAATCGCTGGCCAGAATCAAGTCGTCGCCTCGCACATAACGTACGCTCTCCAGCGCAAGCGCAGCGA
>Ga0105249_10001516_pt1 | contig 20382 bp, 19 predicted proteins | sample KBSS44metaG_FD_81522 | JGI IMG/M metagenome (GOLD analysis project Ga0105249, IMG submission 81522) | Switchgrass rhizosphere microbial communities from Kellogg Biological Station, Michigan, USA - KBS S4-4 metaG | ecosystem: Host-associated > Plants > Roots > Rhizosphere > Soil | place...
CACGATCGTGCTGGCGCTGATGCCCGGCTCCGGCGACTCGATCCAGGCGCTGAAGGCGGGGGTCATGGAGATCCCCGACGTGATCGTCGTCAACAAGGCCGACCACCCGATGACCGACACGATGGTCCGCGAGGTGCGCGGCGTGCTCGCCCTCTCCCAGGATCCCGAAGGCTGGAAGGTGCCGATCCTGCGCACCGAGGCGGCGCGCGGCGAGGGGATCGAGGAACTGGCGGCGAAGATCGAGGAGCACCGCGAGTTCATCGAGAGCGAGGGGACGCTGACCGAGCGCCGTGCCCGCAACCTGCGCAGCGAGGTGCTGGGGATCGCCACCTCGCGGATGCGGCGGCGGCTCGAAGCCGAGGTCGAGGCAGACCCGAGGACGGCCGAGCTGCTCGACCGGGTGGTGCGGCGTGAGCTCGACCCGGCCAGCGCCGCCGGCGAGCTGCTCGAGAGGCACCTCGATGAGTGATCGCGAGCACGCGGCGACGCCCTCGGCCCAGGAGGCCGCGAGCTGGGTCGGCGCCAGCCTGACCGAGATCGGCGGCGACCGGGTCGGTTCGGTCGAGGGCTTCTACGTCGACAGCGAGGGCGGCGAGCCGGTCTGGCTGATCGCGCGTCTCGGGCGCCGCCGTGGTACCCGCGTCGTCGCCCTGCCGCTGGGCGAATGCGCCGGATTTCCGACCGGTGTGTGGACGGCGCAGGGCGCCGACGCACTGCGCCGGGCGCCCGTCGTCGATCCGATCCGGCCGCTGCGGCGCGAGCACGAGCTGACGATCTGCGGCCACTTCGGGATCGGTTCGCGGGTCGGCCGCGCCGCCGCCCTCTCCGGCCGCAGCGAAGGCGAGGTCACTGCGACCCCGCCGGCCGCCGGCTGAGATCCAGCGCCGTCATTTCCCCGTAATCCCTCCGTGCGAGGGTTCGAGTAGATGCTGCTCTTGATCCTCTTCGGTTTCGTCGCCGGGGCCGCTACCGCGGTCTCGCCCTGCGTCCTGCCGGTCCTGCCGATCGCCCTCTCAGCCGGCGCCACCGGTGGCCGTCGCCGCCCGCTGGGGATCGTTGCCGGCCTCACCGTCTCCTTCACCTTCGCGATCGTCGCCCTGGTCTACGTGATCGACGCTCTCGGGCTGCCCGGCGGGCTGGTCCGCGACATCGCGATCGGGGTGCTGCTGGCCTTCGGCGTGGTTCTGGTCGTGCCGCCCCTGGCCGCTCGTTTCGAGGCCGCGGCGAGCCGCATCACCTCCCGCGTCGGCACCCGGCGCACCGACGCCGACGGCTTCTGGTCGGGGACGCTCCTCGGCGCCAGCCTCGGCATCCTCTACGCGCCCTGCGCCAGCGCCGTCCTCGCCGGGGTGATCGTCGTCACGGCCTCGCAGGACTTCAGCGCCGGCCGGCTCGCGGTGGCCCTAGCCTACGCGCTCGGCTCGGCCTCGGTCCTTTACGTGCTGATGCTCGGCGGCCGCCGCCTGATCCGGCCGCTGGCCCGGCGCGCCGGCGCCCTCCAGGTCGCGACCGGGGCGGTGTTGATCGTCGTCGGGCTGGCGATGCTCGGCGACTACGACCTCCGATTCCAGCGTGAGGTCGTTGCTGACCTTCCCTCTTTCCTCGTCAACCCGGCCGAAGGGATCGAGAACGCCGGCCCGGCGCGCTCGGCACTCGCCTCGATCAGCGGCGTCTCGCCGCACGGTCTCGGCACGCGGGCGACCGAGGGCTCCGAAGAAGAGGAAGAGATCACGCGGACGCCGCCGTCGCGGCTCGCCGCCGAGAAGACGAAGCTGCCCGACTACGGCAAGGCGCCCGAATTCACCGACACCGAGCGCTGGTTCAACACCCCCGGCGGCAAGCCGCTGACTCTGCGCCAGCTGCGCGGCAAGGTGGTTCTGGTCGACTTCTGGACCTACAGCTGCGTCAACTGCATCCGCACCCTGCCCTACCTCAACGCCTGGTACCAGCGCTACCACCGCGACGGCTTCGTGATCGTCGGCGTCCACACCCCCGAGTTCCCGTTCGAGCGCGAAGCGGGCAACGTCGAAGCGGCGATCGAGCGGGAAGGGATCCACTACCCGGTGGTCCAGGACAACGAAGCGGGGACGTGGCGCGCCTACGGCAACCTCTACTGGCCTTCCGAGTACTTCCTCGACGCCGACGGGAACGTCCGCTTCGCCGACGCCGGCGAGGGCGAATACGAAGAGAAGGAAGCGGTGATCCGGCGGCTGCTTGCCGAAGCCGGCGCGAAGCCCGGCCGCGCCCGGGCCGACGCCCACGGGATCGCGCCCTCGGCGGGGACGACGACCCCCGAGACCTACCTCGGTCCCTACCGGGCCGAACGCAACGCCAACGTCGATCCCAAACCGAGCCGGGGGCTGTTCGAGTTCACCGCGCCCGAACAGCTCGACGAAAATGAGTGGGCGCTCGGCGGCCGCTGGCGGATCGCCTCGGAGTCGGTCACCGCCGACGCCGGCGCCTCGCTGAAGCTCGACTTCAACGCCCGTCGCGTCTATCTGGTGTTGGGGTCGCCTTCGGGGCCACGGAAGATGAGCGTCTTCCTCGACGGCAAGCCGATCGCGCCTGCCGATGCCGGCGAAGACGTCCACGGCGGAGCCGTCACCGTCACCGCCCAGCGCCTCTACAACCTGGTCGACCTGCCCGGGGTCGAGCATCACGTCCTCGAACTGCGGCCGCAAGCGGGGATCATGGGGTATGCCTTCACCTTCGGATAACGGGGCCGGCCGCGTCTTGGTCGTCGACGACGAGCCGACGATCGTCGAGATCGTCGGCCGCTACCTCGAGCGGGCGGGATACGAGGCGGCCGGCGCCGCCGACGGCTTCGAGGCGCTCGAGCAGGCGGCGGCGGAGCGGCCCGACCTGGTCGTACTCGACCTGATGCTGCCGGGGATCGACGGGATCGAGGTGATGCGGCGGCTGCGTGAGCTGCCGGGCCCGCCGCTGGCGGTGATCCTGCTGACCGCGCGCGGCGAGGAGTCAGACCGGCTGGTGGGGCTGCGGCAGGGCGCCGACGACTACGTCGTCAAGCCGTTCTCGCCGGCCGAACTGGTCGCCCGCGTCGGTGCCGTCCTGCGCCGCACCCGGCCGTCCGAGTCCGACGCCGAGGAGCCGCCGATCGAGGTCGGGCCGCTGCGGATCGAGCCGGCCAGCCGGCGGGTATTCCTCGACGGCGCTGAGGTGCAGCTGACGATGCGTGAGTTCGACCTGCTCGCCTTCCTCGCCGCCCATCCGGGCCGTGTCTACTCGCGCGACCAGCTGATGGAATCGGTCTGGGGCGAGCCCTACTTCGAGGACACCAGCACCGTCACCGTCCACATCCGCCGGCTCCGCGCCAAGCTCGGCGACGACCCCTCCGAGCCCCGCTTCATCGAGACGGTCTGGGGCGTCGGCTACAGGCTGCGGCTGTGAAGCGCGCGATCCCGATCGCGCTTGCCGCCTTCCTCGCCGGCGCCGCCGCGGTCGCGGTGCCGAGCCGGATGGGACTGGTGCAGGCGTTGCTGGTCCTGCTCGCGGTCGGTGCCGCCGCACTCGCCGCGGCGCTGGCGGTGCGGCTCTCGATGGAGCAGCGGGCGGCGCGCGAAGTCGAGGAGGCGCGGCGGGCGCTGGTCGCCGCGGCCTCGCACGACCTGCGGACCCCGCTCGCCTCGCTGCGGCTGCTGGTCGACGCGATCGAGGACGGGGTCGCGACGGGGGAGACCCGCGACCGCTACCTGGCCGAGATCCGCACCCACGTCGCCGTCCTCAGCGACCTGATCGACGACCTCTTCGAGCTCTCGCGGATCGAGGCCGGCGACATCTCCTGGTCCCTCCGTCAGGTCGAGCTGGGCGAGCTGATCGGCGAGACCGTGGCGGCGATGCGGGCGCCCGCCGAGGAGCGCGGCGTCCGGCTCGCCGCCGAGTCGGCGCCCGGTGTCCGGGCCGAGGTCGACGCCGAAAAGGTCCAGCGCGTCCTCTTCAACCTGATCCAGAACGCGATCCGCCACACCCCCGCCGACGGCAGTGTCACCGTGCGGGCGCGCCCGCACGGCGGCGAGGTCGAGGTCGAGGTCGCCGACGACGGCGAGGGGATCCCGCCCGGCGACGGCGAGCGCGTCTTCGAGGCCTTCTACCGCGGCGACGCCTCGCGCGGCGCAGACGGCGCCGGCCTCGGCCTGGCGATCTCCCGCGCGATCATCGAGGCCCACGGCGGCCGGATCTGGCTCGAAGACGCGATGCCCGGTACCCGCGTCCGCTTCACCCTCCCCGCCGCCTAGCGCGAGCTGGTTAGAGCTGGAGGCTCTTCACCTGCAGTAGCTCCTCGAGGCCGAAGCGGCCGTTCTCGCGGCCGTGGCCGGACTGGCCGAAGCCGCCGAACGGGGCCATCGGGTTGAAGGCGCCGCCGTTGATCTCGATCTGGCCGCCGCGCAGGCGCTTGGCGACGGCGATCGCGCGGTCGGGGTCGGCCGACCAGACGCCGCCAGCGAGGCCGTAGGCGGTGCCGTTGGCGATCCGCACCGCATCCTCCTCGCCCTCGTAGGGCTGGATCGCGAGGACCGGCCCGAAGATCTCCTCCTGGGCGATCGTCATCTCCGGCTCGACCTCGGAGAAGACGGTGGGGCGGACGAAGTAGCCGCGCTCGAGGCCCTCCGGCGCCTCGGCACCGCCGGTCAGCAGCCGCGCGCCCTCCTCGGTCCCCTTCTCGATGTAGCCGCGGACCCGCTCACGCTGGGTCGCCGAGACCAGCGGGCCGAGCCGGCTCGCCTCGTCGAAGTGGTCACCCGGGGTGAAGGCCTCGGCACTCGCCTTGGCGATCGCTTCGGCCTCGGCGAGCCGCTGCCTCGGCACCAGCATCCGGGTCAGCGCGCTGCAGGTCTGGCCCGAGTTGAGGAAGCACTTGGCGACGCCGTCGGGGACGGCCTTGTCGAGCTCGGCATCGTCGAGGAGCACGTTCGGCGACTTGCCACCGAGCTCCATCGCGACCGGCTTGACGGTCTCGGCGGCGAGCTCGGAGACCCGCCGCCCTGCCCGGGTCGAGCCGGTGAAGGAGACCATGTCGATGCCGGGATGGGCGGCGATCGCCTCGCCGACCACCGGCCCGGTGCCGCTGACCAGGTTGAAGACGCCCGGCGGCAGACCGGCGGCCTCGATCGCCTCGGCCAGCGCGAAGGCGTTCAGCGGCACCACCTCGCTCGGCTTCAGCACCACGGTGCAGCCGGCCCCGAGCGCGGCGGCGACCTTGGCGCCGATCTGGTTGAGCGGATAGTTCCAGGGGGTGATCGCACCGACCACGCCGATCGGTTCGCGCAGCACCCGCGAGTTGCCGATCTCCTCCTCCCAGGCCACTTCCTCCATCAGCCCTGGCATCGCCGCGAAGTGGTTGATCCCGAGCCCGACCTGGATCATCCGCGAGAGCTTCAGCGGCATCCCCAGCTCCTGGGCGATCATCGCCGCCAGCTCGTCGGCGCGCGCCTCGAGGTTGGCGGCGATCGCGCCGATCAATCGTGCCCGCTCCTCGCGCGGCGCCTGCGACCAGCTCTCGAACGCCTCCCGCGCCGCCTCGACCGCGCGATCGACCTCGACCGGCGTGCAGCCCGGCACCGTGGCGATCGTCTCCTCGCTGGTCGGGTTGACCACCTCGATCGGATCGGCGCCGCTCGGCTCGACCCACTCGCCGCCGATGAACACCGTCTCCCGCGCCTGCAGCTCCGCCGCCGTCGCCATCCCAGAACCTCCGCCCGTTGCTCGATTTCGGTCCAGCAAAAGTAGCGCCTGATCGCCGGCGGCAGCGAAAGCTCAGCTGAGCTCGCCGGCGACCGGGAGGGTGGCGCTGACCGCGGCCTCCCAGCCGGGGCCGGGGACCTGGCGGGCGTCGCGGGCGTGGAGGATCTCGCCGCAGCGTTCGCAGATGCCGCGGTCGGAGACCTCGCCGCCGCACTCCTTGTGGACGATCAGCCGGGGAGCGCCGGCGGGGCCGGCCGAGTAGCGATCGCCCCAGTGCATGAGGGCGATCAGCGCCGGCCAGAGGTCGAGCCCCTTCTCGGTCAGGAAGTACTCGTAACGGGGCGGGCTTTCCTGGTAGGCGCGGCGCTCGAGGATGTTTTCGTCGACGAGCCGCTGCAGCCGGGCGGAGAGGACATTGCGGGCGATCCCGAGGCTTTGCTGCAGTTCGCCGAAGCGGCGGTTGCCGTTGAGGATGTCGCGGACGATCAGCAGCGACCAGCGCTCGCCGATCACCTCCAGCGACTTGGCGATCGAGCAGAACTGGCCTGGATAGTCGGAAGGCAGCACGAATGTGAAGTTTTTCACAGTTGGTTGCATGAAGCAACCGTCTCCGGTAGGGTCGACCTCGCAATAGGTTGCATGACGAAACCATCGCAACCGTAGTCCGATCGGAGGCGATCGAGATGAGGCTCGTCCCAAGGCACAGAAGGCGTCAGCGCAGCGCGACCGGCATGGCGCGGATCGAGATCAGCCAGGCGGAGATCACCGCCGACCTCGCCTACCGCGGCGAAGGGCGGCGGCTCGAGGCGGTTCAGGCGTCCGCGGCGCGGAGCCGCCGATGAGCGCTGAGGGCGTCGTCGTCGCCGGCGACGCCAACGCGGCGGAGGTCGCGAAGGCCTTCGCCGCCCGCAGTCCAGAGACCTCGCGCCGCCGCACCCTGATCTGGCAGGACCCAGTGCCGACCGCGGCAGCCGGCGCGACGATGACCGGCATGGAGTACATGCGCGCGGTCGTAACCGGCGAGCTGCCGCCGCCGCCGATTGCGGTGACGATGAGCCTGCGGCCGATCGAGCTGGAGGAGGGGAGGGTGATATTCGAGGGCGAACCCGGCGAGGAGCACTACAACCCGATCGGCGTCGTCCACGGCGGCTACGCCGCCACCCTGCTCGACTCAGCGCTCGGCTGCGCCGTCCACACGACGCTGCCGGCCGGCGTCGGCTACACCTCGCTCGGGCTCGAGGCGAAGTACGTGCGGCCGATCACCCGCGACACCGGCCGCGTCCTCTGCGAGGCGACGGTGATCTACCGGGGCCGTAAGCAGGCGACCGCCGAGGCCCGGCTCACCGCCGCCGACAGCGGCAAGCTGCTCGCCCACGGCCTGGCGACGCTGATGATCCTCGGTGGCGAATGAAGTGTCAGGCGTCGTTGGCGGCCAGCGCGACCAGCAGGCGGACGCCGTAGCCGCTGGCGTCCTTGCCGGTGTACTCGCGGCCGACGTCCCAGGCGGTGCCGGCGATGTCGAGGTGCGCCCACGGCTTGCCGTCGACGAACTCCTCGAGGAAGGAGGCGGCGGTGATCGTCCCTGCCTCGCGCTTCGAAGCGAGGTTGGAGAGGTCGGCGACCGTCCCCTTCATCATCGCCTTGAACTCAGGGTGCAGCGGCAGTCGCCAGACCAGCTCGCCGGTCTCCTCGCCGGCGGCGGTGACCGCGGCGGCGAGCTCGTCGTCGTTGGAGATCACCGCGGCGTAGGTCGAGCCGAGGGCGATCAGGACGGCGCCGGTCAGCGTCGCCAGGTCGACCAACCGCTCGGCGCCGAGCTCGACCGCGTAGGCGAGCGCGTCGGCGAGGATCAGCCGGCCCTCGGCGTCGGTGTTGTTGACCTCGACGGTCTTGCCGTTGTATTGGGTGATCACGTCGCCGGGCTTGATCGCGGTCCCGGAGGGCATGTTCTCGGTCGCCGGCACGACCGCGACGAGGTCGACAGGGAGGCCGAGCTCGGCGATCGCTGCAACCGCCTCGAGCACCGCAGCGCCGCCGGACATGTCGTACTTCATCTCATGCATCGCGGCACTCGGCTTCAGCGAGATGCCGCCGGTGTCGAAGGTGACGCCCTTGCCGACGAAGCCGAGGGTCGGGCCGGGGCCGCCACCGGCGTAGCGGAGGACGATCAACCGCGGCTCCTCGGCGCTGCCTTGGCTGACCGCAAGCAGCCCACCCATCTTCTTCGCCCGGATCTGCTCGAGGCCGAGCACCTCGGCGCTGACCGCGTCGTGGGCGGCGGCGATCTCCTCGGCGCGCTCGGCGAGGTAGGTGGGGGTGGCGAAGTTGGCGGGAGTGCTCTGCAGGTCGCGGGCGCGGTTGACCGCCTCGGCGACGACCCCGGCCGTCGCGGCCGCCTCGGCCGCTTCGGCCGGCCCGAGCAGGGTCAGCGACTCGATCTCCGCCGCCGGCTCGTCGGGGTCGGCGGCGCGGAAGCGGTCGTAGCGGTAGGCGCCGAGCACGGTGCCGGTGACGATCGCCTCGGCGGCGACGGCGGGCTCGATCCCCTCCGGCAGCACCCAGGCCAGCGCGCTCGCCCGCAGCGACCCCGCCTCCTTGGCGACCAGCGCCGCGGCTACCCGCAGCCGCTCGGCGTCGAGCTCGTCGCTTTTGCCGAGCCCGGCGACGACCACGCGGGCCTCGCCGGCGAAGAGGGTGGAGAGCCGTTTGTAGGCCCCCTTGGCGGCCGCGGCGCCCGCCGCCTCGGCGAGCTCCGCCGGCAGCGAGCCGTCCTCGGTCAGCCCGACCGCGAGGAGGTCGGCGTCAGCTTCGCCCAGCTCGATCTGCGTCACCGCGATCTTCATCGGCCGCGAGTCTATGCATCCGCTCCCGCCGGCCCGCTGGCTGCCGGCGGCAGGGCTCCCGGTATCGTCCGGAACAGGCACGGGGCAGGCGGCTCCGCGCGGACCAATCAGGCAAGGAAAGGGAACCGATGTCCAGCTCAGTGATCCTAGGAACCGCGCGCACCCCGGTCGGCAAGATGGGCGGAGCGTTCGCCTCGCTCGACGCCACCGAGCTCGGCGGCATCGCGATCGAGGCCGCGCTGGAGCGCTCGGGCGTCGACGCCGGGCAGGTCGAGCAGGTCGTCTTCGGCCAGGTCCTGCAGGCGGGCCAGGGCCAGATCCCCTCGCGCCAGGCCCAGATCAAGGGCGGTATCCCAAAGGAGGTTCCCTCCGAGACGATCAACAAGGTCTGCGCCTCGGGCATGCGCACCCTCGGCCTCGCCGACCAGGCGATCCGCGCCGGCGACCTCGAGATCGCCGTGACCGGCGGCATGGAGTCGATGAGTCAGGCGCCGTACCTGCTGCCCAACGCCCGCTTCGGTTTCCGGATGGGCGATGTCCAGGCGCTCGACGCGATGACCCACGACGGGCTCACCAACCCCTTCACCGGCAAACAGATGATCAACGAGGCCTCCGAGGTCTCCAACGAGCTCGAGATCACCCGCGCCGACATGGACAAATTTGCCGTCCGCTCGCAGCAGCTCGCTGGCGAGGCGACCGAAGCGGGCCGGATCGCCGAGGAGATCGTCCCGGTCACGGTCAAGTCGCGGAAGTCGGAAACGACGGTCGAGGTCGACGAGGCGCCGCGCCCGGAAACGACGCTCGAGGTGCTCTCCAACCTGAAGGCAGTCGGCGGCGAGGGCGCGACCCATACCGCCGGCAACGCGCCGGGCGTCAACGACGGCGCCGGCGCGATTGTCGTCGCCTCCCAGGAGTGGGCGCAGAAGGAAGGCAAGACGCCGCTCGCCAAGGTCGTCTCCTACGCGACCGTCGCCGACGACTTCGCCTACCTCGCCCGGACTCCCGGCAACGCCGCCCTCAAGGCGCTCGAGAAGATTGGCAAGACGCCGCAGGACGTCGACCTCTGGGAGATCAACGAGGCCTTCGCCTCGGTCGTGATCGGCTCGATGCGGATCCTCGGCATCGACGAAGAGAACGTCAACGTGAACGGCGGCGCGATCGCCTTCGGCCACCCGATCGGCGCCTCGGGCGCTCGTATCGTCGGCTCCTTGGTTCACGAGCTCGCGCGCCGCGGCGGCGGCCTCGGCGTCGCCGCGATCTGCTCCGGCGGCGGCCAGGGCGATGCGATCGTCGTCGAAGTCTGAGGCCCAGCGGGCCGCCGCTTTCTTCGATCTCGACAAGACCCTGATGGCGGGGTCGAGCGGGATGCAGTTCGCCCGCGTCGCCACCCGCCAGGGGATCGTCAACCGGCGCCAGCTCGCCCGCTGGGGGGTCGAGCACCTGCGCTACCGCCTGCGCGGGACCACCGACGAGCGCACCACCGAGGTGCTGCGGGTCGCGCGCGAGCTGATCACCGGGGTGCCGGCGCTGAAGATCGCGCGGATGGGGCCCGAGGTGATGGCCGACATCCTGCCCCGCGTCTACCCGCAGATGCTGGCCGAGGTCCACGCCCACCAGGACGCCGGCCGGCCGACCTTCATCGTCAGCGCCGCCGGCAACGAAATCGTCGAATCGCTGGCCCAGGTGCTGGGGATGGAGGGCGGGATCGGCACCAGCTACGAGGTCGACCCCGAGGGCAACTTCACCGGCCGCTTCGAGGGCCCCTTCGTCTACGGGCCCGGCAAGGTCGAGGCGATGGAGAGCTTCGCCGCCACCCACGGCATCGACCTCGCCGCCTCCTACGCCTACTCCGACTCGCTCTCCGACCTGCCGATGCTGCGCGCGGTCGGCAACCCGGTGGCGGTCAACCCCGATCCACCGCTGGCGGCGATCGCCAAAGAGGAGGGTTGGCAGGTGCTGCGCTTCGAACGGCTCGGGCGGCGGCTGATCGCGGTCGCGGTGACGCTGACGGCGACCGCCCTCGCCTTCGGCGGCTCGCGCCTCGCCGCCCGGCGCCGCCCGGCGCCCGCCCGCGGTTTCGCCGGGCGCCGCGGGTGAACTCGAGGGCCTGGGTCGCCTTCGCCGTCGTCGCGGGCGTCTGGGGCGTCCCCTATCTGCTGATCAAGGTCGCGGTCGACGGCGGCATGCCGCCGCTGGTCCTCGCCTGGGTTCGCCTGCTGCTGGCGATGGTGTTGCTGATCGCGATCGCCTGGCGCGCCGGGACCCTGGCGCCGCTACGGCCGCGCCTGCGCTGGATCGCCCTCTACGCCCTCTTCGAGTTGGCGATCCCGTTCCCGATGCTCGGCTTCGGCGAGGAGCGGATCGACTCCTCGGTGGCGGCGATCCTGATCGCCACTGCACCGCTGATCGTCGCCGTCCTCGCGCTCCGCTTCGAACCCTCCGAACGGGTCCGCGGCCGCCGGCTCGTCGGCCTCCTGGTCGGCCTGGCCGGCGTCGCCGCGCTGGTCGGCGTCCACCTCAGCGGCAGCGGCGAGGAGCTGCTCGGGATCGGTGCCGTCTTCGTCGCCGCCACCGGCTACGCGATCGGGCCGCTGATCCTGCGCCGTCATTTCGCCGACCTCGACCCGATCGCCTCGATGGCTGCGGCGATGGCGATCGGCGCCTTGGCGCTGACCCCGCTCGCCGCCCTCGCGCTCCCCGGTGCCTCGCCGAGCGGCGGCGCGATCGCCTCGGTCCTCGTCCTCGGCGTTGTCTGCACGGCGCTGGCGATGGTGGCGATGGCAATCCTCGTCCGCGAAGCCGGCGCCGGCCGCGCCCTGCTCGTCACCTACGTCAACCCGCTGATCGCGGTCGCGCTCGGGGTGATCTTCCTCGGCGAGGAACCGGGCGCCGGGGCGATCTTCGGCCTCGCCGCGATCCTCGTCGGCTCCTGGTTCGCCAGCCGCGGCGAGCCGCCGGCCGAGATCGAGCCCGACGCGGCCGCGATCCGCCGCCCAGCCGCCGACACCACATAGGCGGCATTCCACGTAAACGACTAGATTTCGTGCGGATGAGCACCGCTACTGCCCGCAAGATCCGCGTCGTCGTCGCCAAGCCAGGCCTCGACGGGCACGACCGCGGCGCCAAGATCATCGCCCGCGCCCTGCGCGATGCCGGCATGGAGGTGATCTACACCGGTCTGCACCAGACTCCGGAGCAGATCGCCGAGACGGTGATCCAGGAGGACGCCGACGCGGTTGGCCTCTCGATCCTCTCCGGTGCCCACATGACGCTGGTGCCACGGGTCGTCGCGCTGCTCAAGGAGCAGGGGGTCGACGACGTGCTGGTCACGGTCGGCGGCACGATCCCCGCCGACGACATCCCGGAGCTGAAGAAGCTCGGCGTCGCCGAGGTTTTCACCCCCGGCGCGGGGACCGACGAGATCGTCGACTTCGTCCGCAAGGGCGCCGCCGAGCGCCACGAGCGCAGCGAATAGCTTGACTACACGGATCGGTGCATAGATCCCTCGCGCGGTGATACTCTTGATTGACTCGTCAGTCAACCGCGCTGACCGATAACATCACCGGCCGCCACGGGCCCGCGAAGGTGCCACCCCGGCCCGCCCCTAAGACTGTTCATCGTTTCCCAAGGAGGCTCTGAGTGAAGATCTGCGTCCTGGTCAAGGAGGTTCCGGACGCCGCAGTGCAGAAGCGCATCGACCCCAGCACGATGCGCCTCGACCGCAGCGGCGAGAAAAATCTCAACCCCTTCGACACGCACGCGCTCGAGGCGGCGATGCAGATCAAGGAGGGTGGGGCGATCCCGGTCGAGGAGGTCGTCGCGGTGACGATGGGCCCGGATTCCGCGGTCCGCGCGCTGCACAAGGCGGTGGCGCTCGGTGCCGACCGCTCGGTGCACCTCGCCGACGACGCGCTCTCCGGCTCCGACGTCTGCGCCACCGGCTACGCGCTGGCGAAAGTGCTCGAGTCCGAGAGCCCCGACCTGGTCCTGCTCGGCCAGCAATCGGACGACGGCGAGTGCTACACGATCGGCGCCGTCGTCGCCGACCACCTGCAGATGCCCTCGCTGACGCAGGTGATCAAGATCGACGTCACCGACGGCAAGCTGCGCTGCGAGCGCCAGGCCGAGTACGGCTACGACACCGTCGAGGTCGAGCTGCCCGCTGTGATCAGTGTCGGCGACGCGATCAACGAGCCGCGCTACCCGAGCCTGAAAGCGATCATGGGCGCGAAAAAGAAACCGCTCGACGCGAAGGGCACCGGCGACGTCGGGATCGAGGCCGGCAAGGTCGGCGAGGCCGGCTCGCAGACGAAAGTCCTGGCGCTGAACCCGCCGCCGGCCAAGGAGGCCGGGGAAATCATCGAGGACGAGGACACCAACGAGACGGTCGAAAAGATCGTCGCGTGGCTCGACGAGAGGAAATTGATCTAGATGGCCGGCATCCTGGTTTACGCCCTCCACGACGACGAGGGCAACTTCAACAAAAACAGCCTCGGGGCGATCTCCGAGGCGGCGAAGCTGGCCGGTGAAATCGGCGGCGAGGCCGCCGCGCTGGTAGTCGGCGACGTCGCCGACGATGCCGCCGCGAGCCTCGGCAACTGGGGCGCCGCCAAGGTCTATCGGGCCAAGAACGTGCCCGAGGGCCTGGCGCAGCCGATCGTCGACGCGATGGCGAAGGTGATCCAGGACAACGGGATCTCCTACGCGCTGTTCGGCGGCGGCCTGCTCGGCTTCGAGATCGGCGCCGGCCTCACCGCCCGCCTCGGTGCCGGGGTGACGATGGAGGTCACCGCGGTCAAGGTCGACGGCGGCAAACTCGTCGCCGAGCGGCCGATCCTGCAGGACTCCGAGATCGCCGACGTCGGCTACGTCTCCGAGCCGGGCATCATCATCAGCCGCCTCAACGCGTTCGACGCCAAGGAGTCGGGCGGCACGGCGGCGGTCGAGGATGTCGACGTCGAGCTCTCGCCCTGGTCGACCAAGGCGACGATGATCCAGCGCGGCGAGCAGCGCGGCGCCGACGTCAACATCGAGGACGCCGACATCCTCGTCGGCGGCGGCCGTGGCCTTGGCGCCGCCGAGGGCTTCAAGCTCGCCGAGGAACTGGCCGAGTCGATGGGCGGGGCGGTCGCCGCGACCCGCGCCGTGGTCGACGCCGGCTGGTACCCCTACGCGGCCCAGATCGGCCAGACCGGCAAGACGGTGGCGCCGAAGCTGTACCTCGCCGCCGGCATCTCCGGAGCGATCCAGCACAAGGTCGGGATGCAGAACTCGGAGAACATCCTGGCGATCAACAAGGACCCGAACGCGCCGATCTTCGAGTTCTCCGACCTCGGCGTGGTCGGCGACCTGCACAAAATCGTCCCGAAGCTGACCGAAGCGATCAAGGCCAAGAAGGGCGGCTGAGACAGTGGCAGTTGCACCCAGCGAGTTCCCGCCGCCGTTTGATTCGGCGTCGGTGATCACCGCTCCGACCGATCCGGTCGACGAGCGGATCGAGGTGGGCGTGGCGATCGTCGGCGGTGGCCCCGCCGGCCTCGCCTGCGCCAACAAGCTGATGCAACTGCTGGAGGACGAGCCGGAGCTGACCGAGAAGCTCGGCGAAGTGCCGGTCGCGGTGATCGAGAAGGGCAAAGTCGCCGGTGCCCACCTCCTCTCCGGGGCGAACATGAAGCCCTCGGCGATGGAAGAGCTGTTCCCCGACCTGCCGAAGGAGGAGTGGCCGGTCTACCAAGAGGTGGAGAAGGACGCGGTCTACCTCCTGACCAAGAAGAAAGCGTTCCCGCTGAAGCCGCCGCCGCCCGGCTTCAAAAACCACGGCAACTACGTCACCTCGGTCTCCAAACTGGCTCGCTTCCTCGCCGATAAAGCCGAAGAAGCGGGCGTCTACATCCTCGCCGAGACCGCGGCGACCCAGCTGCTGGTCGAAGACCGAGTGGTGAAGGGGGTGCGCTCCGGCGACCGCGGCCGCGGCAAGGAGGGCGAAGAGCTCGCCAACTTCGAGCCGGGCTCCGACGTGGTCGCCAAGGCCACCGTCCTCGCCGAGGGCACCGTCGGCCACCTCACCTACGCCGCCTACGACTACTTCGACATGCACGGCGCCGACCCGATGCGCTGGGAGCTCGGGGTGAAAGAGGTCTGGGAGGTGAAGGAGCCGCTCGACCGGGTGATCCACACGATGGGCTGGCCGCTGCGGACCGGCGCCCGCTGGAACGAGTTCGGCGGCAGCTTCATCTACCCGATGGGCGAGGACAAGATCTGCATCGGGATGGTCTGCGGGCTCGACTACACCGACGCCACCTTCAGCGTCCACGACGTCCTGCAGCTGCTCAAGACCCACCCCTTCGTCCACAAGCTGATCGAGGGCGGCAAACGCGTCGCCTGGGGCGCGAAGACGATCCCCTCGGGCGGTTACTTCGCGATGCCGAAGCGGCTCGCGGTGCCGGGCATGGTGGTCGCCGGCGACGCGGCCAGCATGGTCAACATCCCGACCCTGAAGGGCATCCATTACGCGATGCATGCCGGCATCTACGCCGCCGAAACCATCGTCGACACCCTGAAGAAGGACATCGAGAGCGTCAACTTCGAAGCCTACGACGAGAAGGTCCACAACTCGGTAATCGAGAAGGACATCTACGAGTCGCGCAACATGCGCCAGCCGTTCTCCAAAGGCTTCTTCGTCGGTGGCGCCCTCGCCTCGGCGATGACCGTCACCAAAGGCGCCTTTCCCGGCGGCCACTTCAAGCAGGAGCACGACTCCGAGGTGGCGATGTCGATCGACCGGGCCGGCGACAAGTACCCGAAGGCCGACAACGAGCTGACCTTCAACAAGCTCGACTCGGTCTTCCTCTCCGGCAACGCGACCCGCGACGACGCCCCCAACCACGTCCGCATCCAGACCCACGTCCCGCGCGAGATCGCCCAGACCTGGGTCTCGATGTGCCCCGCCCAGGTCTACGAGATCCCCGACGACCAGCTCGCCAGCGACGCGGCCGAGGTCGACGTCCACGTGACGGCCTCCAACTGCGTCCAATGCGGGGCGATCACGGCCAAGGGCGGCCGGCTGACATTGCCTGAGGGTGGGGACGGGCCGCTTTACCAGGAAACTTAGGGGCGGTGCCTGGGAGGGCCGGGATGCCCCTCCCACGCACCGCTCACCGATCCTCCGAATAGCCTCCCGCCATGGTCGCCCTCGGAATCGTCTGCGCCGTTGGGGCCTCACTGCTTTACAACCTCTCGATCGCGCTGCAGGCGCTCGAGGTGCGGGAGACCTCGACGGACCATGCGCTGCGGGTTTCGTTGCTGGGGCGGTTGCTGCGGAACCGGCGCTGGCTGGGGGCGACCGTTCTCGGGTTTCTCGGCTGGCCGCTGGAGGTCGTCGCGCTGCTGCTGGCGCCGCTGACGGTCGTCCAGCCCTGCCTGGCGAGCGGGCTGGTGCTGCTGCTCGTCCTCGGCGTCACCAAACTCGGGGAGAAACCAGGGCGGCGCGAGTACATGGCGGTGGGCGCGATTGTGATCGGGGTTGCCGGGATCGCCTGGGCGGCGCCCGAGCGGACCACCGAGCACGCGGGCACGGCGGCGATCGCGATCGCCATGGTGCTGGTCGGGATCCCGATCCTGCTGCCGTACGCGCTGCGGGCATGGCACCGCTCCTCGGGGACGATCGCGGTCGTCAGCGCCGGCTTCGGCTATGCCTGGACTGCGATCTCCTCGAAGCTGTTCACCGACGAAGTTTCGGCGGCGGCCGGCTCGATCGCAGTCGGCCTCGCCTGGCTCGCCTCCGCCGCCGCCTCCGAGGGGCTGGCGCTGCTCTCGGAGATGAGCGCGCTGCAGCGGCGGGCGGCGACCCGGGTGGCGCCGGCTATGTTCGCGGTCCAGGTCACGGTGCCGGTGATCCTGGCGCCGCTGATCTTCGAAGAGCGCTGGTCGACCACCCCGCTCGACGGCGCGGCCCTGATCGCATTTGTTCTGGTAGCCCTCGCCGGAGTGGTGCTGCTGGCCGGCTCAAGGGCAGTCGGTGCGGTGCTGGAGAGCGCACACTCCGAGGATTGAGCGCGGCGCCTACTCATTAATGTCGCCGCCTCGGATGTCGATAAGGATTCTGGTCCGCTTTCGCTGCTAGCCTTGCGCGCGCTTCGGCGACCCCAGGATCAGCCAGCAACGCCGAACGATCCTCAGTCATCACAGCCAAGGGAGCCATCGTAGGTTCTGCAGAGACAACCCGGCCCGATGCGACCAAGTTCGCGATCGGGTTCGATCATCGTGATCGCGCCAGATTGTTCGAGCTCTGGACCGAGGTGCTCGACTCCGAGCAGTGGTCGGAGGGCGCCAAGCTGGCTGCCTTCGAGCAGCGCTGGTCGGAGTGGAACCGGCTCCCCAGCCTCGGCCTCTCGAGCTGGGCCGGCGGCGCCCTCGCTGCGCTCGAGTTCGCCGGCGTCAAGGGCGAGACCGTGCTCTGCCCCTCGAACACCTTCATGGCGACGCCGCTGGCGGCGATCGGCGCCGGCGCCGCGGTCGAGTTCGTCGACTGCAACCGCGAGGACCTCTGCATGTCCTTCGCCGACTTCGAGCGCAAGGCAGAGCAGCACAAGCCCCGCGCCGCGATCCTCGTCCACATCGGCGGCCACGTCGCCTTCGACGCCGAGAAGATCGCCGCCTACTGTCGCGACAACGACATCTTCCTGCTCGAGGACTGCGCCCATGCCCACGGCGCCGACTGGAACGGCACCCGCCCCGGTGCCTTCGGTGACGCCGGCGTCTACTCGCTCTACGCGACCAAGACTGTCTCGAGCGGCGAGGGTGGCGTGCTCGTCTCCGGCAACGAGGAGCTGATCGAGTTCGCCGCCAAGTTCCGCAACTACGGCAAGTTCGAGCACGAGGTCGACGGTCTCAACTTCCGGATGAGCGAGTTCACCGCCGCCCTGGCGCTGGTCCAGGCCGAGCGGATGGAGGAGATCGTCGAGTGGAAGAACGGGTACGCCCGCGAGCACCTCGACCCCGTCCATCCGGGGCGGCTCGCGCTCCCGGATGGCATGACCTCGGGCCTCTACAAGTACATCGTCTTCGAAGCGCTCGAGAAGAGCACCGGCCGCGTCTACGAGGAACCCTGCCACCGGATCATGGGGCGCGACGACGATTTGCCGAATACCGACTGGGTGGCACGCAACCATTCCTGCGTGCCGCTCTACTACCGACCGGAGAGCCGCGAGGCGGCCCTGGCTAAACAGGAGGACACAGAGTGAGGGTTCTGGTCACCGGGGGCGGGGGCTTCATCGGCTCCCACGTAGTCGATCGGCTGCAGGAGAAGGGGATGACGCCGCGCATCTTCGACCTCAGCGCCTCGCCGTACCACTCGCCGCTCGAAGTCGAGACCTTCACCGGCAGCATCACCGACCCCGCCAACCTCGACCTCGCGATGCGCGACTGCGACGCGGTGATCCATCTCGCCGCGGTCGCCGACGTCTCCCACGTCCTCGCCGACCCGGTGCTGGCCGAGGAGGTCAACACCCGCGGCACGCTGAACGTGCTCGAGGCCGCCTGCCGGGCGAAAGTCGGCCGCGTCGTCTACGGCTCGACCACCTGGGTCTACAGTGACTGCCCCGAGCAGGATGTCGACGAGGAAACCGCGATCCCGGCACCGCGCCACCTCTACACCGCGACCAAGCTCGCCGGTGAGACCTACTGCTCCGGCTACGCCGAGCTCTACGACCTCGAGTCGACCGTGTTGCGCTTCGGCATCCCCTACGGCCCGCGCGCCCGCGCGGCCGGGGTCGTCGCCAAATTCACCGACCTCTCCTTCGAAGGCAAAGCGCTGACGATCGCCGGCGACGGCAGCACCACGCGCAGCTTCATCTACGTCGAGGACCTCGCCGCAGGGATCGTCGCCTCACTCGCTCCCGAGGCGGCCGGTCGCACCTACAACCTCTCCGGCGACGAGGTCGTGACGATTCTCGAAATCGCCGAGCGGGTCCAGGAAAACGTCGAGACCTGCGAGATCACCCACACGCCGCCGCGCCCCGGCGACTTCCCCGGCAAGACGATCTCCAACCAGCGGGCGCTCGACGAGCTCGGCTGGAAAGCCGAGACGAGCTTCAAAGAAGGCGTCCGCAAGTACGTCGAATGGGTCCGCTGCACGACCCGTCCGCCCGACCCGATCCCGGGCACGCGGCCCTCGATGAACGGCAACGAACACGCCGCCGGGGCGCTGCTCGCCGGCGCCGCCCGCTTCGAGGAGCGCGAGCCGCGGGTCCTGATCCTCACCGCCGACATCGGCGAGGGCCACGACCTGCCGGCGCGGATGATCAAGGCCGAGCTCGAGGCCGAAGCGCCCGATGTGAAGGTCGAGATCGCCAACGGCCTCGAGGCGATGGGCCGCCTGCATGCGGCGGTGATTCGCGGCGGCTCCCACATCGTCTTCCGCTGGGCCCACTGGATGTTCGACTTCCAGTACTGGCTGGTCGCCAAGTTCGCGCCGACCCGCTGGCTCGCCCACCACCTGATGTACGCGTTCGGTGCCCGCGGGCTGCTGCAGCTGATCGCCCGGCAAGAACCGGACGTGATCGTCTCCACCTACCCCGGCGTCACCGCGGTGCTGGGGATGCTGCGCGAGAACCGCCGCTTGCCGATCCCGGTGCAGTCGGCGATCACCGACCTCGCCGGGCTGCGCTACTGGGTCCACCCGGGGGTCGACCTCCACTTCGTCACCCACCCCGAGTCGATCGAGGAAGTCGAGCGGCTGGCCGGGCCGGGAAGCGTTGAATGGATGCGGCCGCCGATCGCGCGCGAGTTCCTGATGCCGCGCACCCGCTCCGACGCCCGCGCCGCGCTCGACCTGCCACCGCACGCCCGCGTCGTCCTCGTCTCTGGCGGTGGCTGGGGGATCGGCGACCTCGAGGGCGCGATCAAGACCGCGCTGTCGGACGGCGACACCCTGGTCGCCTGCATCACCGGCCGCAACGAGGCGGCTCGCGAGCGGCTCGAGCAGCGCTTCGGGGACAACGAGCAGGTGCGGATCATCGGCTTCACCGACCAGATGAGCGACTGGATGGCCGCCGCCGACGCGATGGTCCACGCGACCGCCGGACTGACCGTGCTCGAGGCCCACATCCGCGGCTGTCCGGTCGTCTCCTACGGCTTCAACGCCGGCCACCTGCGCGCCAACAACGCCGCCTTCGAGCGCTACGGCCTGGCCGAGGTGGCGCGCTCCGAGCACGAGCTCGAGTCGGTCCTGCGCCACGTCACCCGCGAGCGACGCTCGCCCGACTCCTCGTTCGCCTCGCTGCCGGCGATCTCCTCGCGGGTACTGGCGGCGCGGCCGCGGGTCCGCCAGCAGCCGGTCTGGAAGCTGCGCGCCAGCCGCACCGCGACGGCCGCTGCCGCCGCGGTGGTTGCCGTCGTGATGTTCATCGCCGTTGCCCTCTGGCTCAACTGGGAAGCGCCCTACCAGAAGATCGCTAAGCCGATCGAGAGCCGCATCCACATCGGCAAAGACAACGACGAACCCTCGAAAGGCGGGGTCGAAGCCGTCCACACCGCCGCGCCGGCCGCCGGCGAGGAAAAGGCGGAAGCCGTCTCCTCGCCGTGAGGCGTGGGATTGCCGGCGGGCTGGCCGCCGGCGGGGCGTTGACAGCGGCCGGAGTCATCCACTCCGTCCCCGCGCTGGCGCCGGTGGTGCCGCCGTTGGGTGGCGCGCTCGGGGTGGTGCTGCGCGAAGAGGGGCTCGACGGGGTCGCGCTCACCTTCGACGACGGCCCGCACCCGCAGGGGACGCCAGCGGTGCTCGAGCTGCTGCGTGAGGCCGGCGCCGCCAAGGCGACCTTCTTCCTCGTCGGCGAGC
>Ga0105249_10001517_pt1 | contig 20379 bp, 18 predicted proteins | sample KBSS44metaG_FD_81522 | JGI IMG/M metagenome (GOLD analysis project Ga0105249, IMG submission 81522) | Switchgrass rhizosphere microbial communities from Kellogg Biological Station, Michigan, USA - KBS S4-4 metaG | ecosystem: Host-associated > Plants > Roots > Rhizosphere > Soil | place...
CGTGTCGCGGGCCACATCAACGCGCAGGGCAGAGAGATCGCGCGACATCTCGAGGCGTAGCGCCGATATCTCCGTTCCCAGACGACGCTCGAACCGATCGGCTGCTGCTGTCAACACCTCGTCGCTCCATTCCGTTCGGGTCGACTCGAGTAGCGTGACGAGCCCTTGCGTTCATCACTGCCCAGGCGCTCTGCCAATTGTCTCGGTATCCGCGGGGCAATCATCTTCCAATGCCAATTCTCACCCAGCCCGTGCTCTGACGACGATGCCATCGTCGGCCAGAGGCCGTCAAGAGACGCTATGAATAGCCTTCGGTCGCGGGATGTGCCTGATACAACTCTTCGAGCCGATTCATCTCCTCATCCGAGAGCGTGAGCGACGCGGCCGCGATTGCATCTTCCAGGTGCTCGCGTTTGGTCGCGCCAAAGACGGGCGAGGTCACCGCCGGCTTGCGCAGCAGCCACGCCATGGCGACCTGCGCCGGCGAGACTCCGCGCTCCGTCGCGATCTCGTTCGTACGATCGATGACGGGCTTGTCGATGTCGACGGTCTTCACGAAGAGCGTCTTGCCGAAGGCGTCCGTCTTTGCGCGTGCGGTCGTCCCATCATCTGCGTAAGGCCGGGCCAGCTTGCCACGCGCCAAGGGAGACCAGGGCGTCGTCCCGATTCCCTCGGACGCACACAGGCGCAGCATCTCGCGTTCGTCTTCCCGATAGAGCAGGTTGTAGTAGTTCTGCATCGAGATGAACTGGGCCCACCCATTGGCGCGCTGCAGGCCGATGGCCTTCATGAACTGCCATGCGTGCATGGACGACGCACCCAGGTAGCGCACTTTGCCGGCGCCCACGACGTCGTCGAGTGCCGCGAGCGTTTCCTCGAGCGGCGTGTCGTAGTCGTAGCGGTGGATGATGTAGAGATCGATGTAGTCGGTACCGAGACGCTGCAGGCTGTTGTCGACTTCTGAGAGGATCGCCTTGCGCGAGAGACCGCGACCGTTCGGACCCTGCCGCATCGGTCCCCAGACCTTTGTTGCCAGCACGACCTCGTCGCGGCGAGTGAAGTCGCGAATCGCACGGCCCAGCACCTCTTCGCTCTGTCCGTTCGAGTAGACGTTGGCAGTGTCGAAGAAATTGACGCCGAGCTCTAGCGCACGCTGGATGTGAGGCCGGCTGTCTTCTTCGCTGAGAGTCCAATGCCACTGGAGCACGCCAGGGGTCTTCGCCTGGCCATAGCTCATGCAACCGAGGCATACGCGCGAGACCTGCAGGCCCGTGCGCCCGAGCGTGACGTAATTCATGGGAACTCCCAATTCCCAAACCCAACTCCCAAGATCTTCTTGGGAGTTGTGAGTTGGGAGTTGGTGGTTGAGTGAACTGCTACCGCGCGAGCGGATCTGGCCGCATCTGGAACTTGACGACCTTGCCCTTGGTGCCCTTGCCGCCTTCGATATGCCACACGAAGTGCGTACCGTAGTTGGCGTAGAGCGCGCGTCCTTTCCAGCCCGCGTTTGGATCGTCGATGCGACCGTCGAGACCACGCGAGTAGAAGCCGAGCGGATACGGCACTCGCAGAGTGATCCACTGGCGTGTCTGCGGATCGAGCACCAGCAGCGCATCCGAGTTCGAGCCGTTTGCGATCGGTTTGTTCGCTCCCAGCCCCAGCACGTTGTGCTGGTCCACCCAGTTGTAATAGTGGAAGTCGGCCGGGATGTTGGTCCCCTTCAACTTCGGGCCGCTGGTCTGATAGAGCGTCCACCCTTCCTGGCACTCGCTGCCATCGATCTTGCGCGGACCGGTGATCGCCTTGCACTTGCGGCGATCGAAGCTCGCGAGGTGGCTGCTCGCTGCGAGCGCGGTCCAGACGACGCCGTTGCTGTCGACGTCCACGCCGCGCGGATCGAAGCCGGGCTCGGGCACCTTGTAGACTTCCGTCATGCACGACTGCGGCGGGTTCTTGCCACGATCGACGCGCACGAGATAACCAGGGAACCGCTCGGAGACACCCCACACCGAGTCGTCAACCGGGCTCGGGACCACGCCGTAGAGACTGAAGCTGACGAGCGTATCGAGCTTGGGATCGGGTCCGCCTCCCGTTCCACCAGAGCCACCCGAGCCACCTCGCGCGCCGAGCCCGCTCCCTCCCGTCGTATCTCCCGCATACAGGATTGAGTCGCCGCGACCGGTCACCTGATTCCACGGCGGCGCCGTGATGCGGCCGTCGCCGTTGGTGTCGACGACCTGCCCGCACCAGCCGACGGCTTTCTTCTCGTCCTTCGTCTCGTCGTAGACCTTCGAATCGATCCAGCCGACGATCGGGCCCGACAGCTCGTTGAAGTACACGGTCTCGTTCGGGTCGTTGTCGAACTGCAGGTGATGCGTCGCGTAGCAGGTGTCGATCAGCACGAACTGACGCGTCTTCGGATCGTAGAAGGAGGCCTGACGTCCGCTGTTCCGCAGCGGGAACCATGCCGCGAACTTGTTCGAAGGGTCATTGCACCAGTCCGGATCGGCGTTGGGGCGGATCTTCGACGTCATCCACACGCGTCCCTTGCTGTCGAGCATCGGGTTGTGCGGGTCGGCGGGGTTGTACGGTGGATTCGCCCACAGATGCTCGTTGCCCCACCACAGCGACGGACGATTCGGCGCCGGGAAACGTGACGGCACCTGCGCGCGCGGCGCGCGGGTCGGAATCTCGAGTTCTTCCGTCGAGTTCGTTTTCTGATTCAGCACCACGAGCGAGCCATGTCCCGCGGACACGGCATACACCGGACCGTACGCGTTCACCGTCGGGTGATTCTTGTCGGTCGACACCAGGTCGTGCATGAACGAGTGGTCGTCGCCAACATCCCACAACGTCAGCACCAGGTTGCGCTCGATGCCTGTCGGGCGCGGCGGCATCGGCGGCACTTCACCCTTGGCCACGCGCTCGGTCCAATCGGCATAGACCTTCAGCGAACGAGTCTGTCCCTGATTGTTCAGCACGCCGTACATCGAGGTCCCGCGCACGCCGGTGCCCAGGCGCCACTCCCACGCTTCAGCATGTGACTTCAACTCCGGCTTCGCCTTCAGGATGTGATCGACGCTGCGCGTGAGCTGATTGCCAAGCTGATGACAGAAGTTGCAGTCCGACTTCAGCGAGTTGATCCAGTGGTTCTGCGACAGCATGCTCGGACCGAGACCGTTGCCCTGCGGCCCGGTGCCGGGGAACTCGCTTGCCGCTGGCGGCTCGAGCAGCGAAAGCCAATAGTTGCCAGGATAGACCTTGGCCGCTTCCTGCGGCGTCTTCGCCGGATTGACCTTCAGCGTCACGGGAGCGGTCGCCGGTTTCATCACCTGCCGCTCCGAATCAGCGATGCCGTAGCCACGAACGAAGACGCTGTAGCTCGCGCTCGGCAGCTCGGGCAACATGAAGCGCCCCTGATCGTCGGTAACCACAATCTTGATGAAGTTGGTGGGCAGATCCTTCGTCTCGGCAATCACCCACACGCCGGCTTCAGGTCCCTTGGCGCCCTGCACGACGCCGGTGATGAAACCCGTCGCGCCCGCGGCCGGCGCCTGTCCGTGTATCGTGACCGAGATGACGGCGGCTGCCAGCAACGCCACCGCACCACCGAAGAGCGCACGTCGAATCTTCACAGCACGTCTCCTGACTGGATAGTAGATGGTGGATCGTGGATGGTGGATCGTGTTCGCGGTTCGTGGTTCGCGGCTTCGGCCACGGCACCACTAACCACCATCCATCAACCAGATCAGCCGAACAAGTATAGAGCCGGGGTTCACCGACCACCAACGGCCAATACCCAGCGCCCTGCTCCCAAGGTCGGGACGCGATTTTGGAGGAAATTTGACTTGATTCACCGCCCTTTGGGCAATGATGCGGGCCAGTTCAGCATCACAGTCATGGGCACGGAGGCTTCCTGCTCGACAAGCGCCGGCAGTAGAAAGCGGCCATCCGCGCTCACAGCGATGCTGGAGGAGTTGCTCTGGCTACGGGCCTCGAACAGCGCCTTGGGTACGCCAAACTGAAACCGCGTTCCTGGCCTGACGTCCACCGCCATGATCTTGCCGTTCACACCGTGGTAGTAGAGATCGCGTCCGTCGCGGCTCCATACCGGGGCCTGGCCACCGTCGGTCGAGACCTGCCATTTCTCGGTGAGCTTCGGGAAGCTGACCACGTAGATTTCGTTGCGTTTCGACTCGTTCGACTGATACGCCAGCCATCGGCCGTCGGGAGACAGACGCGGCTGGGTTTCCTGGAATTCCGTCTGCACATAAGGGGTCGATTGGCGATCTCCAAACAAGGAAAGTACCCAAATATCACTGGTTCTCGGTGTGACCGTGAGCAAGAAACGGCCGTCGCGAGACGCCTCCGCGGGCAGCCTGGTGGTGACTTCCACCACTTCCTCCCCTCCCGTGTTGTTGGCGGCCTTCTCGACGATTCTGTCGCCGGCGCTATAAATGACACGGGTTCCATCCGCCGACCAGACCGGACTGCCAGAAAGTGGAGGAATTCTGCTCGTGGTCAAGCGCGATTCGGCGCCGCGTGCCAAGTCTCGTGTCCATAGAAAGGCGTAACCTACTTGGAGGTCCCTGCGCATGAAGGCTACATGCGTCTCGTCCGGGGAGAGGGAAAAAGGTCCCAGCTCCGCGGGCGCACCCGCGGTCTCGAGTCTTTTTCCTGTGCGGTCAAACCAGGTGAGCTGGGCACCCGTGGGCGCGCGGCCTGAGGTGTACACCAGAACACCGTTTTGGGACGCTGAGAAATAGCCCGAAGTCACGCCCACACCCGCATAACCACTGTCGACCTGTTCCGCCACGTGAACGGCCTCTGCTGTGGTTTCAAGCTTGCTCGTGTCGAAGCGCTGAGCCACAAGCGTTCCGTCTCGAGCAAAGAGCAAATATCCCGGCGCCGCGTAGATTGTCCGGGTGTTCTCGATCGGCAACGGTTTGCGGGTTGCGCCGGCGAGATCCGCTACGAAAACGCTGCTCATCTCTATGTCGGTTGAGAGAGCCACATAAAGGAAGTGATGGCCATCGGGCAGGAACCAGGGTGCGAAGTGCGCGGTTTCGTGACGCGTCTTATCGAGCTCCGTGAGCGCCGCCGGAGAACCGCCTGCTGCCGAAACCCGAAACAGGGGCGAGGTGATCCGGCCAAAGACGATGACGTCGTCCTTGTTCCAGGAGCCATTCCACGGACCGATGCCACCGGTTGTCCCTTGCGCATCCGCGATGGTCACCGCCGGACCGCCGCCGTCCACATCGAACTTCTTCAGTTTCCCTTCGGCGAAGAAGCCGAGGCGCCGGCTGTCTGGCGCCCAAAAGGGCATTCCGGCCACGCCGTCGGCAACCAATATGTGCGGCGTGAGATTGTCCAGATCGCGCACCCAGAGCTCACTCTTTCCATCCACGACACCCGCGACAGCGACGCGCCGCCCGTCGGGAGAAACGGCAGTCGAGGGAGGCCGGCCGGGCTCGTACGTTTCTTTGGGCAACGGGAAGAACAACCTGGTTACCGGCACGGACTCTTCGCGGAAGTGTGTCCACGTCACGAGGCCAAGCGCCACTGCGATCACTGCCAACACCGCTGAGAGAACAGGCCAACCGAGCTGCGACCGCGATCGATCCGGCTCCCGGTCGGGTGCGGACTCGTCAAGCAGCCGTCTCGCATCCCCAATGTCGCGCAGCCGCCCCCTCGGGTCCTTCTGCAAACACTCCCGCAGCAGCCGCCGCACCTTCGCCGGCACTCGTTCGAGCTCCGGCTCCTTGGTAAGGACCTGAGCCAGCGTGTCGGCGACGTCTTCGCCTTTGAACATCTGCTCGCCGGTCAGCAACTCGTACAACACCACGGCCCACGACCAGATGTCGGCGCGCTTGTCCACGCGCTTGCCCTTGGCCTGCTCCGGCGCCATATACGCCGCAGTACCCAGGATCACTCCGGCCACTGTTGCGCCCATGCTCAACGTGGGCGAGTTCGTGGCACTGACTTCACTTTGTGCCTGGCCGGACTCCGGGCGGAGCGCCTTCGCCAATCCGAAATCCAGCAGCTTCACCATGTTTCCGGTAGGGCCATCGGGCGTAACTCTCACGTTGGCCGGCTTCAGGTCGCGATGGATGACGTCCTTTTCATGCGCGTACTCCAGCGCATCAGCGATCTGCATCGCGATCTTCCACGCGTCCTCGAACGGCAGCGGTCCCTTTGGCGAGCCGCCCTCGACCAACTCCATGACGATCGCGCCGTCTTCGACGCCGTAAATATGCGCGATATTCGGATGGTTCAGGGACGCGAGAACCTCCGCCTCCCGCTGAAAGCGCGCCATGCGGTCGGCGTCGCCTGCGAGAGCTTCCGGCAACACCTTCAGCGCTATGTCGCGCTTCAGCCTCGCGTCGCGAGCGCGGTAGACTTCGCCCATACCGCCCGCCCCGAGTGGAGCGAGGATCTCGTACGGGCCGAGGCGAGTGCCGACGGCAAGGGCCATGAGGAGACCCGAGGTGAACTGGAGGCGCTACTGTAGTCTGCTGTCTGTACCATGAAAGCGCAATGCGCTGCTAGCCGGTCGCCCCTCGCTCGCCCTGTAGAGGCGGAACCTCTGAAGGCGACTCGAGCTCCGGCAGGTTGCCGTCGGCGGTTTCGGGGTCGCGCTCCTCGGCCTTCTCCTCGACGATGATTTCGATCGCCTTGCGCTTGTCCTCGATGAGCATGTCGTAGATGGCGCCGGCGGCGCCCGATCCCGGTGCATACCGGTGGCCGTGCCGCTTGCGGCGCGATTTTACGAACGCCGCAATGAAGAGCACGAAAACCAGGAGAACGGCGACCTGCCCGAGCTCCATACCCCATCGTCTCACGGACTTTGCACCAACCTTTGACTTTTGACCTTTGACTCTTGACCTTGAGCGCAGCGAACCCTTTGACTCTTGACCTTGAGCGCAGCGAACCCTTTGACTTTTGACCTTGAGCGCAGCGAAGCTGTGCTCCAGAGGTAAACGATGTCGAGACTCATATTCGGCGTCTGCCTGACCGCGCTTGTGTGGGTGTTCGCGAGTTCTGTGAGTGCGCATCACTCCTTTGGCGCCGAATTCGACGCCAACAAGCCCATCACCCTGACCGGCGTTGTCAAGAAAGTCGAATGGACAAACCCGCACAGTCACTTCTCACTCGAGGTGAAAGATGAGAAGGGGCGCACGGTCACCTGGGTGTTGACGGGATACACCGTGAACGCGCTCTACCGAACCGGATGGAAGAAGGACGTCACGATGAAAGTCGGCGACACCGTGACGATCTTCGGTTGGCGGGCGCGCGACGGCAGCAACTCGGCGCACGCGCGCGAGGTGACGTTCGCGGACGGCAAGAAGCTGTACTACGGACCTCCCGCCGGCACCGGCGAAGGCGGTCCCACTCCTGCGGTGAAAGTGCCATGAAGCGCCTTCAACTCCTGTCGGCGATCGTCGCGACCACGACGTGGTGCCTGGCGTGCGGGGCAACACCCGCGACCAATGAAGACCCGAAGCCCGCTGCTGCGTCGAGCGCGGTCCCGCGCGCAGCCGACGGCAAGCCGGACCTGACCGGTGTGTGGCAGGGCGGCAACAGCAGGCGGGGCACTTGGGAGGAAGCGAATTCCGGTCTTGGCGTCGGCGGTACGGGACTCGACCCCTCGGCGCCGGCCAACCCAGCCTCGCAGCAGGTGATCACCACGCCCGCGCCCTACAAGCCGGAGGCGACGGCACGCGTCCTCGAATCGTTCAACAAGCGTGGCATCGACGATCCGGCAGGTCTGTGTCTTCCGCTTGGCGTTCCACGCCTGGCGCTCGTGGGTCTGTTCCCGATTCAGATCGTCCAGACGCCGACGCAGATCGTGATCCTTCACGAGTACATGAGCGTGTTCCGCGTGATTCCGCTCAACGCCGAACATCGTACCGATGTTGGTCCCACGTATATGGGAGATTCAGTGGGTCGCTGGGAGGGAGACACCCTCGTCGTGGACGTCGTCGGCTTCAACGACAAAGGCTGGCTGACTGGCACGGGCACGCATCATTCCGATGCGCTTCATGTGACAGAGCGCTACACGCGCGTGGACAAAGACCAGATCGACTACGTCGTGACGATGGAGGACCCGAACGTGTTTACGGAACCGTGGACGGTCAAGACCACGTTGATGCTGAGGGAAGGGACGCGTCTACAAGAGTACGTGTGCGCCGAGAACAACGTCGAGATGGAGCACTACGCCAAGATCTTGAAAGAGGGCGTCCCGTTCAGGCGCTGACGATTACTTCTTGTTCTCGTCCTTCTCTCGGGGTTTTCCCGTAGCTCCCGTCACTTCTCGGACGCGTCGCGCCCGTCTTTGGGCGCGCCAGTGCCCGAGGATCCGACGAATAGACGTCGTCCGTCCGCGAAGGTCAGATCGCGCCCGTTGCACCGCAACGATCCGTCTTTTGCCCGGTAACCTTCGACGACGATCTCCGAGCCCTGCGGCAGCGATTTCTGCGTGAATCCTCTTCTGTACAGTGCGTTCGGCGGGCCGCCTTCGACCATCCAGCGTTCGACCGTGCCCTTGGGTGTCTTGACGTCCAGATGGATCCAGGTGTGCGGGTTGATCCATTCCATCTTCACGACGGTGCCGCGCAACGTGACCGGCTTGGTCGAGTCGAATTCGGCGGCGAAGGCATGATGTGCTGACACGCGCGTCGTGACGAATATCAGCGCGATGCCCGCGATCAACGTGACAAGCGTAGTGCGCATGGATCCCTTACCTCGATGAGGTCCTGGCGGCGTCGGTGCGGCCACCGCGCAGGAGGTTCGGCATCGCGTAGTTCCCCTCGTGACAGGCGTACTCGTAAATCTGCGTGTCGTCCGGCAGCTTCGTGATCGGAATCATCGCCGTCCATGCACGCGTAAACGTCGTCGGATCGTCGACCGTCACGGTGTATTCGATCGCCGCCGGGTCAACGCGCTTGAAGCGCTCGACCAGGTGCAGCGACTCGGACGGCCGCGTCCAGATGTTGGCCCATTCGTAGTTGGTTCGGTCGACGAAGTTCGTCGTGTCGACGACCAGGGTCTCGCCTTCCCAGCGACCAACCGCGTCACCAAACCACTGGCGGATGGAGCCGTGTGGGCGACCGTCGACGGGGATGACGCGACGATCGCGATACTCCTCGTGCAGGATCGTGACATATCCCGGACTCTGCACGATGCGATTATGTCCGCCGTTAGGTCCCTGCCACATCATGCCGGTGACACCATCCGTCAGGCAGCGCTCACCGGTGTCGGGATCCAGATAAGACTCGAACGGTCCTACGCCGTAGCGCGCCGCCGCGCGCGCTTCTGCTTTCTTCGCGTTCGGCGTGAACGGCAGCTGGCCGTCGGGTGGATCCACGATGAGCGACGTGCGATTGGAGACCTGTCGCGGCCGGCCGTGATCCTGCCAGAAGCTGTTGTACTCATTGCCTCGAATCGGCGATTCCGCGATGGATCGGCGCCCCACCGCAGCGCCTTCGACCCCTTCGAGTCGCTTCGCTTCCTGCTCCTTCTCGACTCGTTCTCGCGCGGCGACTTCCTCCGCCGTCAGCGTGTCGCGTCCCTCGAGTTGTGAGGGCCGTTCCAATGGAATCGCGCCCTCGTACCTCCAGACGCCTTGAAGGTCCGGATCGCCCCACGCAGTGCGTCCGGTTGTGGGCGACGAGGCGGTCGGTGAAGGCGGCGCATAGCACGCCGGCACCGCAATGGCCCCCGCGATCGCCACGACCCCGACCAGGATGAGGCTTCGATACGGCATCGAAGAGCTCCGTCTACTTGTTGATCGTTCCAGTTGCCGGGTCGACGACGCCGAGCTGTCCGTACAGCAGTTGCTCGACGAACTCCACGCATTTGTACTCACGGATCTGTGCGTCGGCATCGAAGCGACGATAGAGGGGCATGCGCATCTTCCACGGTCGCGTGAAGACTTTCGGATCCTCGATCGTCACCTCGTACATCAGATGGTGCGGACTGACCGGAGTATAGCGCTCGGTTACGTGCAACGCGTCGCTATGAAAATTCCCGGCCCGATCGAACCAGGTCTCTTCGTTGAAGTCGGTCACATCGACCACCAGCGTGTTGCCATCCCAGTGTCCCCGCGACCAGCCCATCCAGGTGGAGCTCGGACTGTCGCCGACCGTGCTCATGTGGATCGTGCGCGTCGCGCCGGCGAATTCGTAGGCGATCAGAATCTTGTCCGTACCCTGCAGTATCTGAAACGGGTACGGCATGTAGACCGCGCGCGGCACTCCCGGCATGAAGCACTTGATTTCGGGATCGCGCTCGAGCCAGTGATCGGCGTTCTCCTTCTTCTTCGCAACCGCCCACGATTGATACGGGATCTCGTCGCCCTCCACGATGCCGGCCCCCGCCGGAACGCCACCGACCGCGCCGAGGGGGCGAACGACAGGTGCCGGCAACTCAACGTGAGTCGCGCGGTCAAGGCCAGGTGTCGCAGAGCGGGGTGAGGCAGGGATAAGTGCCAGCGCGGGTCGTGCCGGATGGGACTGGATGTCGTAGTTGGCAGTGTTGAGTGCCTGCCAGATGCCGTTGAGATCGGGAACCCCGCTCGCGGTGCGCGGTGGTTGGTAAGAATCTGCTTGGGCGGACAGCGGTAGATGTGTCCACAACACGGCACCGGCGATTGCCGCGGCGATGACGACGACAATTTTTGCGACGACTCTCATGACAGTGACCCCTAGCCCGTAGGGCGGGTCCTGCGTTGTGGACCCGCCTGATACGCCGGGTCTAAAACAAGACCCGGCCTACGCGAAAATCAATTCGCCTTGCTGATTCGATACAGCTTCGACGCCGTGCGGATGATGAGACTGCCACCCGCGACCGCTGGCGTCGCCAGCGACATCTCATTCAGCGAGTTCTTGCCGAGCACCTTGAACTCGGGGCCCGCCTGAAACACATAGGTGTCGCCATCTTCGCTGAGCGCAAACACCTTCCCGTTATACGCCCAGGGCGAGGCCGTGAACGTCGCTGTGTCGGTGCTGTTAATCCGCTGCCGTGGATAAATCGGCTTGCCGGTCGCAGGATCGTTGCACGTCAGGAAGCCGCGATCGTGGAGGATGTAGTAACACCCTTGATAGACGAGCGGCGACGGATGAAACGTCCCGAGCGTACGGTCCGCCCATGCGATGTACTGGTTGCTCGTTTCGTCTGCCTTCAGCGAGATGTCACCCTTCGCCCCGGGTCGAATCGCGTACGCCGGACGCAGCGCGCTGGCGGTGTATCCGGACATGACGTAGAGCAGGCCGTTCGCTGCAACCGGGCTCGGCACTGCAAAGGTGGACATACCCGTGAGCTCCCACAGGAGCGTGCCCTTCACGTCGTACGACCGGACGCCACCAGTTGCGGCCGTCACGATCTCCGTGCGCAGCTCGTTTTTCCACACGAGCGGCGTGGTCCAGTTGCTGGTTTCCTTGCGATCGACGCGCCAGACCGGGTTGCCCGTCCGCTTGTCGAAGGCCGCGATGAACGAGTGTTCTTCGTTGTCGTTGACGATGTAGACGCGCTCGTCATCGATGACTGGTGACTTCGCGTGGCCGAACCCTGTCTGCATCTCGAAGGCATCGATCGGCTTGGACCACAGCGGCTTGCCGTCCATGTCGAACGCAAACAGACCGACGTCACCGAAATATGCGTACACACGCTCACCGTCGGTGACCGGCGTCTCAGCGGCGTAACTGTTCTTCAAGTGTCGCGATTTCGCCGGAACGCCGGTGTGAACGTCTCGCTCCCAGCGGATCCGCCCGGTCTTGAGATCGACGTCGTACAGCATCCATCGATGTGGAGCGGTCGGCTTCGAGACATCCATGAAGGTCATCGTCCCGCCATTCGAGCGCGAGATGTACGATGCGACGGGAAGCAGGGTCTCGTTTTCGACGGTGTTGATAGCCGTGGTCACGAAGACGTGATCGCCCCAGACCTCGGGCGAGCTCCAGGACCGGCCCGGCACGTCGATCTTCCAGACGATGTTCTGTGTGGGGCCCCACGCGTCGGGCAACGACGGATGGTCCGCGGCCACGCCGCCGTCCGCGCCGCGAAACCGCGGCCAGTTGTCGTCGGCTGAGACGACGGCAAGTCCGAGCGCCACACCGCAGAGCGCGCCGGTGACTCGCGCCCTCACTGCAGGCATAGTGCGCGTATCATGCGCCGCCATCGGGAAACCGTCAATGCATACGGCAGCGGTTCGAGGGAGCGACGGTTCGAGGTGCGAAGGTCCACTGCGACGGTCTAGGGCGACGGTCCGGTGGCCTTCGCATCCCCGGACCTTCGCAGTGGACCTTCGCACCCTCGTGCCCTCGCCCCGTCGCACCGTATGTTTTCAGTTACTTACCTCTTCAAGAGAGCGTCCAGTTGTACTCGGTGCAAAGAGCGCGACGTCGAGGATGACGATCCAGAGGGCGCCGGCCACGACGACGAACATCGGACCGGCGCCCCAACGCTCGAGGACTGGCAGCAGCACGAACGGCATCGCCGCGCTCGACAGGCGGCTCAACCCGTAGCACATGCCGGCGGCAGTCGCTCGTACGAACGTAGGAAAGATCTCGACCTGAAAGATGTGCAGACCATTCGAGAACACATTGCTGACCGCCGTGTAGAGAAAGCCGAGCGCGACGATCGCGAAAGGCGATGTCGAGTAGCCCATGCCGATTCCAAGCACGCTCATGAAGAACGCCGACACGACGATGAGCCACTTGCGATCGAGACGCTCGATGATCGGAAGCGAGAGCGCCGAACCGATGGGATAGCCGATAAATGTCAGCGTCGTGAACGTGAGCGAGGTGACGATGGAGTACCCCTTCGAGGCGAGCACCAGAGGCACGAGAGTTCCAAATCCGTAGTAACCGATCGTCTGGAAGATGTGAAAGACGCCGAGCATGATGACGCGCGTTCGGTACTCACCGCTGAACAACACCAACAGCCCCGGCCGCCTTGTTGGCACAACATTGTGCGCCGTCGGGCTCGGCAGCGGCGCGACTTGCGCCGCTTCGTTCTCCATGTGAGTGACGATGGCATCGGCCTCGAACGTTCGCCCAACCGATTCGAGCCATCGCGGCGACTCGGGCAGACGCTGACGAACGATCCACACGATGATGGCGCCAAGCGATCCGGCGACGAACAACCAGCGCCAGCCTTCGATGCCGAGAGGCGCGCGCGGCACCAGGATGCGACCGAGCAGTCCGGCGGCCGGCACCCCGAGAAACCCAAGTGTGTACGCCCACGCGGTGTAGCGCCCCCTGAGGCGTGCCGGGAGGATCTCGCTCAAATAGGCGTCGACGAGCGTCAGCTCGGCACCGATCCCGACCCCGGCCAGGAAGCGCGACGCAATCAGCATTGTCGCGTTCACGCTGAAGGCTCCGACGAAGGTGAACGCCGAGTAGATCGCGAGGTTCAGAAGAAACGCCGTTCGGCGGCCGAACCTGTCGGCAAATCGCCCCAGCACGGTCGCGCCGATAAACATTCCAACGAATGCCGAACTCAAGGCCGTGGGAAGCCAGAGCCGATCCAATGAGAACTGCTGCGTCAGGACGGTTCCGAGGACGCCGGCCAGGAAGATGTCGAAGAGATCAAAGAAGGATCCGATGCCGGCAATAACGGTCGCGTGCCGGTGGGTTCGTGTCGCCGGCAATCGATTCAGCCGCGCGGCAACGGACACGCCTGGAGACAGCATCACGTTTTTGATCAGAAACTGCGGCAGGATACTGTACGCAGAGCGTGTTCGGGAGGCTCAGATGAGAGTTGAAGGTTTGCGGCGGTGAAGCCGTGAGCGTTGGTGAACACAAGGCGCAGGCGCCCGCTGCCGTCAGTTGTTATGTCCTGACGGTCAGCGACACGCGCACGCCCGCGTCAGATGCGAGCGGCCAGGCGATTCGCACGCTTCTCGAGGACGCTGGACATCTCGTGTCGGGACACGACATCGAGCGCGACGATCCCGATCGCATCACGGCGCGGCTGCGCGAACGGCTGGCCGACCCAGGCACGCACGTCATTATCAGTACGGGTGGGACAGGCATCAGCCCACGCGATGGCACGTTCGAGGCGGTCACGGGTTTATTCGAGAAGCGGCTCGACGGCTTCGGCGAGCTGTTTCGGATGATCAGCTTCGAGGAGATTGGCGCCGCCGCGATGCTCAGCCGCGCGACGGCGGGCACGGTGGGCTGCAAGGCGATCTTCGCATTGCCCGGGTCCGAGAAAGCGGTCAGACTTGCGATGACTCGACTGGTGATCCCGGAACTCGGTCACGTCGTTCAACAGCTGTCGAAGTAACACCAATGCCAACCAAGATGCGACCGTTTGGCAAGATCATCGCGCTCGACGAGGCGCGCGCGATCCTCGACGGCGCGATCCGGCCGATCGATCGCACGGAGGTCCTTCCGCTTCAGCAGGCGAACGGTCGAGTACTGGCGCAGGACATCTTCTCCACCGCTGACGTGCCGCCGTTCTCTCGCGCTGCCATGGACGGGTACGCCGTCCGCGCCGAGGACACATCAGGTGCAAGCCGCGCGACGCCACGCCTGTTGCGACGCATCGAGACGATCTATACGGGGCAGGTTCCTCAGAGGCGTGTGGGCAACGGCGAATGCGCGGAGATCGCGACCGGAGCACCCATGCCTGAAGGCGCCGACGCCGTTGTCATGGTCGAGGAAACCGATATCGACGATGGCGGACTGGTCTCGGTGTTCGCGCCAGCGTCAGCACGGCAGAACATCGGCCGGCAGGGCTCGGATATTCAACAAGGCCAGCACGTGCTGCAGCCAGGTACGCTGCTCAACGCCAGCCGCCTCGGCTCGATCGCCGCGCTCGGCGTGACCGACATGGCGGTGTATGCGAAACCGCGAGTCGCCGTTCTCTCGACGGGAAACGAGATCGTCGAACCAGGCCAGCCGCTCGCCCCGGGACAGATCTACGACATCAACCGTGTGACCGTCTCCGCGGTCGTCGGCGACAACGGTGGAGTGGCGGTTCCCTACCGTACGGCCTCCGACACGATCGAAGACCTGCAGCGTGCGGTGAATGAGTGCCTCGAGCAGGACGTCATGGTTTTCTCAGGGGGAAGCTCGGTCGGTGAACGCGATCTCATCCTCGACGTGGTCGCCGCCAGAGGCGAAATGCTTTTTCACGGGATCGCGGTCAAACCTGGGAAGCCAACCGCATTCGGCCGCATCGGCGGAAAACTCTTCTTCGGGATGCCGGGTTACCCGACCTCGTGCCTGTCGAACGCGTACATCCTGCTCGCACCGGCGCTTCGACGCCTCGCGCGCCTGCCGCAACAGAGCGTGCGATCGTTCACCCTCCCCCTTGGCGCTCGCGTCGTCTCGGCGCCGGGCCGTCACCAGTTCTATTCGGTTCGCGTGGCGAACGGTGTGGCCATGCCCGCGTTCAAGGCCTCCGGGGACATCACGAGCATGTCGCAGGCTGACGGATATATAGAGATCGCCGCAGAGGTTGAGGTGGTCGAAGCCGGAACGCTGGTGGACGTGAAACTATTTTGATAATCACGAAGGACACGAAAAGTACGAAAGGGCACGAAGAATTCAAAATCTTCGTGATCTTCGTTACCTTCGTGGCCTTCGTGCGTGGGGCGAAAGCCCAAAGCGCGAGTGATATACTTTCTCGATCCCTACGCGCAAAATCCGCAATTCTCTTGGGATTTGAAGGGTTTTAGCCTGCTGGCCATGGGAGTACTGGAGATCTGATGTCAGCGACCGACACGGCCGTCCAAGAAGTCGGCCTACGCCCAACCACAGAACGCATCGTCAACGATTTCGCCATTCAAGTCGCCACCGTCAACGGATCGGGCAGCCAGACCGCGAACCTCGTCCTTCTGCGGTCGATCTTCCAGATGGGCGTGCCCGTGTCCGGCAAGAACATGTTTCCGTCGAACATTGCCGGACTGCCCACGTGGTACACGATCCGCGCGAGCGCCAAGGGCTACATCGGGAGAAAGAAAGAGGTCGATTTCCTCGTCGCGATGAATCCGGAAACGGCGCGAGAGGATGTGCTGACACTCGCGCCCGGAGCTGCCGTCGTCTACGACGAGCCGCTCAAGCTCAACGCGCTTCGGAGTGACCTCGTCTTCTATCCGGTCCCGTTCGACAAGTTGATGACAGGGATTACGCACGACGCCAAGCTGCGGCGCCTGGTGCGCAACATGGTGTACGACGGCGTCCTTTCCCGTCTGCTCTCGATCGACATGAGCCAGATGGAGAAGGCGCTGAAGAAACAGCTCGGCAAGAAGCAGAAGGCGATCGAGCTGAACACGGCGGCCCTCAAGGCCGGCTATGACTTCGCGGAGTCGAGTCTCCCGAAGCAGGATCCGTTCGCCATCGAGCCGATGGACAAGACGGCTGGCCAGATCCTCATCGAGGGGAACGCGGCCGCCGCCATTGGCTGCATGATGGCCGGCGTTACCGTCGTCGCGTGGTATCCCATTACCCCGTCGTCCTCCCTGCCGGAAGCACTCATCGATTACCTCAAGAAATATCGTCGCGATCCGGAAACGGGCAAGACGACCTACGCGGTGGTGCAAGCCGAAGACGAACTCGCAGCGCTGGGTATGGTGATCGGCGCGGGATGGGCTGGCGCGCGAGCGATGACCTCAACGGCGGGTCCGGGCGTGTCACTCATGGCGGAATTCGCCGGGCTGGGCTATTACGCCGAAGTGCCGGCCGTGATTTTCGATATTCAACGTGCGGGGCCATCAACCGGACTTCCCACGCGCACTGGCCAGCAGGACATTCTGTCCACCGCCATCCTGTCGCATGGGGACACAAACCATCCGCTGCTCCTCCCGTCGTCGGTCACCGAGTGCTACACGATGGCGATCGAGGCGTTCGATCTGGCCGAGCAGCTGCAGCAGCCGGTGTTTGTGATGTCGGATCTCGACCTCGGCATGAACACGTGGATGGCGCAGCCCTTCGAGTATCCGACCACGCCGTTCAAGCGTGGCAAGCGGCTCGACGCCGAAACACTGAAGAAACTCGGTCAATTCGGCCGTTATCGTGACGTCGACGGAGACGGCATCCCCTACCGCACCGTGCCTGGCGATGGGCTGCCCTCATACTTCGCGCGTGGCTCCGGCCACAACGAGCAGGCCCTCTACAGCGAACGGGCCGACGACTACACGAGGAATCTCGAGCGGTTGTCTCGAAAATTCCAGACGGCGAAGACGATGATGCCCAAGCCCGAGGTCGACGTGACCGCCGTAGGGCGTATCGGGATCATCGCCTACGGAACGACGCACTGGGCGATCGTCGAATCGCGAGACCAGCTCAAGGCAGAGCGCGGCATCAATACGTCGTATCTGCGTCTCAAGGCCTATCCGTTCAGCGAAGAGCTGAACGACTTCATCGATCAACACGATCGCGTCTACGTGGTCGAGCAGAATCGCGACGCGCAGATGCTGTCGCTGCTGCGGATCGATCTGACGCCCGATCGGGTGGTCAAGCTGCGCAGCATTCGTCACTATGCCGGGCTGCCGATAGACGGCCGATCCGTGACGTCGGAGATGTTGAGGCAAGAAGGCATTTCGGATCCCGTTGCCAAGGCAGCTGGCCTTGGGACCGTCGGCGCCGACTGACGACGCGCGGGCTGAGGCTCGCGCGCTGCGACCGCAGAGAATCGACGGCGTAGAGCGGAGGCTTCAGCCTCCGCGGACAGCATGGAGACACAGGGAATGTCGACACCGACACAGACACCACCAGCGCCAGGGAAGAAGCTCAATCGAATCGGACTCGAGCCCGTTGCCTATCGCGGCAGCAAGACCACGTTGTGCGCGGGGTGCGGCCACAACGCCATCACGGAGCGCATCATCGACTCGTTCTGGGAGCTTGGCGTCAGCCCGGATCAGGTCCTCAAGCTTTCGGGGATCGGGTGCTCGAGCAAGAGCCCGGCTTACTTTCTGAACCAGGCGCACGGCTTCAACTCTGTCCACGGCCGCATGCCATCGGTGGCAACCGGCGCCATCGTCGCGAACCGCAAGATGATTGCAATCGGCATCAGCGGCGACGGCGACACCGGCGCGATCGGCATCGGGCAGTTCGTGCACCTGATGCGACGCAACCTGCCGATGGTCTACATCATCGAAGACAATGGCTGCTACGGCCTGACGAAGGGGCAATTCTCGCCCACCGCGGACCTCGGCTCGAAGCTGAAGACCGGCGTCATCAACGACTTGCCTCCGATCGACACCTGCGCGCTGGCGATCGAGCTCGGCGCGTCGTTCGTCGCGCGGTCGTTCTCGGGCGACCCGAAACAGCTCAAGGCCATTCTCAAGGCGGCGCTCAGTCATCGCGGCACCGCGATGATCGACGTGCTGTCACCATGCGTGACGTTCAACGATCACGATGGATCGACCAAGAGCTACTCGTATGCAAAGGATCACGAGGAGCCGTTGGCGGACCTGAGCTTCGTGCCGTTTTTCGAAGACATCACCATCGACTACGATCCCGGCACCTCGACGACGGTGAGCCTGCACGATGGCTCGAAGATCGTGTTGACGAAGATGACGGAGGACTACAACCCCACCGATCGGCTCCGCTCGCTGCATTTGCTGCGCGAGACAACGATGCGGAACGAATTCGCAACGGGTATCCTCTACGTGGAACCGGACAAACCCGACTTCATCGACCTCCTGGGTCTCGTCGACGAGCCGCTGGCGCACCTCGACGAGTCGCGGACGCGGCCGGGGAAAGCGGCGCTCGACGAGATCATGGAGAGCTTCAGGTAGAATCCTGCGGTCTCATGAGGACCGCAATGTCAGACGAGGAGCAGTAGTGAACGGCTATCTGCCAGTCGTCATTTATCTCGGCATCATCGTGGCCTTTGCCGTGGTGTCGCTCATCGCGGCGCGCGTGCTCAGCCCCGGTCGCCCCTTCGCGGCCAAGCTCGAAAGCTACGAATGCGGCGCTGAGCCAATCGGCGAAGCCTGGGTGCAGTTTCCCGTCGGGTTCTATCTCGTTGCGCTCGTCTTCATCGTCTTCGATGCACTGGCGGTGTTTCTCTTCCCGTGGGCGCTCGCCATCCGTCAACTCGGGGCGTGGGGTATCCTTGCGATGCTCATGTTCCTCTCAATCCTGCTCCTTGGCTGGGTCTACGCGTACCGGGAGCGCATACTCGAGTGGAAGTAACCCCTACCGCCGAAGGCAAAGCGGACGTAAAACCCGCCACCGAAGGCAAAGCGGACGCAAAACCTCCTGTTCCGGTGATCCCGGCGCCAGTCTGGCGAAACTTCAAAGATCTTCAGGAATACGAACGGCTTCGGCAGCAACGGCCTGAAGGCGACAAGCATTCTGCGCTCTTCGAGTCGGTGACCGAGGGCATCCACAGTTTTCCGGGCGGGTTCGTCGTCACCACAGCCGCCGACGCATTTCTGAACTGGGCGCGCAAGTCGTCGGTGTGGCCGGTGACCTTCGGATTGGCGTGCTGCGCCATCGAGATGATGGCGACGTTTGCGTCTCGCTTCGACGTGGAACGCCTGGGCATGGTCCCGTGGGCATCGCCCCGTCACTCGGACCTGATGATCGTGTCGGGCACGGTGACTATCAAGATGGCGCCGATGCTCCTGCGCATCTACGACCAGATGCCAGATCCGAAGTGGGCGGTGTCGATGGGTTCGTGCGCCAACTCCGGTGGGCCATTTCGACACGGCTACCACGTGGTGAAAGGCGTCGACCGCGTGATCCCGGTCGATGTCTACGTTCCTGGCTGCCCGCCGCCACCGGAGTCGTTGCTGAACGGGCTGCTGCTTCTGCAGGAACAAATCTCTCACTTCCGCCGCACCGGCCAACGCGCGGCGCCGAATCCGAAGGTCGACTGATACCGTGACACGCCCCCAGGCCGCCAGTCTCATCAGTCAACACTTCGGAGGCGCGCAGGTCCAGGGCGACGCCCCATTCGTTGTCACCGTCCCCAGCGAACAATGGCAGTCGTTTGCACGCTTCGCCAAGGACACATTGGGGTGTCGTTTCTTCTCTTTCTCCACGGCCGTCGACTGGAAAGATCAAGGCCTCGAGCTGGTCGCGAGAATCGACAACCTCGACGACGGGGTCTCCGTCCTGATGAAGGCCCGGCTCGCGCCAGGCGTTTCCGAATGTCCATCGCTCGTGCCGGTGTTCCGCGGTGCCGACTGGATGGAACGCGAATGCTACGACATGTTCGGCATTCGCTTCGAAGGACATCCCGACCTGCGCCGCATTCTCCTCGGCGATGACTGGGTAGGGCATCCCCTTCTCAAGTCGTACGCCGTGGACACACCCTATCCGCCATACAGGTAATGGCTACCCCGGCACTCACACGCGTCGAGCTCGACTACGCTGGCGGCGAGCGCCTGACGATGAACATGGGGCCGCAGCACCC
>Ga0105249_10001519_pt1 | contig 20350 bp, 11 predicted proteins | sample KBSS44metaG_FD_81522 | JGI IMG/M metagenome (GOLD analysis project Ga0105249, IMG submission 81522) | Switchgrass rhizosphere microbial communities from Kellogg Biological Station, Michigan, USA - KBS S4-4 metaG | ecosystem: Host-associated > Plants > Roots > Rhizosphere > Soil | place...
CCAGTTGCTCTTCGTGTATTCGTTTTCATTTCCTTTCTCCTTTTCACAAGTGCGATTTAGGTTATTCAGCCTGATACGTTTGAAAAACTCATCTAAGCCCAGTCAGGTCGAATGACTGGATGGCCACAACCATTTTTCTTGAAAAATAATTTACTGCGCGGGCATGAATGAGCGCCGTCGCGCAAAAATCGAATGCAGGCGGGCGGGCACCTGCATTCTTGTCAACAGAATCTATTGCCGGACCTGAAAACCGACGGAATAGCTTGTAGTGTTATCTCCCGAAACGAAATTCAAAAGATAACTGCCTGTTCCATAGCCGGTCGTTTTCAGATTAAAGATGTAACCGCCAAGACTTGCGTCGTATCTGAAATCGAAGTCAGGATTGGAGTTTCCGGCGTCATCCAAAACCGTCGAAGCCTGGCTGCTTGTTTGAGTCACACTAATGGCGTGAACCACTTTTGACGCGGACGAGACGTTTGCACCCGTAGCGTCTATGAGACGGATTTTGATCGGGATAGTGCTGCCCGATCTAGCCGCCTTGGCCTGGTCGAACAATACCGTAACGGCAAATTTAACGGTGTAATTGACGTTCGCGGGGGAGGCGGCATTTCCGACGTTGTCGGTTGAAACAACCATAAACGTTTTTGCTCCGACCGAGCCTGTGTTGAGCAAAGCTTCGGTGGCCGTCGTACCGTCGCAGGTTGCAACGCCAGACCCTCCGTCCGTACAAGTGAAGCTGACCGTAACTGGCTGATTGAGAAGATAATTGCCCGAGACCGGTGATGCGAGGGAAATCACGGGCCTGGTCTTGTCAATTCTTATGACCAAAGTATGCCCTGATTCGACATTTCCGGCATCGTCCGTCGCGAAGTAGGTAATTGTCGTTGTGCCTTCGGCGGTGATTGCGAAATTCGCCGTTGAACCGCTGACGGTTAACGAGGTGCTCTGAGCACCGCTCGTGCTATACGTGACATACCGGACCCCAGACCCGCCCAAGTTATCGGCCGCGTGGAGGGTGATATACACATTCGAATTGTTCCACCCAGCAGCATTCGGTGTGGCAGAAAGTGCGGGGATTGTTGTGGGTGGGACCTGATCGCAAGTTGTTCCGGATGTAGTGTCGGTCGTGTTTGAGAGCACGGAAAAACCCCCGGCAAAATAGGCGGCGACCACAATGTCAGGTTTACCGTCCAAATTTAAGTCAGTAATTGTGATACCGATCGGCCCGCTGGCTACTGGAAAGGTGAAAGGATAACCGAGATTGCCATTTCCGTCACCGAGCAGGACCGAAACAAAATCTGACCAACCGTTGGACACAACAAGATCGACTTTGCCGTCGCCATTAATATCGGTTGCCTTGATTCCGTTAGGGCCTGAACCACCGGTAGGAAATATGCCCCCGGCTGAAAAACCCCCGCTTCCATCTCCAAAATAGATTCGAACCGAACCGTCATCATTGCCGACAACCACATCGGTTTTGGAATCTCCATTGAAATCACCGATACCAAAATCGGTGGGTGGAATTGAGGGCGAAGATGCCGTGAATGTCCCGTCTCCGCTGTTCATCAGTAACGACACGTCGCCGGTTCCTGCGTTAGCGGTTATAAGGTCGACTTTACCATCGCTATTAAAGTCAGCCTTCGATACCTGCACTGGACCATAGCCGTCAAGGTATTCAACAGGGGCCGAGAATCCGCCGATCCCATCTCCGAACAGGATCGCGAGCCCTGAGAATTGATGTCCAATCGCCAAGTCCAGGTTTCCGTCGGAGTTAAAATCGGCGACTTGTATCTCGTAGGCCTCACCACCGTTATCCGGCCACAAAGTGGGTTGTCCCAGGCCGCTCGGACCGTTGTTCAAGTAGACCCAGACGTTTCCGTCTTCACCTCCGACCACGAGATCCGTTTTGCTGTCATGATTGAAATCTCCGGATGCCGGGGGAACATCGAAGCCGGCCCCTGGTAGAATGATCGGGTCGGCAAAGTTACCCGTACCGTCGCCATAAAAGATGCCGACCATCCCTGAATTTGTTACGGCTATATCCATTTTGCCGTCAGCGTTGAAGTCACCGCTAGCCGTCCGGAATGCGCCACCGAGATTGAAATACCGCGAGGGTTCAAATGATGTAACAGGACCCGCCAACACGTCGACATTGAAAGTTCCGGTTGCCGTTTGACCGGTTCCGTCGGTGGCTCTGCATGTAACAGCAGTCTCTCCGAGCGGGAATGTATTTCCCGAAGGCGGATCGCATGTGACCGGCAAATTCCCTGAGACGGTGTCACTTGCCATCGCCGTATAATGAACAACCTTGCCAGCAGGACACGAGTCGCCAAGCGTGACTCCGTTTGGCAGCGAAAGAACCGGCGGGAGATCGTTTACCGTTACATTGAAACTCTGGCTGCCGGTGTTGCCGCAATAATCGGCGGATGTACATACAATTTGTGTAGTACCAACCGGGAACATGCTGCCAGACGGGATATTGCAGCTCAAGCTGGCTACTCGTCCACTGTCGTCCCATGCAGTGAGTGAATAAGGAACTTGGGCACCCGCAGGTCCCATGGCATCGACGACACTATCCGAAACCGAAACTATCGGTGGGGTGGTATCAGGGCTGCCGTTAGTGTTGATCAGCACAGAAATATTCCCGCCGTATTGGTTGATTGTCACAATGTCGGGTTTTCCATCGTTGTTGAAGTCAGCGACTTCAAAGTCGCCAGGAGGAGCGCTACCCGTCGGATAGGTGCTCAGCGGCTGGAACTCACCCGAGCCATCACTCAAAAGGATAGATACTTGCCATGTGCCATCTGTTCCCACCGAAGTTCCGGCTATATCCAGATGTCCGTCGCCGTTAAAATCGGCTACTTTGGCTTTGCCGCCTCCCGAATTGAGAAAAATCGGAGCGCTGAAGTTGCCATTACCGTCTCCGAGGCGCAGGACATACCCGACAGAATCAGTAACCACAATGTCGACATTTCCATCACCGTCGAGATCGGCAATTCCGAACCCCGACGGTCTTGGCATCGATAAGTTACGTATTGAAAAGCCTCCAGCTCCATCACCGAGGAAGACCGTGGCGTTGCCCCCTTGGGCATTATCGGTAATCAAGTCGATATTGCCATCATTGTTGAAATCTGCATGATCGACTTCGACAGGCCCAAGGCCGTTGTTGTAGGTAACAGGCACCGGAAACCCACCAACGCCATCTCCCAGCAATATTCCGAGGCCGCCAAACTGATGGGCGATCGCCAGATCAGGGTTACCGTCGTAATTAAAATCGGCAACCGAAATATCGTAGGCTTCCCCACTCCCATCCGCGTATTTCGACACCGGCCCAAATTCGCCTGTCCCGTTCCCTAGGTAGATCCACACAAACCCGTCTCGGCTACCGACAGCTAGATCGGCGTTGCCGTCACGATTGAAATCGCCGGTAGCAATCGGAACTGAAAAATCACCCGCCGGAAGGATGGAGGGAGCGCTGAAGTTGCCTGTGCCATCGCCGAGAAAGACGGCGACGAAATGCGAGTCAAATGAAACGACTGCAATGTCCTTGTTGCCATCGTTATTGAAATCCGCGATGGCCGCCCGAACCGACGGCGCCCCCACAGAAAAGAGCCGGGGGGCTTGAAAGAGTAGTAATAGGCAATCATCCGGCATTGGTGGAGTTAGCCCTTCGATTGTTTGCGTCATGCCGAGCGAGGCGGAAGACGCAAGGTATAAAGAACGACTATCGTGTGTTGTAATCGTCGCAATCGCGGCAAATGAAAGAAGTCCCATTGAAAGTAGAGTCGAAGATAGGAAAGTCAATAGTTTCATTTTTCACATCCTTTTGCTTTTTCTTTAGGATCACCCACACCTCGAGCCACTGAAATTAGCAATAAAAGTTCCGCCTTCAGTTTTTGCATTGAATTCGTGTCTTTCGGTTTACGGAAGAAAACATTGAACCGCAAGCTTTCTTTGCCTTTACATGTAATGGTTTTCGACGCGAAATCTTACAGTCCTAAATTCAAATCTTTCGAATCATCGATAGGTCGCTCCGAACGCAAAGAGAGAGTTGGGGACAGATATTGTGAAAACTATGCTCTTAGGATTGATTTGCTTTAATTCGCTTTCGTGGCGGAGGCGAGCGCGAATAGTTCGTTGCCGAAACAGTAAGCTTTGTAATTGGGATGTTTCGAACGACTATTCTGGGGCTCAGATGGTCTGGGAATATGTTCGTTAGATTATCGCGGGTTAATACCACGGAAAAAAGAATAATTGGGTGTCGGCCATTTCATTTGTTCACCGCTCCGTATAAAAACGCGAGTCTTATAATCCGCCGTCGCGCCCCATGCTGGCTAACCAGATAGGTATTTTCGTATTGGATCATTAAACAAAGAAAGACGGCGAAAGACGGGCAATGGTGTGTTTGGAACCCTGGCCAGGAATTGTTCAGCTCATTTGTAGAGCCCAACCGATACATTCTCAAGTGGTCCGAAAAAAAGCGTTGACTTGAGGGACTGAACTGTCGTATAAGAAGCACATTTAGAAATAGCAGATCGCGTGCCCACTCATGAAAGCGACTTCTCTCTCTCAGCCATACGGCTTTTCCTCTTCAATATTTCCGTACATTTCCGAGGACATTTTGGTAAGTCGGGAGAAATCTGTGCTTACGTTTCAGGCGCGCATCAAATGGCGGGCGGTTGGTTCCATTTATGCTCGAGAACGACTCTGCAGAATCTATTTACAAATCAAAAAAGTGGTCGAGGGGAATGCAACTCACTTGGGAAATTCATGCAGGCCCAAATTGTTGAAGTTGAGATTGGCAGATTCATGAAAATTCTTCGTCGGTGACCAGGGGTTGTAAAGAACCGTCTAAGATTCAGCGTCCGAGCGCTGTAAGAAATCGGTTGCGAGGTCATTAAATCTTGTCCAGGGGTTTAACCACGGTAAAAAGTTTTTGAAGTCAAATCTGTTCGCTTTAGGAGATCAAAAAATATGCCAGCTAAAAAAACAACTAAGAGTAAAGGGTCCCGGACGGGAAAAGAGTGGACGATTATGGTCTACATGGCCGGGGATAACGATCTTAGCGAAGATATGATAACTGCGCTGAAAGCAATGAAAGCATTTGGTGGGAGTCAATACGTGAATATCGTGGCTCTGTATGACAGCAACTATCCCCCCGTGCCGGTTACCTTTTATGATTTCTCGAAAGAATTTCCTCCAAAAGCAGGGAGGCCACAGGTACCGAATTTGAGCGCCTATGCTGACGTTGAGATAGTTCGTGATATCCTCGGTCTGCCACCGCTCCCTCCTCCGAATCCAGATCTGCCTGACCCATTCAAATTTGATCCGGCAAAAGAGTTTGTTCCATTAAAGAGATTTGTTTCTTGGATTTTACGCCAACGCAAGTACAAAGCGAAAAAGTATGCACTGATTTTGTCGGGGCACAGTGATTCCGTGATTGGGAAAACAATTCTGCGGGATGATAATCCTCCGAACGTATTAACGCTAAGCAAGCTTGCCGGCGTTCTAGAAGATTGTCGAAAGGCACTTCCAAAGAATACGCACCCGAGTCACAAATTCGACCTGATAGGATTCGATGGCTGTTTGATGGGTATGCTGGAAGGGGCTTATGAGCTGAAAGATATAGCCGACTACATGGTCGCCTCAGAGGGCAACATCCCGGACTCTGGATGGGACTATACTTCGGTTTTCTCGGAACTTGCTAGGTCATCTGGGAAAGTTGACGCGAAGAGCCTCGCATTGTCGATAGCCTCACATTACAAAGATTTCAATTTCGATTATATTCCGAGCGGGCGATCCATCAACATCAGCGCGTTCAAGTTGGACAGGGTCAATACATTTGCCCGAATTTTGAATAGGATTGCAGGAGAATTGTACAAGCTCCTAGATTTTGATCTTAAGAAACAATCGGGCCAACATGCCGTGGAAGAATCAATTCTTCGAGAAAGATTTGTAGATGTTGTCCTGAAAAGTCATTACAATTCTCAGACGTTTATGCACAATCAGGCCGTCGACATAATGGACTTTCTCTACTGCATGATTAGCGAATGGTATTATCTTAGCGAACAAGCTAAGGCACTTTACCCGAACAAACTAACAGCTGTCTTCAATAAAGAATTCTCGAGGTTCTTTAATAATTGCATTAGCCTTTTTTCCGAATATCCTGCATTCGTGATCGAGAGCTGCTTCGCTGGGGCTGAGTATCAGTTTTCAAAGGGAGTCTCATTATTTTTTCCGTGGAGCCAAATGGCGTTAAATTTACTGTCGTCCGAATACGGATCCTTAAAGTTTGATCGGCAAAAAAGAAACTGGAGAAAGTTTTTTAGCAAGTATGTTGAACTTACAATGAGAACGCCGGAAACAAAGTCGTTTCTCGAATTCGTTCAGGGTCAAAAAAAAGCGGTGGCGGGACAGAAATTGCCTCCCGTTCCGCCAAGCTTTCTCGTTCAATTTGCTGCCGCTAAAGATAAAACCGGTAGAGAGTACATTGGCCGCGAGTATATAGGCAGAGAGTATATCGGACGGGGAGGGGAATTTTACGAATACTTTGAGCAAATGCGAAATTACTCACATTTTAGAGTGATTCGGCGTCCTCCCCCACCGCACAATGAGGTTGACCTAAGTGGCTGCAATGAATTGCCAACAATTTAAGCACTTGTTCTCAGTTCTTGTTTTGATTGTTGTTTTTCCTGCGCTGTACCGAGAGTCCGTAAGTCAACATATTTCCTTAGGTCGAGAGGATGCGGACGAACACGAAGCCAAAGAAGTGATGGCCGAGGCGAAGCAACTCGTCAGCGATTGGAGTGATCAATCTGTTTCCGACGCGATAACGCTTTATTTCAAAGCCGCCGCCATGTGGGGAAAATTAAGGAGGTCTTCGGAGGAAGCGGATTCTCTGCGGGCAACGGGCGAGCTCATGCTTTGGCAAAACAGAGGGCCCGATTCGGAATCAACCCTGAATCGGGCGCTTCGCCTGGAGCCGGAACCCCAGAACCTAGAAGGCAGGGGGAAGACCTTATATTTACTGGCAATGGTCGCGCTCAAAGACAACGATCTGAAAGCGGCAGCAAAGTATTCAAAGCTGACGATGGAAATTGCGGATAAGAGCAAAAGTAATGTGATGATAGGTTTGGCGCATTTGGTCAAGGGAGAAATTGCGTATCGACGCCGCGATATCGCCGCGATGATCGACACACAGGAAAGGGCGCTCGAGTATTTTACGAACGCCCGAGATCAAGAAAACGAGGCTCAAACACTTACTTTTCTGTCATATAGCTACGTGATGAAAAACGACAGGTCTAAGGGGATTGAATTTGCGGAGAGGTCGATTGAAATTCAGCGGCGACTGGCAAACAGGCGTGGACTCGCCTTTGCACTGGTCGCGTATGGTGACGCGAACCAAAGAGTTGGAGAATTGAAGAAGGCAAAAAACGCATTTGATGAAGCGGAAAAGCTGTTTCCAGCAAAGTTAGACCTTGGCGAAAAAGCTAGCCTCTTTACCAAAATTGGTATGTATTATGAAACGCTTGGCGATCTGGAAACTGCAACAGAGTATTTTGAAAACGCGCAACGTGATTTTAAGTCGTCCGGGAATCTTTTTGGAAGTGCGGAACTTTTAACCGTGATCGGGCAGGATTCGCTGCGACTCGGAAATGCCGATAAGGCAATAGAGTATTTTACTAGGGGTTTGGATCAGAGTCGAAAACTCCGAGATTCATGGTCACTCGGAATGGTAAACGAGCGAATCGGAGATGCGTTTTATCAAAAGGGTGACTTGGCTTCGGCGGAATCTTATTATCAACGTGCCCTTTCCTTCATCGAAAGGACAAATAGCATCGCTTTTAGGAAGGCGTCTGTAAAAAGGAGTCTGGGTATTCTCTACGAAAAAAGAAAGGAATATCCAAGAGCGTTGGATCAGTTCATGTCATCTTTACAGCTAAGTATAAGAATTCAGGACAGGGCCGCAACCTCAGAAACACTCATTTGCATCGCGACGCTATATGCAGCAAAAGGTCAGACCGGCGTGGCGTTGGAAACGGCCTCCAAAGCAATTCAAATTACAGACAATTTAGACGTTCAGATTGATAATTCCCAGCTCAAGGCCACCTATTTTTCGAGCGTCTACAATAGGTATGAATTAATTATCAATCTCTTGATGCGGATGGCGGAGGAAAAATCAGACGAGGGTTTTTCTGTCCAGGCTCTGCAGGCTAGCGAAAAGGCACGGGCGCGTTCATTGCTCGAGACCATGCAGCTTTCGGTTGCGAACTTTACGAGGGATGCGCCACCGCAAATGGTGCAGCGTGAAAAGCAGCTATCAAATGACCTGAATACAAAGCGGAACAGACTGACAGAACTGTTGTCGGCGAACGCTGGCAAAGATGAGGAAAAAACGGCAGAAGGTGAGGCGCGGGAGGTCGAACGCGAGCTCGAAGACGTGAAGGCCGAACTAAAACAAACCAGCCCCATTTATTCGGCGATCAGAAACCCCGCACAGTTTGATGTGCAGAAATTTCAACAAGAAGTGTTGGATGGTGACACAGTCTTTTTGGAATTCTCGCTTGGGGAAAAGGACAGTTATTTATGGGTGATCGGCAGAAAAGAGGTTACGCATTACGTACTTCCGCCGCGCGAACGGCTAGAAGCGCAGATTGGAGATCTGCTCGAGTTGCTAAGAGCTCGCGAGCAGAAACCTGACGAATCAATCGAAACTTACAACGCACGCGTGAACGATTCAGAACAGAGATATCCGGTGGTGGCTTCGGATCTGAGTCGCGAGCTGCTTGGCCCGGCCGCCGAGAAGATCAAGGGAAAGCGGCTGATCGTTTCGCCGGACGGAAAGATCGCGTATCTGCCGCTTAGCGCCCTCCCCAGTCCAAATTCCGAAACGGGTGAACCGCTGGTGGTCACAAACGAGATCATTTATTCACCATCGGCTTCGATTCTAAGTTTGCTTAAGGGCATCGAATTACGCCCGCGCATTGAGCCCACAAAGAATCTCCTTGTTTTTGCCGACCCTGTCTTTGCTGCCTCGGACGAACGCCTGGGAGGAAACAAGCTGGACCAAGGTGTTTTTCAGACTAGCTTTGCGATGATGCGATCGGCGGAATCGATCAAGGACCTTGCGCGACTACCCGCATCTCAGACCGAGGCTACTTCGGTCTCAGCTATCGCGACCAACTCAACCGTGGTTACTGGTTTTGCGGCTAACCGAGATCGGGTCCTAAACTCAGATCTGGCAGATTACAAGGTGATCCATTTTGCGACTCACGGTATCTTTAACGAAGAGAACCCTGATCTTTCTGGTATTTTGCTATCCCTTTACGACGAAAGAGGAGCAACGAGCGAAGGCTTTATTCGCGCGGCGGATATCTACGGTATGAATCTGAATGCCGATATGATTGTGTTAAGTTCATGCAATTCCGGAGTCGGAAAGGAAGTGCGTGGCGAAGGAATGATAGGCCTAAATGCTGCATTCTTGCAGGCCGGATCCCATTCAGTCGTTTCCAGTCTTTGGAAGGTGGACGATAACGCTACCGAAATACTGATGCGTGAATTTTACGGAGCAATGGCAGATGGCTCTTCGACACCTGCACAGGCTTTGCGAAAAGCCCAGCTTTCAATGATGCATGATGTACGATACCGATCACCATTTTATTGGGCGGCTTTCACCATGCATGGTGACCCTGATGTGAGGGTTACCTTTTCATCCAGCAGACATCTTTATCTCGCGATGATAATTGGGCTCGGGGTAATTGGAGCCTTGCTATTTCTTTCATTGTGGCAAGTCCGACGCACGAAGGTTCCTCACTCTACGTCAAAAGCATAAGTAATAGGCGACTCAGGTCTGTCCGTCGGAATGGCCTCTAGCTGATACAGGCCTTTTTCGAGTATAGCGACGGGCAGTAGCAGCCGTAGTTCGTTACTGCTCTCACTTTTATAGGCGGAAAGAGCGTCGAAGCTGAGAATTTTCTTTCCCTCCCTTTTTAGCCGAACGTCAAAATGAGCATAGTTCGTGAATTCAACGGGCAATCCTAACCTGACCAAGATACTGTCGCCCGAAGGCCCTTGGCTGATCTTTACGGTCGAATCTGTTCCCCGAAGACTACCCGGTAACACACTAATACTCGAAATGCTCCTGTACGGTCCGAGATCACTGAAATCCTGACGGTTCAGGGCCGAATATTTGGTCTGGATCTTCGACAATCCCTCATCGCGTCCAAGCCAAAAGTATGCGGCCACCGTGCCGAAAAATAACAAAAGGCAAATCACGTATGCGACTGCGGGAACGTTCGAAAGAAACGATCTAAGTCGCTCCCAAAACGAACCTGCCTCATGAACGCGATCGCTTATGGCTCTCTCGCTTGAATAACGGCGAAGAGTAGCAACAAATTCGAGATTTTGGTAGCGCTCAGGCGTAATCAGGTAGCCTTCTTGGAATTTGAGTGCCTCATCGGCGGACAAGGTGCCTTCCACATGATCCTCGATAAGTATGTCCTCAGCTTCAAGAACCTCAGCCTCAAACTTTTCATCCAAGATTATTGTCTGCTCTATTTCTTCAGCTTCTTCCACGGAAAGATCACCGAGTAGGTACCTTCGTAGCTTTTCCGAACCTTTATCCATTACCCACCTAATGTTTAATGTGGTTTATCAACCGTTCATTACAACCTAAATCCTTTCAAGGCAGCTTTCCAAACATTCTCGCAAGATTTTTTTTACCCGATGAACCCTAATATGCAGATTTCCAATGGAGATATTCAGACTGTCCGCCAGCCGCCGACGAGCCTCGAACTTCTCGCTTCTATCTTTGGCATAATAGGCACGCACCATTTCGGATTCGTCTGTTCTTAATTTTGCCATGCAATCGTCGAGACAATGAAAACGAGTCTCTTTATCCTCACCGTCGTCTGTTTGGCCTTCCAATCTTCCCGCAAGTTCAGGCTCAATTTGCATCGGCGATCTCTTGAGCTCTGCCAAATATTCGAAAAAGATATTTTTCGCAAAACCGTAGAAATACGTGATCGGCTTTAACTCGGACGTCAGTTGGAAAGTCTTGAGCTTCATAGCGACCCGGTTTATGGTTTCATCCGCAAGGCTCTGCGATTCGTAGCACCCCTTAATTCGAAAATAACGCACCAATCCCTCTCGGATCTCAAGATATTTTTTTCCCGCCGCTTCTTGGTCCGCGGAAAGCCATCCAAGCAGGCGATCCAGATCAGCTTTCGAAAGAGTAGTCGTTGTTTTCATTATGGGATTTTGTATTCGAAAAGAGTAATAGCAGAGAGTGGCCTGTTTTTCAAATTTCTTGAGGTCCATAAACTACGTCAGGCACAACCGTAGGCACCTTTGCCCGTCGGATTTAAACGCACTTGGGCATCGTTCGTCCCAACATGGCCCGTCAAAGAATACCCAAGAGAATACTTCAAAAAAAATGTAAGTTTCCGGCCCGGCGCCTCATTACGAGATACAGAAGCGGGATTTAAATGGCTACAAATCTAAATAAGAAAAAGAATGAGAGGAGGAAAATGAAACATGATCAAAATCAAAACCAGAGTTTATCAATGCGCAATCGCAGAGACAATTACGTTCAATTTTACCCCAAGTATCGCTAGCAATGTACAAGTCTTCTTTCGATTCGGCGTCGGTAACCTAATGCTTGTTTCGGGTGGGAGCCTTTCGTTTTCCAACCAACCATTACTTGAGCTTATGTTTGTGTTTAAGACCGCAGCCGGTGATTGTCAGGTTGATGTAAGTGGAAGTCTAGGTGGGCACGATACCGACGTTCCATCGGTCCCGCCAGATTTGGTTTTTCCAGAACAACGACGGTATCACTTTTTGCTAGTTTAGTTTCAATCCAGGAGCCATATATGAAAAAACAATTCCATAGAATATTGATGCTTGTTGCGACTGTTCTTTCTATCAACGTCGTTTTGATGAATGCCCAGGCTGCCAGCGATGCGACGATTGTTAATCAAATTAACTCTCTCGATGCTGAAGTAAGAACGAAACAAAAACGCCTCCTCGAACTGAGGCTTCAGCAGCTTAAACAGGAGCAAGAGGAAATTCAAAACGAGTTGAAAAACTCACATACTTCCATCACTGGTCTGACGCCATCTGAAGGATTGCTACCAACTCTCGCAAAAACGGTCTCTGAAAAATCGATTATCAAAATCGAAACGCCGCCAGGAAAAGAAAACAGCTCGTCAAAAGCACAAGGTCAAACTACCGATCCTAAATGCAATGCTTTCACGCTCCTAAGCAGAAGTCCTTTCGATAACAATCTCTGCGCATTATCAATTGACTTTCGAACAAACGCCGATCTTAGAGCAAATGAAAAAAACCTTGCTGTTCTGATTATGTACCTCGCTCAAACCGATGAAAGCATAAAAGCGTTCATCACAAAATTTGAGAATAAGCGTACGGACAAACAAGTCGGCGGAGGGCCAATGAACAAGGGAACGACATCATTGGTGGTCAAAGGAGGCGCGCCAGCGATAATTGGGTGGGCAATAGAAAATGGTGCGGCAACCTCCGACATATCTGGCACTACAGTAAATATCAAAGTTAATCCGATCGGCTTACTGGATGCCATAGCCAATACTTCGAATCATCTTCCCTTTGGCGACCAATTCACACTTCCGGCATCGTCACCAATTAAATTTTCGGTCAAGGATCCAGATGATTCTTTTACAAAGTTTGCTAAGAAAGCTTCTTTTGGCTTTTCATTCGATACGAACCGTGGAACAGACCCGCCCGCTTTTATCGGAAGCAAACAACAATTGTCGGCTGTTTCGTTTCGCTATGAGTTTGTCAACCACCGGAATCCGCTCCGCACGGAGTTTAACAATGATTGGAACGCCTTCTTTCAATCGCAGATTGGAACGCTAACAAATCAGCTTGATTCCGTTGGGTTGCTCCTGAAGGACAGATTCGATCCGAATCGTGAATTTAGAAATGCTCAATTGGAAAACTGGATTGCCAACACCCAAGCCGAACTCGAAATACTTCCTCTCGGAGGCGACGGAAAGCGTGATCTAACTGCGATTCGAGAAAAAATAGAAGAAAGGTTAAAGCTTTTGCCGATTTCAGAAATTCTGAAAGACGAAGCCCTCAAAAAGACCTTAGAAAACTTTGCTGAGTCCGGAGCAAAATACTCCGCTGCGAGTGGAGTTTTCCTCGACAAACTAAACAAGGGCACAATCGCAACCTTTGAATATACCAACAACCGCAATGTTGACAGCCCGGACACATCAAATTTTAATTTCATTGTTGAGGGTGGCAGAAAAGTTGGTTCTGGTTTAATGGACTTAACGTTTAATGGTTCGTTGACCATTTTTAATAAAAAGCCTTCTGATTCAAATGTTAAACGAATCAAAGATTTCAATTTTGCCTTACAAGCTGATTTCCCGATGCCCAAATTCATTGACAGCGTCTTGTCCTTTTCGGGCAAATATGTTCGCCAGGTTAGCGATTTGGCAATGGCAAACGGATTGGTCACACCAAACACCAAAGGGGATATTGCAGTTGGACAAGTCAAACTCACGATTCCGATACCTGACTGGGGAATCAGATTGCCGTTGTCGGTTACGTTCGCAAATCGAACTGAACTGATTAAGGAGAGCACGGTGCGGGGGAATTTCGGAATCACTTTTGATTTGGATCCCATTTTTGGACATAAACAATTGTTTTAAGGTAATTGGATACCATCATAAGCTGAAGATTTTAGAATTATTCACAAAGCCCAATGAGGCTGTCGCGACAAAAAGAAAAGGAGAGCAATAGATGGATCCCGAATTACCGACTAACCCCGCGTCCGGTGAACTTCCGGATCAGCAAGAACTGCCGGCAACAGCCCTGATAGTTCAAGTTACAACACCGATTTGTCGAAGCTCATGAGTTGGAGTTGGGTGAGCGTCCGGGTCAAAGAGCTATCGACGCGCGGGTGATCGCCTACCAAGCAGGAGTTTGCGAGGGTCAGTATTCCACCCAAAGAGGATGTGTCGGAATAGGTGTCGTGACTGCCGACAACTATGTCGTTCTGGTCATTCTTTTTTCAGGAATGCTTGGTGCGGCGATCCGAGTTAATTATTCGTTTTACAAGCATCTCGGATTCAGCGATTTTTCATTCAACTGGTCTTGGTTTTATCTACTTCTACCGTTTTTTGGTGCGGCCTGGAGTTAAGTGATCTATTTTGTCATCCGCGGCGGATTCTATACTTCGTCTAATGGTGAGGGATTGACGCTCAATTTGTTTTCCTTCGCGGCCCTGGGAGCCTTTTGACAGGACTCTTCTCCGAAAACGCTATGGAAAAGCTGCATCAGGTAGCCATTACGCTGCTCGCAGACACGCCGCCGAAAGTCATCGATGCTAAAGCCATTGTTGATGCGCTCGAGGCGGCCAAAGGTCCAGGGCTACACTAATTCCCGGTTTATGATGCATTCCTCATGTGCCCACTGCACATTCATGTTAGCTGCTCAGAAGAATACTGGTTGGAAACGATTCTTGTGAGTGGGCAATGCTGCTCGCTCGGCCTGAATATCGTACGACTAAATTTCAAGGTGAACTTGTCTATGGCACGCACCGTATCCAGTTTCCAATATTGCAATTAACGAAGAACTTGTTTCGAGGTTCGTTGGTTAATTAGGAGGATTGGAGACGAGGAGCCGGCGATAAAGATCCCAAGTCGAAAGGAATGTCGTTTCTGCGAGGTTACAAGTGCTGAGTGCCAGGAACTGCTGAACTCAAACGGGGCAGCTGCACAAACGTGGCGGACTGTTTTGAATGCATTGGTTATTTTCGATTCCGCTTCGTTCGCTTTCCTTCGATTATCTCGCCTACGTGCTCCTCGATTTGCTTCACTTTCGGCATCGTCCGTGGGATCAAACCGTCATCCAAAGGAGCTTCTTCGTAGTTAGGATCATCGGCGCAGACGTGCCTAACGAGCGAATTCCACGCACGCTTCATTTCGTCGGTCATTTGATCTTCGGTTATCTTATGGATCGTTACTTTTAACATTCATAGATTAAACGGCAGAGTTGGATTCTAAGTCACAAACGTAAAATGGGGGAGTAAAAATACGCCCGATCTGCAATTAAGTCGGAGCGGTATTTATGTTCCAGGTGACAGACTTTTTTGTAAATGGGAACCATTCACGGGCTGCGGATTTATAACTTCACATCCGGTCGTTCTGGCCCCGGTTTTTAAGCATGGATTGAAGGTCGGAAGCTGAAACAAATTGGCAATTGTCTATGATTCGAGACCGGACATGCCCTTTGCTCACGTAAGAAAGGAGCGTGCGACGTGTCACACCTAAAAGGTGAGCAGCTAAGTTTGTTCGGATCCACGGTTTTGGGTTTATTGTTACCCGGATTGTTTTTGTGTTTCTCATAATATTTTGATTTGTCCGGCTGCCGTAGCAGCAAATACGCTCAACAATGTCAGACTAAAGTCATTTGACTTGTTTGTCAAGGTCCAAGGATGTTTTCTTCGAGCCCAATCAATCAATCTATTCTGATTCTCGTCGCATAAATAGCCAGAATGAGGTGAGTCAAATTGTGTAACAAACTTAGGTTTGTTACATTTGTGGACGTCACAATTTCTTTGTCAGCTGACAAGTGCTTTTGAGGCTGTAAAGTAGGGTCTAATGCAAATAATGCGGGCTCCAGAGATGCTTTCAAGTGTGAAAAAGGTTGCGGTAGAATCGCAAAACTACTCGTGACATATTATGTGCTCTTATGTTTTGTTCACGTACGAGGCTGGCTGATCAGCCAGAGTTCACCATTAGGATTTCCCTGCCATACCTGTTAATCGAAACTGAAGGTAAAAAGAATGGGTAAGGCCCGGCGACCAAGGCCACGCCGACTCGGTGAGAAGCTCCTTCAGGTCCGAATGAACCTGGGACTTTCTCAGAACGAATTGATAGGTCGCCTAGATTTTGAGGAACTTGATCTCGTGCAAGGTACGATCTCAACTTACGAGTTGGGAAAGCGTGAACCCTCCCTGCCCTTACTGCTTAAGTACGCTCGCCTGGCTGGGGTCGCCGTCGACATCTTGATCGATGACGGGCTTAATCTACCGGACATTGAGGAGTCGAAGCGATCTCATACTCGCCGCTAACGAACATTCGTTCAATTTTTGTATCCAAGTTTGGGCGCGCGGAAGAATTAAGCCTCAGACGGCAATCCAATGTCGAAGGAATAAAGCGGGGAACACAACAGAAAACGGACGGAAGGTACGCAGCAGCCCGCTGTCAATCCATCGGCAAGTAAAAGACCTTTGGAAAATCGTTAAGGGAAGAGGTTGATGATTACGGAGAATTGAGCCCAGGATCCGTTTACACTGTGTGTGGCCGCCTTCGATGCCTCCCCGGGCGGCATCCATCATTCATTTGATTGGCGTTCTTTTCTGTTGTGTTAGTCGCGTTGCTACGGACGAACCATGGCAAACTACGACCAGCGTAAAGATCCGCATTCTGACTCAGCACTCATTCCAATTTCCTGCACCAACATGTGGGAGACTCTCAGAACAACACAACGGGTTGACGATCGTTCCGCGGCGTCTATCGAGGCGAAGCATCAAAAAACAATCGCCTATATGAGAAATAGAGATTATTTACAGCCGGCAATTTGAAGTACAAAATAATTCCACCCAAAACAAACGGCCGCGGGAAGAGCCACGGCCGGATGTATGAGCAAATTGATACAGAATCGCTATTACCTTACAGCTGCCGCGAATTCGAACATCGATGATAGGGTATGTCCCTGAGCAGTAAAATCCGCTAGGGGTCCCGACAATCAATCCTGTGGTTGAAATCTTAACCTCAAAATGCCTTGATGGAATGAAGCCTAACCGGTTTATAGAGATCCATTCGAGAGGCTTCTCGAGTCTAAATAACTTACTTGTTTCGTATAAAAGTCTAATATAATTAATCTATAGCGATTAAACTTTTGGACTTTTTACAAATCGGCCGTGTTCAACCTTCACCAACTCCCCGGTAAAAAGAGCCCGATCTCGAAGTCTCTTTGCAGTAGATTCATGGCACACATCATTCAAGGCTTTTACAATGGTTCTCCAGTGTAGTGGTTTTCCGTCCTCGAAGACATCCATGAACATTGCATATTTTGAAGGAGCCTTTCGACTTGCTACCATGGTGAACCAACGCGAAACAGGATCGAGCCGAAGCACCGTTTCGTCAAATGCCGGACCTTTTGCCTTTCCGCAATAAAGAATTACATCTCCCGTCGCAGCTTCTCGGATCAGATTCATGTTCAGCCAGCTATGATCACCGAATGAACTTGCTCCTCGACCACGGTGGCTCGCCTCAAGAATGTGACCATCTTCGGCTTTCGCTTTCCCGATATGGTGAGTAGCAATTAAAGCAGCATTGCACAGCTTTGCGAGCCTCGCAAGGGGTGTCATCACGCGTTTCTTTACCTCAGCATTATCGTTTTCGCATTCAATGCTAAACGCCGATGAAATGGTGTCGACGATGATCAAATCTGCCCCAAATTTAATTATTCCTTCCCGATATCGATCGAAGGCGGATTCGTCAGATAAAATAAATTCGATTCCGTCCTGATCCCGCGCATTGCAAAAGATCAGGGCGTTCTGATCGAATAAATCCTGGTCGGATTCAGACAGCTTAGAGACCATTGTAGATAGATCCTCATACATGCCGGATTCACTATCCTCAAAGTCAAGAAAAGCAACTTTTAACGGTTCGGCTGACACTGTCAAGGGTGAGAAATCCTGACCGGTACACAAAGAAATCATTAAGTTACGTAGGTAGGTGGTCTTACCAACATTCGTAACGGCGTTCAAGGTGGCAATGTCACCACGCCCGAGGCAATGAATGATGAACTCTCGCGGCGGTGGAGGGTTTTTTCTGTATTCTCCGAACGTGGCCCCGAAAGAGCGTTCGTATTCTGTTTTTGGCGCACGCGTTTTGGCGGACCATTGCGGGAGGGGGAATTGCGCCGATGGCGCTATCGATTGATGTGGGTTGAAAGTTTCGTTTTGCATTCTTATTCTTAATTCTTGTTCCCTTTTCTGAGGTTTATCCTGGCTCGAAAGCGTAGAAATCCGTCCTTGGGCAAATTAACGATATGCCATCAATAATGGCTCCAAGTCAATATTCAACTTGGGCGTTCCGTTTTTAGCTTTTGGAATTGATTTAGGCGGAAGGTTAGAAGGCTGCCCGCTCTCTCGATGCGACGTAATCGTTGAGATTTTGGCGGGTATAAATGATCCTGGATCCCCCAATGCGGGAGAAGCTGATCTCACCACGGCGGCGAATTCTTTGTAAAGTAACCCTAGAGGTCCGAAGCCATTCCGCGGCCTCCGCCTCAGTAAAATTCTGGCGTTCAGGTTGTCGTGATCGCACTGGAGCGGTCGAATACGAACTAGGAATCGGTCGATCAATTTTGAGGTTTTGCGTTTCCATCGATTGTACGGGTGTATCTAGTCTGCCGCCGGAAGCAGATATCCCTTTTCGGCTAAAAAGTTCGATTTGGCGAACCATCGCTTGGTTATCAAAAACACGCAGAAGAACTTCAATGCCCTTCAACGGCCACAGGTCGCTGTGACCGAAATACGATAAAATAAACAGGTCTCTTTTGACAAGGCAAATTTAACCAACATGTTGTATATTGCAACACGTGCACACAGAAAACCAACATATCCTTAGGTTTTAAGTTAACTAACTTGCCGTAACTTCTCCGAGCATGACAAGTTCACGGCCTCACAGTGAATTTTCTTCCTGGCCGAAGTCGTAAAAACTCTCGACCGCTGTTCGAACACTCTCGATCAAACTCTCATCCGCATTAATGTAACGATAGGTGGTCGACAGCTGTTGATGTCCGAGTGACCTGGCGATCGAAGCTTGTGACAAGCCCTGTTGATTCAAGCGAGTTCCGAAGGTGTGGCGAAGATCGTGCAGGCGAACATCCTCAATGCCAGCAAGTCCCCTAGCGGTCGTCCAGCTGGCCTTCACGTTAGTCTTCACCCGGAAAACAAGATCACCATATTTTGAACGGTCGATTTCGTCCAGAACTGCTCTTTCGCTGTTCAAACGCGTAAGCTCGACTCGCAATCTCGATGTGATCGCTACGGTCTTTGGTTTCGCCGTCTTCGTGTTGAAAGCTTTTATATATAGGACCCCCCTTTCAAAATCCACGTCCTTCCAAGTCAATGTCCTTAGTTCACCAAATCGCATACCGGTATCGAGCAGGCAAATGACGATTGATCGCAGATGTCGTCTTTCGTCGCAATCACATACTTGCAAAAGACGGATTTCCTCATCGCGACTCAGAATTCTCTGTCTCATCGTCTCGGCTGAAACCTGAATCAAGCCTGGCCCATTTCGAAAAGGGTTCCTAGGAATCCAACCTTCGGTTTCAGCAATACCAAACATATGCCGAAGTGTTGTCAGTTCGCGGTTCACCGATGCGATCTTTCGCGGACGACGCTCTTCTCGGAGTTCGACCCGGTATTTCTTTCGGGTTTTAAGTGTTGCCCTCTCCTCAGCGGAGAGAAGTATTTTGACTTTTCGGCGGATAACCACGGGCGTTGTGAGTCGGGTCGCTCGATATTCTCGGAGAACAGCGTAACTTAGCTTTTTTACCTTTAAGCCACCTAAATGTTCACGCAAGACACTAAGGTATGTCTTAACGGGGCCCAGGGATCTAAGGCCACCTATTTTACGGTCCTCAGAATACTGTGCCTCTATGGCGTAGTGTTTCTCGTAGTGATCGGCCAGGTCTTTAAACGTCATCTTTTCTGCCTCGAATTCTCGGCCCTCACTACGTTCGAACTTTGTGCGTTCCTGGCGCACGTGGTCCTCAGCATCTTTTTTTCTTTGAAACTCCTTGGTTCTCTCTCTTCTTTTCCCCGAGGAATCAATATAGATGAGCCTCGCAACATACATTTTTTTTGCGAGCTTCTTCTTGTCATGACGGTCCCATTTGGTTCGTTGGGTTACACCGGTCGACACGAGTTCCACAATCTTTGGGTTGTTTGTAGTTTTCAGTTTTTCTGACATGGGATTTTTCCTTGGGCTACGGGTGAATCTTGCTTGCACACACCTGCGCACACAAAATTGTGTGTGAGATAAGAGATTACCATGACATTCAGTGATATGGCTAGTGCAACTAACTTATGATAGTTACACGACTTATGGCCACGCTGACATCAAAAGGTGAATCAATGACATAGGACACGGTTTGACTGTTAACCGAAGGGTTGTAAGTTCGAGTCTTACCTGCGGAGCCAATAGATTCAAATAGTTACGGGCATCAAACTGGTGCCCATTTTCCTTTTCCTCACACCTGTTTTCACACCTTCGATCGC
>Ga0105249_10001524_pt1 | contig 20312 bp, 22 predicted proteins | sample KBSS44metaG_FD_81522 | JGI IMG/M metagenome (GOLD analysis project Ga0105249, IMG submission 81522) | Switchgrass rhizosphere microbial communities from Kellogg Biological Station, Michigan, USA - KBS S4-4 metaG | ecosystem: Host-associated > Plants > Roots > Rhizosphere > Soil | place...
ATGCACGCATAGCCGTCTTAAATAAATTTACAGAATTAGGCCGACCTCATACCCAAATTGTCACTTAAATTTGAGTAACTTAGGAAAGCTCTATCTTTAAAGTCTTTATGCAACAAAGCCATTAAAGAGGGAAATCTCGGGCAATAGATGCTTCCCATCTGATCAAAGCTGTCACTGGCAGAATTAAAATAGGTCGGACGATATTCAGTAATAAAGTTGATGTGCGCTTTTGATTTTGAAAAATAAGACTCTGATTTGCTACCCATCTTTCCTTACTCTATGTTTAGTACCTGTTTACAACATGCTCGAAATTCCATATAGTTTTCATAGCACATTGTAGAAGCATACTACATAAAGTACATTGAGTATGGGCGGGCATGGGGCATTAACACTGGCTTGGAAATATCCAAATTATTTTAAATCAGTATCAGCATTTGCCCCGATTTGTGCACCAACAGAATGCCCTTGGGGTGAAAAAGCCTTTTCACATTATTTAGGCGCTGATCAGTCTGAATGGGCAAAGCATGATGCGACCCAATTACTGCTTTCTAAAGGTCAGTTATTTGACGAAGTGCTTATCGATCAAGGTATAAAAGATCAGTTTTATAGTCAATTGAACCCTGAGAAATACCAACAAGCCTGTCATAAAGTTGGGCAAAAACTCACATTAAGATTTCATGAAGGTTATGATCACGGTTATTATTTCATTCAAAGTTTTATTGATGACCATTTACAATTTCATGCCTTGCAACTACAAAAATAATTGAATCGTTTAACAAAAACTGAATTTTGAGTAAAAGTAAATCGTTGTTTGCTTTTACTCTATTTCTTTCAGCGCAGAAAAAATATAAACTACTTTTTGAGGTTTTTTATTTCATATCATTTTAGATTGTCATCAAATAATTTGAATAAAGAGAAGAATATGCAAGAACAAATACCGCCTCCATTTCCGAGTCATTTGAGTTTGGAAAAAGGCGCTACACCACCAGAAATACAGCAGCCCGCAGACCAACAATATCCTAGAATTCACCGTTTTAAATTTCACGGTGATGCGATGGAATATTTTGGTATATGGATTGTGAATATCTTATTGACCATCATTACCTTAAGTTTGTACGCGCCTTGGGCGAAAGTGCGTCGTTTACGTTATTTTTATGGTAATACTGAATTCTTTAAAAGACGTTTTGACTTTACTGGTATTCCTACCAAAATTTTAGTTGGACGTTTGATTGCATTGGGTATTTATGCCGCCTTTTCAATTTCCTCGCAGTACTCCATGATTGCGACGGTGGTTGGTTTAGTGGTGTTGTATGCAGCAGTACCATGGCTTATTCGGGCAACAATGCGCTTTACCGCAAGAAACAGTAAATTTGGCAACAGTCGGTTTTATTTTGCGGGAACCACAAAAGAATCCTATAAAGTCTTTTTTCTCAGTATCTTAATTTATATTTTTAGTTTAGGGATATTTGCTCCTGTTGCGATCTGGCTGTATAAAAAATACTACATCGATCATTTATATGCAGGGCAGTTGGATTTTAAATTGAATGCAGATTGGTCAGCCTATATGGCAGCAGTTTACATTCCAATTTTTATGTCTTTTGGAATTATGCTGGCATTTGGCATTATCTATTTCGGTATTATCGGTTTTATTGCAGGTTATACGCCAAACTTTTTTATCTTTGGTGTCTTTGCGATGTACGCTGTGGCAGGATTGTTTATTTATCCATTGATCGCGGCACGTATTTTTATTACCACATGGAACAATACAACGGTTGGAAGCAGCCAATTTAAAACAGATTGTAATCAATGGCGTTATGCATGGATTGTGGCATCAAATTGGCTGGTTAAAATTCTTAGCATTGGTTTAATGTCTGCATGGGCGGCAATTCGTATTCACAAATATCAAGTTGATTCGATGAGTTTAATTTTGCATGATGATCCAGATCAAATGATGAATCTTGCACAGCAAGAGCAAAGTGCTTTAGCTGAAGAAATTAGTGACATCTTCGATATTGATGTTTCTTTATAATGATATGAGTTGAATAATTTATGTCACGACCAATAGAAGTCATTTTCTATGATGGTGTGGTGTCTAAACCACACCATGCCCAACTTTCCGCTCAATCTGAGTCCGAGGTATTGATTCAGTATGGTGAACGTTTAGAACATCAACGCCGTTATGCATATCGCGATATGGAATTAATTGGCGCACTGGGGCAATTAAATCCTGTGATTGAGCTTAAAGATGACGCTAGGATTGAGTTTCAGGGGGCTTTACCAGAATGGTTTAATTTTGGGACTAAAAATGTTCAGCATTCGATCTGGAAATTAGAACGTTCTCCAAGTTTAATTGTATTCAGTATCATCTTTGTGGTGGCTTTTGTTTTTGCTTTGGTAAAATGGGGTGTTCCAGCAGCATCACATTATGTTGCTTTTCAGCTGCCTGAAAATAGTTTGAATAAATTAGGTGATGAAGCGGAAAAATATGTATTGAACAATTGGACTAATCCTAGTCATTTGGCACAAGGTCAAAAAGATCAAATTTCTAAGCAATATCTAAGTACCATCGCTGAAGGAAAACCCGCAAAATTGGTCTTTCGTGAAGGTGGGCGATTGGGGGCCAATGCAGTGGCTTTACCCAACAATACGATCATTGTTACCGATGAGCTGATTGAAATGGCGCATAGTGACCAAGAGATTTTAAGTGTATTGGCACATGAGCAAGGACATTTGGTGGAACGGCATAGCTTACAACAAGGCTTAACCAGTTTGGGGTTGAGTGTGTTGTATATTGCCATGACGGGAGACAGCTCAGACCTATTGACCTCGTTACCTGCCGCGATGATTGGTGCGAATTATTCACGCAAATTTGAAGCTGAGGCGGATATGTATGCGCTGAAATTGATGGATCGTAAAGGCATTGAAGTGTCTCATTTTGCGAATTTCTTACAACGCTTAAGTGATGAAACTGCACTGGAAGAAAAACCAAAGCAAGCGGGCAAAACGGCTGAAGCTGATAAAAAAGCTGACCCAAATAAAAAACAACCTCAAAATGAGTCTAGTGAAAAAGAGAGCTCTTTAGAGATTTTTGATGCCTTGTCTTCACATCCTGCAACTGAAGAACGCGTTAAAATGGTTCGCGATTTTGAGAAAAAACAACAGGCTAAATCTTAAACAGTATAGATAAGCGATGTTTATCTATAGATTGTGCAAGGTGGCGGTGACTGGATCTAGGGCTTAATGAAGCCCTTTATTTTTTGTATTTTTCTCAAAAGATCAGACCACTCTTTAAAACCCATATCATCAAGTAAGAGACAGCCGCTGATTCAACCAGATTGATTGTTATGACATGATAAATGACCTAGATAAGTAAACAAGATAAGTAAAACTGTTGCTTTTTAAAACAACCCTGTAGGCTAAGTTTGTTATAATGGGAAAAATTTTTATCTTTGCCAGGTTGTTTCATGTCCAAGCCATATCTGATTGCACCTTCAATTTTATCTGCTGATTTTGCCCGTCTGGGTGAAGATGTGGAAAATGTATTGGCAGCTGGTGCAGATGTTGTCCACTTTGATGTCATGGATAACCACTATGTGCCAAACCTAACTTTTGGTGCGGGTATATGTAAGGCATTAAAGAAATATGGGATCAAAGCTCCGATTGATGTGCATCTTATGGTTTCACCTGTTGATCGTATGATTGGTGATTTCTTAGAAGCAGGCGCAGATATTATTACTTTTCATCCTGAAGCAACACATCATATCGACCGTTCATTACAATTGATTAAAGATGGTGGTGCTAAAGCAGGTTTGGTGTTTAATCCAGCAACACCTTTGCATTATCTCGACTATGTTTTAGATAAAGTAGATCAAGTGCTTTTAATGAGTGTAAACCCTGGCTTTGGCGGTCAAAAATTTATTCCTACCACTTTGGATAAATTACGTGAGGCGCGTAAAATTATTGATGCTTCAGGTCGTGACATTCGTTTAGAAATTGATGGCGGTGTTGGCCCAGCAAATATCCGTGAAATTGCTGAAGCAGGAGCTGATATGTTTGTTGCTGGTTCGGCGATTTTTAGTAAGCCTGATTATCAAGCTGTGATTAATGAAATGCGCGCTGAGTTAGCAAAAGTGGGACAAGTTTCGGCTTAAACTTTTCCACACATGTATTGTGTGAATTGTGGATAACTTTGATGATAACTATATGGATAACTATGTTGATAAGCATATGGATAAGCTGGGTATAGATTAATCAAAGCGTGATCAATCGTTTATCATACATGCAATTTCTGTTTAAAAAGAGCCCAAACGGGCTCTTTTGTTATAAGAATCATCCGCTATTCATCGATTTAATTATTCATTTTTTATTCAAAGTGCAGTTGATGGAAAATTATTCAGTGATATTGGCAATCTTTCCGCGTGATATTTGCCAAACTCGTCATTATTGGCTATGCTTTAGCTTCATCTTAGATTAAAACATAGGTTTTAGTTTTGTTTAGACAACTGCACAAACGGCTTTGGTTTGTTTGTCTTATGGTTTTTGCCATAGGGTGGAGCAGTGTGTCTATTGCATCTGTAAATGTGATGCAACATGAGCAAATGATGAATTCATCACTTTTAGATGAACATCAATCGATGATGAAAAACAGTGTTGTACAAGAAATGAAACAGCACTGTGCCGATATACAACAAAAACAAAATGATCAAAACTCGCATCTCAATCATGAGCAACAGCTGCAAAATCTAAAAGATTGCCATAATCAACAGGTTCAATCTCAAGATACGCAGCAGAGCAAATGCCCAGATTGTGCTGCATTCTCATGCCAATCTTCAGTGGTTTGGTTCAATCCTGATATTCCCAAATTGATTACACCCGATCATCTGCACAATACTCAAGCCTATCAAATCAATTACCAAGCTCAGCATCTCGCAGGGCATTGGCAAGAAATCTTACGTCCTCCAAAAGCTTAATCTGATTTTAGACACTTTTTTATTCAAAGTTGCTTGTTAAAATTTAGGTTAAGTTATGTTTATTCAGTTATCTCAAAAGCGATTAGCTCAAAGCTTGGTTGCGACATTGTGCTTGGTCTCCTCAACTTGGGGAATTGCCGCAATCAAAGAATATCAACTCAGCATTGATGAAGGAATCGTCAATGTAACAGGTAAACCGGTAAAACGAATTACTGTAAATGGCCAGTTTCCCGCACCACTTTTAGAATTTGAAGAAGGTGATGAAGCGGTGATTCGTGTTAAAAATAATTTAAAGAATCAGGATTCATCGATCCATTGGCATGGCCTATTATTGCCCGGCATTATGGATGGTGTACCTGGCTTTAATGGTTATAACGGGATCAAACCCAACGAAGAATTTGTCTATAAGTTCAAAGTTCGTCAGAGTGGAACCTATTGGTATCATGCCCATTCGAAAGGCCAAGAACAGGATGGTTTATATGGTTCTTTAGTGATTTATCCAAAGAATAAAAAACCGCTGGCAGCGCATGAACGCACAGATCGTGATTATGTGGTGATGTTGTCGGATTTTCATGAGCAAACCAGTGACCAGATCCAAAAAAATCTAAAGGTTTCCGCAGAATATTATCAAAATCGACGTGAAACATTAGGGGATGTTTGGAAACAGTTACAACGTGATGGTCTAAAAGCAACGTGGTCTGATCGCAAAATGTGGAATCAGATGCGTATGTTAAAAACAGATATGTCAGATGTGACAGGTTATACCTTTCTTGTAAACGGAAAAACCCCTGAACAAAATTGGACGGGTCTGTTTAAGCCAAATGAAAAAGTTCGACTGCGCTTTGTGAATGCATCGGCAATGTCGTTCTTTGATGTACGTATCCCTCAGCTTAAAATGACAGTGGTCAGTGCCGATGGGCAGCCTGTAAAGCCAGTGGCTGTGGATGAATTTCGTATAGGTACTGCTGAAACCTATGATGTGATTGTTGAACCTAAAACCAATCATTATCAGATTGAGGCAGAGTCTATTGACCGTTCAGGATTTGCGATTGGAACACTCCACAATGAATTAACAGCAAAAAGTGCTGCTATTCATATGCCTGCTGCTCGTCCACGTGCTGTGCTGACTATGGAAGATATGGGAGGTCATGGTGGCGGAGGGATGGATCACTCCAAGATGAGTATGGGTGATATGTCAGGCATGGATCATTCAAAAATGAATGCCAACGAAATGCAAGGTATGGATCATTCAAAAATGAATGCCAACGAAATGCAAGGTATGGATCATTCAAAAATGAATGCCAACGAAATGCAAGGTATGGATCATTCAAAAATGAATGCCAACGATATGCAAGGCATGGATCATTCAAAAATGAATGCTGACGATATGCAAGGTATGGATCATTCAAAAATGAATGCTGACGATATGCAGGATATGGACCTCTCAAAAATGAATGCTGACGATATGCAGGGTATGGATCATTCAAAAATGAATGCGAATGATACCCAAGCTATGGATCATTCACAGCATCGCAATTCATCGGCAGCGCAAAAAAATGATCAAGTGGTTTATGGTTGGGCAAATGCCTCGACACCGCAAGGAGATAAAGCACTGCAATACAGTGATTTAAAATCACTAACCCCACAACCTGATACTCGGGATGCCACCAGTGAATTGGTAATTCGTTTAGGCGGAACCATGGAACGCTACGTTTGGACGATTAATGGTAAAAAATTCAGTGATGCTGAACCACTCAAAGTGAAATACGGCGAACGTATCCGAATTAAATTTATCAATGACAGTATGATGGCACATCCAATGCATTTACACGGCATGTTTATGCAATTGGAAAATGGTCAGCCTGCTGTGGATATGCCCAATAAACACACCATTGTTATACCACCTGCAAAAACAGTTACAGCATTATTAACCGCTGATGAATTGGGTGAATGGGCAATCCATTGTCATTTGCTCTACCACATGAGTGCAGGGATGATGAATAAATTGATTGTTGCCAATGTGAGTGATGGCAAAGTGTCCACCCAGCCAGTTCAAACAACAAATACTACTCAAAAGGCTGAAGTGAAAGGAGACGAACATGCAAATCATTAATCTTTTTTCTAAATCAGTTCTGGCAAGTTCATTAGTTATGCTGAGTGGTTTGGCTTTGGCCCATGAAGGGCATCAGATGCAAAATGATGTGAGTATTGCGACAGACTCAGCTGTCGTGACTGATCATCCAAGCATGGATCATTCAAAAATGAATCAGTTGGATGAGAAAAGCAATGCTGTAGATCATACACAGCATCAAGCGATTACAACCACTACGGGAGAGGAGAGCATAGCTTCGCATAGTACCCATGATCACCGTAAAGAACATGGTGCACAGGTTTATCAGCGAGTGACTATTGATAATGCTTGGATGCTGGATGAAGATGGAAAAGGTACTTTAGATTCATCTTTAGAGTTACGCATAGGTACTGATGAAAATAAGTTATTCATTAAAGGGAACTCCAGTAAGGCTGAATCAGACAAAATAGAATATGATCTAAGTGCTCTCTATAGCCGTAACATTGCTGATTTTTGGGATGTACAGGCGGGTGTGCGTTACAGTGATAATCCTAAACGAACCACTGATCAGGAACGTATAGATGCGACTTTGGGTTTACACGGCTTGGCGCAGTACTTTTTTGAAACAGATGCTTATCTGTATTTCGGACAGGACAGTCGGGTTGCATTTAGCCTAGAAACTGAACGTGATTTACTACTGACACAAAAGCTGATTTTAAAGCCTTATTTAGATTTAAATGTGGTATTTAGCGATGATTCACGTTATGCCCAAAAAACAGGGCTAAACAGTATTAAAACAGGTTTAGAAACCCGTTATGAAATCACAAAAAAGGTGATGCCTTATGTAAGTGTGGCCTATGCATATTCTAAAGGTAACAAAGAGACAGTATGGCAAACTGCAACTGACTCCGAATCAGGTTGGTTATATGGTGCAGGTCTGCGTTTTAGATTCTAAGCTTTCGTTTTTCGTATAAAGCAAAAGGTCACTTCTGTGGGAGTGACTTTTTACGTTTCTGCAATGCCAGCAACACGTTCAAGCTGGTTATTTACAAACTTAAATTCCATTCCATGCTCTGTATCTAAATCATAGTGAATAGAGAGGGTTAAGGTATTGGGTGCACTCACACGCAAATTTAACATGGTCTGTATATAAGGATTATGAGATTCCACATCCTGAATATTCAATGCAGCCTCACCTGATTTTTCTGGGTTTTCATAATAATGTGCATAAAGCTTTTGATAGCGTTCAAAAGCATGTTGCTGAATGGTCTGAATATGTTGTTCAATACTATTGATAAATAATTGGTAGGTTTTCGCAAAAGCGTTGAGTTGATCTAGATTGGGCGCTTCTTCGATTTCATCGCCATCTTCATCAAACTCTTCCCCTAAGAAAATCTCCCGATCAGCATTTTGATTAAAAAAACAATGTGAAAAAAATGTTTCTGAACTAAACCCAGCCCAGCTCGGGTGGATATCACCCCAATAATCATGTTTCATGGTTTTGATCCCTGATTTTTATATTTAGCATGCTTGATCATAAAGTAAGCCTCATGAAAAAAAATTATTCAAAATGTAAAAAAGGTCAAATTTTGTAAATTTTAATAAATTCCTCAACATGAGTTGATATAATTAGGCTTCTTCAGGAGGAACGACCTCCCTCAATTTGAGAAAAATCGTCAGGACGGCCTGATTCTAATTTAAATTTGGAGCTGGTCATGGCTTGGGTTTTTCTTATTTTCGCAGGTATCTTTGAAATCGTTTGGGCATATAGTATGAAATTGTCCGAAGGTTTTACAAAGCTTACACCAAGTATTGTCACCTTATTTTTCATGATTTTAAGCTTTGGTCTATTGGCATATGCGATGCGTACTTTGCCATTGGGAACTGCTTATACCATTTGGACTGGGATTGGAGCGATAGGCTCATTCTTGGTTGGTATTTTTATTTTGGGTGAACCTGCAACAGCAATGCGCATGTTCGCTGCTGTACTGATTGTTTCTGGCTTAGTTTTAATGAAACTTTCTTCGACTTAATTTATTGAAATATTTAAGTGCTATTTCTGTAGGAGATAGCACTTTTTTTATGTGTAGTTCATGGTGTAATCAATAGTGGAAACACCCAATAGAAAATGGTGAATGTGTAATGGCATGGGTATTATTGGCAGTTGCGGGTGTGTTTGAGGTGGTTTGGGCATATTTTATGAAGGTGTCTGACGGGTTTACCAAGCTGACACCGAGTATCTTGACCATCATCTTTATGATTGCAAGTTTTGCATTACTTTCTTATGCAATGAAAACATTACCACTTGGTACAGCTTATACAGTGTGGACGGGGATTGGTGCGATTGGTTCTTTTGCCGTCGGAATTTTCTTTTTAGGTGAAGCAGCTTCAGCGATGCGGATGTTGGCTGCTGTATTGATTATTTCAGGTCTTATTTTGATGAAATTATCTTCAAGCTAAGTTAAGCTGTTGCTGAGTTGGAAAGGGAATAAGGACATGCAACTTTCATTTATGGAAATGAGCTCCCCAGTCGGGATATTAAAATTAGTCGCCCATGATCATGCCTTGGTTGCAGTACTTTGGGAAAATGAAAATCCTAAACGGGTTCGTTTGGCTGAATTAATTAAAAACAATACACATCCCGTTTTGTTGGAGACGGCGAAACAATTGAATGAATATTTTCAAGGAAAAAGAACCCAGTTCGATTTACCGCTTGATTTTGCGGGGACTGAGTTTCAGCAGAAAGTTTGGCAAGCTTTATTGACGATTCCATTTGGTGAAACACGTAGCTATAAAGAGATCGCAGAACAGATCGGAAATTTCAAAGCGGTTCGGGCGGTAGGCGCAGCGAATGGTAAAAATCCGATCTCTATTATTGCACCATGTCATCGTGTGGTCGGGGCTGATGGTAAATTAGTGGGTTTTGCGGGTGGGTTGGATAATAAGGATATTCTTTTAAAAATTGAACAAGTGCCATAGACTCAACACTATTCATTATTACATTACAATTTAAAATGATTGCTCAAATTTTTGCACCATTATTATCAAATCTAGGTTGGATCGTTTTACTTTTCGTTGCGATTACGTTGGTTAAATTCTTTAAGCCCTTTTTAAAAGGGAAAATAGGTGAATTTGCTGTCAGCACCCATGTAAAACTCTATTTAGACAAAGAAAATTATATTTTATTAAATGATTGTACGCTGCCTGATGAGCAAAATCAGACCACCCAAATAGATCATATTTTATTAAGTCCTTATGGTGTTTTTGTCATTGAAACAAAGAATTATAAAGGTTGGATATTTGGTGGCGAGCGTCAAAAGATTTGGACACAAAAGATTTATAAAAAGAGCTATAAGTTCCAAAATCCATTACATCAAAATTATAAGCACCAAAAAGTTTTAGAAAGTGTGCTCACAGATATTGTTGATTCTACTCAGATCCATTCAATCGTGATTTTTATGCCTGATTGCGAATTTAAAACCCAAATGCCAAACAATGTCTTTCGTGGTGCAGGTTGGACAGATTATGTCAAACAATTTAAGCAAATCAACATTCCTCCAATGAAATTAAAACGTATTCAGTATCGTCTAGAGAAAGAAATTTTAGAAAAGTCGTGGAAAACCAATCGCCAACATATACAACGCCTTAAAGATAAATATACTGAGAAATGAACATATTACTCATAATCAACATCGTCCAGATTACATTATATTTTTTGTATAATTGGATCCATATGCTGTAACTGTGGCATTAAGATCAGCAGAGGATGAGGGGGAAATCACTCATCCGCAGCTTTAGACTTTAACCATTTCCATTGCCCATTTTTAAATTGGTAAGTGTCGATCCACCATCTTGCACCACCTCGACATGAGCTGGTCATTTGTTTCTTCTGGGGAATCAGTTTGAGATCCGTCAATCCAGAACATTGTGCATGGCTAAAATCAAATTTTTCTTGGTCCAACACTTGATAATCTTTACTTTTAGGTCGGTAGAGAAAAATATCAAAAATAGAATAAACCCCCATTCCCATATCAGGTGTAGACACAGCAATATCGGTATATCCATCAAAATTATAGTCTTGAAAATGAATCTGTCGTTTTCGTTCAAATGGTAATTCTGCAAGATCAAATGCTTGCTGTTTAGCCAGTGTTTGAATGATGAGTTGACCTGATTCGTCATCGCCATCTTTAAAAATAAAATGGGTATTTTGCCCATTCACTACATCGTTAATATTGCGATTTACAGTTTGTTGTTGTGGTTGAGCACATGCGGCGAATGAGGTTAAAAGTAAACTTGATAGCATTATTGTCGTGAGTGTTTTATGCATTGTTATTCTCGTTGTCATTCCCATTGTTTTAGGGGATTTCCAAGTTTCAGCTGTTTAGTGAAACTTGGATGCTATTTTCAAAAGTGCAGAGTAATATTCAACATTTAAAAGCGCTTTGGAATTTTTTGCCCACCTTCAATCGGTGTTTCGGCATTTTTTAATACACCAAATAACCATGTTTCAGCATGTTGTACCGCGATTTTAAGCGGATCTCCTAGTGCTAAACGTCCTGCAATAAAGCTTGCCAATGAACAACCTGAACCATGGTATTCACCTTCTAAACGGGGACATTTAGATTCAGCGATCATTTCACCATTCACATACAAGGCGTTGCGAATATAGTCTGGGGTATCTTCATGCCCACCTTTTACCAGAACAGCTTGTGCGCCCATTTCAAACAGCTTGGCTGTGGCTTTTTCTATGTCTTGCTCTGCTGTTAAGGCACGTAATTCCACAGTATTTGGGGTAATGATTGTTGCCAGAGGAATTAGTTCGATAAAGGCTTTAACCAAGGTCTCTTGATTACCCAGTGAACCACCACTATTTGCCACTAAAACAGGATCAAGTACATATAGATAATCTGCATGTTCACGTAAAAACTCAGCCAGCGCAGCAATATTATCTGTCGTCCCTAACATCCCCGATTTGATGGCTTTAATAGGTAAATCACCGACAACTGCATTGGCCTGAGCAAGCAGTAGTTCTTTGGAGCTGGCTTCAAAACCAAAAACTTGTTGAGAGTTTTGAATAGTTAATGCTGTACAAGCAATTGCCGCATGTGCGCCACTTTGACCAATCGCTTCAATATCAGCCTGTATACCAGCACCACCAGAAGGGTCTAGACCTGAAAAACAAAGTACAGTAGGGCGCACGATGATGTCCTTAATTCACAAATTTACGTTAGTATAGGCAAGTTTACGAGAACACTCGATAGTAATTTGATAATTGTTTCAAACACAGATTTAAAGGATTGGATGGTGATAAAGAATATTTTAATTGATCTCGACGGCACATTAACCGACCCAAAAGTAGGCATTACGACATCTGCACGTTATGGACTTGCAAAGGTTGGGCATCCGATTCCTGACAGTGAAAATATCGACTGGATTATTGGTCCACCGTTAAAGGCATCATTGGCAAAGCTACTCAATGTTGAAGCAAATGATATTTTAGCTGAACAAGCTTTATTGGGTTATCGTGAACGTTTTGCTGTAACTGGCCTATTTGAAAACCATGTTTTTGATGATGTTGCACAAACCTTGGAAGCTTTAAAAAGTAAGGGCTATCGACTGTTTTTAGCCACTGCAAAACCTGAAGTTTATGCACGTCAAATCTTAGATCATTTTGATTTATTAAAATATTTTGATTATCCCTATGGCAGTGAGTTAAATGGCGAACGCACCAATAAAGGCGAGTTGATCACTTATATCCTTGAAAAAGAAAAGTTAAATCCTGAAGAGTGTTTGATGGTGGGAGATCGTGAACATGATATTTTTGGTGCACGTAAAAATGCGATTGAAACCATTGCGGTCGAATATGGATATGGCTCAAAACAAGAGTTGGACGAAGCAGCGCCGAAAGCAAGAATTGCAAAGTTCTCTGAATTGTTAAACCTGCTCTAAATCTGCTTTTAGTTCAGACTTTTGAGATAATTTCAATTCACCTTAATCATCCCCAACATAGAGAAACCATACTCTGAGTTGGGGTTTTACTCGCAATCACATCGTTAGTCGTAATCACATATTTAAACAGGGACTAAATCCCCAGTAATATTTTAATGTCATTCACTCAATCGGATAGAGATATTGCATGATGTGGAAGCATTAAACGCTTAAACCCATCACCGCTCAATTTACGATCCACTTGCAGTAAAACTTGGCTTTAAGGTGGAGAGATATTTAAATCTGCAATGCATCCCAAGTCAGCCCATCTAAAGGTAAAATGATGGAATTAACGCACATCCAAATACAATGATTCCTTAATTTCTTCCATCACAATATAGCTATGTGAAGAGGCTGAAGATGGAAGTTTTTTAAGTAAATCACCAAGTAAGCGTCGATAAGCACTCATTTCTTTTAGTCGGGCTTTGACTAAATAATCAAAATCTCCCGAAATAAGATGGCACTCTTGTACTTCTGGTATTTCCATTAAGTCCTTAGCCACTTGTTCAAACACATCACCAGACTTTGCAGATAAACTAATTTCTAGAAAAACCAATAGGTTGCGATCAAGATGTTTCGGGTTTAGACGTGCATGATAGCCCATAATGATGCCATCTCGCTCCAAACGTTTGACGCGTTCAGAACAAGGTGTGGTCGATAAACTGACCCGTGAAGCCAACTCGCTGATGGCAATTCGACCCTCATTTTGAAGAATATCTAAAATCATTCGATCTATACGGTCTAATTTACGCATCAATTATTCCCTTTTTTTTAATCATTTTTCACGACAATAAATTAAAACACCTAAATTTTAGCATTAAAAATAGTGAAATAAACTATTGAACCAAAAATATACTAGTGAAATAAACTAGTAAATGCATAAAGGATAAGAAATGCGTGTAATAGTATTAGGTAGTGGTGTGATTGGCGTAGCAAGTGCATATTACCTCGCGCAGCAAGGAGCACAAGTTACAGTTTTAGACCGTCAAGCAGGTCCAGCTGAAGAAACCAGCTTTGGTAATGCAGGTCAAATTTCTCCAGGATATTCGACACCGTGGGCTGCACCCGGTATTCCATTTAAAGCGGTTAAGTGGATGTTTCAACATCATGCACCACTCGCGATTAATATCGATGGCAGTATGTGGCAGTTACAATGGATGGCGCAAATGCTTAAAAACTGTAACTCTGAAAGTTATGCAATTAACAAAGAACGTATGACCCGTGTTGCAGAATATAGCCGTGACTGTTTAAGAGAACTGCGTAAAGATACTGGGATTGAATACGAAAACCGTTCAAAAGGCACGTTGCAAGTTTTCCGTAATGAAGCTCAATTAGAAATGGTTCAGCGTGATATTGCTGTACTCAAAGAATGTGGTGTTCCACATGAGTTATTGCTTAAAGATGATCTTGCTAAAGTAGAACCAGCATTAGAACATGCCAAAGATAAATTGGTTGGTGGTTTACATCTTCCAAATGATGAAACAGGCGACTGCTATTTATTTACCAATGCTTTAGCCAATTTAGCCAAAGGTTTAGGTGTTGAGTTTAAATTCAACCAAAATGTTGAAAGATTGGTGGTTCAAGGTGATGAAATCAAAGGTGTGGTGGTCAATGGTGAAGTGTTAACTGCTGATCGCTATGTATTGGCTTTTGGTAGCTATTCACGTGATTTCTTAAAGCCGCTGGAATTGAATTTACCTGTTTACCCAGTGAAGGGTTATTCTTTAACTATTCCAATTGTTGATCCAACATTTGCACCACAATCTACAGTTTTGGATGAAACCTATAAAATCGCGATTACTCGTTTTGATCAACGTATTCGTGTTGGTGGAATGGCAGAATTAAGCGGTTTTAATCATGGTTTAAATGCGGACCGCCGTGGCACATTGGAAATGGTCACCCAAGATTTATTCCCGGGTGGTGATTTGGCACAAGCGTCATTTTGGACCGGTCTTCGCCCAATGACCCCAGACAGCACACCAATTATTGGTGCAACACGTTTTAAAAACTTATTCCTCAATACTGGACATGGCACCTTAGGCTGGACGATGGCATGTGGTTCAGGAAAATTGATTAGTGATTTGGTACTTAATCATCAAACCGATATTAGTACCGAAGGTTTATCTATTCAGCGTTATCCACATGCTGCTTAAGTGCCACTTTATTAAAACAGTGATAAATAAATTGTTTAGCGATAAATAATTTACAACGCCAATCCATATTCAGGGATGAATAAAATGCCTAGACCAATTACTGCCGTCATTCATCAGGATGCTTTGTTGCATAACCTGAATGTCGCCCGTCAATTTATGCCACAAAGTAAAGTTTTTACCGTGGTCAAGGCCAATGCTTATGGGCACGGTATTGAACGTGTCTATGATGCATTCAAATCCGCAGATGGTTTTGCTTTGTTGGATATCGATGAAGCAAAACGTCTAAGAACATCGGGATGGACAGGTCCAATTCTGCTCTTAGAAGGCATTTTTTCAGCCGATGATTTATTGGATTGTGAAAAGTATCAATTAAGTTTTAGCCTGCATAATGAAGATCAAGTGAATTGGCTAGAACAATTTAAAAGCCAATCTCTCAAAGACAATCCAGCACAGATGCAATTCGATGTATTTTTAAAAATGAATACAGGAATGAATCGCCTTGGGTTTAAACCTGATGCGTATCGGGCAATGTGGCAGAGATTAAAGCAATTCGATGTGGTGAAATCTATCACGCATATGATGCATTTTTCAGATGCTGATGGTGAGCGTTTGGGGCAATCTGGGATTGCCTACCAGCAGGCTATTTTTGAACAAACTATTCAAGATTTAGATGGTGAGCGCTCAGTTTCAAATAGTGCGGCCATTCTCCGACATTCACAAGATTTACGTTCAGATTATATTCGTAGCGGGATTATGCTGTACGGCAGTTCTCCTGACTATCCAACACACTCAATTCAAGATTGGAATCTTAAACCAAGCATGAGTTTACGCAGTGAAATCATTGCAATTCAAGATTTACAGCCAAGTGAAACAGTAGGGTATGGATCTAGATTTACTGCAACCCAAGCCATGAAAATCGGAATCGTGGCATGTGGTTATGCAGATGGTTACCAACGTATTTCTATGGATGCACCAGTATTGGTTAATTCTGTACGAACCCAAACTATTGGCCGTGTCAGCATGGACATGTTAGCGGTTGATTTAACCCATATCCCAGATGCGCGAGTTGGAAGCGAAGTGGTGCTTTGGGGACAGTCGTCAAATGGAACTGTACTGCCGATTGATGAAGTTGCAGCAAGTTCTGGAACCGTAGGTTATGAGCTCATGTGTGGTGTAACTGCACGGGTCAATTTTAAAATTTCAAAATAAGGACATCAACATGTCAAACAACGTTCAACACGCAGATATTCAAAAGCTTAACAGCAATCAAGTGATGAGTGCAGTCACCATTTTCAATAAAGTGGTTTATTTGTCTGGTCAAGTTCCTAAAAATACCCAACAGGATATTATTGGTCAAACTCAAGAAATCTTAGCAACGATTGATCAGTTATTGCTTGAGGCAAATACCGATAAATCACGCTTACTGTCTGCTCATGTTTACATCAAAAATTTGGATGATTTTGCAACTTTTAACACCATTTGGATTGATTGGTTAGAAGGCTGTGTTGCACCATCTCGCGCAACAATTCAAGCGGATTTGGTTAATCCAGATTGGTTGATTGAGATCGCAGTTATTGCGGCGCAGGCATAAATTAATCTCTTGTTATAAAGTAGAATTGATTATTGTCAATAATTAAAGCAGTATTTGCCCCGAATTAAAGCTGGTCACATGTAAACCATGTGGCCCAGTTCGCGTTAGGTAGAACAATAGAACGGGAATGTTCTTATGCCACAAGCGGGTTTTACCTCCAAAAAATTGTCAAAAAGGATATTTTTATGACAACTTCAAGCCATTCAGATGACGTACCATCGTCGCCAAATGAGCTACAACGGAAATTATCCAATCGTCACCTACAATTAATTGCGATTGGTGGTGCAATTGGTACAGGCTTATTTATGGGTTCAGGGAAAACCATTTCCCTTGCAGGCCCTTCAATTCTGATCATTTATATGATCATTGGTGCAATGTTCTTTTTCCTGATGCGCGCATTGGGTGAAATTCTACTTTCAAATCTGCACTACAAATCCTTTATTGATATGGCACATGACTTAATTGGTCCGAGTGCTGGCTATTATATTGGCTGGTCATACTGGCTCGGTTGGATCTTAGTGGGTATTGCGGATTTGGCTGCAATTATCAATTATCTTAATTTTTGGCTTCCTGACGGAACCGCCTTTACCCCCATGGGACAAGCCTTAATTAGTGCAGGATGCGTACTCTTGGTCTTGGGGATTAATCTCCTCACGGTAAAGTTGTTTGGTGAAATTGAGTTTTGGTTTGCTTTGATCAAAATTTTAGCCATTGTCGGATTGATTCATATTGGTGGCTATATGGTGTTGAGCCATTTCCAAGCACCGACAGGTTCAGTTGCAAGCTTTAGCAATGTCTGGTCGCATGGTGGCATGTTCCCGAAAGGCGCAAGTGGCTTTTTAGCAGGTTTCCAAATTGCCTTGTTTGCTTTTGTCGGTGTCGAGCTGATCGGTACAATGGCGGCAGAAACCAAAGATCCTGAAAAGAACTTACCTAAAGCGGTCAATGCGATTCCGACCCGTATTATTTTATTCTATGTATTGGCACTCTTTATCGTGATGTCAGTAACCCCTTGGAATGAAATTCCTGCGGATCAAAGTCCATTTGTCACATTGTTCCTACATGCTGGTATTGGTGCAGCTGCTGTGATTATGAACTTGGTGGTTTTATCCTCGGTAATGTCATCGATGAACAGTGGGGTATTTTCAACCAGTCGTATGTTGTTTGGATTGGCTAAAGAAGGGCAAGCACCGACTAAGTTAGCTGAGCTGTCTAAACGTGCCGTTCCTGCAAAAGGTTTGTTGTTCTCTTGTGGCTTTATTATGGCAGGTGCAGCACTACAATATTTTGTTCCAAATACCGTTGAAGCATTTACCTTAGCCAGTTCTTTATGTGTGATTTTATTCATTAGTATCTGGAGTATTATTATGGTGTGTTATATACGCTACCGTAAATTACGCCCAGAATTGCATGAGAAATCAAACTTTAAAATGCCGGGTGGTGTATGGATGTCTTATCTTGTTTTGATCTTCCTTGCCTTTACTTTGGTGATTTTAAGTCTTGAGCCTGATACTTTAAAAGCTTTAATCATCAGCCCGTTGTGGGTGATTATTTTAGCGGTGACCTATCAAATGATGTATAAACCGCGTATGAAAAAGCGTAATCAACAGCTTTAATGTTGAATATTCAATTGATCAGGAGATGGTGTTAGATCATCTCCTGAATAACTATGATATGAAAAATTTTGATATAAATTAACTTTAAAAATTAAATGCTTAGATTAAATATAACATACTCATCTTTTTGGTTTTATCCGCGATTGACTACATAGATTCAATGTGAAATTTAACAAATTATTCAAAATAAATTACTGAAATAAAAATAAAAAACACGTTTAATAGTATCATTTACGCTAAACAACAGCATATATGCGCAATAACAAGATCGATCTCTTACGTGGAATTTCAATTTTATTGGTACTTCTCCACCATTTTAATATTCCTTATAAACTGCATGACACATTTCTAGGTATACAAATCTTTGGCGAAAGCTTAAGTACTTTAATTGCCCGCAATGGTAATTATGGTGTGACCTTATTTTTTGTGATTTCAGGTTTTTTAATCACCCAACATACTATACAAAGAAGTGGCACACTCGCGCAGATTAAGCTCAAAGATTTCTATATCCGCCGTATTGCCCGAATTATGCCTTGTTTGGTGCTACTGGTGGTGCTGGTGACGGCACTGGGTGCAATGGGGTTAAAACCCTTTATCAATCAAGCGCCAAACGGTATTGAAGTTTCTTACGGCTTAACTGTATTTTCTGCTTTTACCTTTTGGACGAATATTCTGATCATTGAAAATGGCTGGGTGAATTATGCGCTAGGCGTGCTATGGTCTTTATCTGTTGAGGAAGTCTTCTATTTAGCATTTCCAATTTTGTGTGTTGTATTAGGCCGTGGTAAAGGCTTTATTATATTTTTATTGGCAATCATCATTTATGCACCTTATTTCCGTTCATTACATTTTTCCGAGGAAAGCGGGGCTTATCTTTATCATTACTTCTCAAGTTTTGATGGAATTGCGATTGGTTGCTTAACTGCTTTAATGACTCAACGGATGGGACAAAAAATACAGGTTTCAAAAATCGTGGTTCCAATCATTGTTTTGTTGATGGCCGCTGTTTATTTATATGCACCAATTAAAGAGGTTAGTACGTGGGGAATCAGCATTTTTGCCATATTGTCAGCAATGCTGATCTTCTGTTTTGCTCAGAACCCACACACTGAATCTCGCTCTATATTGTCAAATGGTGTAGCGTGGATTGGACAACGTAGTTATGAAATGTACTTGTTTCATTTGATTATCTTGGGTTTATTTAAAGTTTTTTATTTTCCTAAAGAAACCTTAGCAATTGAAAAATTAATGCTATTGCCAATTTATTTTATTGCTGTTTTTGTATTGAGTTGGGCCATTGAAAAGTATTATTCAACACCGATGAACAGAAAAATACGCCAAGTTTTACTTAAAAATGGGTGATAAAAATGGAAATATTGCAGTTAATAGAAACCATAAAACAAGATCCAAGCTGTAAGGTGTATCCTGCACAGTTAGCACAAGGTTTGCCACAAAATATTCCTGATGATGTGAAGATCTTTTATCGTGAAACCAATGGAATAAAATTTTTTCCACGAGAAGCTTATTCAATTGAAATCGTCGCGAGTCATCAATTTATACCGATTAATACTTATTTATTCTCAGACGAATCAACCGATTTGGAATTGGAAAATGATGATATCAGTCATGACTGGTTTTTAATCGCAAAGGTAGATGAAATGAGTCAATATATCAGTATTGATACGGCGCAAGCTAGACGAGGTCAATGTTATGATAGCTTTTTTGAAACCCATGCAACGATTGGTGATTCACCTATTATTGCCCAGAACTTTACTGCGCTTTTACATCAGTTATATATGAATAAAGGGCAATACTGGTATTGGTTACAAGATGATTTTCAATATTTAGGTGATGCTTATGATCCGCCTTTACCCAATCGAGATGTATAAAAAAAACCTCCATTTAGGAGGTTTCTATCTACAA
>Ga0105249_10001527_pt1 | contig 20299 bp, 16 predicted proteins | sample KBSS44metaG_FD_81522 | JGI IMG/M metagenome (GOLD analysis project Ga0105249, IMG submission 81522) | Switchgrass rhizosphere microbial communities from Kellogg Biological Station, Michigan, USA - KBS S4-4 metaG | ecosystem: Host-associated > Plants > Roots > Rhizosphere > Soil | place...
CGAAGGTGTTGTCCATCAGCACGGTGATGACAACCTCGTCGACCGGGGCCAGCCGCACCGGGTCGACGGCCGCCCCCGGAGCGGGCCTCGGTGTCGCCTCGGAAGCACTCGTCGTGTCGTCATCGCACACACCCGGAGCCTAGGCCGGACGCGGGTCCGCGGTGCCGTGAAGCAGCGGACTGGTGGTGCGAGGACGCCGGCCGATCCCGGCCGGTGGCCCATCGCGTGATCGGGCCCTGAGGGCAGTTTTAGTGGTGATCGTGGGTGGTAACGATGACTTTGAGGTAAATGGGGTGAGGAGAAACGTATGGCTGACATCGTGGATTTGGTCTACACCGATCACGATTGGCTGCGACGCCAGTTCTTCTACCTGGACTACGCGACCAGCGACGCCGACCTGAAGGCGGTGTGGGAGGTGCTGGCGACCCGGTTGGAGACCCACGCCGAAGCGGAGGAGACGGTGTTCTACCCGGCCCTGTTGAAGAAGGGCAAGGCCGGTGATCCGGAGGATGAGACCGAGGACGCGATCGACGACCACAACAAGATCCGCGACGCGGTCGGCGAGGCCCGCAAGCAGCGGGTTGGCAGCAAGGTCTGGTTCGAGGCGGTAGGCAGGGTGCGGACCGAGAACGGTGAGCATCTGGATGAGGAGGAGCGCGAGGCGATTCCGGACTTCATCAAGAGCACCAGCCCTGAGCTGCGCCATCAGCTGGCCATGCGGTGGTTGCAGTTCTACTCGGAGCACCAAGCCGGCGCCGGAGTGAGCACGAAGAGCAAAGATGCCGCGGACTACATGGAGGCCAACAGTTGACCGACCCGAACCGGCCCGGCCGTGGCGCGCGCGTCCTGAGGCGGAAACAAGCGATGGGAATCGGCGATGCGTGACTTTTTCTGCCCGAAGTGTGGACAGCAGCTGTTCTTCGAGAACTCTCAATGCCTGAGCTGCCAGAGCAGCATCGGCTTCGACCCCGAGACGCGCTCATTCGTCATCCTGGATGGCGGGGGTGTCCGCGTCGAGGGAACTGGGGCGTCCAGATGCGCGAATCTCAAGGTTGCCGTCTGTAACTGGCTGGCGCCGGCTGAGCGCCCGTCCGGGCGCCCGTCCGGGCTGTGCATGTCGTGCGCGCTCACCCGCACGCGGCCCGCGGACACCGATCTCGACGCGCTGCCAGCCTTCGCCGAGGCTGAGACGGCCAAGCGGCGGCTGATCTTCGAGCTCATCGAGCTGGGCCTGCCGGTTCGTGGGCGGGACGTCGACGTCGAGACCGGTCTGTGCTTCGACCTGCTTTCCAGTAACCAGGAGCATGTCGTCACCGGCCACGCCGACGGAGTGATCACCCTGGATCTGGCCGAAGGCGACGACGCGCACCGCGAGCAGCTGCGGGTGTCGATGGCCGAGCCCTACCGCACCCTGCTCGGCCACTTCCGGCACGAGGTCGGTCATTACTACTTCACCGTCCTCGCCGGAAGCGGAGACGCCAGGGTCCGGTTCAAGAAGCTGTTTGGTAATCCGGACGCCGACTACCAGGCTGCTCTGGACCGTCACTACCAGGACGGCCCGCCGAGCGATTCGCAGGAAACCTACGTTTCTGCCTACGCCACCATGCACCCGGCCGAGGATTGGGCCGAGACCTTCGCGCACTACCTCCATATTCGCGACGCTCTCGACACCGCCGCCGCGTTCGGCTTCGCTCCCGCCGACGCCACCCTGACGACCCCACTCGCCGGCGAGGTCGGATTCAGACGCATCATCGACCTGTGGCTGCCGCTGGCCCGGTCGCTCAACATGATCAACAGATCCATGGGCCACCCGGACCTCTATCCGTTCGTCCTGCCACCCCCCGCCCTGGACAAGATGAGCCTCGTCCACCAGCTCGTCACCACCGAGCGCGGCGCGGCGTAGCCCCTCCTGCGACTAGGTCCTCCGGATTTCGACGATGGAGGATGCGAGCCCGCGGTGCTCTCGTCGGCCGTCGGCGAGTGCGCCGGTCGCATCAACCTGAACGGGCTCGCCGGTGCTCGCGCTGCATGCGGTCAAAGCTGCGGGCCGTGGGCTGGCACGGCGCTGTGTGTCAGCCCACCGGGTGCCAGCCCACCGGCCGCCGCGGCTGTGGGAAGCCGGTTGCCGAGGCAGGCCTCGTCGGGGTCGGCGGTCGGGGCTCCGAGCAGGTTGCCCTGGCCGTAGGCGATGCCGGCCTCGATGACGGCGTCGAGCTCGGCGGTCGTCTCGATGCCCTCGGCCACGACGCGTCCGCCGATCTCGGCCGCCACCTTGATGAGCCCGGCGGCGACGGCGCGCCGCGCCGGGTCCAGGTCGATGCCGCGGGTGATGAAGTAGTCCATCTTGATCACCTCGGGGCGGAGGTGGAGGAGTTGTTCGAGCCCCGAGTAACAGCTCCCCACGTCGTCCACCGCGATGTGCGTTCCGTGCCCCCGCAGCACTTCGGTGGCCAGCAGGAGGTCGTGGTCGTCACCGATGTAGTCGTGCTCGGTGATCTCGACGGCCACTCGTTGCGGCATCCCCGTTCCCACGAGCAGCTCGGCCAGTCCGGTCAGGACCGTCGCAGGCGAGGCATTCACGGCCAGGAGGACCGGGTCCGGGAGGTCAGGCAAGGTCTGAAGGGCGTTGTGGATCGCCGCGATCTCGAGTTCTGGGCCCAGCCCCACCGTGGTGGCGGCGGCGAACAGGTCCTGTGGTCCCTGCGAGACCCCGGGGAACCGGGCCAGACCCTCGACCGCCACGGTCCGCCCGGTGGCCAGCTCCACGACCGGCTGGAAAAACATGCGTGGGCCGCCCTGGTCCAGCAGGTCGCGGATCTGGCGCCAGACCGTGGTGCGGGTGTCCCACAGGTGCCGAAGGTCGATCACGAACTCGGTGAGGAACGACGCGAGCAGTCGCAGGAACCCGCCGTCACTCTGATGCAGCGACAGGCAGGGATGCTTGCCACAACAGCCAAGCATCCCGTAGATCTGTCCCTCGGAGTCCAGCACCGGGGTCGCCGCGTAGGAGCCGATGCCGAACCCGGCGACCGCGGGCACCTGGGCGGTGCGTGGATCCGCGCGAAGATCGGGGAGCAGAGAGGGAAGCTCCCCGGAGAGGACCTTTGCGTACAGCGATCCGTCGCGGCGCACGCTCGTCCCCAGGTCTAGGCCGAAGGACGCGGTGTCGCCGCTGACCACCTGGAGGACGAGCAGATCTCCCTCCAGCCGCACGAGCCAGGCGAGATCCATGTGCAGCCTGCGCCGCAGTACGTCGAGCAGGTCGATGAGGACCGCCAGGGCTCGGACACCTCGGCCCGCGGTCCCAGAAACGATGCGCGGCGCCGTGCCATCAGATCCACGCCTCTCGACTACCCTCGGCGAGTTCGGCCACACATTCCGCGCTGGGCCCGGTGGCTCCCGCGCCGGCCCTGGACTGTCAGGCCTCGGTGAGGTGCTCCAGCACATCGGGGACGGGACGGCGCCTGGTCGGCGTCATCGGCGGAACGGACGTGTCGGGGTGGCCGGCACGGATGATCATTTGAGTGAGGCCGGTGCCACCGGTCAGCGAGTGGACGAGCGAGCGGGTGGCCTCGATGTCGAGGGCCTGGCCGAGCGGGGAGGTCGCGAGGCCGGCGGTCGTGGCGGCGAGCAGCACGCGGCCGAGCGCCCGGCCCGCGCGTAGCCGATCCGCCGGGCCGTCGGCGTCGGTGCCCAGGACGAGCACCCCGGGGTGCTCGACCCTGGCCGCGCGCATCCGTTCGCCCGCCTCGTCCGCGGTGGCAGGTTCGCTGCCCGTGCCGCCGGTGAAGTCGCGGGCCGGGAAATCGGTGGGCCGCGGCTCGGCGCTCGACAGCGCGGCCGGGCGGGGGATGCCGTCGACGGCCTCGGGGTCGTAACGGATCCAGGAGGCGAGCTCGGCCTGGTAGGCGGGGTCGTGACGCTCCATCCAGTCGGCCCTGGCCAGCAACACGGCCAGTTCGACACGGGCGTCCTCGCTGGTCAGCGCCGCGAGCCAGCAGCCTTCCGCCTCGGCGGCGTGGCGCAGCGTGCGCACCTCGTCGATGGACAGCTCCGCCGCAGTGAGCGGGCGGCGGTCGGTGTGCCGGCCGGTGATGGCCTCCGCGAGCCGGGTCTCGTCCTCGGTGGCGGGACGGTTGCCGACGATCGTCAGCGTGGCGAGCCGTGCGGTGTCGAGGTCGGCGCCGTCCGGAAAGTCACCCACCTCGACGTCGAGGCCAGCGGCCCGCAGCGACAGCCAGCCGTTGAACAGGGCCGCGCCGCAGCTGATCAGCAGCTGTCGATGGTCCGGGTCGATGACCGGCACAGCCCGGGACAAGTCGGCGAAAAGCTCGAGCGTGTCCTCGCGGAACCGCCATCTCCAGGGCTGGGTGTTGTGGATCGACGGCGCCAGACCGGCGGCCTCGACCGCCGCGTGCACCCGGTCGACGGAGAACATCGCGCCGCGTGTGACCATGGTCGTCTCCTCGTCCTGCTGCTGTTGACCGAACCTCGTCGCCCACCTGGGCCGTGCCGGCTCTCGCCAGCGGCATCCTCACACGACGGCCCGAGGCTCACCCGAGCCACATCGACCGCCGACGCCGACGCCGCCGCCACCGCTGGACCGCGACCAGATCCAGATGATCCCTCGGTCCGCCGGCACGGTTCGATCGAGCTAGGCGCGGGCCGCTCCTGGCACCTGGCCCCGCAGCGCGTGCCGGACGAAGGCGTGCGCGGCGCGGGCGGCCTCGAGGTTGTCGGCGGCGATCCGGCCGGCGAACTGCTCCAGGATCGCGGTCTCGACGGCCTCCAGCGTGACGACGCCGGTCAGCGCGGCGAAGGCGCCGAGCAGGGCGGTGTTCGGCAGTGGGTGCCCGAGCGCGCGCCGGGCGATCTCGGTGGCCGGTACGGTCTGCAGGCGCACGGCCGTCAGGCCGTGATGTACGGCCAGGTCGTCTAGGCCGAGTTCGTCGACCTCGTGGGACGAGTTGACGAGGACAACGCCGTCCGGCCCGATTCCCTCGAGCACGTCGACCTGGTGGAGCAGCATCGGGTCCTGCACGATCACCGCGTCCGGGTGCAGCACCGGCTCGTGTCGACGGACCGGCGCGTCGTCGACGCGGCAGAACGCGACCGTCGGCGCGCCCGCGCGCTCCGCGCCGACCTCCGGGAACGCCTGGACATACCTGCCCTGGGAGTAGGCGGCGACCGCCAGCATCTCGGCGGCGGTGCCGACCCCCTGCCCGCCGCGTCCGTGTATCCGTACCGCGAACATCTCGGACCCCGTTTCTGCCATGGCCGGGCGCCGAGACCGACGCGCCTGCCAACCACGGCGTTGCTGCTCGCCGGCGCCCGGCGCCGACGAGCGCTCAGCGACGCGTGCGGTCTTCTCGTACGCCCACCGTCGGGTGCCGGCACTGTCCACTGTGCTTCAGGGACTTGGCCAGGTGGCGATGCGAGACGTCCTGCCCGCGCGGGACCTGCGGGCACCCGCGCGGTGCCGATGGCACCTGCCATCCGTGACCAGCTGGTGGAACTGGCGGGCTTCCGACGTACCCGCCGGCGATCATCGCGAAGCAGATCGCGGACCTGGACCTGGCCACCGGAGGCAGGCTGACCCTCGGAGTCGGCATCGGCGGCGAGTATCCGCAGGAGTTCCGCGCCTGCCAGGTGCCACTGGCTGAACGCGGCAAACGCCTGGACGAGGCGATCCCGCTCCTGCGCCGGCTGTGGACCGCGGAGCAGATCACGCACGACGGGCCGTTCTACGCGATGGCGGACGTGCGGATCCATCCCGCGCCCGCGCAGCCAGGCAGACCACCCATCGTCGTCGCCGGTCGCAGGGAGCGGGCGATGCTCCGCGCGGCGCTCGTCGGTGACGGTTGGATGCCGTACCTGTACTCGCCGCGGCGGTACCAGGCGTCCGTGCGGACCATCCGGGAGCTCGCCGCGGAAGCCGGGCGTGATCTGACCGGTTTCGAGTGGTACGCCTTCGTCTTCGTCAACGTCGACCGGGACGGCACGCGCGCCCGCCAAGAGGCGGCCCGCGCCATCGGCGGCACCTACGACCAGGACTTCCAGGCGATGATCGACAATGTCGCCGCGGCGGGGACGCCGGACGAGGTGACCCGGAAGCTGCGGGACTTCGTTGCCGCGGGCGTCGAGCACTTCATCTTCATGCCGGTACCCGGCACCGACACCGACACCGACACCGACGACGTCGTGCGGCGTCTGGTCGAGGACATCCTTTCCGCCGTGCACGCCGAGACCGTGCAGACTCCGTTGTCGGAAGCTCCGTAGCCGGCAGCCGGCAGCCGGCAGCCGGTAGCCGGTAGCCGGCAGCCGGCAGCCGGGAAAGCCTGACCTGTGTACTGCGGGCGCAGGTGGCCACGCGCGGGCGCTGCTAGCCCCGGCTGCGGGCGGTGAAACGGAACTGGAGCTCACCGTCCTCGACCGTGGCATCGGTGAAACCGACCGCCGCGAGTCTGGTCGCCAGACTGCCCGGATCGACGGGGGTGAAAGTGTCCTCCGCATGGGCGTCCCGGATCATCTGCACGTCCTTGCCGTCGACACCGGCGAATACTCCGCCCGGCCGCAGTACGCGACGGACCTCCGCGAACAGGTGGTCCTGCTGCTCAGCCGAGGGCACGTGGTGCAGCATCGAGAAAGCCAGGACGGCCGAGAAGCGGTTCGAGGGCAGGCCGGTCGCGGTGGCGTCGGCGTGCAGCACACGAGTTCCAGTTCCGGCCAGCCGCTCGGCCAACGCCGTGGCGAGGTCACCGTCGACTTCGACCGCCGTGACGGTTGGGACTCGCTCCCGCAGCAGGTCGGTGGTCAGGCCCGGGCCTGGACCGATCTCGAGCACGTCGTCGCCGAGGTCCACGACCCGCTCCAACCAGGGCAGCAGATCCTGACGCAGCGCATCGGCCCAGGCCGGGCTCGCCAGATACCGAAGATGACCTTCGTTCATCCTGTCACGTCCTCATTCGTCGATCGTGTTCGTCGTCGATCATGCGGCGCTGGTAAGGCAAGTTGGGCGCCCCGGGTGTCGGTCATGTCTACGCTTGCGCCGTGGTGACTGTCTCCGCGAATTCGGCCAGCCATTTGCCTCGAACGGACGACTCGTGTCTGGTCCACATGCGCCGCAGCGCGACCGTCGTGGGCGGCACCTACGCCTTCGACGGGTCCGGTCAGTCCGGCGGATCCCACGGATCGGACAGTTCCGTCAGCGGCGGGGCAGGCGGGAACAGCGGGAACAGCGGGAACGGCGCCGCTGGTGAGCTGGGCCGAGACGGCCTGCAGCCCGGGTGGCATTTCCACGACCTCGACCAGATCCAGTACGCGTTCCACGGAACGGCGGAAGTCGAGACGGCCGAGTCCCATTACCTGCTACCGCCCGCGGTGGCCGCCTGGATACCCGCGGGTCTGCCGCACCGGACGAAAATCACCAATCGGGTACGGACGATGTCGGTCTTCCTGGAACCCAACCTCGTCCCAGCCAGCGGCCAGTAGGCCCCCAATCACGCCTATCCCGAGATGCCATGACCGCCTCGGCCTGCACCGCTTGTTCCCACTCATCCCAGCCTCCCGTGCCGAGGGCCCGTCCGTTCAATACGGACGCAGGCGGACGTCCTACGGTTTGGAGAGTCCTGGGGTCGGGTCACGCCGTGGGGCCGGAGCGCTGCGATACCAGCGTGGGACCGGCACGATCGGTACCATCCCAGGGTTGCACACGACAAGCGACGGAAGACGGCCCAACTGGCAGCTCCCTGAATCATGGATGGTGCGACTCCGGTCGATAGCGGGGAGGAGGCACTACCGGGGTCGGGGTGAGCTGATGTCCATTTTGCGGATCTCCGTGGCGTGGACGGCGTAGATGAAGGGGCCTGCTTCGGCGCAGGCGGTCGTGATCGCGGGCAGGTTCGAGAGCAGCCACTGTGCCATCGCGGCACCCGGTAGGTCCTGGCGGGTTATGTAGAAGCATCGTGCGTGGTGTGTCAGGACGGCTTCTTGTTCGGCGGGGCGGTAGCGGATACGCGCGTCCTTCATGAACACGACCCAGCCGAGGCGGGCGGTGTCCTCGATCCAGGTGACGTCCGCGATGTCCTCGTCCTGTGGGATACCGTAGTGTTCGGCGAGTGTGGGCAGCCGTAGCCCGGCGTCTCGGAGCAGCCGGGGGACGGCGATGCGGCCGAGGCTGCGGTTGATGAAGACGTGTGGAAGCCCGGCAGGGTGGCGGCCTGTCGGGTCATCAGGCGGCGATTTTGCTTGCGACACGGACGGCGCCTTCGAGGTCAGGGAGAGGTACGCCGAATTCCTCCGCCACCTCGCCGAGTGCTTCGCCGGCGTGGAAGCGGCCCAGGGCGTCTTCGATGCGGGCGCCGCCGTGAGTGAAGATTGGCTGGCCGAAGCCGCGGTGAGGATCGACGATGACGGAGCCGGGTTCGTACCGCGGTAGCCGGATGAGGCGGGGGTAGCCGTCCGGGGCGAACTCCACCAGTCGGAGGTAGGACTCGACGATCTCCCCGAACACCCGCTGCCCGTTGCGCACCACGACTAGTTCCCGGGCTCCACGTGCTTCGGGCGTGTCGCCCTGGCTCTCGGCGAAGTCGTAGAGGACCTCGGCGCCGTCGGTGTACAGGGCGCGTGAGGCGAGTACGTGCTCGATCCCCAACTGCTCGGACAGGCGGGCCAGCGCGGGGCGGATCCGCTGTAGCGGCACTCCAGCGGCTCGGATGGCCGCCAGGATCATCCCCTCGGCTAGCCCGATGAACGGCACGACGGCGGTGCCGTGGCGCTGACGGGGCAGCACGGTGACGATCGGCTCACCATGGACCGGGGGGCGGCCCGGTGCGTGCCGGGTGTAGCCGTAGGCCCAGTTCGCGAAGGTCGACGTCGGCACGCCCAGGTGCCGGCCCGCCTCGGCGACGCTGTACAGAGGCAGGTCGAAACGGCCGCGATCCTGAATCACCGCGCCTCCTCTCAAGCCCGCTGGACCGAAGGTCCCTGCCGTGGGACACCATGATCATAGCTTCTTGCTGGCATCGACGACGCCGGGGAGGACGCCACGGTGAGCCTTGCTGCCGCAGTCTCTGTGGGACTGGATCGGGTCGGCATCGTCAACAAGGGTCCGGCCGCGCGGTGGTCGGTCTCCGGCGTCCGAGCCGTGGGGCGTGTGCATCGCGGGTGCGGACCAAGCGTCGGCCCGACTGCCTAAAGATGCTGGTGAGACGCCCGAACCTACACCGGCACGATCGGTACCACCCCCTGGTTGCACACGTCGAGGGCTTAAGCCGGAACCCCATCGGTTGCTTATCCCGACAACGCCGCCTGTGCAGGTTACGGCCACCAACGGAATACCCGCAGCACCGACGAGGCGATTGCTGTGCCTGCGATCTCCCGTGTCTCGTCAGTCGAGAGCAATTCTGGCAGGGGCATCGGTGACCACAGGTCGCCCACTGAGCGAGGCGGACACCAGTGCCTGGCCGAGAACGGCCGCACGCTGCTCGACGGGCAGACGAGGTGGGAGCGCGCCCTCGACAGCGACGACGAGTCCCGTGACGGACGCCGCCACCAACTTTCTACGTCGGAGTCGCCCGCAAGGCCTGATGCGTGGCTGAGCCAAATGTCTGTCCTTACCGGCGGCGGTAACCATAAAAGCGAGAGTCAGGCGGAGTCCGACCAGCCGTCAGGCCTGGTCGATCTCGCCGCGGGCGAAACGGCCTACCAGGACCTGTTCGGGCGAGGGGCCCGGCCGGTCCGTGGGTGGCCGGCGGTCGGTCGGTGGCCGCATCGGGGCGGTGGTGGGGCGTTGTCCGCTGCATGCTTTGGTCCGGGGTGGAGCGTGGTCGGTGGGACGGTTGTCGCTGTGTCGAACGCCGCTAGGATCACGCGCATCGGATGGTGGCCTGTTTGGGGGATTCGGGATGGCGAATATTGGCTGTCGTCGGCGTGGGACTCTGACCGTCTGATGATCGAGGAGAGGGAGCGGATCGCGGCGGCGTTGCCGGGCTACGAGCTGCTGACCGGCACCCCGCCGTTCGACCCAGCCCTGCCCGCGCCGGCACTCATCCACCACCACCTCAACGTCGCACCGCCGCCGCCCACCGGAGTGCCCGCACCGCTCGCCGCAGTGGTGATGCGCACCCTGGCCAAGGACCCCGCCGACCGCCACCCCTCCGCCCACGTCTTCGCCCTCGATCTGGCCCGCGCCGCCACCGACGCCTACGGACCCGGCTGGACCAGCCGCGCCGGCATCCGACTGCACCTCGACGACGACATCCGCGCCGCCGCCGACCAGCCCACCCCCGCGCCAGCCTCGACGATTCCCGCCACGCTGACCGCGCCTGCGGATCTTCGTGAACCGCTCGCCCCTACCCTGTCAGCACCTGAGGCGAACCTACCCATACCACCTGCGACATCGAGCTTCACCAAGCTGCTCACGCAGCGAGCCGACCCCCTGGCACCAGACCCGACACCGGCGATCCCGTCGACCGTCCGCGAGAAACCTGGCAATCCGCGAACCCGCCTGAAGCGCCGCCTCGCCCTCGTCTCCGCCGCGGTGCTGCTGGTCATCACCGGGACCGTTGTGACCTACAACGTCATCCGCGGAAACAGCCCTCCGCCCACCAATCCGTCCACCAATCCGTCCGCTTCAACACCCACTATTCGCCTGCTCGGTTCCCTCATCGGCCACACCAGCTCTGTGTCTTCGGTGGCGTTCGCGCCGGACGGACGCACCCTGGTCAGCGCCGGCTACGACGACACGGTGCGGCTATGGGATGTCTCCGACCCCTCGGCCCCACGCCCGCTCGGCTCCCCCCTCACCGGCCACACCGACGCTGTGAACGCGGTGGCGTTCGCGCCGGACGGACGCACCCTGGCCAGCGCCGGCTACGACGACACGGTGCGGCTATGGGATGTCTCCGACCGCACGGCCCCACGCCCGCTCGGCTCCCCCCTCACCGGCCACACCAGCGGTGTGGCTTCGGTGGCGTTCGCCCCGGACGGACGCACCCTGGCCAGCGGTAGCGACGACCACACGGTGCGGCTGTGGGATGTCTCCGACCGCACGGCCCCACGCCCGCTCGGCTCCCCCCTCAACGGCGACACCGGCTTTGTAGAATCGGTGGCGTTTTCGCCGGATGGGCGCACTCTGGCCAGCGGCAGCGATGGCGGGGTGGTGCTGTGGGATGTTTCCGACCGCACGGCCCCGCACCCGTTCGGCGCCCCCCTCACCGGCCACACCGGCTCTGTGTCTTCGGTGGCGTTTTCGCCGGATGGGCGCCTACTCGCCAGCGCCAGCGACGACTGGACGGTCCGGCTGTGGGAAATCAGCTGACCAGACCCCGCAGATCCGTGGCCCCTTGGCAGCCACGGCGGCAGCCAAGCCAGCGGGCGCCGGCAGATTCGTGCGGGCCAAGGGCCGCCAGCTCCAGCCCGCGGCTTCTCCCACGGATGATGGGGACCTCCTGCGTCCGCAGACCCCGACGACAATCCCTACCTGCGCGAACCACATAACAGCGGCGGGTTCGCTGACCCCCCTCGCCGAGCGGACCTTGCAGCTTCGAAAGAGGGGAACCTTCCCCCGACCGATTCGCCAGGGACGCTGACCAGCAGGTTTGCGTGATCGTAGTGGATCGTCTGCGGCTTCTTCGGGGCTGTTTCGGGGACAGCGTCATCAACGACGGTCTGGCAGTGCGGTAGCCGGCGTACTGCGCCCGAGTCGTGCGGCGTGTGCAACGCGGGTGCGGACCAAGCGCCGGCCCGACTATCTAAAGATGCTGGTGAGAGGCCTGATTCTACGCCGGCACGAGCGGTACCACCCCTGGATTGCACATGGCGTCCGGCAGCCGGTCTGGCTACGACTCGCGGTCTTGTGCGCGCCGGTGAGGCTCGGGGTTCGTCTTGGTGCGCGGACGTTAGCCGAGGGTCGCGGGCAGAAGCTCGAAGGCGTCGCAGTGGCTGGGAACGACGATCTGGAAGTCCTTGCGGTCGACCGTCGCGACCTTGCGTGTGCCCAGGCGTTCCGCTGTAGCGACCACCGCGGCGTCGACTGCGTCGAGCGGAGATCGGCGTAGCGCCGCACCAGTTGGGCGGCGCGGTCGAAGTCGGCGGTTGTCGGCGCCTCCACGTCAAGCTCTCCGGCCGCCAGCGACTCCAGGAACGCGGCGGCCAGTTGCGGCGTTCCGCGCCCCCGCCGTGCAAGCAGGTAGCAAACCTCGGTGATGACCATCGTGGGAACTACCAGGGGCTCGGCGGCCGTCACGAGGAAGTCAGCACACGACTCATGGAACTTGTCCCGCCTGTTGATGGCGGCGACGAGTACACCGGTGTCGACGACTATCACCGGTCCGGCTCGCCTAGCTCCTCACGAAGGACCCGCGACGAACGTTCAGCCAGATCACGTTCACCATCCATGATCCCGATGAACGACAAGCGGCGCCCCGGTGTGGCTGCGCTGTCGTCGACAGGCCGTGCTGACTCCGAGGCCGGACGCGAGCCGAGCATGCCACCCAAGATCACGTAGAGCGCCTCCACCTGGGTAGGCGCGAGCCGATCCACCATCCGGTGCACATCGCCCACATGCGGCGCGGTTGTCATGGTGCCAGCGTAGTCCGGTCGGACGGGGCGGGTAGCGCGTCGTCGAGACGGACGCGCCGTCCCATGACACCGATGGCTGCGAGGATCTTCGCTGCACTGGGGATGCTGACCGCGCACCGCGGACCGTCCCCAGCAAGCGCGGGTGTGGGCCGGAGGCGCCTCCGCCGTGGGAGCCGTCGCTGTGGCGCGAACGCGTTCGGCGATCAGTACCCGCGCGATCACGGCCGCCGCCGTCGCGGGATGGGCGGGCGGGCTTGTCCCGCGAGCCGACGGTCGGCCTCGGAACGTTCCGCTTTGGCATCATCGTGGCTGGCTCGGGGACGGCGTCGTCAGCGAGCGTCTGGCAAGACGGTAGCCGGCGTACTTCGTCCGGGCGTCCGGCGTGTGCAACGCGGGTGCGGACCCAGGGTCGGCCCGAGTACCAAAAGACGCTGGTTAGAAGCCTGATCCTGAGCAAGCACGATCGGGTCGTTGTCGACGTAGACGACGCAGGACGACGGCCGGACCGACGGCGCGACCTCGTGCAGATTGGACGAGGTCGGAATACCCGTGCCGATGTCGAGAAACTGGTCGATGCCCTGCTGCTCGGCCAGGTAACGCACGGCTCGATGCGCGAACGCACGATTCTGCTGGGCTGCGACGCGCGTGATCGGGAAGGCGGCCAGCAACTGCTCGGCGGTCGCCCGGTCCGCCGGATAGTTCGTCTTGCCGCCCAAGATGTAGTCATAGATCCGGGCGGAGTGCGCCACATCGACGCGCATCCGGGAAGCCGGGGGTCTCGGGGGAGAAGACGGCATCTTCCGTGCCGCCCGTCTCGGCCGCCGATAACGTGACTTCACGGTCTGGCTTGGACATAGCCCGCATCTCTCTTTCGGGTCTTTCAGGATCTCTCCCGTTGAGGCATTCCCGACCAGACCTGGGCGCACCCTGTCCAAAGCGGTGGCCGCAGCCTATGCCAGGCAAGCTCCGACGGGACAGACCGTCACCGCTGCCCGTAAGTCGCTGCGCCCCGCCGCTCGGCCACCCGACCTGGGGCTGAACGCTGCGAGCAGGTGGTTGGTCGTCGCATTCCGCAAGTGGCCGAGCCGGGCTTGGCTGGCTCGAGCGAGCCGTTCCAAAAGGAGCGGGAGCCCGGGAGGTAGCCGCATAGGACGGTACCGTCTGTGCGCGGATGCTCGGCCTCCGGCGTGCCGCGGCCAAAGCCCAGGAAGGATGGTCGTTGACGGAGCAGCAGCAGCAGACGACGCCGGAGCCTGGGCCGGCGCCATCGGCAGGGACCGGTCACCCCCAGGGGGGCGACATGGCCCGGCTGGCACTGGTCGTGGGCGCGCTCGGCGTGGTGTTCGGCGATATCGGGACCAGCCCGATCTACACCCTTCAGACGGTGTTCAACCCGAGCGACCCACATCCGGTCCCGGTCAGCCGGGACAACGTGTTCGGCGTGGTGTCGCTGGTCTTCTGGTCGGTGACGATCATCGTCACGGTGACCTACGTGCTGCTGGCCATGCGCGCCGACAACGACGGCGAGGGCGGCATCATGGCCCTGCTCACCCTGCTCCGGCGGTTGGGAACGCGACCGGACAGCCGGGCGGCCGCGGTTTTGGCCGGGCTGGGCATCTTCGGGGCGGCGCTGTTCTTCGGCGACAGCATGATCACCCCAGCCATCTCCGTGCTGTCCGCGGTCGAGGGCATCAAGATCGTGGAGCCGTCGCTGGAGGACGGCATCGTGCCGATCACGGCAGTGATCATTATCATGTTGTTTCTCGTGCAGCGATTCGGCACCGCCACGGTCGGCCGGATGTTCGGCCCGGTGATGATCGTGTGGTTCGTGACCATCGGTGCGCTGGGAATCACCGGTATCACGGAACACCCGGCCATCCTCGAGGCGCTGTCGCCGACGTATGCGGCGAGTTTCTTGGCGCACCATTTCGGTACTGCGTTCTTCGCCCTGGCGGCGGTCGTGCTCGCCGTCACCGGTGCGGAGGCGCTGTACGCCGACATGGGGCACTTCGGCCGGCCGGCCATCAGCCGAGCCTGGCTGCTCCTGGTGTTCCCCGCATGCGTGCTCAGCTACCTCGGTCAGGGGGCGCTGATCCTCGACGACGAGGAAAACATCAGCGGTCCGTTCTTCCTGCTCGCCCCGGCCTGGGCACGGCTACCGCTGGTCCTGCTGGCCACCGCGGCGACCGTGATCGCCTCCCAGGCAGTGATCACCGGGGCCTACTCGGTGGCCTCCCAGGCGGCCGAGCTCGGCTACCTGCCTCGGCTGCGGGTCGCGCACACCTCCGAGTCCACGATCGGGCAGATCTACGTCCCGTGGATCAACTGGCTGCTGATGGTCTCGGTGCTCACGCTCGTCTTCGCGTTCCGCAGCTCGGCCGCGCTGGCATTCGCGTTCGGCATGGCGGTGACCGGGACGATCACCATCACCACCTTGCTGTTCTTCTACATCGCCCGGCGGAAGTGGCACCCGCCCCGGTGGCTGCTGGGCCTGGGCGCGAGCGTTTTGCTGGTCGTCGACCTGCTGTTCGTCGCGGCGAACCTGACCAAGCTCGTCCATGGCGCCTGGCTGCCGCTGCTCATCGCGCTGACGGCCTTCTCGGTGATGACGACCTGGCAGCGGGGCCGGCGGATCGTCACCGCGCAGCGGCAGCGCAGCGAGGGCTCGTTGGACGAGTTCGTCGAGCAGCTACGCGCGAACGTGCCGTCCGCGGCGCGGGTACCGGGCACGGCCGTGTTCCTCAACCGTGGCAAGCAGACCGCGCCGCTGGCGCTGCGGGCGAACGTCGAGCACAACCACGTCCGCCACGACCTGGTCCTGATCGTGTCGGTCGAGACCCTGCCCGTGCCGAGGGTGCCGGCGAGCGATCGGATCACCGTGGACGATCTGGGCTACACCGACGACGGCATCAGCCACATCACCGCGCGATTCGGCTACATGGAGACGCCCAACGTGCTGAACGCGCTCAGGACGATCGACCCCGCCGTCGTCGAAGGACGACAGCTGAACCTGGACCAGGCGTCCTACTTCCTGTCCAAGATCGACCTTCGGAGCGGGAAGGCGCCGACCATGGCCCACTGGCGCAAACGCCTCTTCATCGCAACCTCCCACCTCACCGCCGACGCCGCCGAACACTTCGGCCTCCCCCGCGACCGCACCGTCATCATGGGCTCACACATCGAGGTGTAGCGTGCAACGGAGAGGCGAAAGCCGCGTATATCATTTCTTCTCAACGCGCCGCGGCGCGGCCGCTGCTGTCCCACAGGTTCTGTGTCATCAGCTCGATGGATTTGCGGACGAAGCCTGGGTCGTCCGCAAGGCGGGTTGCCAGCATGGCTTTGGGAAGAACAGCCAAGACGGAGGACCGGCCTGCGGCCATGGCCTCCCGCAGCGCTGGCCGCCAGTACCCCGGCCAGGCCGCGCCGCTCTGGGCGCCACAGGCGGTCGCGGCCGCGGAAAGAACTCGTGCGCGGTCGCCCGGATCTTCCAATGTCTGCACTCTTGTGCTTAGTTCTGGGAGCATGTCCGGGTCGATTTTCTCGGCGATTTCTTTCAGCGCCTGCACCTTGTATTTTTCTCGCTCGACGTCGTCGGTGATATTGAGCGCCTCGACGAGCACGCACTCTCGCTCGGGGGAAGCGAGAATGGCGGAAATCGCCGCCAGGGTGCGCGCGGACCGAGACGGAACATCGATCTGCCGCGCGGCGGCGAGTGCTCTGGCAACGAGGTCGCCGGAGAGATACGGTGCAAGCGTGGATATTGCTCCGTCGGGATCGCTGTAGCGAGACGGAAGCCTGGACGCCTCTTCCAGTGTCATTGAGAGCAACTCGTGGCGATGGTCCTCTGGAAGAAATGGCAGCGCCGCGACGACGGCGGCTGCCTGTCTGCTTCCCGGCTCGACGGCCTTGAGTACTTCGACCAGCTCCGCGGCAACTGTAACCTTCAGCTCGTCAGGCAGCGTCGGAATTATTCCACATAGCGCCTCGGCCCGCTCTGGTGGCTGCAGGTCTGCACATTCTTTTAGGAGTTTCATTCTCTCGTCCACCGTGACAATCGGAGCTAGACGACTGATTCTGTGTGATCTGCCCTGTTTGTCGGAGCGGTTTGCCAGAACCTCGTCGAGTATCCGCCGCCTTTCTTTCTCGTCCACGTGCGGCGCCAACTCGGTCAGATAGTAGCGTGCGTCGTCTGGATCGCCGCGAGCGACTGCGAGCGCGTACTCCAGATCTGCGGGGGTCATGCGGGGAGCGACTGTCGCGAACACAAACTCCGCCGCAAAGGGAAGGCGGACTGCGACATCGAGTGTCTCGCGGAGCATATCCACCGGGAGATGGTGCGCCAGATCGACAATCTGCTTGGTACGATCGGCCAGCGGTTCAATATTGTCTGCGGCGTTCAACGCGGCGCGAGCCAGATCCGGCGGCAGGCGTGGCGCCAGCGCCAGCAACACGCGGTCGACCGGCCCGTCCGCGTCGGGCGTACGAGCGATCGAAAGAGCTTCGAGAATCGCCTGCCTTCGCTGCTGCGACGGCAACAAGGGCGCCAGCTCGGTGAGGGCGTCAATGCGAATGCGGATGTGACCTATCTTGCGCGACGCCTCGAGCGCTCGGCTGAGCACCGTGCCTCTGGCATTGGCCGGGGAAAGGGCCGCGAGTCGGCCGAGAAGTCGCGTCCTGCGGCCGGCGTCCTCGATGTCTTCCACCAGATCAAACGTCTCCGTGATCAGCGCGTCGGCGCCGGTCTCGATGAGGCGCGTCAGGATGTTCATGCGATACTCAGCGTCGTCGATGGCCGGCAGCGACACGGTGACTTCCTTCACCACCTCGTCTCTCTTGGCCGGCGCAAGGCGCGTGGCAAGCTCGGCGAGCGCTCTCGACCTGTGCCTTGCCTCGTCGATCTCCCTGGCAGTCAGGAGGGCCGCCGGCAGCAGCTCGACGGGCAGGTGGCCGGCGATAGCGACGAGAATATCTGCCCGCTGCTGCTCCGATGGACGCGACCGAGCGTGGTCCAAGCACCAGGCCAGATCCTGGGCGGTTAGCCGCGGCGCGAGTTCGGTCAACACCGCGGAGACAAGTCGTGGATCTTCGTAGGAGAACGCGGTCAAAATCAGCTCTTCGTGCATCTCGGCCGGCGCGCTTGAGGCGATCCTTTGAAGCCGTGCGGAGCTGCCCCAACTCTTGGTGCGAACATTGGCCAGTACCGCGCGTGGCAATTTTAGATCACCACATTCCACTAGATAGGGGCATAGCTCCAGAATTGCGTCGATCCGCTCGAAATCGTCAGCAACCTGGGCGGCGCAGGCCACGGCCTCTGTCAGCACGTCTCGACGTTGATCGCTTTCCAGGTGCTCCAGTATCGCGGCGTACGCCGAGATCCGGATATCGATCTCCGTAATCGCCCGGGCGGCCGGCACCATGGCAGCCATCTCTCGCGAGCGTCGGGCTGGCGAGAGGAGGGGTGCCGCCAGGTAGACCGCCCATATTTGCTCTTTCGGGTCCTCCCGCTCGAGCGCCGTACGGAGAACGTCGTCGAGCATCGACTCGGTGCGGTCGGCTGGAAGCTGCCTAATCACCTGGGCTGTCGCCCACGTTCGCTCCTGCCAGCTCGGTATCCTTCGGATTTCTTCCAAGAGCGTTTTCAGAAATCCTGAGGGCGTGGCCGTGGCGAGATGTGCCAAGAATTCCGCTCTCAGCGTGAGGTTGCCCATCTCCCGTGCGTCCTCGAGCATTTGGGGAAGGATCCCGTCCGGCAAGAACGGTGCGAGCGCAGTCAGCGCTTCGACCCGACTGCGCGCGTGCGGTATCGACCGGGCTACGGCCAGCACCTCGGTCGCTGACCACAGGCCGTCCTGGAGAAGCAGGACGAGTAGCTGCTCGGGGAGCTGGCCCGCGACGGACATCACGGCCGACGCCATCAGGATGTACCGGAACTCGCGAAGGATGGCGGTCTCGCGTCCGCTGCTGGAATCTGTGCCGTCCACCTCGCGTTCCGCCTGGCGAAGAGCAAGGTCCAGATCAAACTTGTAAGACGCCGTCGTGTCCAACCGTTCGTGGACCGAATACCACAGCTGGGATCTTCCCGAACGGGCGTCGCCGTTCTCCAGGACGAGCAGCTGGTGGAGCTTCTCGGCCTCATTGGCTAGAATGAGATGGCGGCAGACGTTCGCGAGTCCGTATCCGCTGGCGGCGTCGATGCTCTTTTTCGTGCCGTGGTCCAGCACCGCCCGCCGGAGAAGAGGAAGCCCTGCTGGCAGACCACCCCACTGGTCGAACAGCCAGCAGGCGATCTGGCCGTGCAGCTCGACGAGCCGACCGGGCGCCAAGGAGCCTCGGCAGTAGTCGATCAGCAGGTCGTGGATACGTACCGTACGAGCCGCCGGATCGACCTGGATCAGGGAGTGACGGGCAAGCAGGTCAAGCAGGTCCTCGGCGTCCAGCTCACTGATGCCGGCACTCGCCTGCCACAGGCCGGCGACGACTGACTCGGGCACGGCTCCGCGCCCTTCGAACACGGCTAGGTCGAGGAACCGGGCGGCCTGTTCCGCAGGCAATAGATCGACGGAGACCTGGAGGGCCGCGAGCAGATTTGGGTAGGGGTAATGCTCGAAGCGTCCGATCAGCCGGCCGAGGTCGGCACGGCGTAGCCGTTCCGCGACGTTCTCCCAACGGCGGCCACCCTGGACCATGGCGCCGGCCAGCGCGAGGGCCAGCGCCAGGCCGCCGCACTGTTCCAGGACGACGTCCGCAGCCGGCGGCAGGGCATCTTCCGCGCAACCCGCATAGGCGGCCAACAGCCGCCGCGACAGCGTGTCTCTCGCAGTCGCCAGGTGGACGGCGTTGGCATCGCTGAACAGCACCCCACGGTCGCGAGTCGTGACCAGCAGCCGCATCCCGGTGGGCAAGCGGAGCGTTTCGACGACGTCGGGCTCCCACACGTCGTCGAGGACGACGAGGCCGCGAGCACCGGCGAGCAGGGCGCGAAGCCGTTTCGGCGCCTCGCCCAGAGCGATGAGTCCGGTACGGTCGCCGAACTCGGCGAGAATCTGGGAGGCACGAGCGGCCAGGTCAGGTTGCTGCCCGACGTCGATCCAGACGATCCCGTCGGGGAACGCATCGCGCACCGCCGGGTCGTGCACCAGCGCCCGCGCGAGCGTCGACTTGCCGGACCCGCCCATTCCCACGAGCCCGACGACTGTCGAGGCCGCGGATTCCAGCAGTTGGCCGCGGATCCTCGCCAGGTCCTCGTCGCGGGGAACGTAGCGGGCGGGCAGTCCGGGCAGCCCGTTTCGAGACGGCCGTGAACGACCGGTCTGGATCGTGGGTTCGCGGGCCGCCCTGCCGGCGAACAGCGGGTTCGCGGGGTACGCAGCCGATGCGGCCTCGAACAACGCCCGCGAACCCCCCGGAAGCTTGCCGTTGGCGATCAGAGCGGAGACGGCCCACCAGAAGTCGGCGGCCGTCGACACGTTCCAGCTGGGCAGTTCCCGCTCCGCGAGGCCAGCCGCCACGAGGATGCGTGTGGCCGATACGTTGTCGACGAACGCGTCCGCCAGCGCAGCGACCTCCTCGTTCGACAGGCCGACCACCAGCACCCCCATGGCTGACTGCGCTCGACCGCGGAAGATCCCGCCGGCCAGGCGGACATCGTCTCACCATGCTCAGACCGGAAATGCCAGGATGGTGCCCCGAAGGGCGTCCCCGAACGGAGCCCGCGGCG
>Ga0105249_10001528_pt1 | contig 20297 bp, 14 predicted proteins | sample KBSS44metaG_FD_81522 | JGI IMG/M metagenome (GOLD analysis project Ga0105249, IMG submission 81522) | Switchgrass rhizosphere microbial communities from Kellogg Biological Station, Michigan, USA - KBS S4-4 metaG | ecosystem: Host-associated > Plants > Roots > Rhizosphere > Soil | place...
AACTCTTCATTTGTTGCCCAGGTGCTTCCAATGGCAGCCTGTTTACTCCGTTGCTGGATCCATGTTCCGGAAGGGATCATGTCTGTAAGGGTATAATAATTATTTGTACCGGAGTAGATCGTGCGATAAAAACCATCATCATGTGTTCCGAGTTTATCATTCACCCAGCCTGAACCCGCATTAAGGCTCGTGATAATTCTATTAAAATTTACAGCAAAGACCGTATCCGCATTGCTCATTAATTTACTTATCTGCAACCCGGGGTGAAATATACCATCATAATATTTTTCTTTCCAAATGCTATTATTAAAATCATAAGTGTAAAATGTTCCATTTGCTCCCGGTGCAATCATCAGGAAATTGGGAGAACCGGTTATGCCAAAAACATTAGCGGAATAATCAGGAAGTGAAGCATTCAGGAATGACCAGTTATTTGTATTCGGATTCATAACGGCTACGCCATTCCCCAATGTAGAAGCATATAAGCTATTGTCCTTTATGGCAAACCCGCTTATCCATTTTGGAATGGATCCATTATTCTGCCATGTGTTTCCATTATCCGAACTCACGAAAACACCAGAGTTAAAAGTGCCCAGATAAATTTTATTGTTATAAAATACCAGGTCAGTAATATCAATTGGATCGTTGCTTACGGTAATGGTATTCCATGTAACACCTCCGTCGCTGCTTTTATAAATCAGATTAGTGCCGGAAGCTGCATAAATGGTATTATTAATCACCCGCAATGCAACAATATCAGTGGCCGGCACCGACGCGACCCTTGTCCATTGGGAAAATGCGAAGTTCAGGGAAAGCAGGAAAACCGTGATAAGGTATAATTTCTTCATTTGGCTGGTTATTGGTGTTAATAAAAACTGGCAACAAAAATCAGCCGGTTTCTATTATTTGATAACAAAGGTTTTCCCTATTTTAAATGAAGAACTCCCTATTTTAATTTCAGGGTACCGGCTGTTGCCTTTTATAAAAGGAGGAGGAACAGGTTTTTGTGTATAAATGCAAACACCGCACGATCAAAATATGCGGTGTTGAAATGATTTTAACCTGGCAGGTTTGTTTATTTGCCGGTAGCCGGATTGATTATATTTTTTATTTCTTCAATGCCATGAATAGGAAAATCCCCGCACTTTGCATGTTCCAGAATATCTTCTTCATCTGTTGCTTCATGAATGCAGTACATTTTATCGTCCGTGATAAATGATTCAACCCATACATAAGGTCTGCCTAAAACGGAGATAATTGCATTAGAAGTCTTTGACATTGCCTGTAGCTCATCCGATGTCATGTTACCAATACCCGGGATCTTTCTTTCAATAATAAATCTTTTCATTGCATTGTGTTTTATGAATACAAAAATATCCCAGAATAGAATATGAATAAGGGGCAAATTCCCCAATTAAAAGGTCGGTCCACCCTATTTTAGGACACCCAGGCGAACTGCTTCTGCAACTGCTTTTGAACGGGAACTTACGTCAAGCTTAAATAAGATGCTGGAAATATGATGGTCGACAGTTTTAGAAGAAATAAAAAGTTTGCCGGCAATTTCCTTATTCTGAGCTGCCTTTTGTAAAAGTTGAAGAACATCCAGCTCACGATTGGTTAACTGTGCAGGGTTAGTCCTTGTACTTTCCCTTACACCCCTTGGGATCTTCCTGATACCTGCGGCCCACATCTCATTTTTTAGTTTTTCATATACGGCAACTGCCCCCAATTGCTGAAAGATGGAAAGAGCATTTTTTTTATTAGTCTCATTTCCTTCTGATAATGCAAGAGCTTTTTCGAAAGGACAACCTATTTTCTCCCAAAACGCAGCGGCTTCAGTTATTTTTCCCTCTTTTAAAAATTGATAAGGTTCGTATAAGTCTTCTATCGGTGCGATTTGTGTTCTTACTTTACATAGCCAATAAGCAAACTCACTATTTAGTATTCTATTTTTGACATTTCTTACAAGGATCAGGGTAGCTTCCAGCTCTTTCTCCGAAATAATTTGATTGCCTGTCAGCCATTCATATTCCAGGCAAATGATCATTGCGGGGACAATACGGTGATGCTCCTTTGTTTCAAAAACGATCGATTTTATTTGCTGCATCATATCTAATGTCCCTGCTTCTGATCTTCTCATTTTAATGATTGCTGCAGTAGTCATTGCACCGATCCTGATGACCGCAGTTTCTTCCCGGCAAAGAAGCTTTTGGGAAATGGACCCGGCTTCGTTCCAGTTGCCGGTTTCCAGCATCAATCCGCATTTTACTGAAAGTAAGAATTTAGTCCATGAATCGAGATCACGTTCCTCGGAATACCTTAATCCGTCATGCAAAAACTGCGTGGCTAAATCATATTCTTTGAATCTCAGATAACCTATGATCAGAATTGTATAAGCCCTCGCTGCATGTTCATGAAATGAATTTTTCAACGCAATGTCCAGGCTATCCAGCAATAGTTCTATCCCTTCTTTTTTCAATGGCTCAGCTTTCCATTTAGCGAAGCCTATATTATTCAGCGCATAGCAAACTACCTCTGCATCGTTTATTTCTTTTGCGATCTCAATTGCAAGCGTTCCCAACTCAATACATTCATCAAATTCGTCTGCGTACATTTTTAACGCCGACATATTGGCGAATGCCATTGCCTTTGCTTTGGAAGCGGGCTGCGTTTGTAAAATTTCGATAGCTTGTTTCCCATATTTTTCAGCCTCATTTCGATTAGCTTCAACCCACCAGAGTCTTGAAAGCAATCGCATATTATTCCCGGCCTGTTCAATTTCCTGTTTACGTTGCCAGATCTCCAGGGCCTTTACCTGGTAGATTATGGCTGCCTTTACCTGGTTAGTGAGATAACATTCGTAAGCGTAGGCTTCATATAATTTCACCAACTGATCAGCATCACTTCTGTCAGCATACTCAATAGCTGTAAAGAACAGTTTTGATGCTTCAACATGTGACCTCAAACAAGCTGCTTGCCTGGCAGCCAGCGGAGCATACTTTACCACCAGGTTATTTTGATTAGAATTTTTAGCGTATTGAATGATCCGCTCAATCTCTCCTTCTTTCTCAAAAGAGTTCAATAAAAGATCAAGCAATTTTTTATTAAGCTCAATCCGCTTAAATGGTGAAAGAGAGCCTTCAATTGTTCTCCTGTACAACTCATGTTTGAAAAGAATTTTGTCACCTTTAATGATGATGATCTTTAATGCAAAGCAATGATCAAGCGGTTCATCCCATAAAGATTTAATTTTAGCGAACCGGTTGATCTCTAAACCCTCCGGAATTATTGAAAACAGTTCCCATGCATTTCTTGTTCCTTCTTCCTGGCGGTTATACACAGAAAGGATGGCGTCTTTGATATTATCCGGAACACCGGGACTATAGCTAGCCAGGATCTCATTTACATAAAATGGATTTCCGCCGGAAATGCTGTAGACATTATCTGCATTACGCCCTTTTTCTTCAGCCATTTTATCCACAGCTTCCTTTGACAAAGGAAGTAGTGGTATACGGGTAAATGAATCGGGATTTAATTGACCCAAAATATTTCTTAAATAATGCTCCTCGCTGATCTCATTATCACGATAGGTAAGTATAAATAAACAGCTCAGCTGCGTAATTCGACGGGCCAGGAATTTTATAAAATCCAGGGTTGCTTCATCAGCCCAATGTATATCTTCAAATATAACAATACATGTTTCTTTTTGATTACGAAGTTCATGAAAGAGTTTTATAAAAAAATCGGTGCGGCTTGCATTGTCAATATTATTTTCCGGGAGGATATTTCCCAATTGCAGGAGAATATCATATAGCGGAGCCATCGGACGCGGAATAAATAAAGGATCACAGGTTCCCTGGTATATATTGCATCTCTTTTTTAGATCGCTGCAAAATTTTTTTATAAGTGATGTTTTACCGATACCGGCCTCACCACTGATAAACATACAATGCCCTTCACCTGCTGCGGAGATGTTTTGAAACTGTAATTGCAGTTTATCTAAAAATTCAGCTCTCTCTACCAGCTCCATATTTTCATAATTTATGAAATGAGTGGCAAAATTATTTTAATACAAAAAACAATCATTTACCGTTCTGCATAAATTGATCACGCTGATCCCGGTCTTTTTTCATTTTATCCTGAGATAGGAGGTCTTAAAGCGGAAATTAAGCTAAGAGAAGACAAAGAGAACAGGTGTTGATTAGGGATACGCGGCTATTGAGTAAAACAACCTGTTTATTGATTGCAGAATGAAACTCCTTATTTCAGAATGCCTAAGCGAACGGCTTCTGCAACAGCCTTTGAACGGGAACTTACGTCAAGCTTAAACAAGATACTGGAAATATGATGGTCGACGGTTTTAGAAGAAATAAAAAGCGTCCCTGCAATTTCCTTATTGTGAGCGGCTTTTTGTAATAATTGAAGAACATCTAACTCACGATTAGTTAACCCGGCCGGATTGGTTTTTGTACTTTCCCTCAGACCTCTTGGAATTTTTTTAATGCCTGCTGCCCGCATTTCGCCTTTTAGCTTTTCATACACGGCAATTGCCCCCAATTGTTGAAAGATCGCAAGGGCATTTTTTTTATCGCTCTCATCTCCTTCAGATAAAGCCAGCGCTTTATCAAAGGGGCAACCTTTTTCCTCCCAAAAATCAGCAGCGTCAGCTACTTTTTTTTGTTTTAAAAGAGCATAGGGTTCACACAAATTGTCCATTCCCGCATTTTGTGCTCTTGCTTTAGATAGCCAGTAGGCGAATTCGCAGTTTAGAAAAATATTGTTGGTCTTTTGCGCAAGACCGATACATTGCTTTAATTCTTCTTCACCGAGAACTCTTGTCGTCGTCAGCCATTCATATTCTAAACAAGCAATAACCATAGGGATAAACCGGTGAGGCTCTTTGTTTGCAAATGCAAGAGATTTTGCTTCCTGTAAATAAGCTAATGCATCAGGTTCGCCTCTCCTGATCTTAATTGTTGCCAGCGCCACGAGTGTGCCTATTTTGACTGTGCCCATTTGCGTTGGGCTTGCCAATAAATTTGTTGCAATTGAAACGGCCTCGTTCCAATCACCGGTCTCCAGGAGTATTTTTGATCTCAGGTACAATTGATAATTTTTAGAAGAATCAAGACTTCTTTCTTCACAATAGTTTATACCATCTTCCAAAAATTGCCTGGCCAGGTTATATTCTTTAAACTCTATGCTATAATGGATAATATTCGAATAAGCCCTTGCTGCATGTTCATGGAATGAGTTTTTTAATGCAATGTCCAGGCTTTCCAACAACATTTTTTTTCCTGCTTCTTCCCGGGGTCTGCTTTTCCACTGCGAAGCGCCAACATTATTTAAAGCGTGACAAAGAATTTCATCATCCTTTATTTCTTTTGCCATTTCAATCGCCATTATTCCATACTGAATACTTTCAGCAGCTTCTTCAGAAAACATTTTCAGTTGTGACATATTACTAAATGCCATTGCCTTTGCCCCGGATGATGGCTGTGCTTGCAGGATCCTGATTGCTTCTTCTCCGTATCCTTCAGCTTTGTCACGGTTGCCATCAAGCCACCAGAGTTTTGAAAGGAATCGCAGCGAATTACCGATCTGCTCAATTTCATTCCTTTCCTCCCAAATTTTTAACGCCTTTCCCTGGTAAATAATAGCGTCCTTTACCTGGTTGATGAGTTGACATTCATAAGCATAGGCTTCATATAATTGTACCAATTGATCACTATCACTTCCATCAAAATACTCAATAGCTGTAAGATAGAGTTTGGAGGCTTGTATATGTGCGCCCAATAAGGCTGCTTGTTTTGCAGCCAGTGGAGCATACTTCAATACCAGTTTATTTTCGTTGGCATTTTTAGCATAATGTACGATCCGTTCAATTTCCCCTCCTTTCTCGAAGGAATTTAATAAAAGCTCAAGCAATTTTTTATTCAACTCAACCCGCTTAAACGGTGAAAGTGAGCCTTCAATTGTTCTCCTGTACAGTTCATGTTTGAAAATAATTCTGTCACCTTTAATGATGATGATCTTTAGTGCAAAGCAATGATCAAGCGCTTCGTCCCATGAAGATTTAATTATCGCAAAGCGGTTAATTTCCAATCCTTCAGGGATCACTGAAAACAATTGCCACGCATTTTTTGTTCCTTCTTCCTGGCGATTATAAACAGCCAGGATAGAATCTTTAATATTATCGGGAACACCAGGGCTATAACTTGCTAAGATCTCATTTACATAAAATGGATTTCCTCCTGAAATGCTGTAAACATGTTCTGTATCATGTCCCGTTTCTTCAGCGAGTTTATTGACAGCTGCTTTCGACAAGGGGAGCAGCTGCATGCGGGTAAATGAATCCGGATTTAGTTGCCCCAGGATATTTCTTAAATGATGCTGCTCATTGATCTCATCATCGCGGTAGGTGAGAATGAATAAACATCGCAGTTGTGCGATACGCCGGGCCAGGAATTTTATAAAATCCAATGTCGCTTCATCGGCCCAATGGATATCTTCAAATACAACAATGCATTGTTCTTTTTGATTACTTAACTCATGAAAGATTTTCGTAAAAAAATCGGTACGGTTTGCATTATCAATACTATTTTCCGGGAGGGCACTTCCCAATTGCAAAATAATATCATATAAAGGAGCCATCGGACGGGGAGTGAATAAAGCGTCACAGGTTCCCTGGTAAATATTGAACCGGGTCTTCAGACTCCTGTAAAAAGCTTTTAGTAATGATGTTTTACCAATCCCCGCTTCGCCACTGATAAATATAGAATGCCCTTCCTCTTTTCCGGAGATGTTTTGAAATTGTGACTGCAGTATATTTAAAAACTCATCTCTTTCTACCAGTTCCATATCATCAGGTTTATAAAACGAGACGCAAAATTATCTTAATACAGGAGACAATCATTTACCGTTCTACACAAATTAGTCATACATGTTATCAACTTTGCGGTTGGTGAACTTACTTCAATATCATCTGAATAATGACCCCGGATGTTACAAAGGTCATGAGAATTCAATGAATCGATCCACTCTTTTGCAAATTTTTGCCCAAAGAACTTTTTCAGTGGTATTCATATTTGTCATCTTATAATGCGAAAGGCAGGTAGCTTATTATTTGCTACCTGCCGGATTAATTCGCGAACAATCGTTACCTAAAAGTTCATTTTCAGCGCGGGACTATCTTAGTTCCTGCGGTTCGCTGTAAATGAAATCATCCATAACTACCAGGTCTTCGCCTCCGCCATTTGAAAGATCGTTCTGTGTTGCTGAAAGAGCAGCACTGCCGCTAAAGATGCGCACCCGTGTTACTTTTTCATTGGGGAAATACACACCAAGGAAAGAGAAACCACCGGGATTGTTATTACCGACATTCGGCACTTTAAATGAACCTAACAACCTGTCGCCATTATAAAAGTCCATTGAAGTGGATGATGCATTGTTCACATCACTAAATACCACGCCAAAACCCTGCACTGAAGCACCTATATTTTTTCCCGGCACTCTAAAAAAATTGTCGGTAATAGTGCTGCCAACAGCAATAAAAGTTTTCTTAGGGCTAAAAGCTTTGAACTGATCAGGATAACCGGCGTTAATAAATGAGAAGCCGCTATCGCTGATGCTAAATCCGGTTCCGGGAGTCGTATTCAACAGTCCTCTTTTTCTTCCATTAGGAAGTGCAGGATCAGTTGCTGCAAAAAAATCTCCCGGAAAAAGATTATTGTTGGTTAACTGTGCAGGACCGCCATCCCAGTTTACTTCTCTGCGACCGGGTCCTACGTTGGGTGCGGAATTTAACGGGCCAAGTAAATCACGAAAACTCTTTAACGTAGAATCAATATCGCCGGTTGCTTTAAAAACAATTGCTTCAGATCTTGGTTCCAGTCTGATGCTTTCATTTGTTTGTGACAGCGAATTGATTTCTGATTGATCTTTCAGATAAGAAGGATTTTTGGAACAACTGGCAAACGAAGTAATAACTAATGAAGCCAGTAAAAATTTGGAAGATAGATTCATAATAAAATTTTGAGATTAAAAATTAAGCAGGGATACCTGCTTTTGAACTACTATTAAACCGTAAAAAATGATCGGGTGGTGATAGGCGGAGTTCCCTATTTATTTTTTGTATGCGCCCTATTTTAGAAATTATTGTAAGTAATATCAAAACTCCTGTACAGAAATTTTATTTCAGAAGAGCGATTGAGTTGTTGTAAACATTTATAGAGAAAAAATCCATTCTTCATTCTTTAACTATCTGTTAGTGTCTCTGTTTGAAGTCGGGGAAAACACAAATGCCAGAGTCTTGTCATTTGCTGATGGTCACAATTGTAATTTCACGGCTGCCGTTTCTCCAAATATCATTTCCCAGGTCAATTAGTTTTTGAAAATCTCTTTCAACAACCCTGGCAAAAATATTGGCTGCATCCAAACCTTTTCCGTCACCATAATAGATACCGAAACAATTTGCCGTTTTTGTTCGTTGAGGTTTTGACGGACCAAACACAACTTCTCCGGGTGCAGTAAAGACCGAGGCATTTTCCTGGATGATGTCCAGGGAGGGAACATCGTCAATCCAAATTTCCTGCCCGGAAATTTTTGCATGATAGAATGTTCTTGTGAAAGGAAGGATTTGCTGAAAAGCGTTGCACGTGATCGGTGCGTCGTCAAGATAATATTCAAAATTTATTTCCTGACCATCCTTCGTTATAATTTTAAATCCGGCCATAGCAGTTATAAAATTAACAAGATGAATAAATGTTTAGTGGAATAAAATACATTCAATTCTGGATGCGGCATTTATAAAATATCATTTATGGGAATAAACTTTAAATACTATCATTAATTCCATTTAAAAGATACTTAAAGTATAAGAGCAAGAAACAAAATAACGATACTTAAAATAATAATGACGCGTAAAAGGTCGATGAGATTGAAAAATAACGCCAGGACCAGGCACTTTTCTTTATTCCGGGGATACATCGTAAGATAGAATGGTTTTTTATTAAAAGAAGCGTTGGGATATTTTGGAGTAATAATTTTTGCTAACAGGAATTTTCAAAACATTATGCTACATGTTTTACTTACATCCAAATAATTATACTCTTCTGAAAGTAGAATCGGATTTTTTACAAAAGAAGTTTCAATTTTTTTGAAAATTTACAAGACAGCTTCAGAAAGAATTATTTCTTCGGGCAAAACCAATTATTCAAAACACGGCAATGATAATTGTTTGAATTAACAATAGATGGATAAAGGCATGAAGGGTTTCTGTAAAAGTTGTTTTCCAAAAATCAGGAGTAATGGCTCACCGGAAAAGAACGAAAAGTGAAGTTGCAGATGGCGCAGATAAAAGCAGGAGCGTCGATTCTTCTCCTGCTTTTTCTTTTGCCAGTTCATGTAGTATTAATTATTAGGAGCGCCGCTATCGATCCAGCAAACGATCGCATTTCTTTCCCAGTCTGCTAATCTTCCATTCAAAGGCATATGTCTTGACGCAACTACTTCACGTATTTCTGAACGGTCATTGAATACCTGGGTATAATTCAGTAAAGGTCCGGGGCCATTATTACTCCCCGCTTCATGACAACCGGCGCTATTAGCGCATGATGCCTGGATGACCGGGCTGACATCCGCAGCAAAAGATTTTGCAGGACCGCTGCAATCAACAGGGTCATCCTTGTGTTTTTTACAGGCATATAAAAAAGCAAATACAGCGATAATAACCGATAATCGTTTTAATAAAATTAATTTGGAATAACGGTTAGTTAATACATCAGAAAAAAACTGCATAACAAAATTGTTTTTAAAATTTGAAAAATAGGGCAGAATAATTTTATATACTTAGGGAACTGGTCAATTTTTTTTTATTTAAAATAAGATCATGTAAGCTTTTAGAATGATCGTTGATTTATGCCTCATAGATCCACTTTCTGAAAGCCTGGGCATTTTCCTGGCTGATGATAATTGAATAATGGTCATTTAGATCAGCAGGATTCATGTCCACTTTCAGCTTCACCCTTTCATGCGTTCTAAAACTCTTAATATGATCAATGTTGATGATATATTGACGATTGGCCCGAAAAAAAATAGTTTCATCGAGTTCATGTTCCAGCTCGGAAAGGTTATTTTCTGCCATATATTTTTTGCCAAACTGATCGATCGCGAAAACAATTTTATTTTCCGTGTAAAAAAAAGAGATGGTATGGAGCAGCATGGGTATGTTTTCAATGCCTTTCTTTACTATTAATCTTGTTCTTTTTTTCGGCCGTGGCAGGTTTATGATCCGTGCAAAGCCATTGTTCATTAAATAGTTTTCTGATGCTTCATCCGGGCGGATATTTTCCGGCATTCTGAAATCGGCGGGTGACAAGCTATCCCGCTTCAATTTCATGGATTCACTTGTAAAAGTTTCTAACATTATTTCCGGGTTTAATGGTTTATTGTTGCAAATAGTTACAAAGGCAGGACTGACAAACTTATTGGTATGAACACTTATTTACGGTCTTCATACCAACTCAATCTGTCTTCGCTATGCCTGAAATCAATGCTTAATGAATTCTATAGCGCCATCGGAATGTACCTTGATCGCTTTGAACTTATCTTTATGAATTACATTCATAAAATAAGTGGTTTCCTCGTTCGCTACGGTTATTTCTACTGCATTTGCTTTACCGAAATTGCCAAATCTCTTTTTTACTTCATTGACCAATTTAAATGGCATATTATCGGTAGTGATATATCTCACCACGCCAAGGAAATTTGCAGCGGCATCAAAATAAGCGAAATGTCTTATTCCATCTTCTCTGAAATCTGCAATGTATACATCATCCTTTTTTTGCCATGTAAAGTCTTTAATTCCGGGGAAATTAGTAATAAGTGATTTTTCCAGCTCTTTGGGTGTAACGGGTGCATCATTACCGAATGCCAGGGATGCAAATGTTGTGATTGCTAATAAAAAAATAATTGTCTTTTTCATACTTCTAAGGTTTAATGATTATTGATCAGTTAATAAAATTTATTCCATGATTTCTTTTGCTGTTCGCGGATTTGTCTGCGTTGCTATTCCAGTATTATTTATTTCTTTCGATGGAAAAATAACCTCACTCCCGTTTTTATCTTTAAGATCATATCCCATTTCTTTGAATGTATCCCGCATGCCTTCTGCTATCGCTTCTGAAAAGAGTGAGGAAAATGTTTTTCTTTTTTTGAATGGTTTGCCTGTAAGTGCTGCCGGTTTTTTCATTTTGCACACAATTTTTTAACATTTTTTTATTGAAACAATATGCCTGCCAACGTCGGCAGCACGAACCTGTTGCTGTTCTAAGAACATTTGCTGATCGAACGATTACTCATGGTATTCATAACGGTATTATTTTTCAGCGGTTGCCTGTGGTTTATCCGCAACAATTTTTTTACAGGCAGTAAATACAAATGCTGTAAACAAGATCATCAAATAAAAAACAGGATTAGCATTCCATGTACTGTTCAACTGTGTATTTACAACGGTACTGATCGGGCGCCCCATCACAGTATTAAATAATGTTTTCATTTAGTTTGACTTTGTTTTAGCCTGGATACGCTGGTTGATATTATTCACCTTGTTTAACTTTTGACAACCGCGTATCAATTTTTTCAGTTTGCACTGGCGGGCGAAACGAAAAAAGAACGAGTGTTATTAATACGGTGAAAACAAACAAGTGTTCCATGATAAAAATCTGTTTTAAAAGGAAGTATAAAGAAATTGAACCTTATGCAAAGCAACTTTCTATTGCGGAGAGACGTTTAAGGAATTCTCCCTATTTTATAATTGAGCATACCTTATTTTAAATATGAATTAAATGGAGTTGATTGAAAGAGATGATTTTTTGAATCTGTTGCAAACAAAATTTGAAAGTGTTTCAAATGGCGAAGGTCATTGCATATTGCTTTGCGGAGAAGCCGGTATCGGCAAGACCTCATTACTTAAAAATTTTTGCAGAGAACATAAAGGAAAGGGTAAAATTTACCAGGGCATTTGCGATGCGTTGTTCACACCCCGCCCGCTGGCGCCTGTGTATGATATTATCTGGCAAATGCACCGCGACTCCGGTGAAGATAGTTTTGACATGACTGACAGGGCAGCTTTATTCGGTTATATCTTACATAAGCTGGAAGAGCAGGAAGGAACTACCCTGGTCATCTTGGAAGATATTCATTGTGCAGATGAAGCCACTTTTGATTTTATTAAATTTTTAGCTCGTCGTATAGGCAGGCTTCCCTGCCTGTTTATTGTTACATACAGGGATAATGAAATTCATGCTGGTCATCCCTTAAGAAATGTATTGGGACAACTGCCGTTGGATTCGTTTACCAAAATGCGGTTGACATCTTTATCAAAGGCAGCGGTCGAAGAATTAGCGCTGGAAAAAGGATATAAAGGAGAGGATGTATACAGTATTTCCGGCGGTAACCCGTTTTATGTAAATGAAATCCTGGCAAGTTATAGCATAGGTATCCCGGATAACATTAAAGATTCTATTCTCTCATCCTACGACCGCCTGGATGCGAGAACAAAACATGTGTGGCAAATATTATCCATTCTTCCTACGGGTTGTGAAGTAAAATATCTTGAAAGGCTGGAGCCGCAATATGCAGCAGCAATTCACAGCGGTATTGAGCTCGGGATACTGATACCCAAAAATGGTTTATTATCATTTAAGCATGAGTTATTCAGAAGAGCAGTTGAGTCTTCTTTATCACCCCTGGTAAGAATGGAATTGAACCAACGAATTTTAGATTTGTTCACAGAAAATTTTGAACAGGATAACCAGCTTGAACGGATCATTCATCACGCAAAAAATTCAAATCAAAACGACCTGGTGGTGAAGTATGCACCGCTGGCGGCAAAGCAGGCAGCCGGCCTGGGCGCCCATATTGAGGCATCAAAGCTTTACCTGTCGGCCATAGAATATTACCAGGGAAATGATAAAGATACCTTGATCCGGTTTTATGATTCCTATGCGTATGAATGTTACCTGACCAACCAGATCAGGGAAGCTATCATTTACACGGAAAGATCTTTGCAGATCCTGAAAGAAAAAAATGATATTGAAAAAACAGGAAGCTGCATGCGCTTTTTATCACGCCTGTGGTGGTTTAATGGCAATTCAAAAAAAGCGGAGTCGTATGCGAACAATGCGATCGGGGTATTAAGTGATCAACCCGATTCTAAGGCAAAGGGAATGGCATTTAGTAATATGTCGCAATTAAAAATGCTTTTTGATCAGCGGGCTGAGTGTATCGCCTGGGGGGAGCGGGCCATTGCTATTGCAAAAAAACTACATGACGATGAAACACTTTGTCATGCTTTGAATAATGTGGGTACAGTGCGGATGCGGGTTCATTCATCAAGACAGGAAGGTATTGGTATGCTGCAACAAAGCCTGGATATCGCTTTAAGGAATTCATTTCATGAACATGGAGCCCGGGCCTATACGAACCTGGGAAGTAATGCTGTTGAAATGAAAGATTTTTTATTTGGCAAAAAAGTGCTTGAAGAAGGAATTAAATACTGCGAAGAAAGAGATCTTGACTCCCTGGCATTCTATTTAGCAACTTATAAATCCCGGTTGAATCTTGAAACGGGAAATTGGGATGAGGCCTATTGTACTACCAGCAATCTTATTAAAAATGTAGATACGCCTGTCATTGTAAGAACAGGAGCTTTGGTAATAGTAGCTACGATAATGATGAGAAGAGGGGAAACTGATGTAATGCCGCTTTTATCGGAAGCAAGAGAAAAGGCATTCGCTATAGGAGAGCTGCAAAGAATACTTCCTGTAATAACAGCGTTACTGGAATATGAGTGGATCAGCGAAATGCAGGTCATTGAACAAAAAGATATTGATCACGTTATAAAAATGATTGAATATACCGGTAACATTTATGAAAATAGTGAATTCGCATTCTGGCTTTTTAAAGCAAGGAAGCAAACTGTAATTCTTCGTGAATTTTTTGAAGGGTACCGCGTTGCCAATCAAAAAAAGGCAAAAGAGACAGCTGCACTGTGGAAACAAATAGGCTCTCCTTATAACCGGTCACTTGCTTTATTTGAGGGAGACGAAAACAATAAAAGAGAAGCTATTTCTATAATCCATAAACTTGAGGCCAGGGCAGTTTATGAAAAAATGAAACAGCAGATGAGAGCTTCAGGAATTAAAAGTATTCCACGCGGTATAAGGAAAACAACCCGTACTAACCCCGCTCATCTTACAGAACGGGAATTGGAGGTTTTACAACTATTGAAAGAAAGTCTGCAAAACAAAGAGATAGCCAATAAGCTTTTTATATCACCAAAGACAGTTGATCATCATATCTCGTCTATATTGTTCAAATTGGATGTTAATTCCCGTACAAAAGCAGTAAAGGAGGCCATTCTGCTTGAAATTATAAAATAGGGAAAAGACGATATCAAAATAGGGAATCCCGCTGTAACCAAAGACACAATTCATTCGATTCTACTGAGTGAATTTTTTTTATTTCTCTTAACCGGAAATGACCGCTTGTGGCAACTCGTTCATTGCTTATTTAATGTATTACTGCCATGCGTATTGACTACAGGCGCAATTTTTTTTAGAAAGTATGAAAATTAAACTGACGGCAATTTTATTAGCGTTCATTTATTGTCTTTATAATGCATATAATGCCGGTTTTGACAGCAGCATCGTACCGGGTAAAAGAAAAGCATTAGCTGCAGGTGTGCAATGCTCTTCTAAAAATCACAGGAAGATCACAAACAGCCTCGCTGCATCATTTGAATTGCATCAATTTAACAGGAATGAACCGGGACTTCTTCTGCGGGCGCCTTATTATCGTTATTGTAAGAAGGATCAATTGTCTTTATCGCTTCAACGGAATTTTTTATTTGAAATAAGCAACATCAAACCAGTCCCCGTGGCACGATTAAGAGCGTTGAACAATTTTATGCCGGATACTGATTGCGCATGTGCTGATAAACTCAATGCAGGTCTTCGTGATAAAACCTTGAATCTATTTTTCGGAAAGCTGGGATATATCGATTGCCGGTTATTAAAAAGAAATCCTGAATTATGTCAACAGTCAATTTCTAATACGTGTTGTTCGACCTTAATTAAGATATAGCTCTGAATACAGCGCAAAACAGTGCTCTCGATTTTGCTCACCTATACACATTATTTATTCAACTAATAAACTAAACTAAATCATCCATGAAAAGAATCTTCGCTTTTAGTATCCTGGTCCTGATTTCTCACTATTCATTTTCACAGGCTGTCGGTATTGGAACCGCCACACCCGATGTTTCAGCAGCACTGGACATCACAGCAACCAATAAAGGTTTGTTGATACCCCGGATGAATGCTGCTTCAATGAATGCTATTAATAATCCAGCCAGGGGTTTGATAATTTATGATTCCATCGCCAATCAACTGATGGTAAATATCGGAACGCCGGCTATTCCAAACTGGCAAGCCGTTACATCCGCCAATGGTAATGCATGGAATCTTACTGGCAATGGCAATATTGTTCCTTCTAATAATTTTATCGGGACAACGAATAATCAGCCATTACGTTTCAGGATAAACAATATCCAGGCAGGTGAATTACATCCTGTTACCGGAAATATATTCTGGGGATTGCATGCGGGACAATCCAATATAACAGGCTTTAGCAATGTGGCCATTGGAACTGATGCTTTAAAATTGAATACAGCGTTTGGCAATTTAATTGCAATCGGAGACTCTGCATTATTTAATAATATCGGGGATCCTGCGGGACAGGGTGGATTTAATATAGCCATTGGTCATCAATCGCTTTTTAATAATACAACAGGTGGTATTAATATTGGTATCGGTTTTCAATCACTTTTTTCCAACACCATCGGTAACAGTAATACAGCTATTGGCTTTCAATCACTTTTTGCCAACATCACGGGAAGTCATAACACGGCTACAGGCTTCCTGTCACTTTCTAAAAATGTTATTGGTGATAATAATACAGCTACTGGCTGGCAATCACTTCATGACAACAACAGCGGTGATGCCAACACAGCCACCGGTACTACAGCCCTTTTTTCCAATACGACTGGTAGCTCAAATACTGCCGATGGAAATGGCGCCCTTACCTCCAATACTACAGGAGATAATAATACGGCTGTCGGCCAGTCATCTCTTGCTTCCAACACAACCGGGAACAACAACGTGGCCGTTGGTGTGGGATCACTTGCTTCCAATACAAGCGGCTTCAGCAATATTGCTATAGGAACCGATGCATTAAAATTTACCACGGAAGAAACGAACTTATTGGCCATTGGTGATTCAGCCTTATTCAACAATGGAAGGAACAATCCCTTTCCTCCTGCTCTCGGAATTGCCAATATTGCCATCGGGTCGAAATCTTTATTTTCCAATACCATTGGCAGCGGTAATACAGCTGTCGGCACACGTGCCCTTTTTGCTAATACGGAGGGAAGTGACAATACTGCAACGGGAATCGCCGCGCTTTTTTCCAACACAAGGGGTGGTTTCAATACCGCCGTTGGAGTGCATGCGCTTTTCTCGAATACAAACGGAAATGAAAATACGGCTATTGGCTGGGAAGCGCTTCGTTCAAACACTACTGGTGTTTTTAATACAGCAATTGGTGCTGTTTCCCTTGATTCCAATATTACCGGTGATAATAATACTGCAACCGGCTTTGCATCGCTTCATTTCAACAGAACCGGCAGTGACAATACATCCAACGGCATCAGGTCACTTTTTTCAAATACTACAGGTAATAACAATACCGCGACCGGCAGTCATGCTCTTTTTACCAACACGATAGGTAGTGAGAATACAGCAACTGGTCGTGAAGCGCTTTTTTTTAATACAATTGGCACCGGTAATACGGCCGGCGGATTTCAATCACTTTTTTCCAACACCGATGGTGGTTTTAACACAGCCTATGGTGCTGTATCGTTACGTGCAAATACTGACGGTCGTTCTAATACAGCGATGGGTCATAAATCACTTTTCTCAAATACTACTGGCAGCAATAATAGCGCCTTCGGCAGTCAATCACTTAATTTCAACACCGTAGGTACTTTCAATACAGCTATCGGTTTTGAATCACTTAACGCTAATATCACAGGTAGTGGTAATACAGCTACCGGTAATCAATCACTTTTTTCCAATACCACCGGCGATGATAATACAGCTACCGGTATTAATTCTCTTTTTTCTAACACAACTGGCGCAAGTAATACAGCCAGCGGCATTAATGCTCTTGGTTTCAACACCACCGGTAATAGTAACACCGCTCTTGGTTTCAATGCACTTATCAATAATAGTGTGGGATCCAGTAATACAATGATTGGCGCTAAGGCTGATGTAGACCAGGACGGACGGACAAATGCCACGGCGATTGGCGCAGGGGCTATCGTAAACGCTTCGAACAAAGTGAGAATTGGAAATGCTGCTGTTACTGTTATTGAAGGACAGGTTCCATTCACCACTCCTTCGGATGGCCGTTTCAAATACAAAGTAAAAGAAGATGTAATCGGGTTGAATTTTATTATGCAACTGCGTCCCGTTACTTACCAGTTTGATGTAAAAAGATTCGATGAACAATCGAAACATTCAAACAATAATCAATCAACCGCCGCTGACTATATCATGCAAGCTTCCTATAATGAAGCAGCTGCTATTCGCAGAACAGGTTTTATCGCACAGGAAGTAGAAAGTGCAGCGAATGCTTCAGGATATAATTTCAGCGGCATCATTAAACCAAAAACTGAACAGGATCATTACAGCTTAAGCTATGAATCATTTGTAGTGCCATTAGTAAAAGCCGTCCAGGAACAGGAAAGGATTATAGAGTCTCTCACCAGGAGAATTGAAAAGCTTGAAAGCATATTGGCAACAAAAAAATAATAAACCTTCATTCTATTATCAAAATTTAAACCTAAAAATTCACTACTAATGGAGAAAGGCTCCGGCTGCAAACGGTTCGGAGCCATCCCCATTTTTGGTGAGACCGGTTACCTGTTTCAGCTATTTCAATGTCGTGGCAATTATTTCAAGTTTGTTGATAATGAAATAGCGTATAGCCGGATAAAATTTTCTTTTATCATGAAAATAAAATATATACTCTTTTTGCTGTTTGCGTCTTACACTGCTTCGGCGCAGCTTACAATAACACCGGGTGCGGAATTTTTTGTTATCGGTAATATGCAGCTGACACTTCAAAATACTAACCTGGTAAATAATGGAATTTTTTCTCCAGGTATCAATACAACTTCATTTACGGGAGACGCTTCGTCATCTATCAGCGGTGCAGGCACTGTTCGGTTTTTCCAACTGGAAGTTAATAAGACCGGGAATAAATCGGTTCTTTTACAAAAGAAAATCGATGTAGTACAGCGTGTTCTTTTTGTTGATGGCTTTCTTGACCTCAATGGCTTTGACCTTGACCTGGAAACTACTGGCCGTGTTGACTTTGAACGGGAAGACAGTCGCATAACCGGCGCCAATGGAGGGCAGGTATTGTTCACTACGAATTTGAATTCCCCCGTAACTGCCAATCCCGGTGGTCTCGGCCTTTTTATAACTACTAATCAAAACCTGGGCAACGTTATAATAAGAAGAGGACATCAATCACAGGTGAATGGTGCCGGATTAGGTGCTACCATTTTCCGCTATTTTGATATTGTGCCGGACAATAATGCAAATCTGAACGCCACTTTAGGTGTTAACTATTTTAACGGAGAACTAAATGGATTTAATGAAAATCAACTTGAGTTCTGGAGAAGCAACGACAATATTCACTGGACGGATATTGGATTCACCACAAGAGAAGCAAGCAATAATTTTGTCGATAAAACCGGCATCGCTTCTTTTGGCCGCTTTACTTTATCTACTGCTAACAATCCATTGCCTGTTCATTTTATTTTATTCAATGTACACTGCGAGAATGACAGAGTGTTGCTAACCTGGAAAACGGCACAGGAGCAGAACAGCGATCATTTTGATATTGAGCGAAGCAGTGATGGCACCCGGTGGGCTTCAATTGGCAGTTTACCTGCAGCAGGCAATAGTGCTGGTGAAGAAACGTATTCATTTACTGATAACAATCCTTTACCGAACGGGAACTATCGTATTGCAGAACACGGGCTGGATGGAAGCGTACAGTACACAAATATTCTCAGGTCAGATTGTACTGTAAAGGAAACCCTTAGTGCATGGCCCAACCCAACCCGAGATATGATCAACATCAGCATTGTTTCAAACAGCTCGACACAGGCAATGATCAGAATATTTGATGCCAAAGGATCATTGGTGAACGTACAGCGCAAAACAATCTTGCAGGGAAGGAACCAGGTTGGTATAGACCTGTCAAAGATGGCAAGCGGCATCTATCAATTTCAGATCGATTGGAATAATGGCCAAACGAAAAAAACAATGCAGGTACTCAAACAATAACTGGCCGTGCCAAATGTGCTTTTGGCTCTTTGATAAAATTTGCTTTCAGAAAATCATAAAATAAAATAGAAATGAAAATTTTGAAATTTTTGCCGGGGATAATGTGTGCCTTTGTTATTGTCACAGGTTTTTCAGCATGTAAAAAGGATAAAGACAAAAAAACCGATTGCAGAATCAGCGCTTTTACAATCGCCGGACAGGTTTATAACGTTTTGTATAACGGCAATGGAAAGCCTATTAGCGTGGCAAATAGCAGTTTTAGCCAAACATATGATTATTCAGGCAATACAACAGTCGTTACCAGTTTGAATGCCGGCACATTTTCCTCTAAAGTGATCATTACAAACAATGCTACGGGGTTAGCGACCAATGTAAGAACCGAATCAAATAGTTCCGGGACGGCCTGGACCAACGATGCTTATGAATACAATGGCGATGAACTTGCAAAACAGACTTCCACAAGATCCAGTGACACCAGCAGGGGTATCATCACCTATACCTGGTTTAATCATAATATGATCTCACAACGAACTGGTTCATCTGTAACGGTGTGGGATTATGACGCCAGCACAGCAAGACAAAAGGGTGATTACCTGGACTTTTTCCAGTTTCTTTCAGGATATGAGTATTTAAGGACCAGGAATATTGTAAAATCTATTGGCAATTCAACGCTTACCTATGGCTTTGATATCGAAGGAAATATAAGTTCAGTTTCTATCGGATCCACCGGGGCAACGCCGACTTCCATCAATTATCAATATGAATGTAACTAATGACGGCTGTTCCATTGCCAGAAAATACCTATACCAAAAT